>OHAB01000317.1_pt1 | contig 50322 bp, 67 predicted proteins | sample 1577031 | NCBI WGS metagenome assembly OHAB01 (sample SAMEA3541477, study PRJEB24748) | human gut metagenome | biome: human gut; feature: human-associated habitat; material: faeces | place: China | collected 2012 | reverse complement strand
TCCAGCGCTGGTTTTAACGAATCGGGCAACGTTGACCAGTCAGAAAGTGCCACGCCCCGCATATAGCCAAAGCACCACTCCTCAACAATCGTCAGCTCGCTGCCATCAACTTCTCGCAAGCCGAATAACGGCTCAAACTGCTCCGGGAATTCGTTCAGACGCTCTGCGGTATCGGCCATATGTTGAAAAGCCAGATTCATAAAGCGCGTCATCTCTTTCTCTGACGCCCAGCGCGGCACATAGTCAGCCCCACCCCACACGGCAACCAGCCACTGTTCCGGTTCAATCTCTTGCGGAGAACTCAACACCGCCGTCAATAAACCGTCCAGCTCCGCCACATCAAGGATGGCGTGGTCAGTGTTGTATTTGGTCAGAATATCGTCCAGCCATTCCAACTCACTTTCGTTTAACGGTCCCGTTTTCATACGATTTTCCTTGTGGATCTCAACTCGCCAGCACCTATCTTACATGCCGGTCCGTATCAGAGATACTTTTTGAGTGGCTTTGCTGGTGATTAAAAATTAAGGAGGGTGTAACGACAAGTTGCAGGCACAAAAAAACCACCCGAAGGTGGTTTCACGACACTGCTTATTGCTTTGATTTTATTCTTATCTTTCCCATGGTACCCGGAGCGGGACTTGAACCCGCACAGCGCGAACGCCGAGGGATTTTAAATTGTTCGTTTTGTGCAATAAATTCAAATGATTATGGTAAATTATCCGGACATAATGGTGCGTGTGAATATCAAATAATCATATAGTTATGACACGTCTTACTCATCATCTTCTGAAGGTTTTTGGCAAAAAATGGTGATGTTTTGCGCCTTGATGTGACCAAACAGTCAGGAGCAAAGTGAGGTAAAGGGGTATGAGAAAAACTCACATACCCCAACACAAATTAAAACGCAGTTGGGTGAATGCCATATTCACCGTTTGATCCATACCCTATGCGATACATCAAAGTACGATCTGTTGTCACCTTGCCCGCCTGCTCACTCATACCACCGCCACATACCCCTTTAGGCCACGCGCTGAAGACATGATCACCAATCGTTGGGTATACAACGACTTTCTGAGCTGTACCTAAATCTGCCACCTCTTTACCATCAACATAAACACGGGAAAAGCACGCGCTTCCAAAGAAACCCGAGTCACGCTTGATGATCACCTCTCCCGTACCGTCTCGTTTTTCGAGTAACGCGGTGCTGATAATTTGTTTTTCAGGAACAGGAGTGGCTTGTTCATTTGAGACAGGTTTTGTAGCACAACCGACAAGAGCAAGCATAATCCCACAGGCAAGAGCATTTTTAACGACCATGTTTGAAAACTCCCAATATTAAAAAATGTCAGGATCTAACGATAACAACGTTCAGCACCAGAGACTCTTCGTTCTCCGGCTTACGCCTAAAAATATCGCAGGTGCCGTTTGCAGTCGACAGTCGTTAATACTAAATTCATACCCGCCACCGGCTCGCCGAGCCAATTTACTCCAGAGACAGTCGAACCGAAAAGCCGTTTTCAGCAAGCGTCAGGCTCAGCGTGTTGATAGTCCAGTCCCGGTCCTCCTCGGTCCCGAATCCTTGAGTTGTGACTTTGCATTCTGCTGTCAGCGACACTAAATCGAGCGTCGCTGGCGTCGTGTACGTCATAGAGAACTCTTTTTTAGCTGCACCGCCCTTGAGCCCTGGTGCAGCTTCTTTCGCTGCGTCGAGCGACGGCTCAACTGCCGGCCATTCAATGACAGGATCGCCGCCACTACCTGTCCGCAATTCTTTGATCTGCCCAGTTGCTGTGTCGTGATATTTAATCAGATACGTCGGCTCCGGATTTTCGCCACCACCGCCACTATCACCGCTTTGTCCATTTCTCGAATAGCCCCAGCTGGAGTTATCACGACGAGTTAGCGTGTAGTGCTGGAGCGGAGCACCGCTAACTGATTCGCCCGCGCCGCGCGGCAGGAATATCCAGTACCCTCCTGCGGGTTTGCTCACCGCATCGAATCGTGTTGCTAGTCTCGACATCAGGTGCATATCTGACTCACCGACTTGATCGAGCTGCGTGATAATGTTGTCTGCAAACCGCTTTGATACGCGAGGTTTAAGCCCGTTATCGCTCGCTATTGTCGCAACGATATTGCTGACAGTGACGTCGCTCCAGGAGCGAGTTTTTTTGCTCTGAACTGTCGGAGCGCCTTTTGACGCGTTCATCGGAGCCGCTTTTGCTGTGAAATCAACTACCCGGGGTTCCCCGCCACTGCTCGCACCATCAACGATGTATATACCTTTATCAATTATCTGATTACCGAAACCGAGCCCAAGACTGATTTTCACACCACGGGCCGGAATTTTCAGTGTTTCAGAAACGATAGCTACGCGTAATTCGTCTGTCTGTTTACTCGAACCGCCATAATCTGTGAGCGTGATATTGATCAAACCTTTTCTTATTTTTTCCGTGATGTTTTCATTATCAGCAGATATATAAAAATTGGGCTTCCATGCTTCCACGCCAGTATTTACGTAATCACTCATTCATCAATCCCATAATTGCGTTTCTTTTTTAACCGGTTCTGGTTCAATATCTGGTAAAACAATTTTTTCTCCAGCACGAAACACGGTATACATATCAGTTACGCCGTAATTCGAAACCTGATATAAAACAGTCTCTGTCGTTTTTGACGCTCTCCCGTAGACCGCGAGGCAGATTTGATCGAGACGGTCCCCGTCCCGCGTCGTATATGTAATCATGATTATGAGGCCTCAAATGGAATTATTTGCGTGGGTTATCGCTCTGTATATATGGTTAATGGCGAACCCGTTAATATCCATCATTTTATACGTAATACCGTTAGTAATTGCTCTAATAAGGGGACATAAAAGCTGCGCAATGGTCGTTATTCTGAATATATTATTCGGATGGATATTTTTGATGTGGATCATTCTGTTGCTGTGGTCCGCTCTCGGTGATAAAAAACCGAAAGAAGTTCAATCCAGCGAAGCTCCGTAATATTCGAGCGTGAGTGAAAAGTCCTGCGATTTTGGGGTTCCTCCTTTCAGAAAACTGTTTTGCGTTTCTGTTAACTCCCTGATAACCCAGTACCCTTTCACCTCCCCGGTCCCCAGCACTAGCTGCTGGGGTTCTCCCGTGTTCCCGAGCGCACGCAAATCTGTCAACAGGCCGACGCCGCACCCGTCAAGGAATAAAGCGTTTATCTTTCCATCGATAGTAATTGTGGGGTTCGGTCGTCCTGTTATCTGCAACGCGTCGTTTTTCCCGAATCGTGTTTGCTGAGCCCAGCGCCAGGCGTCACTACGTTGCAGTTTGTTGTACGCTATTGTTGATATAGCAAAAATGAAATCACCCAGGCCGAGCATAATGTCCTCAGCACCGCTTATTGAATCACTCATTGTCACCCCGCCGCCGCTGGTTTATCAAACATCGCGCCACGATTGTACGAACTCGCAACTTGTCTCAGCCCGTCGAGCACACCCGATGCAGCGGCCTGCTGTGTTGATTGTGGGTCTGCTGCTCCGATAATATTGATTTCAATTTTATTGTTTTGCTCTGGAGCTGGAGTTGCGACTGCCTGTCTCAGCGCGTCAATATTCAACGTTGCTGAGTTTTGTGATTTAGGCGTTGAGTCTTTATTTATTAATCCAGTAAACGGGTTAACAAATGAGAGCATTGATTCAGCCTGTGATTTTGCACGCGCAAGACGCTCAGGGTGTCGCATATTATCTACGGCTTCGTCGGCTTTTGCTTTTGCTACATTATCTGCTGCCAGTCCTGGATTCGGTGAATATTTACCACCACTATCCATGAATTCCTGATACGCCTTATTATATTCTTCGTTATATACGCGCTGTTCCTCGTCTGTTTTCTCGTCCGGAATTAACCACTCAAGTCTTTTTGCTACTGCCCAAATTATTTTTCCGAATTTAACGCAAGCTTCGCCAAAACTGACTATCCCCTCCCACATTTTTTTCATGCTTTCGGGCTTTACCCACTCAGTAATTGTGCTGACAAATCCGCCCTGATTGTCCTTAAACCATGCTGTAAATGTTTCGCGAACTGAGTCAAACGTCGGCGCGAGCTCACCCCCAATTTTACCAAGTGTATCTGCAAGTCCTGACGTTATCGATCCCCACAAATTTGTTACAGATACATGCGCACGCGCCGCCCCTTCCGCACCCTCTTTTGTTAACAAATTCGACTTTTGCGCGTCAGACATTGTCTGTTCCCAGCTTTTACCCGTCGCCTTCATATACGTCATGATCTTATTAGCCTCGCCCCCCATGAGCTGGTCAGCGAGGCTCGCCGCTTGCTTCTCATCTTTCATTTCAGAGATGCGACGCATAACTTCATTAAACTGCTTTTCCCGATCCCAGCCAGCCATTCGTTTTTTCGTCAGGCCGATTTGAAACAACATGGGATTCAGATTTTTTTCGTTTCCGATTTCGCCGATTTTATTTGTAAGTTCTTCAGACAAATCCCCGATATTTTCGCCGTTCAGGCCCGCGGCTTTACCAATATTTTCCCACGCAGCATATTTTTCAACGCCAACACCGTATGACTTCGCCAGACCGAGTTTTTCTGACGTCTCTGCGTTCATTGCCAGCGCGCCAGCAGCAGCGCCACCAATGAGACCTGCCGCGCCAAGCGTCCCCCATTTGATGCCTTTTCCTGTTGCCTTTATCGTTCTTGCAGTCGCTCGACCGCCCCATTTTGCAGCCCCTTTTGCGCGACCCGTCCACTTCTCCAGCCGTTGTTTTTTAGCAAGCTGAGTATTCAGTGCCTCCTGGTCCTGCGTTGTCGCTTTTATTCGACGGTCCAGCTTTTGATACTGAGCAGATAAATCAGAAACGTCTTTACCTGCCAGTTTCATTGCTGCGATTTTGTCTTTTAATTTATCCTGACTTTTCGTTAATTTTCCGACAGTAGACGACGTCTGCCGAATTGCATCGTTGAGTTCTGTTGTACCGCGCCGAAACGACGGGTCTATTCGCCCCCCGAATACAACCTGCGTTTTAAAGTTTTGAGAAATAGCCATCAGTTTTCATGACCTCGTCTACATAGAAATTAAAAACCCGATACGGCAGGTCCATTTGCGTATCAGGCGGGATGGCAAGTTTTTTCGCAATAAACGGAATCAGAATAACTATATCTGATGTCGGTCTTTCGGGTGCTTTACCAGTTCGTTAAACGCGGCCTCCAGTTGATCGTAATCGCACGCGGGGAGCGCATATAAATCCTCTCTCTCCAGATTTGCCAGGCGCGCCAGCATTGTCGCTGTCCGCTCTTCAAGACCGCTTTTATCGTTACTGAACATAATGCGGTCACGTAATTTTGGTTCGCGAATAGTAATTGTATCGCAGCTCTCGCCCTTAATAATAAACGGTCGAGAGAGCGTAATAGTCATACTGTCTAATAAGGATTCCATTTTACTTACCTTTTAATATACATGAAGGATTCGAGCGACGCCCGCAAGAACATCAACACCGTTGATAACGCGTTTCATTTTTGCAGGATGAATTTCGTAAATAACTCGTCCGTTTTGAACTCGTTTATAATAGCTCGGCGCAATTGTTACTGATTGCCCCACTGACGATTTTGAATCAGTCCCCTGAGCATCATCAGTGATTGCCGTAATAAGCCCCTCGTAGGTATCAATACGCTCAAAATTTATTCCGTAGGAGTCTGTGTACGCACTACGAATTTCAAACCGCGTCTTAACTCCCGGTATTAACCCGAAATAACTCATAACACCAGAATCAGAACCTGAAACTTTAAAACTGGCTGACATTTTCTCCATCCCCCCATCCAGAGTGATGGCTGTATCCATTGCGCCAGTTTTAAACTCGTCTTCGATTATTTTCATATCAACAGGAGTATATTCAGTACAATTTAAAACCCGTTCACCTTGCACGAATAGCGCAAACGCGCGGTAAGCGTTGCTATCTGACATATTTACTCTCCGAATTATCAGGCTGTTTCTTTAAAAAGGGAGGCCAGCGCTTCAACTGTATAGTCATTATTAATGCGGTACATTAACGTAATTGTTTGTGCCGGAGATTTCGGGCCAAAATCGACATTAATATAAAGATTCCCCGCAGCCAGGCTTTCTTTTGTATTCAGCTCACTGTCTAACCACGCACGCCCTCCGTTAATCGCGCCCTGCTCCTCTAATTTGTGCAGATATGCGTTTATCGACTCGACAACGTCTGTTCCGAGGTGCAGGTCTATCGGACGATCAATAAAATCGGTCATCATTGCCCGGGCTATAGAATCCTCAATTACGTCAGCTGTTCGACGAACGCATTCAAAGGACCATTGGGGACTGAGGCTACACAGATAGTTACCCCAGTGCCGGAACCCGTCATAGCGAATAATTGTGCTGACCTGACTGGCGTTCAACAGGTTCGCTGTGCAGTTTGTCTCACCAATAATAAAATCGTCGACTTGTTCAAGCCCTGTAACTCCGTAGATATTCTGGTTCGATTTACTCCACCAGAATCCTTTTTCATTATCAATTCTGGCTCGCAAACCAGCAGCGATAGCTGAATACGGACGAGATAACCCACTGACATCACTCGTAGAATAAACGCGAGGGCGTAAAATTTCCATCCTGCCGCCGTACCTCTGACGACGATTCACAACGTCAGCAGGCGTAGCGCCTCGCTGTGAATCGATATATCCAACACCTCGTAATTTATTTGTCACCACTTCAAGTTGTTCTGCAATATAATCGTTAGCACTATAATCTGGAGCGATTAAAATTCTCGGCGTCACTTGATTTATTTGTGCAGACGTCAACAGTGCGTTAATCCCGTTAACGACGTTCTGCCTCATTTTTGTTTCGTCGCTGTCCTCTTCGACGCGGACAACAACAATAATGGCATCCTCCTGATTTAGTATTTCAGATACAGCGGAAAGAAGCGTACCAGACCCACCGAGCAATCCAGCTTTTTTCTGACTGCCTGCAATTAACGTCGGAACATTATATTTGAACGATTCGTCTTTACCACCGGATAAATTTGTTGGGGGGAGCGCGAATACAGTCCCCGTTCCTGCGTGATCACCACCGAATGTGACGTTAATATATTCTCCAATCTGGAGTCCTTCTTTATACTGCTGGTTCTGATCGTACATTTTTGACGGAGTCATGGCACCGTCCGTGATCATTGTTAATTTTCTCGAACCGTCGGGCAGTGTGCTGTATCCCGGAGTTGCCACATTCCCGTTAATACCGAGATTGACGATTTCGACAATCCAGTTGTTTCCGTCGGCCCCAGGCATGACAGTGGAAAACTGAACAAGATTATCTGCGAGTTCTGATCCCCATAGTAGTGATGCGCATGTGGGGGCGCTCGCATCCGGGGCAGTGCCGACGATACCGATAACGGAAATATCGACCGTGCTGATCTCTTTTGTTCCGTCGTCGTATTCGAGCGTGCGGGGGCCGTGCAAAAAATTAGTGCTCATTTATTACCTCCATCAACTTTGATAACCGTTTGTTACTGTGCCGTACATACCGCTTATTGCGTTTTGATATAATTGACGACCGTATTCCTCAACATCATTATTATTTGTCGTGAATATTAGTCCGGTTCCAACTCCCTCAATATCGCATTCAATGTTTATGTAGGCAGTTTCATACGTTCCCACCACGCCACGGCCCTGAGGATAATGAGGGTTTTTTATATTGCTGAATTTGTTTATATTGCCAACAGGAATTCGCCGAGCCATTACAGCACCAGAAACACCGCCATTCAGTTCGTATCCGCTAGATACTGTCACTAACGGAATGGCAATTAATTCCCACAATCCAAATAAATATCCATGAGCCAAAATTTCAAGGCTGGGATTCGCTTTAAATATCACAGAAGAAAGCCGGTAACCAGGCATGGTTTTATTTGTCGCGTCAGGTTCAGATTGCTGCGGAAACAGAGCAACTAAATTAAATGCCCCGTCGCCGCCCAGTTTTGCGTATCCCGAATCCACATTAACGTTGCCGTCAGAATCAGGCTGTAAATGGTTAACCGTCATGACTGGGTTTATATTATTTAACTCATTATCCACTTCTGAAAATTTATTATCTATCTCTTCTTTTTTATAATAGTTATTTAAGTTAACGCCGAGATTTTCTCGCCCAGCTTGTTGCGCCGCCGCGCCCTTATCTTTAATTTCAGATAAATTTTTGCTTATCTGCAAATAACGCTTATCTGCATCTGCCTGGCTCATTCCACTACTGTTATCAATGACAACGTTAACAGTAGACGCGCTGGACACCGCGAGAGTGTATTTATATGTGATTGAAATCAGCGCGCCGTTGCTGTCCGTGGGTTTTAAAATATCCGGCGAGCGTGCTACAGAGTACAGCTCGCCTTTATCTGTTAATATTCCAACCTCTCGAATAGTATAACCGCCGGTTTCCGGTGGTACGTACAGTGTAAAAATAACCTGATTGCCGCTATTTTCTGACGATTTAATATCTCCGCGATACGTTTCGTGAATTAATACTGTTCGTGACGGGTCCGGTGTTACGTCGTCGTTTCCGTTCGCGTCACCAATAACGAATTTATTCAGTACTACCGGCACACCTGATGCTAATGCCGCGGCCTCAAGTTGTGCCCCCCGGTCTGTCAGTACTGCGTAAATTTTATTTTCAGCCATTTGGCCCTATCTCCACATTTAAACTAACAATTGGCGAGCCTGATATATATAGCCCGCCGTTAATTTTTACACCGCCGTCGCCGTCTGCTGGGATATTTACGCCTATTTTCGCGTAAGGTGCACCAGCTATAAAAAACTCACCATCGACACCCGTTTCAAAATTTATTTCTTTTAATAAGGAACGGCAATTTTTTGCATCAAATATTTGTGCAATAAAGGTATTCAATAGCTCTAAATCTAACCCTATACTTTTTAGCAGATATATTTTAATTGCGAATGTATACGGGTCGTCCCTGGGCGTGGCTTCAAACCACTCTCTCATTTTGCTCTCAAATCCCACCGTTAATAATGCTCGTTCGACGGCACCACGCGTGCCGCGATGTTTATTTTGCCAGGCTGCGGCCTTAATAATTTCGCGTTTTTGCTGCTCACTCCAGTCGGGGTTCCAGTAGGTGACCGCGTACTCCCACGCCAGCCACGGCAACAGATTTGCAGGGCACAAATCGGGATTTTTAATAATTCGAATATCGCCAGGCAGATCTCCGACGTGAGATAAAACAACCTCAAGCGCCCTCTCGGGAGTTATTGCGTTCGGAGGCAGCACACTTTGACTTGCCATAGCTACCCCATTTGCACGCTGAGTTTAATTTCAGTGCAGTGCGGAGCCTGTCCGACGCCAGCAATCACGTCCTCTGTTGGCGATATCAGAATCACACGTTCAGTGCCGTCACGATGTATCGCGTCGTAAATTCCTGACAGAGCTGCCGTCGCTCCGATTTTATGCTGCGTATCCACATATATCGCCAAATCGCTCTGAGCACCGTTAAGCAAAACGTTCTGGTCGGGTCCAAGCCCGGCTACGATAACGGCCTCAACCCGGTAATTCAGGTTCGACGCAGGTTTTACAGTCACGAAATCAGTCAGCGGTCGAGTATCGTCAGGAGACAGAGCCGCATTCACTGTATTCAGTAGTGATTGCGGAGGTACACCGTCGCCGGTTCGGGACAAAACGTACATATCGACGTACCCTGGTTGTGTCACCGGCGGTCCGTATGCCTGAGCTGACAGAACGTCGGGATCACTCGATAGCGCGAAATAGTTATACGCGTTTGTACTGCCGGCAGTATTCCGCGCGTACCACGATAGCTGTATGCGATGACGATACTCGTCGTCACTCTCGTAAACCGCCTCAGTCGGGGGAATCGCATCACGATTAGCTGGCGTTATCAACAGCCGCAGGCAGTCAAAATTAGCGCCAATCTGGTCGAGGTCCCACTCTTTTGCAAACGCGAGTAATACCGCGAGCATCCCCTGATTTACCCGCGCTGTAATGATAATTTCTCTGTATGCAACTATTTCCAGCAGTTTAACGGCCGGGTCTGACTCCAGGAGTGCGTTAAATTGTGGATATAATATCTGCAGCTCTGACAATAGATTAGATTTAACATCTGAAAATAGCGGGGTTTTAACAAACGCGGGCGGCGGCAGCAGACTCATATCAATAGTTTTCACTATCGAATTCTGAACTGTTGATGTTATCAAAATATCAGCTCCATATTATTAAACTCTAATCGCTGTTGTGTTTCGATATCTGTTGCGATAATTAATATTGTTATTTTCCCGACATCCACTGCTAACACATTTATTCTGTCAATTCTGACGCGTGGTTCCCAGCGAGCTATTGCGCCAGCGCTTTCCATGATTATTCGCATAGCAAGCGACGGATCTGTGGGATTATCAACAAGATCAAATAATTTGCTGCCATATTCCGGCAACATTACACGCGTCCCCAGCGGGGTCGTTAAAATATCAACGATAGACTGACGAATGTGATCAGTCCCCGATAAAGGCTTACCGGTGTTACGGTCCATTCCAAGCATATTTACGCCATTGGTTGGTTCGGTTGTTGTGTTTCCCCATCAGGACATGTGTGAGTGTGTCCGTTGTACGTTGTGCGGACCTCAGTCATTGTGCCTTGTCGGTCCTGCACCTCTTGCCCTGCTAACACACTACCGCGAGTTGTGATATTACCTGTTCCACCGTTATCTCCAGTGACAGAAATATCGTTGCGGAATGTCGCCAGTTTATCAACAACCAGCGTTTCTGTTATATGCGTTGGACCTGCTAGCGTTATCCCGCCGGGCGCTAATGCTCTTATTGTTTCTGCCGTCAGCGATATACTATTCGCGGCGGTAACACTTACTGAACTTGTTGCTATTACGTTCACTAAATCAGCGTGCGCGTTAATTGTATCTGTCGCTGTCACGTTAATAACGTCAGCGTCTGCGTTAATTAATTTTCCGCCGTGAATATTGACAACGTTTTCACTTGTGACCGTAACTTCTGCGCGACCCAAAATTTCTATTTTGGATTCGCCGAGAATTTTTACAATTCCTTCTGGTACTCCTTGCCAGATGAGAGTGTGGTTTTCTGTGTTATAGGTTAGCGTTGCGCCGTCACAATATACGGTGACGTGGTCGTGAGGGTCAGTACTGGGCGGTGCTTTGTTGTCAATATGTAATCCGAGCATGACGACGCCATTTCGCGTATCTCCCCCCTCAGAAACAACAGTGACTGGGTCGCCAACAGATGGGGCGCTCCAGTCCACGCGCTCCGATGTCGCGTGCGTGAACCATTGTAGCCAGCCCGATTGGTGTTCTCCACCAAACGACACGCGACATCTTGGAGGATTCATCTGAACTGCAGCTATCGTGCCGCGTTTAACTGCGTCACGCAGCCGACGCGCGTTCTCCGCTGCGGCATATTCATCGTCCGATTGGGCCATAGTAGTCGCTCTCGTGTTCTGCGCCGATATCTGGCGCTATTCCGACGTATATATTTTTCAGGGTTCCCTGTGAGGGATAATCGAAAATATCTGGACCAACGCCTACAACCTGCGTGAACGACACGCACTGAACTGAATGCGAACCGACTGACTGCCCGTTTTTAATCCAGTCACACGGTTCCGCGTCGCTGAATTTTGCTGGTTTAGTTCCGGCACCAAACATTCGCCCATTAATCCAGCTCGTCATATAGAGCGCTGCATTCTGCGATTTAAGTCCGTACTGATCAGCTGCAAATTCACGCAGCAAATACAAATTACACGACAGCTCGACTGACTGAATTGAGCCTGGAACCGATTCGTCACTCTGTGACCAGTTGCTGATTTCCAGGAACAGAGCTGGCGTTTCAAATCCAGCCGGAATTTCCGGATAAATTCCGAATGTTTTGATGAACGGTATTTGTAAAACCGCGCCTTTAACGCGATCAAGATATTCGTCAAATGCATCCAGTCCGCTCATAATCGTTTACCTGTTTTTGGCTCTACGTGGACATTACCTTTCACGCGACCGCGCAAGTCCTGTTCAAAAAAACCCATGAACACGGTGCCAATGTTTTCAAAAATATAATCATCGATAGCATACTCCAGCGCTTCGTGTACCGGTACGCGAGCCTCCTCGATTCCTCCGCGAGCCAGTCGAATCCAGACACTTTTCGCACCGTAGCGTTTCGCTACGAATGAATCGGGCCAACTCATCATCGCCAGCCCTGCACTTTTGGGTGTAAAAGTTGCCCCTCTAGCGCCTTTTTTGGTTTTCAAAAACAGGCCGGTCTCAGGATCGCGAGGCTGTTTTTGCCTCCGTGGATTTTGTAATCGCCCCTTTAGCTCAGATACCCGGAAATCATTCAGACCGTACCAGAGCTTGGCGCTGCTCAGGTCTCCAGCCCCTTCTTTTGTAAAATTACGGCGCTTAATGAACGGCTTGATTCGTTTATCTACGGCCTTATGATTTTTAGCTGCCAGTGCAGTCAAAATCATTCCTGCTGAAATTCGGTGCATATGTTTTGCAGTTCGGTTCAGCGCCCTGTTGTATGCCATTAACATTTGATGTTGCGTCGCGCTGATTTCGACTCTGAGCTGCTCCAGCGCCGAAACATCGATATCGAACATCTGCGCGTTACTACGTAAATCGGCCACGGTTCCCCCTTAGTATTTTGAATACTCGCTGTTTTCGCTGGACGTGTGAGGCTCTAAAAAAATATTCGTGAGCCCTGTGCCATCAGGTTGAGGCTCTTTAACCACGTAATCGGTCCAGCCAGACCAGGTAACAGAGCCGTCAGGTTCGATGCTGCGCTGCTTTGGAACCTGGACGACGTCACGCGCAACAACGCCAGCGACGTCGTCCGAGAGCGCCGTCAGGCTCGTTACTGTACCGGTAATAAAACCAGCGTGAGGAACGTCAACGCGCGCGTAAGGCTCGTTGAAAATAGCGATAATGGGGTCGGTTTTACCGCGTAATTTAACGGGCCGTCCCCACTCACGAATCATCTCTTCGTCGCCAGCCCGGAGGTCATCGTAGTAGCTCATAGAGCGTAAACGTGACCAGCTGCGATGAGGTCTGCGACTTCAGGCGAATCGACAATAATTTCACGGCCTTCGGCAACAATCTCGCGAACACGACGCCCGTTCACGTAGTGATAAATATCCAGTGTGTTACGCAGCTTTACGCGACGCGTAATTAATGCGATTTTCTGCTCTTGTGACTGTGAAACGATGGTGCTCGTAATTGATTGAGCGAGATCGCTATCAGTCCCGGGCGCAGTATTCACCGCAATCTCGATGCCTCCCGCGTCACCAGATTGCTCATTCAGAATATCGAGCTCTGACTCAGCACCGGCGACGATTGATTCAAGTTCCGCAATAGTCCCGCTACGCGGTAATTCGCGACCGAGCTGTGCGCTCAGATCGTCGATTCTCGCCAGCAATTCTGTTTTTGTGCTCATGTTGATTCCTTAACAAAAAAGAGCCTTTCGGCTCTTACGCGATTTTTACGACGACGAACGCATCAGCGTCGGTGAGGACCATTGCTGGCGCGGATTGGGTCATTGTTTGCGTCACCGCTGGATCACCGGTAGTGGTCCAGACCTTCGGATAGCGCGTGGCCTCGCTGATACCCTCTTTCAAAGCGTCTTCGTCCTGGATTGCGCCATAAGTGCGGAGTCCGCGATTTTTTGTGTTGCCCAAAATCATCGTGCTATCCGGCATATAACGCTTTTCAGTGCCTGTCTCCGGATCGATGTATTGTCCTTTGTAGACAAACAACGCTGTGTCGCCGTAATAGCCCTTAAAGCTAACGACGTCGCCCAGGTTTTTCAGCGCGACTTCGAGCTGGCTGTTTGAGCCGCGGCGCGTATCCAGTGCCGTCCAGAACTTTTTAAAACGCTTCAACTGCTTCCAGGCTTTACCGTCCATAATGATGACGTTAACAGCACCGGATGCAAGGTCCGCATAAGATTCGATATCGTCGCTCGGGTCATACGTTTCCGCATCCTGAGTCGACCAGGCTGTCGAACCGGACTGAGTGACGTTATTCGTCGCGCTGCGGCTCATGTCGATCTCATAGGTCTCGATATTGCTGCCGGAAACTGTGTATTTACCGTACAGAACAGCCTGTACCGCCTGATATTCTTCGAGCTGGCTGATGCTCAGTTCCTCATCGAGCAGGTTCTGCATGATGAGTTTGGCGCGACGAATTACGGGAGTTAATGGCTCACTAATCGGCTCTCCGCCGGCGCGCTTGATGCTCATATTCGGATTGATCGTGTGTTTCGGCTTCGTGTAACCCGGCTTAAAATGGTTAGTTGAATAGCCGCGGGTGCGATCTACTTTGCCGGTGATCATCGGCGCGCAATACACCGCCATATTGACCTTACCCGGGATTTTATCCAGAAAAACCTCTTCGCTCGTAAACGTGTAGGTCTCACGGAAAAACAGTCTTAAAAACAACGGATTGAACTTAAATACCTGCTGTGTCGCGGTAATCAATTCTGACGTAGTAAACGAATCGCTCATTTAGATATCCTGTATAAAAAAAACCGCCCGGAGGCGGCTTGTTTTGAGTTTTTTGCTATCAGCCGACGCTGACAGGCGTACCAGCAAACGCTGATTTGCGTTTAGCTACGTCGGTAACCGTACCCCAGTTAATCGCCGTGTAACGGAACGAGCCTGATTTATAGTACGAGCAGTCTGCAGAACTGGAGCCAGTATTAACTGCGGTGGCAGTGAGGCCAATAGCTTTACCGACTGAGCCGTCCCAAACCTTAAACGTCCCGACAGTAGCGTCGAGCATAATCGGTGTCAGCCGGGGTACGTTGATCCCGCCCTGAAAATGACCGACGGTCGTAACAACAAGATCGGGTCCCAGAATAAAATCATCCGGGCTATACGTTTCTGTGGTCATTATTCATCCCCTAAAATTGAACGCCCTGCAGCAACCAGCATCGAGACGTTTGCGGCTGTTCCTGTTGCCGTGGTGCTGCCGGCATCCTGAATAGTTTCCGGTGATTCAGTGCTCATGAGTGTATCGAGCGCCGTTTCTGTCCGCGCCTGCGCTGTTTGCGGTGCTGCCGCGAGGACCGTCTGCGCCTGCCCGACCGTCATCCCGGGGACGCCAGCGAGCGCTTTTGCCTGCGCCTCGCGCCCAACAGCTTCGGGACAGTTGATGATGGCCATCACGCGTGCCAGTTCGCTCGATGCGGCGTCCGCGCGAATCTGCTCCGCGTTGGACTCAACCGGCGCGACCGTAGTCGTAGCCGCGGTTTGTTCTGTGGTCGTGGTCTCCGCCGTGGTTTCTGTTGTACCTGGCATAAATCGCTCCATTTTTGGTTTCAGTGCGTCGGCCATCACTGCGATAGCGTCCGCGTAATTAACGAGTTGATCAGCGAGACCAGATTTAATCGCGTCCGCGCCGATAAATACTGCGGCCTCTGTGGCCAGCACCCTGGATTTTTTCAGCCCGGTATAATCCGAGACTTTTTGCGCGAACTGCTCGCGTGTGCAGTTAATACTCAGCTGGAATTCGTCGCGAACGTCGTCGGGCAATTGGGAATACGGGTTCCCGTCGACCTTGTGCGCACCGGCGTAAATCAGCGTCACGTCAACGCCGGCAATCTCCAGCGCTTTTTCGACGCAGCGGTGAGCCATCAGGACGCCGATTGAACCAACCGTGCCGGTCTGCGTTATCAGCCGGCGCGAACACGCTGACGCCAGCAAATAGGCGGCGCTGCAGGCTGTATCACTGGCCAGCGCCCAGACTGGTTTTTGCTCTCGCGCCCGGGCGATTAAATCAGCAGTATCAAACGCGCCGGCAACCTCACCACCTGGGGAGTCAATATCCAGCAAAATCCCCTTAACATCGGGATCAGAAATCGCCTGCTGCAGGCGTTTTACGATTCCGTCGTAACCGCTCATACCGCTAACCGGATTGATATAACCCAATTTATGAACCAGTGTCCCGGTAACCGGCAGAACAGCTATACCACGCTCCACGCGGTACGATTTCTGGCGTGTTCGCTCTGTGCTGTCCCACCCCATCGCGAGCGCGTTCATTTCGTCACTGCTCATTACCTCTCCGGACGCTGTATCAATCAGTCGCCCGGTACCGAACCGGTCGCTCAGTGCCGAAAAAAATACCCGCGCGTAGGCGGGCTCCAGCAAAAGCGGTTGATTGAACGCCCGGGCGGCAAGGTGCGGAAAATTGTTCCACGGCATCAGTTACCTCCCCAGCCGTTATCGTTGGTATTTGAGGGGTGAGATACTGACCAGGATGGTTCGCTCAGCCCCATTTCGCGCCGGCGCTGAATTTCGTATTCCTGTTGTTCCATGACCTCCTCGTAGTCCTGCCCCTGCAGCGCCAGTTCGTTCTGATACGTGCTGAGGCCAGTCGTGATACGCATTGCACTCTCCTGAACCTCTTTCAGTCCGTCGATGGCCATGCGACCTGCACCGATCCAGAGCGCATTCGTCCAGGAGTTCCGCGCCTCATAAAACGACCGGACCGCTGAGCGTGGCAGGGTGATAACTCCGCGCGCCAGAGCTTCCTCAAACCAGCAGCAGAACATCAGTGACGCCTGTCGTGCGGCGATAAAACGTCGACGGCCCATGAAAAAACGCCAGCTCACGTTTGCGCTGGCCCGCGCGCTGGAGTAACTGACCTGGCTGTAGTCCCGACTCAGTTCCTCATATGACGCGCCGACGCCAGCGGCAACGTAACGCAGGAGTGATTTTTCCAGCGAACTGAAACCAGCATCAGCATTCTGAGCGGTCTGTAAACTGAGTTTGTCGCCGGGATGCAGGTGGGGAACTTTCACACCACCGAGCTTGATATTTGCGCCGTTGTAGTACGTCACGTAACTCTGAATAAACGAATTCAGCGGGTTCGAGTCGATATCAGTACCCGCGCCGGCGATATATTCAAACGCCTGCTGGCTGTCGAGCTCTGATTCGATTGTGGCGGCGTACATCGCTTTCACGATGGCGCTCTGCAGCTGTGTTTGCTGCAGCGTATCGAGCATTTTCAACCGCTCCATTACGCTGTAAAAAATGTTATCTCCGCGGGTCTGTCCGTCCTCGAGCGGCTCGAATATGTGGATGAATGCGTGTCTGCCGCTGCTGAGCTGTGCTGGGATACGCCGACATTTACCGACTCCGCCGAGGGGGTAGGTATCCTCGGCTATCCAATACCCGACCGCGGCCCCGTTTTTATCGATATCAACACCGGCGCGGCGAAATTGGGTGTCAGCTGCGTAACCCGGATTTCGAATCCGTTTCGGTGAGACCATTTTGAATCGCGTCCGAAAAACGCTGCCGGCACTACTCTCCCAGACTGGTTGTACGCAGGTTTCACCGTTGAAAGCGTGAGTAGCCACGCCCTCGCGGATCATCATTGTGAACGTCCGTTTCCGCTCGATATCAATCGTGCAGTGAGGGTCCTCGGCGTATTCAGTCCACGCGACCTCAACGTCACGCGCCAGCGCCCTGGCGTCCTCGCGAGATATCCCTAGGTAACGCCAGTTAGGGCGGTAACTCAGCTTAAACAGATTGCCGACGATGTGATCCTGGTGCAGCTGCACAGCGTTCGATGCGACGCCGTTATTGCGAACGAGATCGTCTGCTCGCGCGTTACCGCGATAAAAATTAGGCAGCAGTGCCGCATCGGCACTTTGCTGTGGTGCATTCCAGTCAATCAGCTGGCCACCGAAGCCGGGACCGCCGCCGTTATACCCCGCAAAACGGCGTAGTGGCGTTTTACCGTCAGGCCCGAGCAGCTGCTGTGGAGCAGTCATAATCGAACTCCCACGGGACGGCGGCGTCCCGTACTCAGACCGAGCTGTGATTTCAGCTCGATAATGTACGTTCGGAGCTGTTCAATACTCGCCTGGGAGTACTGATAGCTCCGGTTATTTCCCGCTGAATCGCCGTGAGACAGCGACACGGTCGATTTACCCGTTAATAATTTGTGCAGAGCGATTTCCGCTTCCAGCAGCCGTTCTGTTAAAACCTCGCGCGCGGTCATTAGCTCCCTCCGAGCATTCTCGCCATCTCCTCGAGAGACAGTTTGTTTTGTGATTTTTTCCGTTGCTCAGCGAGCGCCTCGAGATTGAGCTGGAAACGAATTTTACTGATACGCAGCGCAGCCAGCCCGTATACCCAGCAGTCGAGAGCTTCATTTCGCCGGCCCTGGTTGTCCCAGCGATAAACGACGCGACCGTTAATCAGTTTCGGGATCAGAACTTCAGAAACGAGCTGTTTTGCCTCTGTTGTGCCGAATATTTCGACGTCGTTGGGAAAATGAATCGCACCTGGTGTCGCCGATTTAGAATCGGGTTCCAGCGGCAGGCGCATTGCGAGCAAATCTTTTGCCGTATCAGTACCGATTAACGACAAATAGACTTTATTCGCGTTACGTGTACGCGGCATATTTACGACTGGCTGACCGTATGAGCTCGCACCTTTAATTGGAATGACCCACAGCGGACCGAGTTTCAGCGAGCGGTTATAAACGACCTGCGCATCTATACCACCGGTATCCCACGCCCAGCGACTGACGCCGATTGTGGTCCCGTCGCTGCGCCGGTATTGTTTGCGAATCACTCCGTCGACGCGCTGCAGCGTGTCCTCCTCGTCGTAGCGACCGAGGACGATGGTTTTATCAATCAACCAGCACTCTTCCTCGGCTCCCCATCCCCATACGTAACACTCGTAGCGCCCGGACGTCTGAGAGTCGATGCCACCGGTTATATAAACAACACCGTCAGGAACCTGGCTGGCGTATTTTTCCCGGCGATTAACCAGAATATCGTGCTCCAGCTGCTCGCTGGCTACGTCGCTCCAGAGTTCGCCGAGCGTCGTGTTATGAAACGTTTTTTCTTTGAGTGGGTCACCCTTCGCTTTCAGCCACTCGCTGACAATCTCGCCCCATCCATCGAGGTTTAGTGAATACAGGGCGTTTATCACGATCGCCGCGTGTTTCGGCGCGCGAACGACGCCACCGTCATGATCAAAAAAATGGATTCCGTCTCGGGTCCAGGTGCAGTCCTCGGCTATCCAGCGCCCCCCGAGCTCCATTTTTTCGAGATCGCGATAGTAAAAATGCTCCGGGCAGTGGCAGCACTGGTAATACGCGGACGACGATTTCGACTCGTTAGTCTGCAGGCTGTCATCCCACTTGAGACCGTATTCGATACCGTCGAAACCAAATACTAGGGTCTGCTCCTCGCTACAATGCGGACACTTCAGGTAAAAACGAAATGTCAGATCAGCAGCGTCTTCCAACATTTCGATATGACTTTTACCGGTGACTGTCGGTGTCGAACCGAAAATCGCCTTCGGGTACGCTGCCCCTTTAATTCGAACGAGCGCCAGTTCGATGGGCGAGCCCTCGCCTTTGCCTTTTTTGGCAACTTCCAGCGGCCAGCCGTCAACTTCGTCACCCTCGACAACCTGTTTCGTTAGTCGCCGGAAATTTCCTGGCGTACTCGCGCCGCGAAAATCAATAATCGCGCCGTTCATTTCTTTACGCTGGAGATTGTTACGCTCGTTGCTTTTATCCCAGTCGGGGAAAATTTTCTGAATCACCGGCATTTCGGCGATAGCGGGGTCAACCTCGTCGGCGACAAATCCATCCGATTCGTCATCGATAGGCTGATAGACCACGGCACTACGTTTTTTGTGCTCAGCGAAATAGAGCAGCGCCGCGACGAGTATTTTTGTATAACCGAGACGAGCTGATTTGCGAACAGACACGATTTTTATCGCGTCGTTAGTCATCATATTGAGCATCACTACCTGGACCGGCTGAGTCGTCCAGTGGCCAGCGATGTGGCTGGAGCCCTCAGGGAGATAAAAATATTTATCAGCCCACTCAACCCCCGTCATCGGTATCGTCACGCGCAAGGGATTCAACCCTGTCGAGATCGCGTTCGATATCGCTGACATCGTAATCGCTGAAGTCGACTCGTATGTCTGCCAGTTCATTCAGGGCTATCGCCAGCTCCTCTCGTAATACACTGCTCGCCTCCTGCGGCATTTCAGGCCACACCTTTTTCAATCGTGGTGGCCACGACTCGACGCGGGTACGTAATTCAACGGCGACGCGAGATACAGCGACGCTAATTAATTCAATTGGCGCGTAGCGTTTAGCAAGAATGCGGCGTTTCACGCGAGCCATCAGGATTCGCTCCTGCCGTTCCTCATTTTTCAACCACTGCTCGCGATTTTTTTCGGGAGAATTGTCCCCCACTTCCGGTTCGTCTGTACCAATTGTGTCGCGTCTATTGCTCCGGAGATAATGAATATAAAAATGGCGCCAGGCATCAAGGTCCCAATCGCCACGTCCTTGGGGGACTGGAGCTCCCGGAAGTTTTGCGAGATCGCGCAGACGACGATCTGATAGCAATAAATGTGCTGCGACCTCAGCCTGACTTGCCATTAAAAATCCTCACCGGAACCGGAAATACCCAAAATGAAAAAATACTAAAAACGAGCGAGTTTTTGCGCGTCTACCGACCCTCGGTGTTTTGGATTTCGGAAAGGACCCGCGACCAGGGTGGGCTATCTCCCTTTCAGGACAGGAATCGGGGGCTCGCATCAGGTTCATCAAACTCGACTGTAGCCTCGCGGCGTACTTGTTTGCATACATCAGCTTTGTGTATCTGATTATCAGCGTAAGCTTTCACTTTGGCAGCGAGCCATCCTTTTGCGCTGTATCGATAGACTACCGAACAAGTTTTCGATATATGTATATATCTTGAACTTATTGATATCCTTACAGAAAAACAACAACCATGAGAACGCAAAAAATGAACAGAGAAAAAATTGAAGCCTTAATGAGCGTAATATTAAAAGAAGCTGACCCAAAAAAGTTTCCTGAGACGTTATCAGAGGACGCCATCGTATCTTTTTATCGTGCGAACTCCTCTTATCTAAATTGTTCAACTTTAAGAGAATGGCTAAGCGGCGAAGCAGAGCCTTCAGATGAGATACTTCAGAAGATTATGGTTCAGAACAACTGGCGCGCAACAAAATGGTCAAATCAGTTACCTTAATCTGTTGAATGTGTGCCGCCTTAAAACAAAAAGGCGGCCTCTCGTTAAAGTAAAGCGTCTCTTTCATCAGCCACCAGCTCTTTGGCACATTGCGCAGTTGTTTTTTATACGTCGGCGAGCTGTTGCGTAGCTCAGTCCCTACGCGTCACACCATTCTTTCGGTGATATACCCGTTTTGGCATGGTCGGCGAGGAACTGGTGTTGCAGTGCTCCCCAGTTCGGTTTTGCCATAAGATTTCCTTTAAATTTTGTGAGCTAAGTCAAGTTGTTATTATTGAAATTTATACCTATTGTCGCCATCTAATCATTGTCATATCACTAACTTTTAAGGACATAAAATGGCTAAAGCACCTTCACAAACTCCAGTTGCAAAATTTAATAAAGGGGAGCTAGTCGTATTGAAATCAGGTGGCCCAGCAATGACTGTTGAAAAACCACTTACTACCTTATCGGATACCTTCAATGGTAACTACCGTTGCCAATGGTTTGCAGGAAGGAAATTAGACAGTGGTAATTTCCCAGAAGAGTCGTTAGATAAATTCATCCCAAAGCCATAACCCAATCAACCACTGTGTTAGCTGTTGCAGATGTATCAAATTGGATGTTATCTGCACTACAAAAAGATGGATGCTTATACCAGCAGGACGTCGTTGATTATTTGGTCAAAGTTGGTAATGAGCAACATTTGAAGGAAAATGCAGACGGCAACCAAGCACTTTCAACAAAAGTCATAAATAAGTTCAGAGTTGATAGCGGCGGGGATGTTGTTTGGGTTAGGCCGGACAAATACTGGCGATATCGTGTACCTGAGGACGAGGAGGGTCGTGAGGCACGCGGTTAAGACACAGGGCGATAACCTCGCCCTGCTTTTGCCATTACGATGGGTCTGCCCATGGTGATAGCAATAAAAAACCCACCGCAGTGGGTTTCATCACAATCAGTTTTGTCACTATTTAATAAAGTGAATCTCACCCGGGTTTACGGTAATCACTTTGCCGTTATCCATCTCTACGATTGCTTGCTCGCCGACATGAGGGTTGTTGCCTTCGTCATAGAATTTCACTGGGGCGAACTTAATGAACGTTCCCTCGGGTTGTTCATACATACTGACGATTTTACAGCGACGGATTTCATCTGACATTACTCAACCTCCTTTTCAATTGGAGAGGTCAGAATAATGCTAAGAATTGGCTTATTAAAGAGACTTCATTGCCACATTTTAAATCTGTGATGACTATCCATTATCAAGCCCACCCGGGGATGAGCTTTGGAATGACTACTCAGCTTTTGCTTACGCTCGTTTACGTCGGCGCTCTTCTTTTTTCTCAGCGCTTGCCATGTCCATGAATGCCTGCATGATCGCGTTACGCATCATGTAACTGACAAAGTGATGATTGACGCAGCCGTTGAGTCGAATCTGCTCGCCAAACTGATCCACCGAGGACAGCGCGTCCTCCATACCCTTCTCGCCTTTCATGAACTCTGAGAAGTCACGCCCCGCTCTGGAGGCGCATTCGATGACGCGATTACTCATCCAGGAAGTCCAGGGAGCGTAATCTGCAGTTGGTTTGCCAAGGTGTTCATCTCAGCGATCAGCACAGGCTTTGTATAACGCCATGCCGCGAGTCCTTGCCCACAGAAGCTCGCCATGTCTTTCTTCTGGTCAAACTCATAACACTTCATGTTGAGCTGCGCACTTAAGCTATTACGATGCCGAAGCTCTCCGGTGAAGTAGTCATCGAGTACTTTATAGGCTGCATACTTGAACCCTGGGTTTAACCAAGCCGCATAATCGTAAGCAACAAACTTCCCGCCATAGGTTCCGCCGTGTACGCCGCGGGCAGTGAAAACCACAGATTCGTGGTTTTTCTCCAGCTCGACAAGGAACTCTTTGGTCTGCTTGTTTCGCAGATAGTGGTACGGCGATTCAGCGTCACTTTTGCCGCTGGCTTTCCACATGTCGGTGAGGCAGATCATGCCATCATCCCCGACGCGGATTGGTTGATTGAAGAGGGTTAATGATTTCATAGCGTGTACCTACTCTTTGAGATGAACCGTTGCCGCATAGGAAGTCAGCCCACCGAGGCTCGCCAGCACTAACTGACATCCTCAACGGCTCATTCCAAAGGGTCTGGTTCGGTGGTTGATATGCGCATGCGGTGCGCAGCGAAATACGGATATAAAAAAGCCCCGCAGTTGCAAGGCCTTTTAGAATTTAATTCTGGTTACTAAAATATATTCCCGAAAAAGAGAACACCCATAGAACTAAAAACAGATCGTTTGTGCTGTAATGTTAAGCTTATGGACTTGCTTCTTAGAACTTTATAAATTACGAAATGCACTTATTTGCAGGAAGCCGGTGAAGGCGCACTTATACGGTTAAATTGCCTATGCCAATTACCCTCATTGATCCAATGGGCATGAAGCCGCAGCCCCGGTAGAGTCGATACAGCCACCACTTGCGGTTGTGCTCTTCGTACCCGGTGCGATAGAAATGTGCTTTACGGTCGTGCCGTTGGGATGCGTTGCTTCCGTGTACGTCGTGTTTGAGCAACCCGCAAGCACCAACGCTGCCAGTAGAAAGAACTTTTTCATGGTTACTGCTCCGAAGTTGATAATTCACCTCCCATCAGCAGCGGCAAGGTTGACGGCACATCCAGCACATCAACAGGCCAGCGATAGCCTGTTATGCGGGAACGAGAAAAAGCTTTGATATTTACTTCATCTGCCTGGTTACCACCCAAAATCATTAAATCCCCGGCGGCATTTTTCCCGACAACAAAGCCAACGTGACCACCGCCAGACCGAGACAGAATAGCAATGCATCCATAGGCGGGTTCCTTCAGTTCATTACCCCAATCGAGATAAGAATTCGCAGACTCAAAACGCGTTGAGCGAATACCCGCACGTTCCAGCATTGCCCCGGTGAAAGCAGCGCACCACGGTGTTTCGTCATCCTTAATGCCGCCGCGTTTGATATCTTTCCAGTACTGCACAATTTCTGCAGCATGTTGCTTCCCTTTCATTTCCCGAATGCCGAGGTTTTTTCGAGCCTCAATTAGCCATTTAGGATCGGTCATTACCTGTCTCCTGTTATTTTTGAAATATTCCCTCGTGCCCGCCAGACAGCAATACAGATGGTGAGGTTGAGAAAAAACTCTGCGGGATCAACCTGCGTATATTTCCCGTAAAAAATTCGTAGGGCTATCCACGCAGCAGACAGAATCGCCAGGTAAGCAGTTAGTGAGATAAAAAAACGATAGCGGCCTGTTTTTTGAAAAAACATCAACCGTAGTGCCAGCATCAGACAAATAATTGCATTGGCATTGATGAGGACAGAGTGCAGGGTCATTATTTCATCCCCTTATCTGATTTCCATAAACGAGCTTGTGACATGATCCGCAACAGTGATGTAACGCTGATTACTGATGCAACCAGTGCACCAATGGCGGGAGAGACTTTTACTGTTACGGGAGGGTTCAGGTGACTCAGCATCGCATTCAGAATACCGGTAATGATTGCTGACGCTGTCTCAGCGCAATACACACCGCCAACAAACGAAATGAGTGCGAAAATAACCTGCTTCCAGAATCGATGCTGCCCGGATGACAACACATAGAGAGCTGCGCCTGCCAGCGCACAGATCATCACTGCAGGTGTTGCCTCAGGAAATAACGCAGCAAACGTCACCCCCGCCGAGCCAGCAGCAACGCCAGCGGTTAGAGGTTCAGACATGATTTTTCCTGATTCAGAAACGACAAAACCCCGCCGTGGCGAGGTTCTTAGAAATTTGGCAACATACCAAATTAGCGTTAAATATGGCCTATTTTGTTCGGTTTTGCAAGCATTATACGCAAACGTCGTCTAAATGGTTTTGATAATGATGCAAAGTTGCAAGAAGTGCCACTTCATCAAGTGCTCTCACCGCCTCTTTCATTCCTGCCCAGTGCGGGGAGTATGTTTCGCACCAGGTGGAGCGAGAAACAGACAACATTCCAGCTAGCGCAGATCCGGCCATCTCCTTAAAATCCTCGCGTTTATTTGCTGCTGCGACCGCCTGCACGGACAACCACACCAGCGAAAGCAGGCGCTTGACTACTTTTCTCTGAGTTGACGCGGGGATGTTTCCTTTATAGCGACTCCAGACAGCCTCACAAATAGCTGTTTGGTGTTTGAACGCCAGGTTACCACCGTAGCAATAGCGCAACCACGCTTGCTGACTTGCATCCAGCGAGTTCACAGAACGCCGCCAGGATGAATCAGCAAATTCAAAATCATTCATCGGCGGCGCGGGGCGACGTCTGCTGAAACTTTCCAGGGCGTAAACTGGCGTAACCAGAGCATCAACGGTCCGGTCCTCCAGTTGCACACGATGAATATGTTTGCGTGGGTATGCGTTTTTGTCTGCCGGCGGGTGCTCACACAATGCTTCCAGTTGCCCCTTAGAACCACCAGACAAATCCCGCAATGCAGCGCGCAGTTTTATGCGGGTATATTCCAATAAATACTCGTTACTCATCAGATAAACTCCTCATCGCGCCAGATAGCCAGTGTTCTGAAAACTCCCTCAGCGTGCATCAACAGCAATGAGTCGTGCTCGTAATCCGTTTTTGTACGTCCGTCGATAGCATCGTGACACGCACTGCAGGCGATAGCGCCCTGCATATCGTGTGGTTTGATTGCTGTTCCGCATGTTCCGGCGAGGCGGTAGTGAGCCAGTACACTGGTTTCCGGATTGTGATTACACACACCGGGGATACGCACAGTACAAGCGCGACCGCGTGCAGCTTTTCTGAGGTCGATTTTTTTCATGATGTGTAATCCAGCAGCTGCGCGGCAGCATTTTCAGCGGCCTCCTGAGAGGCAAACGTGCGGAACAAAATATAATTCCACAGCACATCTAAAACGGCTGAATACAGTTGACCGAACTCAAGATCGTCCATCGCAGCAAACGAGATTGAACGAGGTACGCGCATCAAACTGCCATCCGGCATCTGATGAACGTCATAAAACCCAGCTTCCATAATCGCCCAGGCGCGAAACGCCTCGAACGACTTCACCGCACTGATATTCCCCGCGCGCTTTTCCGACTCATCGAGAAGATACTGATCAGCCAGCTCTGCCATGACATCACCGTGTCCACCGTAATACGCCAGTAACTTAACGTAGCCGTGAACCAGTTCGCGCTCCGCAGGAGAAATAGCCCCTCCGGACGGATGCCAGTAATCAAAGCCCAGGTTGAGAAGTGAGAAAAATTTACGATGAAACGCGGGATTACGCGCTTGTTTGAAATCTGCATACACAACAGCACCTGGTTTGACTCGTTCAGTCAACCAGCGTTGCGTGTCTGGTGTCGCGGGTATTAGCGAACCGCCGGATACCCTGATAAATGAATGCTGCGCCATGTTTAACTCCAGGTGGCGCGGCAGTGTTCAGAAAATGGTGCCGGGTGTTCAATCCAGCACCGATATTATACCGTGTTTTACGCGTCAGGGGGTGTAATAGTATATCCGGCTGTTTCTGCCAACTCGAGAAACGCCGTCAGGCTGGCAATCCGTTCATCATCAGTCAGAACACGCACACCAACGATGTGTCCGTCCTTACGCTTGATAACAGCCCGGCATGTTTCCGGTAGTTCGCCTATAGATTCTTGAATATTCATGTCTTCCCCCTAACGCCATTGCCTGTACATTTATACAGTATTTTATGGCATTTGTCATAACGCCAGATACAATGAGGGAATAATGAACAATTATATTCACGTCGTGAATTTTATTAAACGGTTTTATAGGGGATTAAACCGTTTATGGTCATTATTTATCACTCCTGTAAATTGAAATTAACCATTTTCTAATCGTCGACGCTGCAGGTGGGTCAGAGTATTTCGCCACAAAAATACCGGATATGTATTGCACACCACGCGATAATGGCGCTGTCGGGTTTTCAGTAAAAAAACGATCAGCCAGTTCAATGGCTTCGCTTTTTAATCTGTGCTGTGGTCGTCCTCCGCCCTTAGTGCCAAGGTAACGCGCCAGTTGTTTGAAACGGTAAGCAATGATTAACGGTCGCATCATCATATTGAAAAAATCGCGGGCATCGTTGTCAGCGCCTTGCGCTATCAACAGTGCAAAAAACAAATACGGGATTGTGTACACTTCAGGGGATATACGAACCCGTTCACAGGTTGGTGGAGCCAATTTAATAAGTAAGTCAGCCAGCGGATCCCCCTTTTCTCCACGTTTGTAATAGCGATATAGCGGCCCGATATCAAGTTCACTCGCGTCAATTTCAGGATGCCCGGCAACGGCTGTACGTATCTCTTCTGCCAGAGAGTCAAATATTGCTCCGGTCCGCTCAAGATAGAGCCTCCGGGTCGAACCGCGATCATCCAACGCCCGTAACATATCTAACCGGCTAACGAAAGTTTCAGGCCAGCCCTCATAGAAGGTTTTCATAATTACCTCGAATAAAAAAATTGCATTATTTGCACAATTTATTATTCGTTTTCACATCGCAGGGTTCTATAAAAAAGAAAACCCGCCGAAGCGGGTTAGTTATTCATTTGCACCAGATTATGAGGCCATACCATAGGCTTTTTTATGCATCCCATGGTCATAGCCCATATTATATGCTTCAAAAGCATCTTTATGACGGACATGCCCAGCCTGGCTTTCGGGTAAATCACCTAAAACAGAGTCATCAACCGCACGCGGAACGCCGATTAATGCATGCCACATACCTTTATCATAGGCACATCCACAACACTTGTGCCGCCCAACGTTACCCTGATTTGCAGAAAGAACATCAAACATACTGTCGTGACGATGTGACTTTTTACAGATGTGTTTCATTCATTGACCTATATCATTTTCGGCAATGAATGCTTTACACGGGATCCCGGTTGAGGTAATCTCCCAAACCGAGATCTCAACGAAAGCATTAACCGATGTTTTTGTATGGCCCTGACAGCTCCAACTGTCAGGGCTTTCCCTTTGATGCGACTCTAAAAACTTCGCAACCTCCAGATCCTATCCAGGACTAAGAAAGACTTCAATGAAAAGATCAAGTTAGATCTGTATTTTTTTACAGATGTAATAAATCACACATGTAATAGCCTTCCCTTCCTGTGCTCATCCAGGCGCTTGTGGCATCCATTTTTTTCAGAAACATATGGATGCCTAAAAAACCACTAATCTCATGATTATCCTGTATGTTTTTACTGGAAACATTGAGTCATCCACAATGCAGCGTAAAAAGCAAGCAATTCACAAGATTTTAAAGTGATTTATCTGGAAGACTTTACTACTAACAGTTAATATCGTACCAGAAGTGCAGAATTTGCACTTTTACAGGAATGTGGTACGGAACATGTTGTCTATATTTCAACCAATAATCGTAATGCAGTAACTGGAGGAGCTATGGCTACCAACCCAAGAGAGCACGCCCGGCGAGTGCTGGACACGTTCTGGTGCGGGCGTGGTTTCCCTGTTGATCCAGCGAAAATTGCTCACGACATGGGATTAGATGTTTTTATTACCGATCTTCCTGGGAAAGTTTCTGGCGCACTGATTAAACAAAAAGATCAAGATCCAGCGATCTTTCTAAACAGTGATGACAACAAAGTTCGTCAACGTTTTTCATGTGGGCATGAGTTGGGGCATTACATCGCCCGGCAAGCATCGCATAGCGATGAATATGAGTACGTTGATTTACGTGGCGAAACCGCAAGCGCCGGAACGCATCCTGATGAAATTTTTGCGAACAAGTTCGCAGCAGAACTTCTGATGCCGGTAGATGAGGTCAGAAAACTGCACGCTGACGGCCAACCAAGTTATATAATGGCGCATCATTTTGGCGTATCTGACGATGCGATGACTTATCGTTTAAAGAACTTGAGGTTGGGGTAACGCTTTAGAATGCCATCGGATGACGATTTTAACAGCCGTTTCAAACAGGAAGTTGCACGCCGACTGAAGGATTCCCTCAACCTACACCGTCAGTTAGCAGAAGAGGTTGAGCCGGAGGAGGATGAAACTCCGGTTCAGTCTCCTGACGAAACTTCACCTCAGACAAAGGTTTCGCACGCTCCAAAAAAACCGTCTGCCCGTATTCACGGAATAGCCAGAAAAAGAGCTGCCGAAGCTCGCAAAATGGCTGTAGCTGCGTCAATCAAAAGAATTCCAATTCCTACCCCCTCTCAACAAGTCACCCGTACTGAGAGTAAAATCTTGACCGAGTTCACATCTGTGAAACAGGTGAATTCACTTGATACTGAGCATGAGCGCAAACAACTCAACAACAAAGATTTTGAAGCTGAAATCGATCTAAAAAAACGCTATGGCAAATGGTTCCTTATTATCCTTGCTTGCCAGCTTTTGATAATGAATGGTGTATTTTTTGCCACTGGTGCTGAATGGCTTGTATTTAAAGACTTAACGCTCCAGTTGTACATGGGCGGTACTTTGACAGAGGTATTCGGCCTCGTGCTGGTCGTGACAAAATACCTTTTTAAACGCAAGTAACTCTCTCTATGGAACAGACTTTAGTCGATTTAATGGAGAAGACCAGCAACCCCAAATGACCAAGTAACAAGTGCTGGCCTTATAGACGATTACTGAGTGTGTTCGAGTGCTATCGTTGTACAATTCGTCCGTTGGGATCCAGCCACATCCCATCAGAAAGATACACCATTTCCCTGGGTTCATCCGTTACCTGCAGGTCATGGTAAATTGAAGTAAGTTCATTTTTAGGTGAAGGAGTGATATCTTCGCTTCCAAAGATCATATCTTGGTATTGTGCCCAATTTTGGCGAATTTCGAAATACATATCAACATCATAATCCTGCCCTCTTAGTTCATCATCTGAAGATATATTCAATGTCTTTTTGAGACCGATGATGTTAAAGATCCACTTCTTACCACCTTTAATGAAGTATGCCCCAGTATATGCCTCTTCATCTGGTACAGCCTCATAACCTAAATTTAATGCTAATTGTATCTGTTCTGCTAATGTAAAAGACTCTTTCCATCCACTCATAGCTTATTACCTACCTGTAAACCTGTTTGCTGCATGAAAAACAATATAATAAAGCGTTATTGAAGACTATGATCCAAGTAAATTTAATCAAATACGTTTATAACGTATTTGCCTAAACAACTTCCAACGTATGATCCGCTTCTCGCTCTCAGCAGACCTTTATCTGCAGGTGCTTGTCTGCTGTATTCCAGAAGCAGATATTATTATATAACTCTTTAACCCATTTATGACAAAATATTCTTGGAGCTTATTAAAACTTCATACGTCTAAATCACCTCTTCATTAGTGAATCAATAATTGTATAGTTAAAATGTAACACTTTATTTTTTATGATTAACTTGCTTTGCTAAAGAGCTATAAATCATATCAACCAAAACATATTTTTCGCATTCCCAAGGTTCACTAATAGATGGGTTTACTAAGTCTGGCTTCCCCCCCATTAGTGTATGAACATGCGAATAAATACCTATTCTTTCTGCGAGCTGCATTATTTTTATTTGATGTTCTGGTGGGAGCATTTTGTTTTTAAACCATGTTGTAAATATATGCTTGGTAAGTTCCTTAGTACAAACAAACCATTCACCTTGACGTCTTTCGTTGCTAAATTTTTCATGAAGATAGTTTTCTTTTTCTGAACCACCAGGTTCCAAAGCGTGTAATATTAATTGACCAAATGCACCTGTCTGCAGGTTAGACAACCTTTTTAGCACATTATTGGAACGCCCTATTTTCACATAAAGTCCCGAGTAAGGGTTATTTTTATCTGAAGAACCGGCCCAAGTATCAGGCACTTGTAAAATATAATAAATACTACTTACTTTCCCACTCGATACATTATTTGCCCAAATCTGCCATTCTTCCATCCAGCTTTTTGCATCTTCTCTCGTGTCAAAGGCATGACTTGTATAGTAAAATTCACCAGTATCCAAGAACATATCGAAAACATATTTGCCATTCTCTATAATTCTTAAGTTGTCGGCTTTCATGGAAGTTTCTCACAAAGTTACAGGAATATATAAAAACTTTACTACGCTTAGTATATGTTACCACATGATTATGTATTATTTGATTTACACAACTTATTGCTAGTAATAACGGTTTTGATGTAATCTTCTCATCCCAAACTAACCTTCAAAATAGATTTAATCTAAATTATATCAAAATATGCTCTCAGTTAAGATGGCTTATTTTTAATCAGTTAGAGGATCAACCTGATTTTCTCTAATAAGATTTCGTAACGCAGTACGAGCAGCCGCGACTTCTGTCATTCCATTTAGAACCACGCTGGAATGCCCTCCTCTAACCCCAAAGACTGTGACCATATCCTCTTCACGGAAGTATTCTGCTTCATACTGAAGGCCATCTTTCTCTACGCGAATATATGACATAACAACCTCATTTTATTATCTTTTGTTTGAATGATATATCCACAAAATAATTTAAGCAATCTCGCCCAAGACGGCACGCCAAGCTTGCCTTGTAAGTATACTGTAAATATTCCGATAAAACTAATCATTCGCTTTTAGCGCATGTCCAAAAAATGGTTCAGGTATCCTCTCGTGCCAATATTCGCTCCTCACTCATAGCGGCTTTCAGGCAAGTTAACTAGTCCGCTCGGTGCCATATAGAGCCATGGTTATTAACAGCAGGGAATAATTCCACACTGAAATTAAATGTCTACCTTTTACAGTAGAAATAGTTCCTCCAGGACACTATCCATTGCCGGGCACAATCACTCGGGGTATAACGATAAAAAATATGTTCATGATAGTGCAGGTTCGTATATTAAGTTCAGCAGCGAAAACATGCCTTACAGGTTTCCGGTTTTGGGAGCGTCGTTACAGGATCCTGCGCATACCGTTCCCATCTGTTGAATTAAAGGTTTCACAGCCTTTGCCGATATCACCTTTTACCTTGCCTGTGATGCGTTCAGTGCTCAGCGTTGTTTACTGTAGCTCTCGGAACTGATTACAGACCGCGTCTTAAAAACCAATCCTTACTCTAAAGGGAATTCATGAGATTAAAATACTCAGTACTCTTACTCGCCATTGCCCTTACAGGCTGTGATAACAAAAAAGATGAGATCGGTTGTTCTTCGGAAATGACCCAATCAGCTCTCATGGATTTATTAAAAAAATCTGCTTATGAAGGACTCTCTGAACAGGTCGATAAATACCCTGATGTCACTAATCAGACCAAACGAAGCACACTGGACAAGATCAAACTAGCCGTCTCTGAAATCTCCACAACATCAAGTGACACGGGCAGCACAATGAAAACTTGTGAAGGGACCGTGACGATGACTCTACCTGCGAACGAGTACGTCCAGCTTTCAGATGCTTACAGAAAGAATTTTAATCGTAATCTCGACAAGCAAATGGAAAGCCTGTTTTTGGAGAACAACGCAAACGCCTTTTCCAAACGTATCACCTACACCGTGCAGGCGACCGACGATCAGAAAAACGTTTTTGTAAAAACCTCTTCTGATAATCCGATATCAGTGGGCGCCGCTTTACTGACATCACTTTCTATTATCAACCCGATCGTTGAGCAGCAGAAAATCCAGCAGGCTAAGGATGCCCAACAGAGCCAAATTGAAGCGGAACAACAGGTGCAACTCAGGGCGCAGGAACAGGCTAAGTATGAGGCGGAGAAGCAAATAGAGAGACAGGCACAACTTCAGCCACAAAAAGCTGACAGCCTTGATCAGTCCCGAATGGCATTTGCGAATGCCGACTCTGATTTGAGTACCGTCTGGAGCAAGTTAACCCCGGCGAAGAAAAAAGATTTGCTGCCTTCTCAGCGTCAGTGGATCAAAACTAAGGATGCTATGTGCGGTAAAGTTTCAATGCAGGGAACAGATGCTGAAGTCAAGAAAATGCTCGACTGCCAGACGCAAATGACCCTTTCAAGAATCGCTTTCCTCAGAAACCAATAACTGAAGTTTCCTTCAAGCTGGCGCCTGGTGTTAACCTGGTGCCAGCTTAGTCATCAAGTACATACGTTACAGTTTTACATGGGCGGTACTTTGACAGAGTATTCGGCCTCGTGCTGGTTGTGACTAAATACCTTTTTAAGCGCAAATAGAGTATAACCGCGCCAAACATTCAACCTGTCAAAATGCTGAATCAGCAACGGATACAGCCGACTTTTCCCCCATTAGCATCAATTTATCCAGCGTCATACTTCGCAGGTTGTCGCTGTGGATCACCAGATACCCTGCCCGCTCAGCGATCTCTTTGAAAGCGTCAAAGGTCATCAGATGTTCGCCTTTGGCAACATGGCGCATCCTTGTCACTTTTCCATTTTTGATAGTGGTGATAAAAGAAAAATCCGGAATGGTTGGCTGATTTTCATCGAGTAGCAGGCAGTGGATGTATTCAATCGCCTCTAACATTTGCGTCTGTGACAGTTGTTCTATGTGAGAGACGGCGAAGCGTTGATGAATCATGGTGTAGGCATCGGGATACATCATGCCTTTCTTACCGACCAGCATATTAACGGCATCACGTAAGGGAGTACGGTCATCGGTAGTTGTACTCCGCCTCTCTGGACGCTGGCTAAAATAACAATCTTCCAGCTTTTCGAAAACTTCCCAGGCCTGTTCTGTTTCCAGCATTTTGGCATGGCGAGCTGCGCCGCGTTCTGTCCAGAGGATGAGAGAGCGGACATTTCTGGCGATTTTCACAGGAGGTCTTAAAGACATGCTGTGCTTAAATTCGCGCAACTCCTCACCTTCGAGCAAAAAGTAATGCTTCCCGACCACGAATCGCTCTGAGTTCCGGTTATGGTTTTTACGAATGTAATCCGGCTCTGTGCCATAGAGGTTCGCGAGTAATTCGGTGGTGAGGACGGGAAGTTGGTTGTGGATAATCGGGGAGATGGCTGCTGCGGATACTTGAGTTGTCATAGCGATTTCCTTTTAGTCGGATAATCACCCCCCTCAGGTGCAAATCTTTGGGTGGTGAGACATGCAGGGTTTGCACTACCGGCTAAAAGGACCCGGCGAGCCTTTCGACTCCCCTACACGCCCCACCATAAATCGCGGATGTGGCTGTGCGCACGACAATAAAAAAGACGCTGGCGCGTCGTTGTCGCCTTTTAGATATCCGGGGTGCAAATCCCGGCAACCGATTTTGCGGCTGCGCGGAAACTATAGCCCCGGACTTTTTCTAAGTCAATTCAATCAACTTCAAACAGCCTGTGTTCACATTCTCTACATTCAGTGGGTACTCAACACCATGTAGCTCCCCTCTTGCAATAAACCCTGCGAACAATTCGTCGTCATAGATATTATCCATAAACACTTCAAATAGATATTAGGCAACTATTCTTAATATCTATTATTTGATATATTTCGGATACAGAAACATCACCAATTGTTTTCTTGTACTCTCGTAACGACTGGTATGTTATGTTATTCATAGAGTTCTGGATGGTTAAAACAGTCAGACGAGTTCTACACTTAAGGAACATAGATGACATTTCGATATTATTTGAGCAACATCCTGTACGGATGCGTATTTCTCGGCATGACGGTTTTCAGGTGGCATCAGGCCATAGCTGAAGGCGATTTGTGGATATGGGATTATTTGGTTATGCTTTCTGTTATTAGTTGTTTCTTGTTCCCATATGCAAAAAAAGCTGTAGAAAACATCGTCCTCAAATATACAACATCCGAATCATGGGTAACAGGAGCGTGGACAGACACCTGTTTAAAAAGCGGGGTAATGGGTTTATACCACGGTATTCTTTTTATTTTTTCCATTCCCATTGGCCTCCTGTCTATTATTTATATTCAATTGTCAAAAAAGGCCACATGACGTGGCCCTTGTTACTACTGATAACGGTTAAATCCCTAAGAACTTATTCAGTTCCTCAATGCGTTTTTCATTAATCATCGCACTTAGCAATGCCATTATAAGCGCAAACGTCAGAATACCCATCGGCGTTGCCAGAAGCGCACTAAATGCCCACGCAGCAACAATACCAGCATCAGCACCAAGAAGAATTGCCTCCAACTTAACAAGCATTGGGCGATAGTTTTTGGTACGAATAGCTTTCGGAAATTCAATGTAAAGAACATTGTAAGCATCGACAGCATAACTTGCGACACCAAATGCCTTACCAAATTTAGACAAATTCTTCGCCATTGCATCCCGGTTAACCGATTCCAAAGCCCTGGCAACTGCCTCAAGGTCTTTGGCTCCATACTTTTTACTCAGTCGGTTATTAAATTTATCCACCGCCGCCAGTGCATCTTTGCTGTTACGAATCTTCTTGCCTTTTGCAGCCTCCGCCAGTTCCTTTGCGATGTTCGCGTTATGCTGTCCAAATTTACCTGCAAGGTCTTTATAGAAATCAGACGTAAATTTGACGGCGTCCAGAATCTCAGCACGTTCCGCAAGACCATCCTGATACGCTTTTGTCAGTTCAGGCGAAACAACAAACAAATCTTTACCCCGAACGGTATATGTGTCGCCACGACCTTTGCGGCGTTCAACATATTGAGGCACGTTTACGCCTACCTTGCCGTCGTTAAGAACATAACCGTAGGGGATATTACCAGCCCGAACAGCCTTGACTGTTTCAATCCATTTCTTTGCCTCGGCCTCAGCCTTTGGATTGCTGGGTGCACTATTGTTACCCCTTCCATCAGGCGTTGGTCCCACACCACCACTAAAACCTGCCGCAACGTTGCTACGTTCCGAAGCAAATGGGGTATTCGCGCCCTGCGAACTTACAACGTGGTAATTACCTGCAATGTTAGCCTGATAAGTACCTTCACCATCCGGTCTGATGTTCGATACATCACTGGGTTTAATCTGACTACCTCCAAAGCTATTCCATTGTGATGCGATCTCCTCAGCAGTCGGCGCACGAGTACCTACAGGATTCCCTTTGCCGTCAAGTTTTATGCCCCCACCGCCTATACTGCCAGAATCATCACCGCCAGAATGCACACCGTTATTCCATTGACCACCAAATCCAGTCCATGCCATATCTACTTCCTTCTATTAATTATTTCCCAGAGATATTAGAGAATCACCCTCTAAGCACTGTATAAATGTACAGTATTTTGATGATAACCTTAGGTTATAATCACGTCAATGAAAATTACCGATGTTCTAAGCTACCATCTCACTCTTCTTTGATACGAATGCCAGCGGCAACACACTCATACCGCCTCCCTGCCCTCAAACGGGCGAATATTGGTTGGTTCTCCACACGGAATAGCCCAACCCAGCCAGGTAAATATTTTCAGGTCACACATCGCGTCATACCGTTCGCCAGGATTCACATCCACCATGCTGCAGGCAATTTCATATTGTTCACCATTATCAGTCAGTGCTATCTGGTCATTAATAAACCGGGGCACAAATGCAAGAAAAAGTTCTTTCATGAAATTCTCCGCTCAAAATAAACAAACTGATTCACCGCTCCGATAGGCATTTCGAGTTTTTCTGCGATATCCTGGCGATTAATACCCGACTGATGTAATTCCCTTGCCAGCTCGATATCCTCCTGGCAGTATTTTGCTGACTGGTGATAATTACCCCGCAGATACATACAGATTTTCAGCTCGCGCGCTTTTGTGCGTACCGCTGCACCGGTTCTGCCAATAAGCTGCCCTATACGTTCAACTGTCATGCTGCCCGCACATTGTTTGATGATTACGACTTCCGCACGCACCCACCGTTTGTATTTCATTGTTCCATCACCCCTCTCCAGTAGTTCAGACGCTCTCTGAAAAATTCCCGGTATGTATCCGGCGTCATTCCGATTTGCTCAATCACGCTTCCCCTCGGAATACGCTTTTCAAAGAGCTGGCGGATAAGCGTCGCCGCTCGCATGTCGTAGTGCTCTTTAAGCAGGTATTCCTGAGGCCATTTGGCGCGGTTGTGTGGTAAGCCGGGCGGCAGGTAATCTGATTGCCCTGCCATATCACGTCCCTTTCTTTGCTATCGGAGTGATGGAACTCAGCAGCAGGCGACAGCGACCGGGCGCACCAATTCGCTGCCCGGTTATCTTGTCGTAAGTTTCATGCGGTGAGGCACACCAGGTTGTCGCTGTTTCGTGGAGTTTCACTTGCCGCTCACCATTTCTGCGAATCGCGATCCCGATGTGCGTTTTACCCTTACGTTTCACTGCTGGCGCTGCGGTTACGGATGCCTGACGGGCTGGTTGAGCAGGGGTTGAAAAATTGCCGGCTTTGGGTCTTGGCACAAAAACCGCACGAGTGCGCGCACGTGGCCCGACGTTCATATTCCACAAAATGACGTCGAGATAGTTTTTACCGTCATCTATGTGTCCTTTGTCCGACGGGTACTCTAATTTGCCTGGAGTGGTGGTCATTGGTCTTTCCTCGGTTATTTCACGCTGGTCAGGCGTGGTTAAAAGGGGTCCGTATTAAAGTTTTTGTTTGAATACCGTTTTTCACGTTTTCTCGGTTGTTCTGCCTCCTTCTGGATGCGTAATTTTTCGCGTGCTACGTGTTGATCAACTGGCAGGAAATGCCCATTCCTGAATTCCTGATAAATAATTTCACCTGCCCCGCCAGAACGGTTTTTACCGATAATCACCTCGGCGATACCCTTTGCAGGTGAATCAGTTGTGTAAACTTCATCGCGATACAAAAACAAAATGCTGTCAGCGTCCTGCTCAACACTGCCGGAATCGCGCAGGTCCGACATCACCGGGCGACGCTGGCCAGCAGGTCGAGAATCCACCTGGCGGGAAAGCTGGCTAAGAGCAAAAACAGGGGTATGCAGACGCATGGCCATAGTCTTCATGTTTCGTGAGATATGCCCGACCGCGAGATCGTGGCGCTCGGCCTTAGGTTTTTTGATCAGGCCCATGTAATCAACACCAATCAGCTTCAGGTGCGGATAACGGCGTTTATGAGTCTCTGCAATGGCGCGGATCTGCTCAATCGTCAAATCAGTGGCATCAACAATCCAGATATCGCGATCCTGCATGATTGCAAGCGCGGCGGTTAATCGAGACCAGTCCTCATCGTCCATTTCTTTTGGATTACGCAGACGCGATGAGGACATATTCCCAGCCCCGGCAACGGTACGTTCAACAATCTGCTGAGCGCCCATTTCCATGCTGAAAAACAGTGCGCCTCCGCCATCTGCGGTAACGCCATCGATAATCTTCAGGGTAAATTCCGTTTTCCCCATGCCTGGACGACCGGCAACCACAACAAGGTCGGTCATGTTGATACCGCCCAGGGCGACATCCAGATCCTCGACTCCGGTTTTCAGCATCATTTCCTGCGCGTCACCAGACATCCGTTTATCAACGGTGTCAATGTAGAGTGGTAACAGCTCTTTGATGTGTACCGGCTGGACTGTGCCGGTAGCGGCGCTCATATCCAGCACCTGAGCAACATGAGATTCAATAACCTCATCACGCTGACTCTGGTTTACAGCGTTACGGATACCGTCAGCACCAGATTGCAACAATGCCGCCATTTTGCGGCTCCGCCAGGCCTGCACCATTTTCCCGGCATAGCCTTTCAGATTCGGTACCGTCGCCGGGATCCGGGATATCTGAGACAGATCCGCAAGGCTGGAGCCGCCCAGCGCTTCGCTGATAAACAACATGTCGATCATGCCGTTCGCCAGTGCCTGCTTTTTGATTTCGCTGAAAGCGTGGCGGTGAAACACGATGCTGAAGGCTTCCTCCGGAGTGGTGGCTATCACATCAAACGCGTCAGGCGTCGCGCCACCGTTAATCAGACCAGCGAGAACGGTCGCTTCCAGTTCCTCCGGATTCATAATGCCCCCTCCCTGGTTTTACGCAGCGTTTCCGGTTTCATCAGGTAATCAAACCCTGCCCGCCAGCCGGTGCGATATTCGCCGCCGAAATAGAAGTCTGGGGCGTTATCGCGGAATTTTTCGAAGTAGCCGATAAATGCGCCAAGAGTTTGCGTGCGCATATGTGCCAGCAGGCGCAGGATTGCCCGACGGCGGTCAGTATCAATTTCAGCTATAGGTAGCAGGTCGCCCAGAATCTCGTTGTAGCCCTTCACAACTTCAGCAGGGTCAACGGCAGCCTCAGCAGTGGCCCACGCCTCAGCGTCAGCCAGATATCCGTCAAACCGGTTTACGCGGCAAATGTTCGCAGGTTTCGGCACGCTTCCGCTACGACGGCGCCATGTCGCAATAACCCAACGAATTACTAACTGAATCTCAGCCACGCTGTAACCAGCGCGGGTGGTGGTGGCAGTTAGCAGCATGACAAACGGTTTAACGTCGCGGCAGCGGGTACCGACTTTCTCGTTGTAGTAGTTCAGAGCTTTTTGAGCGTCAGCGAGAATGATTTCCTCGCCCTCCCCCTTTTGGGGGTAAGGGGGATCTTTTATCTCTGTAGTACTCTCTGTTGTATTCTCTGTAGGAGATTGGGTCATTTTGACCTTAGCGCATGGGTCAACTTGACCTGATGCTTGGGTCACATTGACCTCTTCGATTGGGTCAACTTGACCTAATCGATTGGCCACAGGGAATGTTGTCTCTTCAATCTTACATAACTGGGCATAATTGATTGAATACCACTTGGTTTTATCCCAGGCATCACTGTTAAAGTTCCCAGTAAGCAACACATTCAATTTTTCCAGATTGGCCAACACGCGTTTTATTGTCGACTCGCTCCAGAACGGGAATTGTTCTTGCCAGTCGGTCACACTGTTGTACACCCAGTGGCGATTTTCGAAGAAATTTTGAGACGAATTCAGCCAGTAGTGGATTTGCTGTAGAACGATGGCTTCATTCAACCCTATAGTGCATGCCAACGTGGGCAGGACCTGAAGGGGGTTTTCGTTAATCAGCAAACGACTCATACTCAGATCTCCAGAGCTTCGGCTATCTGACGACAACCGGCTTCATAGTCCGCATTGCTCAGCCCTTTGTCGCGCAACTCGACCTTCCTGGATTCATACTGCTCCCACACCGAAAGCGCGGCAGCCATACGCCCATCAAAAATAGGTTGGATCTCTGCAACATGTGCCGGGCGCCCATTCAGGTGCCAGCCGTTACGCCAGGTAATGCGGTCAATATGTCTTAACATCGGTCTTTCCTCGGTATAAGTTAAACGCTGGTCAGGCGCTCATGCATGGTGGCCTTGCGCAGTGCTTATCACTGCCCCTCGCGTCGCTACCAGCGCCGCTATTGCTTCGTCAATTTCCTGAATAGTTAACTCTGGCGCGAAGTGGAGATGTACAGCGTTAATCGCTTCCCCCCCTTCTTTTGCCGCCAGCGTTGCCAGCAAAACGGGATCGCCCGGCGACTCCAGACGCGCCCGCCGTTCTGCGGGTAGCACGGCTTTCATCACACTGGCCAGCACCTGAGTTTTTCGGCGCGCCGCCGTTGTCTCGCCACGTAACCAGCGAAAGATTTTCTGCCGATTGTTGTTGATGGCTCTCCAGTCCACATTGCCGTCCGCGTCCTCAAATTCATGTAGTCTCAACTCATCATTGCGTCCCTGACTGAACCAGGCCCGGCAGATTTCAATCGTGACGAGTTCCTGCCCTGCCCTTGCCGCCCAGGTCAAAATCTCTTTTTGTAATTCCTCTGGGTTTTCCATAGCGTCTCCTGTCGCTAAAAATTGATTACGCTTAATCAGATGTAATAAGCCGCCCTTTGCTAAGCTTTTTCATGTTTTGGAACATCGTAAAAAGTCGGGTCATATTTCAGTGCTCCGTTAGTGATATGGTCGAGTCGAGCAGCTCGCTTTTCAGGAACTGTTGCCCCCCAACGAGTAACCGCCACTTGAGATATACCCAGCACCTTGGCTGTGGCTGTCTTTGAACCAAAAAAACTAATAACCGTCTCTGTTTTCATAATCCCTCCACGTAACTTTTGTTAGCAACATAAATACTAACGAAAGTTATGTCAAGTTAACTTATATTATGAGGATGAAGAATTTGATGCTTAGCGACCGTTTATCTCAAAGACGCAAACAGCTTGGTCTAACCCAACAACAGCTTGCTGATATGGTTGGAAGATCGAGTGTGAGCGTTTTTAAATGGGAAAGCGGACAAAATGAACCAAAAGGTCAGAACTTGCTGGCTTTGGCCAATGCACTTAAGTGTTCTGCCACATGGCTGCTTTTTGGTGACGAAGACCAGGCGCCAACTCCGGTAGACGAATTACCAACAGAGCTGGATTCACGTCAAAAAAGATTGTTAGAGTTATTTGATTCATTACCCGAGTCAGAAAAAGAAAAGCAACTAATTGAATTAGAAGATAAAGTTGAAAACTTTAATCGTTTATTTGAAGAGTTACTGGTTACCAGAAAGAAACTAACCCCCACCAAAAAATAAAATAAAGGCAATGTTTTCAATGCATTGCCTTTATTTTTACCCCAAATACTAACTTTTGTTATAAAACACCTTGCGCATAAAATTACCTTTAGTTATATTCATTCCATCAACAACGCTTACCCAGCGGCAGTTGTTCAGAAACACGTTCTGACAGCCGGAAAGACGGCACCAAATTTTGCGCGTCGGCGCCAACACGATGACAGAGGGAAAGACTTCACCGGCATATGGCACATGTGTCGAAGCGGTCTGGATGGAAGCGGAGCCTTAACGCGTTGTCTCCATAGCAGGTAGCCGGAATGTGCAAGCCACAGCCAGGTATGAGCGATTGATTCACCATCAAGGCGATACGGTGTGACCACCAGGGAAGAGTCCTGGCTACAACACGAGAGCGCACTTCATCGACTCAACTTTGAGCTTTGTCGTTAAATTTTGAAATGGCGGAGTGCGCTCCCGGTTGTGGTGAACAGGTGTTTGACGGGAACTCCCTGCCCGTTACCCGGTTCGATTCCGGGCGCCCATCATCAATTTGCTGTGTTTAGTCTTTGCCCAGTCCGCACGATGGGCCATTTTTTCACACAGCCAGGTTTTATCGCTGTGCCTGAGTCCCCAACAGGAGAGGCCAAACCCGCAGCATGACACCAGGGAAAGACCGGAGGAAGTACCACGCCTGACCAGCGTTGACCATGAGCCTGACCAGCTCAAAACAGGAAAGACCAGCCCGGGCCTGACCAGCCCTGTACGGTCGTAATGGAAACATAACGACGCCGGAAACGTAACCGGCACCCTTTAGATGGCAAAAGACCCGCACAAGGCGGGCCAGTTACCCCGAACGGCGACCAAACCATTCGGATATGGTGCAAGGGACCAACCTTACACCGAGGAAAGACCAACGACAGAACCGCTGATCGGTTCTGAGTATACCCCACCAAGGAGTCGCTATGGAAGCGCGCACCATCCCAGTAACACTCTTTATTAATTATGCAACTTCAACTTTCAGCCATGAAAAGCTGTTTATTGCGACGGTTGATATGTCAAAAAATTTTCCAGACAGGTACATCCTTCTGGAAAGCCGCGAAATTGAAATTACCGTCAACCAGCCCCAGCCAATCGACATCATCGGTTTACAGGTTGAGCAGCTGCGTGAGCAAAAACAGAAAACAGCCGCCGACGCCCAACAGCGTATTGCTGCTATCGATGACAAAATCCAGCAGTTACTTTGCATCGAATACACGCCAGATACCGATGAAATCCCCTACTAAAGACCACTGACCTGTAATGAGGAAAGACCAATGACCATTTTTAACGGCTTGTTAGAAGCAAAAAAAGGCGCGCTCAAAAACGGCGCGATCCCGGCGCTGGCCATCGCCATCGACGCCCCTAACAAAAAAGTTGCCGAGAACATCATCATCGGCAAATTGTGGGAAACCTACCCTGACCACGGCGACAACTATTTCAAACCTAAAATCTGGGAAGATGCCCCGGGCCAACCGCGCCCAGGCGTCGGTGAGTTTGATGAGACGTTTGCCACAGAACACAGTTTTGATGGCGAGAGATGGGTAGTTAACACTCCTGTTGATTCAGGTTGCAGTTCAGCAGATATCTCACAGGTTAGCGACCTGATGAAACTGCCTGCTCGTGAACGCTTCGCCGCCGTCCTGCTGTTCAGCCACGATGCCAACGAAGTCGACAGTGAATTGCTTGCGCAGACGCGTGAATACCTGGAGATGCTCGACAACAGTGATACTGACAGTGAGGATGAGGTTGACGCGTTTAACCGCATCGTTCTTGATGCCATGGTGGCGTGTAAGCCCATCGAGTACATGCATATTGCTGGATTGAATAATCTGGTACATGCAATTTTGGCAAGTTGCGATACCCAGGAACAAAACCCGACCAGTTGGACTATCTCCAAATTTATAAAAAAATGGGTAGAGAATCCCGGTAAACGCGATGAAATGCTGCCGGAGGTAAAACCAGAAACAGCATCCGCACGTCCTTACCAACAGACTCACGCCACACTGGATCGTGAAATTGCCTGCGCCCTGTTACCCGTTGGCCCGGAAAAAATCACCCCCAGCGTCCTGAAAGCGGCAGACGAAATAATCAGCCAGGACCGGGAGGATTTTAAACGCTGGTCAATGGCCCTGCGCACAACGGATCAGATCCTTGCCTATGACCGCGCATCAGTATTCGGTGTTATTCAGAGCGTCCCCGCAAAAGACATGTACCACTTCCCACAATCCCTGCGCAGTCACATCGACAACTGGCTGCAAGCTAACGGGCAGCGTGATGCAAATGCTGTTGAAGAGAAGCCAAAGGAAGCAGCACCAAAGGATGATGTAAAAGTCACCAACCACGGCGGCGGACGATTCTCAATTGATGGGATGATGTCAGAAACACCCTCAAATCAGGGCGAAAAAAGCGAAGCAGCAAATGCTGGAGAACGTAGTTTGCAGCAGTTGCGTGAGCGGTTTGTCACGCCTCGCCATGTGTATGACGTACCTGAAAATAACGCCGTCTCACAGAGGGAACCTGCAGCTATTACCCCGGCAGAAGAGACTCCTCCACAAGAAAAACTTAGCGAGCAGGTAAAGGATCTGGTGCAGAACGTTGACGCGCTGGTTGAGCGGATCCATACCGAAGAGCACAAGCGGCAGAATGCAATCTCAGCTATCGAAACGGAGTTAAAGGACTCCGACGACACAGATAACCTGGCATTGTGGAAGAACGTATTCAAAACCGATGAGCGCTTCACCAGTGCTTTCTCTCAGGACGGCGGCGGCACATCCATCAACGGCACTTATATAGCGATGAAAGCGACTCGCGAATTTGGGCCGTTTGGTATTGGCTGGGGTGTAGAGGTGGTGGAAGAGCGTTTTGATAAAGGCGCACCGATAGTTCGCAAAAAACAGGTTGGTGAAAAAATAGAATGGGATCTGATTCAAGACGGTGTTGGCGGGTACCTATGTGAAATGCACCACACCATGAAAGTTAGAGTCTGGTACATATTGAATGGAGTGCGCGGTGAGTCCGAGGCTTACGGATGCACACCTTATATCTACGACACTAAATACGGACCAACAAGCGACGGCGAAGCGCCGAAGAAATCCTGGACGGATGCTGTTAAGAAAGCGCTATCCCCTCTCGGATTCAGCGCCGATATTTTCATGGGCCTGTACGACAATCCGGAATACCGCCAGAGGAATAAAGCTGAGTTTGATATCAAGAATGCCAGCGAGAATGCGGAAGATGCTACCCGTCTGCGTAAGGAACTGGATGAGAAGCTTATCAACGTTGCCAATACGCTGGCCTCCGCGGTAACCACTAACGAAGTAAACAAGGTATTTGGCCTCATCGCCCGCGAAGTGGATGTACACCGAAAAGCAGCAGAAGCCAAAGGCGATAAAGAATATTCATCGTATCTGGGATCGCGCCTGCGCCGTATCACCGACATCAAAACTGAACGCCTCGCCGCCCTCACCGCTGCACAGGAGCAAACCGCATGAGCACCGCTATCGCTATTGCAAAAGAATATGCCAGCCTGATTGACCTGCTGGAAACCTCCGACGAACTGACGCCAGAGATGATCGCCGACACGCTTGAAGGTATGGAAGGAGAACTGGGAGACAAACTGGACGCCATGATGGTCATCTGCCGCAATTTACAGGGCAATGCCAGTACCTGCGCTGAAGAAATGTCTCGCCTGGCTACCCGTAAGACGTCCTTTGAAGGCAAGGAAAAAGCAATTCGGAAGCATATGCTCGCCTGCCTGCAAGCTGCTGGCCTGGATAAACTAAAAACCGCAAAAAACACATTTACTGATGCACAGGGGGCTATCCGGGTAATTATCGATAGCAAAGATAAGATCCCGGATGAGTATGAAGGCGTGTCACTTGTTGATGTAGAAACGGTTATTACACCAAACAAGCGAGCCATTAAAGAAGTGATTGAATCTGCGGAGGCGGTTGCCGCCGAAATACTGGCGCGTGGAGAAACACCACCAGCCGAGTTATTAAACCCGGTACCAGGCGCACATCTGGAACGCGGCGAACGGTCACTGAGGATACGCTAATGCTTAAACTCACATTAAAGCGTGGTGACGCGGTTCACCTGGTACTTGCCGATGGTACCAATGGCATTATTGAAGCACGGAGCCGCTGCGAACTTGGGCTACACCTGCCAGAAAACATTAAGGTCACGCGGGAGAAATCGGCATTCCCCCCACCAGAACTGATTACGCCTAATCAGAAATAAAAACTCACCATCGCTAGCATTGCGTTTCACCAGTAACCGGAGGATCACAATGCTGCGATGGCAACCGGGAGCAACTCTGCTCTCCGCATTTGATATCAAAATTGGCCGACTGTCGGCCAGCGTCAGGAAACAGGCTGTGACCGAGTCTGATATTGCCCGTGCCTGCAAGGCGGCAGATGACGCAATAAGCTACATAATGAGGAAAGACCATGAGAAGCGATCACGACATAATCACCAGAGAAGAAATGGTCGAGCTGACGGGAAGCCCACTTAAATCAAAGCAATGTGAGGCTCTTCGCCGGGCTGGAATTTTCTTCATGGAAAGGGCTGACGGGCACCCAAAAACAACCTGGGGCCATTTCATGAACCCAATAAAATTTCGCAATTTACAGGAGGTGACGACGCGAAAAGATGATGAACCTGATTTTGGAGCAATATTTAATGGCCGGAAAGAGAAAGAACCCAGCAGATAACTGGATGCCGCCTCGTGTTTACCAGGGCAAAGCGGCCTACGAATTCAGGAATAAAGATAACAAAGCGATACGCCTGTGCGCATTGGATGCGCCACGATCAGCCGTATGGCTGGCATATGAAAAAGCGGTCGGTGACGAAAAAGAAAGAAATACTTTTCAGGCGCTCGCGGAACAATTCATGACCTCCCCTGATTTTATGGATTTGGCAGTCGAAACCAGGAAAGACTACACAAAATATTCCGGAAAAGTTCTGCCTGTCTTCGGGAAGATCGACCCGGATAAAATCAAACCTGAACATATTCGGCGCTATATGGATCAACGCGGTTTATCAAGCCGAACTCAGGCAAACAGGGAAAAAAGCTTTATGTCCAGGGTATTCCGTTGGGGTTATGAACGAGGTTATGTCCAGAGGAATCCTTGTCAGGGAGTTAAGCAGTTTAAAGAGACAGCACGCGAACGTTATATTACGGATGAAGAATATCAGGCCGTTTATGAAGTATCTCCTGATGTTGTTCGCGTGGCAATGGAGATTGCCTACTTATGCGTGGCCAGACAGAGTGATGTACTTTCATTGCAGAAAGACCAGCTGTTCGATTCCGGGATCTACATTCGTCAGGGAAAAACCGGCGTTAAGCAAATCAAAGCCTGGTCGCCTCGTCTGCAGAAAGCGATAGCTCTGGCTCGTTCTCTGCCATTAAAACCGGGAATCAGTAGCCTGTTTGTGATTCATCAAACTACCGGAGGCAAGTACACCCGTGATGGTTTTAACTCTCGTTGGCGTGATGTCAAAGCGGCAGCACAGGAAAAATATCCTCATCTGCAAATAGACTTCACATTTCATGATCTGAAAGCAAAAGGTATCTCTGATCTGGAAGGCAGCCTGGAAGAGAAGCAAGCAATTTCCGGGCATAAGAACCCACGACAGACAGCAGCATATGACCGAAAAGTTAAAGTAGTGCCCGTAGTTGGTGGCCAGAGAAAATGAATGATGATGCGTCCAGAGAAAAATCATCTTCGGACGCATCTTCGGAAATGAAAAAGAAGATACAAAAAAACCACCCGAAGGTGGTTTCACGACACTGCTTATTGCTTTGATTTTATTCTTATCTTTCCCATGGTACCCGGAGCGGGACTTGAACCCGCACAGCGCGAACGCCGAGGGATTTTAAATCCCTTGTGTCTACCGATTCCACCATCCGGGCTCGGGAAGAAAGTGGAGGCGCGTTCCGGAGTCGAACCGGACTAGACGGATTTGCAATCCGCTACATAACCGCTTTGTTAACGCGCCAAATTCTTCAGGCCTTTCAGCCAGACATCCGCTTGAGGCCGATGTCTTTTAAACTGGAGCGGGAAACGAGACTCGAACTCGCGACCCCGACCTTGGCAAGGTCGTGCTCTACCAACTGAGCTATTCCCGCATTCATCAAGCAATCAGTTAATCACTTGATTTTATTATCGTCTGGCAATCAGTGCCGCCGTTCGATGCGTTGCATTCTACTTACCTGGCGCGATGAGTCAACGATATTTTTCACCACTTTTGATCGTTTGCTGAAAATTACGCCGAAACGATCACTGATCAAGCAAATCTGCACGCGCAGCGCTCAAATATTGCAACATTGACCACAGAGTCAGTACCGCAGCCACAAAGAAAAGTGCAATACCGGCGTACTCAACCCAAATGTTCGGACGCCACAGCAGCCAGGCCAACGCCACCATCTGGGCAGTGGTTTTCACTTTCCCAATCCAGGAGACAGCCACGCTACTGCGTTTACCCAACTCCGCCATCCATTCGCGTAGCGCAGAAATAATAATTTCACGGGCGATCATCGTTGCCGCCGGTAGGGTCACCCACCAGCTGTGATAATGCTCGGTTACCAGCACCATGGCGATAGCCACGAGAACTTTATCTGCTACAGGGTCAAGGAAAGCACCAAACCGGGTACTCTGGTTCCAGCGGCGTGCCAGAAAACCATCGAACCAGTCAGTCACCGCCGCGACGCAGAAAATGAGCGCGGCGGCAAACGGCGACCAGGTGACAGGCAGATAAAAGACCAATACAAAGAATGGGATAAGGATGACACGGAACAGTGTAAGCAACGTAGGGATATTAAATTGCATAATGACGGGTAACTATCTGTTGTCAGTAAGATTACCCCTATGTTGCTACAGAGACATCAATGTTTCAACGACCAGAAGATCTTTTCTGCCAGACCTTGCGAAATACCCGGCACTTTTGCAATTTCCTCGACGCTGGCGTTACGTAAACCTTGCAAACCGCCCATATATTTCAACAACATTTGCCGACGTTTTGGCCCGACGCCTTCAATGGTTTCCAGGGAACTGGTATTTTTGACCTTCGCCCGTTTCTTACGGTGCCCACCAATCGCGTGATCGTGAGATTCATCGCGAATATGCTGGATAACATGCAGCGCGGGAGAATCTGGCGGCAAACTGAATCCCTCACCTTCCGGCTCAAAGAACAGCGTTTCCAGCCCAGCCTTACGATCTGCACCTTTGGCAACGCCAAGTAGCAGCGGATGATTTTTATCCCATGAGACATCCAGTTCGGCGAAGACATTTTTCGCCTGCGCAAGCTGGCCTTTGCCGCCGTCGATAAGGATCACATCCGGGATCTTACTGTCGTCAATGGCTTTACCATAACGCCGACGCAGCACCTGATTCATCGCCGCATAATCATCGCCCGGCGTGATGCCAGTAATGTTATAGCGCCGATACTCCGCACGCAGCGGGCCGTTAGCATCAAACACCACACAGGAGGCGACGGTTTGTTCACCCATGGTATGGCTGATGTCAAAGCACTCCATCCGCTTCACTTCCGGTAATTTCAACACGCTGGCAAGCGCGGTCAGTCGCTGGTGAACGGTAGATTGCTGCGAAAGTTTGCTGGTTAAGGCCGTCGCCGCATTGGTGCGCGCGAGTTTCAGATAACGCGCCCGATCGCCGCGAGGTTTGGTTTGAACATTAATCTTGCGTCCCGCCAGTTCTGAAAGGGAATCGGCGAGCAGCGTTTTATCGCTAAGATTAAAATCGAGCAGGATCTCACCCGGTAAGGTGCGCATCTGGCTGCCTTGTAAATAGAACTGACCTACGAAGGTTTCCACCACCTCGCTCAGTTCCGTACCGCCAGGCACTTTCGGGAAATAGCTGCGGCTGCCGAGCACTTTACCCTGACGAATGAACAATACGTGGACACAAGCCATGCCCGCATCGAACGCCACACCAATAACGTCAAGGTCGTCGCCGGTATTGGACACAAACTGTTTTTCGGTGACGCGTCGCACCGCCTGAATTTGGTCGCGAATACGTGCCGCTTCTTCAAACTCCAGATTCTGGCTGGCAGTTTCCATGCGGCTAATGAGTTGCGTAAGCACCTGATCATCTTTGCCAGACAAAAACAGGCGCACATACTCGACCTGCTGAGCGTATTCTTCTTCACTCACCAGTCCTTCAACGCACGGTCCCAGACAGCGCCCTATCTGATATTGCAGACACGGACGCGAGCGGTTGCGATAAACACTGTTTTCGCACTGGCGAATGGGAAAAATCTTTTGCAGTAGCGCCAGTGTTTCACGTACGGCATAGCCATTCGGGAACGGGCCGAAATATTCACCTTTGGCATGCTTCGCTCCACGATGCATAGCCAGACGCGGGTGAGTATCGCCACTCAGGAAGATAAAAGGATATGATTTATCATCGCGTAGCAAAACGTTGTAACGCGGCTGATAGAGTTTGATGTAGTTGTGTTCCAGTAACAGCGCTTCTGTTTCTGTATGAGTAACCGTGACATCAATTTGCTGGATCTGGGCGACCAGCGCTTCGGTTTTGCGCGAAGCGAGGTTGCTACGGAAATAGCTGGAAAGCCGTTTTTTCAGGTCTTTCGCTTTGCCGACATAGATAACCGTACCACCAGCATCGTACATGCGATAAACGCCTGGCTGGCTGGTTACGGTTTTTAAAAACGCTTTTGCGTCAAACTGATCACTCACTGACTTGATAATGTCTCCGCATTACACAGACCATGGCGAATTGCCAGGTGAGTCAGCTCAACATCGCCATGAATGTTTAGTTTACTGAACATACGATAGCGGTAGCTGTTCACCGTTTTCGGACTGAGATTGAGCTGTTCTGAGATCTCATTGACCTTCTGGCCCTT
>OHAB01000291.1_pt1 | contig 52366 bp, 49 predicted proteins | sample 1577031 | NCBI WGS metagenome assembly OHAB01 (sample SAMEA3541477, study PRJEB24748) | human gut metagenome | biome: human gut; feature: human-associated habitat; material: faeces | place: China | collected 2012 | reverse complement strand
AGTCCCAATGTGGCCGTTCATCCTCTCAGACCGGCTACTGATCGTCGCCTTGGTGAGCCGTTACCTCACCAACTAGCTAATCAGACGCAGGCCCATCCTTTAGCGATAGCTTACATGTAGAGGCCATCTTTCACGAATCTCTCATGCGAGAAATTCGTCACATTCGGTATTAGCACCCCTTTCGGGATGTTGTCCCCATCTAAAGGGCAGGTTGCCTACGCGTTACTCACCCGTTCGCCACTAAGAATTTACCGAAATAAATTCTCCGTTCGACTTGCATGTGTTAGGCATGCCGCCAGCGTTCGTCCTGAGCCAGGATCAAACTCTCCAATAAAGTTTTATTGAAGAACCGATTGGCTCTTATTATTTAAAGAAATTAATTGACTTGGTCAAGCTTGCGCTCGACCCGCACATTCGCTTTGTTTAGGTTGATGTTCAGTTTTCAAGGTTCCGCCGCCGTATCTCGGCGACTTGTATATAATACCATCCTCCCATCATTATGTCAACACCTTTTTTCATCTTTTTTTGCTTTTTTTGCATCTTTTTCTCTGATACACCTGGTGTAGTGGTTTTATAGAATGCTGCTACACCTTTCTTTACGGCGTTATGATTTTAGAGAAAATTATCGCTTTTAAGGTCTTTTTACATGATTATTTTGCCATTTCTTGCTTTCTTCGGAAAAAATCGCTGATATTTTTACTAAATATATCTATTAAATTATCCTCTGCACTATCTTTTATCATTACCAAATCAAAATAACGTTTCCCCTGGATATCATTGCGTCTTATTGCAACCTCTTTGTTTTTAGCTGCCTCTTCTGCAATATATTCTGAAAGCAATGCAACACCCAGATTATTGCGCACCGCTTCTTTAACAGCAAAGTTACTATTCATGACAAGAGGTTTAAACTTTAGTTCTGTAAGACCACTGCCAATTAACTGTTCCCACTGGCTTCTTGTTCCGGAACCATTTTCTCTTATTATCCAGCGTTCGTTTTCTAAGCTGCCATTTTCTTTTCCCACTGGAGCAACTATTACTAATTTATCTTCATATAAATGTCTTTTAACAAATTTTTCTCCTATAATATTACCTTCTACAATAGCTGCGTCAATTTTATAATTATTAAGCAGTTCGCCAATTTTTTGTGTATTCCCTATTTCAAGTTCAACCTTTATATCAGGAAACTCTTTATTGAACTCTCCTAAAAATTCAGGTAAAAAGTATTCTCCTATTGTAAAGGTCACCCCTATAGTCAGACTGCCCCCATGTGTGAAATCATCTTTAACATAATTATATGTAGATTTCCACAAACTAAGTATCTTTTTCGCCTGCTGATATAGCCTGCGTCCTGCAGCAGTAATCACCGGCTTTTTTTTCTGCCTGCTCCTATAAATAAGTATCTCATCAAAATATTCTTCCAGTCTTTTAATATGCAAACTTACTGTAGGCTGTGAAATATTCAGCTGTTCAGCAGCTCTGGTAAAGCTTTGCAGCTCTGTTACTGTGACAAATGTTTTCAATTCTTCCAGCATAATATCCTCTTTATTAGTTTTTATAATTATTATAATTATAAAGATTTATTTTACTAATTATTATAAACGTAGTATGCTGTTATCACAATATTTTCTTAACAGAAAGGATAAATTTATGATTAAATCTGTTCCTATTCCTACTGCGGGCGTTATGTTAGGATTAGCTGCGCTCGGCAATCTTCTGGCTCCATATTCTCTAACTTCCAAATGGATTTGCGGTATTTTATCCATAATACTTGGAAGTATGCTTTTATTGAAAATTATTCGCTATCCAAAAATGATTCATGCTGACATGACCGGTAATCCAGTTTTAGGCAGCGTCGCAGCTACTTTTTTTATGGCTATCATGCAGTTGTGTACTTATTTTGCTGCTATCTTTCCTACTATAAGTCGTTTCGTCTGGATTCTGGCTGTCGCTTCTCATGCACTGCTGATTATTTGGTTCACTAAGAATTTTATGATTAATCTGGAACTCAAAAATGTTTTCCCTACTTTCTTCATTGCTTATGTAGGTATCATAGTAGCCGCTGTTACTTCTCCTACATTTAATTATGCCGATATAGGCGTTTATATTTTCTGGTTTGGCTTCATCGCCTATCTGCTCTTACTCTTCCTTATAACTTACCGATATATAAAAATTCCCCCGGCAGAGTCTGCAGTAAAACCGCTTATCTGCATCTATACAGCACCGATGAGCCTCAGTCTTGCCGGTTACTTTGCGGTTATTCAGGATAAAAACTTTTTAATGATTTCCATTATGCAGATTGCTGCGCAGTTTCTCTTTTTCTTCATCTTAAGTTTAATGCCAAAACTGCTTAAATTACCTTTTTATCCCAGTTATGCAGCTTTTACCTTCCCCTTTGTTATTACAGCAACTGCACTGCGTCTTTCCTTAAATTACTATGAACGTATAGGCGTAATCCTGCATGATTTCTTCCAATATTTATACTATTTTGAAACGTGCGTAGCCACTCTTATAGTTTTATATGTAACTTTGCATTACTGCAGTTTCTTTTACACTCAATTTCAAAACAGCAAATAAAAATTAAGGCATGTTTTTAAAAACATGCCTTTTACTTTTTCACAGTAAATTTTATGACAAAAAATATTTAAAATGCTATAATAGCAATGATACACGGCCTTTTGTGCCAAAAAACAGTATTTATCACTGAAATGAACCGAGGTAGATTATGTTAAAAATTTTTAAAACAATCATGATCTGTATAGTCTCTTTTGCAATTATGGGACTATCAATATTGTATGGTTTTTCAAGCTTCTTTGCTCCCAGCAACATGGACGAAGCTCTGATTCCCGATGCTGCATCACAGTTTTATGATTTAAGCGGCAATCCCATCTATACAACTTTGTCAGAAGAGCGCCGTATTCCGGTAACTATTGACAAGATCCCCAAACATACTCAGCTGGCTTTTATTGCCATCGAAGATAACCGTTTTTACGAGCATGGCGGCATCGACTACCGTGGTACTCTGCGTGCACTGTTCTCCACCCTTAGCGGCGGCGAGGTACAAGGCGGCAGTACTATTACCCAACAGCTGGCAAAGAATGCTTTCCTTACTCAGGAACGTACCATCACTCGTAAAATAAAAGAAGCTTTCATTGCTAAAGAACTGGAATATAAATATACTAAGGAAGAAATTCTTTCCATGTATCTGAACCAGATTTACTTTGGTCAAGGCGCTTATGGTATCGAAGCTGCTTCCATGTATTATTTTGGTAAACATGTACAGGATCTTGATATTGCTGAGTCTGCTACTCTCGCAGCAATCCCCAAAAGTCCTAACTATTTCAATCCCTTTGAAAACCCGCAGGAAAGCAAAAAACGTCAGGAACTGGTTATCGACCAGATGCTGAAATACGGTTTTATTAATGAAAGTCAGGCTGAATCTGCCAAAGCCGAAAAACTTTCTCTGATGACTTCTCATAAGAAAAATGACGATCCCCGTTCTTACTTCTTTGATATGATCAGCCAAAAAGTAATCGAAGAGCTTGGTGCAGATGCCTTGTATAAAGGTGGTCTTAAAATCTACACTACCATGGATTCCGATATGCAAAAAGCCGCTGAAGAATCCCTTAGCCATATGCCCAACTATTACACCGATGACGGCGGTCTGACCCAGCCGCAAGTTGCACTTGTAGCAATTGATCCACACAACGGTTATGTAAAAGCCATGATTGGCGGCCGCGGCCAAGATAAATTCAACCGCGCAACCTTAGCTGTACGTCAGCCTGGTTCTGCGTTCAAACCTTTCGTATATCTCACCGCTATGCAGAATGGCTTTACTCCTGCCAGCGTTATCGAAGATAAGGAAGAAGAATTCTCTCCGGGTTGGACTCCGCAAAACTCCGACCTCAAATGGCATGGTAAAGTTTCCCTGCGTACTGCTCTTACCCGTTCCTTAAACGTTCCTACTATTAAACTTGCCCGTGAAGTTGGCGTTGATAAGATTGTTGCCAATGCTGAAAAAATGGGTATCACTACTTTAGTTGATTCCGGCCCATATGCCGATACCAACCTGGCTATGTCTTTAGGCGGCTTAAGTAAAGGTGTCAGCCCTATCGAAATGGCATCTGCTTACGCAGTTTTAGCTAACAACGGTACTTATCATAAGCCTGTTGCATTATTAAAAATTGTTGACCGTGACGGCAAAGTACTTTATGAAGCAGAAGAGTCTTCCAAAAAAGTAATTGATGAAGTTGCAGCATATATGACCGTCAATATGATGGAAGATGTACTTGTCAGCGGTACTGCTGGCGGCATGGGCATCGGCCGTCCTGCAGCCGGCAAAACCGGTACCACCGATACCTTCGTCGATGCCTGGTTTGTTGGCTTCACTCCGGACCTTTGCACAGCTGTATGGGTTGGCGACGACAGTAATAAACCTATGAATTATATGTACGGCAGCAGCACTCCGTTATCTATCTGGCATGACTTTATGATTAAAGCTCTTGCAGCTACACCTAAGAGCAGCTTCGTTAATCCTGGCGTCAATATTCCCAGTGAACCTAAGATAGAACAGGATGACGATAAGAAAGATAAGGATAAAGACAAGGCCAAGGAAGACGGCAAAACTGGTAAAAATACCGAAGACAAAAAAGAATCTGGCAGCGATAAAAAAAGCGTAAGCACTACTCCGGTCAAAAAATCTATGAAAGAACGTGTTCAAGATATTATCGGTGAACCAGTAGTAAGCAATAAACCGACGCCTGCTAAATAATATCAAATTTAAAGCTCCGGAAAATTTCCGGAGCTTTTTTCTTCACTTTATTTTGCTGTATACAGTATTCAAAGTCTTTTATACTAATGTCAAATATGATATACTATTAATTGAAAACCATGTTTTTGATTTTTCACAACAGTTTAATTATCACATTTAATAAAGGAGACCATCATGACAACTAATCCCGTAAAAATTGTTGAAACTGTACTGCGTGACGGCCACCAATCCCTGACCGCAACCAGAATGCGTATTACCGATATGCTGCCTGTATTAGAGCAACTGGATGATATGGGCTATTATGCTTTAGAAGCCTGGGGCGGCGCAACTTTTGATGCCTGCCTGCGCTTCTTGAACGAAGACCCGTGGGAACGCCTGCGTACATTGAGAAAGCATCTGCAAAAAACGCCTATCCAGATGCTGCTGCGCGGACAAAACGTACTTGGCTACAATCACTACGCTGATGATGTAGTAAGAGAATTTGTTCATCGTTCTGTAGATAACGGCGTTTCTATTATCCGCATCTTCGATGCTTTGAATGATACCCGTAATCTTGAATGTGCTATGCGTGCAGCTAAAGAAGCTGGTGCTCATGTTCAGGGCTGCATTGTTTATACCATCAGCCCTTATCATCAAGACAGCGATTTTGTAAAACTCGGACAGGAACTTGTGCAAATGGGTGCTGATTCTATCTGTATTAAAGATATGGCTGGTCTTTTACGTCCTTACGCTGCCGAAAACCTTATCCGCAGCCTAAAAGCAGAAATCGACATTCCTATTGACCTGCATACTCACTTTACCAGTGGTATGGGCGATATGACCTATCTGAAAGCTATTGAAGCAGGCGTAGATATCATTGATACCGCACTTTCTCCTTTTGCAGCTTCTACCAGCCAGCCCTGCACAGAATCTATCGTAGCTACTTTGGAAGGCAGTGAACGCGATACCGGTCTGCAGCTTACCAAACTCCATGATCTGGCAGATTATTTTAAAACTGCTAAGACTAACTTGTCCAAAGACTTCAACCTGAATACTAATATTCCTATTGATCCCAAGGTTCTTACCTTCCAGATTCCTGGCGGTATGCTCTCCAATCTTTTAAATCAATTGAAAGAAATGGGTGTTGCTGATAAATATCCGCAGCTGCTGGAAGAAATGCCTCGCGTAAGAGCAGAACTTGGTTACCCGCCGCTGGTAACTCCTACCAGCCAGATTGTCGGTTCCATGTCTGTTTTAAACGTTGCCTTGGGCCGTTATAAAATGATTCCCCGTGAAGTAAAAGACCTGATTCTCGGCAAATACGGCCGTACTCCGGCGCCTGTAGATCCTGAAATCAAACGTTTGGCAATAGGTGATGCTCAGCAAATCGACCATCGTCCTGCAGACGATATCCAGCCGCAAATGGAAAAACTCCGTCAGCAGCTGGCAAACGAAGGCTATCCCAATGCAAGTACGGAAGATGTTTTAAGCTATGCTCTCTTCCCCGAAGTTGCTTTAAACTTCTTCAAAAACAACAGATAAATAAAGACAAAAATAAAAAGGACATCAAATGATGTCCTTTTTATTTTTATAATTTTACATCTTCCAGATATTCTTCCTGCAATTCCTCATGCAGATTTTCCGGTTCTTTTGTTAAATGTACAGTAACCCTCGTAATACGGGTTTTTTGCAGCTCTTCGACAACAAATTCTGCACCTTCCACCTTGATGCACTGTCCTACTGCCAGTGGAGCATCTAACTTGGAATATACCCAACCGCCAATAGTATCACAGTTTTCCGTATCAAGTTCCAGTTCAAAGAAGCTGTTAACGTCAGTAAGCAGCATTTTGCCATCTATAGAATATGTCTTATTACCGCGTTCTTCAATTTCAGGACGCTCTTCATCAAACTCATCCTGAATTTCACCTACAATCTCTTCGAGAATATCTTCAACTGTTACCATACCGGCAGTACCACCGTATTCATCAATAAGTATAGCCAGCTGGCTGCGATGTTTCTGCAGCATACGCAAAAGCTTGCTGATAGGCAAAGATTCCGGCACAACCAGCACATCTCTGGCTAAAGTTCTCAAATCCGGCTTGCGACCATCATTTAAAGCGCGCAGTAAATCCTTGATATGCAGAAAACCTATAATATGGTCTTTATCCTCCTCACAGATAGGATAACGAGTCATTCTCTCCCCTAAAGCAGTCTTAATATTGCTTTCAAAGGAATCTTCTACATACAGACAGATCATATCCGTTCTAGGCACCATGATTTCGCTGGCATGACGCTCAGAAAAATCAAAAACATTATCCAAATATGTCAGTTCTGTTTTATCAATATAACCATGCTTATGGCTTTCTTCCATCAATATACGGATTTCTTCTTCATTATGCGCTTCGTCAGCTTCACTGGCAGCCTGAATACCCATCAGTTTTAAAATCCAGTTAGCGACATGATTGAGAAACCATACAGCAGGATACATAAGCTTATTAAACATTAAAAGAGGCCAGGAAACCCACAGCACTATCTGTTCAGTTTTTTGAATCGATAAAGATTTAGGTACCAGTTCGCCAAGTACAATATGCAGCGCCGTAATAACAGAGAAGCCTACGATAAAAGCAATGCTGTGCTGTAAATTATCCGGCATATCAAACAAACCAAAAACCGGAGCCAGCATTTTGGCAACCGCAGGTTCACCAATCCAGCCAAGACCAAGAGAAGCCAAGGTAATACCTAACTGGGTTACAGAAAGATAAGCATCTAGATGTTCTGTTACCTGCTTGGCATAAACAGCTCTGGAATTTCCTTCCTTGAGCAAGGTATCAAGGCGCGAAGGACGTATCTTTACTATTGAAAACTCAGAAGCCACAAAGAAACCATTCAATGCAACGAGGAACAAAATGGCAAAAATATTAAAAACAATCACAAAATAATCCAAACAAGTCTGCTTTCTTTAAAAAGCAGCTTCACCTCCGTAATTATAGAATATATTTTTAATTTTAGCATATTCTTTATTTAATAGTAAAATATTATTTTGGCACAAAATGAATATTTTTGCTTTTTTCTCTGCGAAATTATGGCAAAAAAATCTTTTTTAGCACTAACATCTCTTAAAGCTCTTATTTTATTGCTCTTAGTACATTTCTCAATATAGACAAAGAAAACGGACAGAAAGCACAGGCAAATTACCTGTACATTCTGTCCGTCTTTAATTTTTATATAATTATTTTACTGCAGCAGCACAACGTGCACACAGTGTCGGATGTTCTGCATCCTTACCTACTTCGTCGCTGTAAATCCAGCAACGTTCACATTTTTCACCTTCAGCAGCCATAACAGTTACTTTCAGGTCTTCACGGCCAGTTGCAGCAGCACCATCTTGAACGCTCGGAACAACAACAGCTTGAGAAACAATCAGCAAGGTTGCCAAATCTTTTTCTACAGATTTCAAGATTTCCAGAGCTTCGCCTTCAGCATGCAGTTCTACTTTTGCGTCCAGAGAATGACCGATAGTTTTTTCACGGCGCGCAACTTCCAATACCTTGGTAATTTCGCTGCGGATACCGATGAAATTATCCCATTTTGCTTCCAACGCTTCATCAACATATTCTTCTTTGATTTCAGGCCAAGGCAACATTTGTACGGATTCCGGAGCATTAGCAGGTTTTTTCATGAACTGCCATACTTCTTCAGTAGTAAAGCTCAGTACCGGAGTCAGCATAACCAGCAGATCCATAAGAATTTCATACATAGCAGTCTGAGCACTGCGGCGTTCTTTGCTGTCAGCTTTATAAGCATACAGACGATCTTTGAGAATATCCAGATAGAAACTGGACATTTCTACTGTGCAGAAGTTATGGATTGCATGATACAGTACATGGAAGTCATAGCTTTCATAAGCTGCGGTAACTTCTTTTTTCAGCAGCTGCAGATGCATCAATGCCCAACGGTCAAGTTCCAGCATTTCGCCGAACGGTACTTTATCCTTTGCATAATCAAAGTCATTGATGTTGCCGAGGATATAACGAATAGTATTACGAATCTTACGATATACTTCAGACAGCTGTTTCAGGATTTTCGGAGAAATACGGATATCAGCTTTATAGTCAGAGGATGCAGCCCACAGACGGATAATGTCTGCACCATATTGGCTGATAACATCCTGCGGTACTACAACATTGCCTACAGATTTAGACATCTTGCGACCTTCGCCATCTACTACATAACCATGGGTCAGTACAGATTTATACGGCGCCTTGCCGGTAACAGCTACAGAAGTCAGCAGAGAAGACTGGAACCAGCCACGATGTTGGTCGCTGCCTTCCAGATACATATCAACAGGCCAGCACAGTTCAGGACGTTTTCTTGCTACTGCCATGTGAGTGGAACCACTGTCAAACCATACGTCCATAATATCGGTTTCTTTATGGAAATGTTTACCACCGCATTTAGGACAAACAGTACCTTCCGGCAGCAGTTCTTCTGCAGAATGAGCCCACCATGCATCGCTGCCTTCTTTTTCAAACCATTCAGCAACAGCATTAATAGTGTCGTCATTGATTAAATGTTCGCCGCATTCATCACAGTAGAATACAGGGATAGGCACACCCCATACGCGTTGACGGCTGATGCACCAGTCATGACGGTCTGCAACCATGTTATGAATACGTTGTTCACCCCAGGAAGGAATCCATTGTACATCGTCAGCAATTGCTTTCAGTGCTTCATCACGGAAGCCGTCAACGGAAGCAAACCATTGTGCAGTTGCACGGAAGATAATAGGATTCTTACAACGCCAGCAGTGTGCGTATTGGTGCTTAATGTTTTCTTTGCCTAACAGCATATTGAGTTCAGCCAGATATTTCAGAATAGGAATATTAGCGTCAAAAACAAACATGCCAGCAAAGCGTTCACCTGCTTCTGCAGTCAGCTTACCTTGTTCATCAACAGGGCACAAAATAGGCAGTTTATATTTCAAACCGGTTTCAAAGTCGACATCACCATGACCAGGAGCTGTATGTACGCAGCCGGTACCAGCTTCCAGGGTTACATAGTCAGCAAGTACAACCAGAGATTTTCTGTCCAGTTCAGGCATCGGATGTTTGCATTCTGCAAATTCCATATCTTTACCAAGGCAAGTGCCAAGTACATTGCTCAAGTCCTTATGGCAAACTTTGCCTACCTGTTCCAGCAGGTCTTTAGCGAGGAACAGTACTTCGCCTTCACATTCAACCCAAGCATATTCAATAGCGGGGTTCAAAGCTACTGCTACGTTAGCCGGCATGGTCCACGGAGTGGTTGTCCAAATTACCATGTAAGCATTTTTACCTTTAGCAGCTTCCGGCATCATACCGTTATCTTTAATAATCGGCATTTTTACAAAGATAGTAGGAGTCTTTTGCTCGCCGTATTCGATTTCAGCTTCTGCCAGTGCAGTTTCGCAGTGCGGGCACCAGTAAACAGTCTTTTTGCCTTTGTAGATATAGCCTTTTTTAGCCATTTCACCAAATACACGAATCTGTTCAGCTTCAAAATCTTTGTGCAGTGTTACATAAGGATGATCCCAGTCACCTAAAACACCCAGACGTTTGAAGTCTTCACGCTGTACATCAAGCCATTCCAATGCATAGTCATGGCATTTTCTGCGCAGTGTGAGCGGATCAAGTTCATTACGGTTCAGACCAAGAGCGTTGATAGCAGCATGTTCAATAGGCATGCCATGAGTATCCCAGCCAGGAACATAAGGAGTATCAAAGCCACGAGAGTATTTATATTTAATAACAATATCTTTCAGAATTTTATTCAGAGCAGTACCCATGTGAATACGGCCGTTAGCATACGGCGGTCCATCATGCAGAACAAATTTAGGATGGCCTGCATGCAGAGCCTGTTTTTTACCATAAATATCATTTTCCTGCCAGAATTTCAAAAAGTCAGGTTCTCTTTGCGGCAAACCTGCACGCATAGGAAACTCTGTTTCCGGCAAATTAAGTGTTTTGCTGTAATCCAAAATAGACACCTCCAATAATTTTGACAAACAAAAAAGCCTCGTCCGCAAGGGACGAGACTGTATATACCCGTGGTACCACCCTCATGACAGACAAAATACATCTGCCACTCGCAACGTTTTACCGGGCGTCAACCGTATATATCTACTGCTGATTCGATATATCCGCTCCAAAGTGATTTTCAGCCGTGTCCACATCTTGTCCGGGCTTGCACCATCCCCGAATCGCTTAGCCAGTTTTCTCGGCCTACTGTCTTTATCATCGCGTTAGCAATATGAAAACACTGTTATTATAGCGCATCTGATTATTTTAAGTCAACAGAAAAAACCTATTTATCTTTTTTCATACTTAAAATCAAAAACGCCAAAGCCTTTGCCATTAGTTAAATGGGAAATATCATTAAGTCTGAAAATCGTATGCTCATGCCATTTATTAATGCCTAGAACAGAAATGCTGGCAGGCTGGATATCAACAGAAAAATTCTTTTCTACTACTTGAGGCATATCCATTCCCAGCCAGTAAAAAATAATATTCTGAATCGTTCCCTTATGAGCTACGATAATCAGATTTTCTTTTTCCGGGTCAGCATGCTGCAGCAGACCTGCAATATTTCTCTGGTAAAACTCATTGCGAGTTTCTCCTCCCGGATAATTACGGTGATTAAGTTCCTGCTCTGTTGCCGGACGGCAATAAATCTTCTTAGCCTCTTCCTCAGTCAGACCTGCTGCAGCACCGTTATTTTTTTCTCGTAAGAAAAGATATTTCTCTACCGGACTGCTGGTTTTTAAGGCACCGGCAATAATCTCGGCAGATTCCACAGCACGCTGCAAATCACTGCTCAAAATTCTGACTTTAGTATATCTGTCATTAAAATCACAAGCCAGTTTTTTTGCCGCTGCAGTCAGCTGCCTTTTTCCCTTCTCCGTCAGTACCGAATCGGTCCAGCCGCCCGTAAGCTTATTGGTATGATGGGTAGCTTCGCCGTGGCGTACCAAAATAATCATCATTCATCCCCTGTTTACTTTGATGTTTGTTCTTCAAAATTTTTCAGCAGTTCCAGCTGTGTTTCTAACAGATGCTGCATGTGTTTACGATGCACCAGGGCTTTTTTAACCTGATCATCATAAGCGCTTTGAGCCATAGCAGCTCTTGATTCCGCTTCAAAAATAATTTTTCTGCTGCGTTCTTCAGCATCGCCCACTATCTTACGATAATTGCTGCTTGCCTCTACTGACATCCTGTTAGCTTCATTTCTTGCAGTTTCCAAAAGCTTGCCTGCTTCTGCAGAGGCAGAATTTGCTCTTTTCTTGCAGGCATCCTCATTGGCAACTCTTAATTTTTCAATTTCAATCTCAGCATCATTACGCAGCTTGGCAGCATAACTTCTGGCTTCTTCTTTCATTCTGCTGCATTCTGCTTCTGTAGCATTCAGCATATTTTCAGTCTTGTTCTTTGTCTTATTATACAAGTCTTCTGCCTGAGCCAAAGTATCATTATGCAGCTTTTCAGCAGCATTTCTTGCGTCTGCCAGCATCTGCTCGCATTTGACCTTAGTTTCATGTTCTAAAAGTGCTGCTTTTTTCTCACTGCTGCTTTTCACTTCGTCTGCAGTCTCCTGCGCAACTGTCAGCGTACTCTGCATGGTAGCCTCCATTTGCTGGTAATATTCCAATTTGGAACTTACACGTTCAATAGTTTCTTTAAGCTCCAGATTGTCCATGTAGAGATACTCATATTCCTTGCGCAGCTCTTCCATAAATTTATCTACTTCTTCCGTTTCGTAACCGCGAAAGCCTCGGGAAAAAGTCTTATTTTTCAAATCTGCCGGTGTAAGCATCTTTCTTCCCCTTTATATATACCTTTTCAAAGTAATACTGATGCGTCCCTTTTTGGTTGTGCCGCGTATTTCTGTAACCTCCACTCTGCCGCGCCCGCGGAAAGAGATTACATCACCTTCATTAACTGCCTGAGCAGCTTTCTTGGCTTCTTTCCAGTTCAGCTTTACATTCAGGCCTTTTATTTCATCACTCATTCTGCTGCGTGACACGCCATAACCAGCAGCAGCCACTGCATCCAAGCGCAAATCAGCTACAGTAGCGTTGATTATCTTAACCTTTTCTTCTTTCTGCTGCAGCTCTTCAGCCGGAATTTCCGTCAAAGTAATCGGCGCTGCACCTATCTGAGTCAGATTGCCGATAAGAAAATTCTGCAAAGCTTTCTCTGCAACAAACTGTGCACCCTCCGGCACAAATACGATATCGCCTATCGCCTCTCGCTTGCAGCCGCTGCCCATAAAAGCACCTAAAACATCTCGATGCGACAAGTCATAATACCGTTTATCCCAAGCTGCTAAAAAACAGGTAATGCCATAATCAGGTGTACCATAAAAATCGTCGGCAATAAAAGCAACTTTTACACGCTCTGCATGCTCAAAGCCACCGTTTGCTTCCAGCTTAATATTTTCAAAATTAGCTGCTACAATTTCCGCCACATTATACGCATGCGGATCTAAGAATTCGCTGACACGATATTTTCTGCTGCGATTAGCACCTTCTGCCAAATCAATAAGCTTGGCAGCCAGCTGTTCATCACCGCTGGCTTTAAAGTAACGTAAAATCTTCTCTCTGTCTGCCATAATTATTTACCCTGCAATTCATTGCTGCGCTGCAGTACCGCCTGCACAGCATCATAAAAAGCACCGCGCACACCATGATTTTCCAGAGCATGAATACCGGCAATAGTAGTTCCGCCGGGAGAGGTTACCTGATCTCGCAGCTGAGCCGGATGCGTTCCGGTTTTGATGCACATTTTGCCGCTGCCTGCTAAAGTCTGAGCTGCCAGTTTAATTGCCAATGCGCGCGGCAAACCGGCACGTACGCCTGCATCTGCTAAAGCATCAATGATTACAAACGCATATCCAGGACCACAGCCGGAAATTGCTGTAATTGCTTCTATAGCACTTTCTGCTACTACTTCTACCTCACCACAGCAGCCAAAAATAGCACACGCAGTTTCCAGCATTTCATCTGTTACCTTATCATCGCAGCAAACAGCTGTCATACCTTCACCAACTGCCAACGGAGTATTAGGCATAGTGCGTACAACAGGAAAACCAGGTACATAACCATGCAGCATATCAATACTTACACTGCCCATAATAGAAAGTACCCAGGCATCTTTTTTGAAATGAGAAGTGAGCTCAGCAGTAAGTGCCGCTGGTGCAACCTGAGGTTTCACTGCCAATATTACCAAATCAGCATCTTCTACCGCTTTATTATTGTCAGTATATGCCTTAACACCATAGTTCTCTTCAAGATACGCACATCTTTGTGATGTATGCTCACCAACGGCAATAGCAGCACCGCTGATAAAGCCGCTGCTGATAATACCCTTGATAATAGCTTCAGCCATGGCGCCGCCGCCGATAAATGCAATCTTATTTAATGTTAATCCTTTTCCCATGGCTGTCTTCCTTTATCGTCATAAATACTAGCACCAGCATCAATGTCTACATTTTGCGGCGCACATACTAAGATACTGCGGCCAATTTTTTTCATGCTGCCGCCCAAAGCATAAATAGTACCGCTGATAAAATCCGTCATACGTTTAGTAATAACGCTGTCAGTACCTTCAAAATTTACTACTACAGGCTGCTTATTCCGCAGGTAATCAGCAATTTTTTGTGAATCATCAAAGCTGGTAGGTTCTAAAACAACTACTTTCACCTGTTTATCAGCCAGAGGCAGAGCTATTGTTTTGCTGCCCATTGGTTCACTGGCTGCCGGTTGTTTCTTTCTAAACAAAGAATAGTTCTTTTTAGGAGCTTCTTCTTTTACTTCATTGCTTTTAAGCAGAGAAGAGCTTCTTTGTCTGCTTGGTGCAGGACTAGGTTCCTTTTCAGGAACATCATCATAAATTTCTTCTTCGTCATAAAGACCTAATGCCTCTGTAATACGGTCTATAATCTTCATTGTATAATCATGCCACCTTCCTGCATTAAAATTTTAAACTATAATCACGCTGACCAAATAAAGCTGTACCCACACGTACAATGTTGGCACCTTCTTCTATGGCTATCGTATAATCACCGCTCATTCCCATAGACAGGCAATCAATCTCTGGACGCACAGCCTTTAACCGGCAGAAACATCTGTAGCCAGCCGCAAAAATATCTCTGACTAAGTTCATATCATCTGTCTTAGGCGCAATAACCATCAAGCCTCTGATTCTGACATGCTGATAGTTATCTAACAGCGTCAGTACTGCCAGATATTCCTCACGGCTAAACCCGGATTTTTGTTCTTCATGAGCAATATTAAGCTGCAAAAGCACATCCTGTACTTTATCTATGCGTGCCGCTTCTTTATCTACAGCCTGCAGCAAATGCTCACTGTCCACAGATTCTATTAAATCAAAAAGTGCTACTGCCTGACGAGCCTTATTAGTCTGCAAATGACCGATAAGATGCCAATAACCGTTTTTACCCAGTATTTTCTTTTTGGCTTTTGCCTCCTGAACACGGTTTTCGCCAATATTATTTATTCCCTGTGCCAATGCTTCTGAAACAGCATCAGCAGGATGATTCTTAGTAACGCCAACCAACGTAACAGTATTTCCGGTTAGTTTGACTTCTTTTCTCTGCTGCAGTGCTTTATTAATCTTATCCTGCACTGCCTTAAGATTATCTGCCAGCAAAATAATTCCCCCAAACGACATAATTATGCAAAAATTTAGGAGAAGAGCGTTTTTGCACTACCCATCTTCTTCCTGTAATTTTAACACAATTTCCCAAGCGTTGTCTACGCGGATAAAAATTACCACAAATAAATAAAACACAGGCAAAAACGCCTGTGTTGTTATTTATTTTTCTGCATGACGGCATAAGCAGACACCCATGCGTCCTGTTTTTCCCTGTTCAGCACGATAAGAGCAAAACAGCTCTGCATTGTGTGCTGTACAAATACCTGCAACAGCAATATGCTGCGGCAGCAAGCCTTTATCAAGCAGTTGTTTTTTATTTATTCCCCATAAATCCATCTGATATCTGCCATTGCTGTTAGGGGTAAAAAACTCTTTGTACTCAGGTGCTTTACTAAAGACAAAATCATCAACCTCATAACAGCACGCACCTATAGAAGGACCAATAGCAGCCAGTATATTTTCTGGGTTAGCACCAAGCTGCTCCACCATAGCATCCAAAGTCTTAGCTGCAATCTCTGCCACTGTACCGCGCCAGCCTGCATGCGCCAAGCCAATAGCACCTGACACCTTATCAGCTAATAATACAGGTACACAATCAGCATAAAATAAAAGCAACGGTACATTTGGCAAATCTGTAATCAAAGCATCAGTATCAGCAACAGTATCTGCTACATCTAATGCTCCGCTGCCTATCATTTTCTCAGTAATCCTCACAATCTTACTGCCATGAACCTGGGCACAGGTAGTAAAGCTATCAGCCTGCACACCTAAAGCAGCAGCAAAAGCACTTCTGTTAGCAAGCACCTTAGCTTTATCATCACCCACATGCAGAGCCAGATTAAGCGTACCAGCAACTATATCGCTTTCACCATGCAGCCTGCAGCTGCAGGCATTAATAAAGCCTGCAGAAGTTAAATTAGGAAAGCTGCCATACCAGATATTATTTTTTTGTTCAACTATAAAGTCACGCATTTTTATCTCCACATACACCGCAGCGACGGCATCCATCAAAGCACATAGGAGTAAAACGTCCCTCACCGCTGCGCTGCAATTCTGCTGCTAAATAAGCTTCGGTAAAGCCCATATCAAGATGCTGCCAGGGCAGTTTCTGTCCTATAGCAAGCGTCCTGCAGGCATATTCTTCCAAATCCTTGTCATGCTGCTTAAACACCTGTTTCAGCGGCTTACCAGTAAGATGTGCTTCTAACAGCAGCTCTCCAACCTGTCTGTCACCTCTGGCTAAAACAGCCTGCACAACAGTTTCTTTTAAGGATTCTGTAATCAACTTAATACGTCTGTTCTTTTTAAATGCTTCCTGCAAAATTTTAAAACGCTTTTTCAGTACCTGCAGACTGCATAACGGTTCCCATTGATAAGGAGTAAACGGTTTGGGCACAAAGGCATTCACAGAAATTACTAATTCTCCTTTGTTGCCTGCAAAATCCATTTTTTCTCGAATACGATGAATCATCGCAATCATTTCTTCTATATCGCTGTCTTCTTCTCCCGGCAGGCCAATCATATAATACAGTTTAATATTTTTCATTCCTGCTGCTGCTGCCAGTTCTATAGCATGATAAACATGTTCTTCCGTTATGCCTTTGTTGATGCTGTCACGCATCCTGCTGCTGCCTGCTTCCGGCGCAACCGTCATGGTTTGCTGTCCGCTGGCAGCCAGAGCATTAGTCATAGCTTCATCAAGAGTATCAGCCCGCAGAGATGCAACAGAAAACGATATTTTCTTCTCTGCTAATTCCGCAGTCAGCTCTCTAATCTGCGGATGATCAGATACTGCCGCACCCATAAGGCCAATCTTCTTAGTTCTTTCCGGACGTCCGGCAATATCTTTCAGGATATTCTCCAATGCTCTGGGTCTTGGCTTGCGGAAACAATATCCTGCCATACAGAAACGACAATGCCTGCCGCAGCCGCGCGCCACTTCAACAATATACATATCTTCAAACTCAGTCTTATCAGTAACAATAGCAGAAGTATGCGGATAAAAATCAATATCCTGCACCCATTGCCTGCTGATAGTTGCCGGTGCCTGTTCATCATGCTTCATGCCGCAAAAAGTACCCTGTTCGTCATACTGCGGCTCATAAAAACGCGGCACATAAACACCGGGTACATTTGTCAGACGCAGCAGCTTTTCACTCTTGCTGCCATCACCATAAATGACATCAAGTATATGCTGCACCGTTTCTTCGCCTTCGCCGATAACAAAAGCATCTGCCACACTTGCCAGCGGCTCCGGATTAAAGGTCGCACATGGCCCGCCAATAATCAGCAAAGGCTCCTTGTCATTGCGCTGCTCAGCTCGCAGCTTGACATTCCCCAGCTCAAGCACCTTTAGTAAGTTATCATAATCCATTTCAAAGGACAGCATTGCAAACAAAACAGAAAAATCTGCCAGCGGACGCTGCGTTTCCATACTTAAAAGCGGCGTCTTTGTTTTCTCATGTTCCTTAATCAGCGCAGGCTCCGGTAAAAAGAAGCGCTCGCAGGCGCTGTCGCCGCGTTCGTTAATAATCTGATATAAGATATGCATGCCAAGATTAGACATGCCCAAATGATATACATTAGGATAAATAAAAGCTACAGGATGCCGCAATCCCGGCGGAAAAATTTGTGTTCCCCATTCACAGGAAAGCAGCTCCTTCAGCCTGTTTTTTATTTTCCAGGACAAAATATTACCTCACTCAATTATTTTTATCATTCAATTTCTTTTCAAAAAGGTCAATTACTGTCTGCAGTACCTTTAGACGGGCATAATACTTATTGTTTCCCTCTACTATAGTCCAAGGCGCATAGGAAGTATCTGTACGAATCAGCATTTCGTTTACCGCTTCTTCATAAGCATTCCATTTTTCACGGTTGCGCCAATCCTCGTCTGTAATCTTCCATGTTTTCTGCGGATTACCTTCACGCTCTTTAAAGCGTCGATACTGCTCATCCTTATCAATCTGCAGCCAGAACTTAGCGATAGCTATGCCATGCTCTGACCACTGGGCTTCCATATCCTTGATTTCCTCATAAGCGCGCTGCCATTCATGCGGAGCGGCAAAGCCCTCCAAACGTTCTACCATGACGCGGCCATACCAGGTTCTGTCAAAGATAGCAATACTTCCCGGCTTCGGCAAATGCAGCCAGAAGCGCCACAGATAATGGAATTGTTTTTCAACAATATTAGGCGCAGCTACTGGATTTACAGAATACCCTAACGGGTCTAAGGCTGCGGTCAATCTTCTTATCGCTCCGCCTTTACCTGCCGCATCCCAGCCTTCAAAGCCGATAACAGCCGGAATACCTGCTTTAAACATCTCTATCTGCAGCAAACGCAGCTTCTCCTGATATTTATCCAGCTTGTCCTTATATTCACTTTTGCTGATATTCTTATTAAGATCAACCTGCACTAATACATTATAGTAATTAGCAATACGAGGAACACTGCTGCAGCTTTGATTCTGCACTTTAAGAGCATGCTCTATCGTATCTATCACAGCTTTAAAAACATCTACCTGAGCACTGCGGGCATCATCGGCAGCAACAATATGCCACGGCGCATTAGTTTTATCCGTAGCCTCAAGCATTTTTTCATAACGCTCCAGATAAAGTTTATACTCGCCGCTTTCATCATAAGCCGGAGAAATTTCTTTCCAGGCTTTACCCAATGTTTTGTAGTTTTTCGCCAAATTCTCTGCCTGTTGTTTTTCTGAAATATGCAGGAAAAATTTCAGCAGAATATAATTATCATCAGTCAGTTCTTTTTCAAAATTATTAATATGTTCAAACGATGTATTCAGCCATTTATCTTTTTCTTTTCTGAACTCAATATCACATTCATTTTTCAGATAATACCAGCTGCGATGATAAACTACAATATGACCTTTAGGAGGAAGATGTTGCCAGAAATAGGTAAAAAATGGCATTGTACGTTCTTCGTCACTCATTTTAACAGAAGAAAAAACATTAAAGCCACGTGCATCCATCTGCTGCATAATCTTATTTATAATAGTACTGCGCCGAGCTCCGCGCCAGCCTTCAAAAACAATAATTATAGGGCGCTTTGCTTCACGTGCTTTTCGCTGCACCTCTCCCAGCTTTTCACCCAATACATCCATAGCCTTATTGTATTCATCTTTAGAAAGTTTTTTAGTTAAATCAAGTTTTTCCAGCATTATTTGCACCTTTTTTCAAAGTATCACTAAAAATTGCCGTCATAAGGTTTCATACTGCGCGGCTTGTCTAAGATTTCTCCCATAATAAAGCCGTTAACCAATGCTTTATGAGTAAATCTCACTTTAGTCTGCTGTTTTTCCTCTGCTGCCGCAACTGCTGATACTGGCTGCCAATTTTCAATATTTTGTTTAAACTCCACTTCAGCAGCAGGTTCTCTGTAAACTTTAAAGCTGCTGTCTGTTTCAGGTTCGACAACTTTTTCTTTTTTCTTCTCCCTCAGCTTACGTTCAAACTCAGCGGCCAAATCTCTCGACTTCTGTGCAGGCTGCTCTGTCTGCATATTTTCATCAGGGCGTTTTCTGCCTTTTTCCAATACAGACCCCAGCACTTTAAATAACAGACGCCAAAGCAGCACAACTATCAGCAGCGGCAATATAGTACTTACAACACTGATAACTACATACACTGCCAACAACCTCCTTATTTACTGTTCTGAGGTTTTTCCTGCGCCTGCGGACTTACTTCAGCAATGGTCTTACGCATTTCCGTATCTGCGTTAATATTATTCATTCTATAGTAGTCCATAACGCCCAATCTTCCGTTTGCCAATGCATCTGCCAAAGCTGCCGGAACTTTAGCCTGTTCTTCTACTACCTTAGCCTGCATTTCCTGAGTATAAGCTTTCATTTCCTGTTCCTTAGCTACAGCCATAGCTCTGCGTTCTTCTGCCCTGGCCTGAGCAATACGCTTATCTGCTTCTGCCTGGTCAGTCATCAGCGCAGCACCAATATTACGGCCTACATCTACATCGGCAATATCAATGGAAAGAATTTCAAATGCAGTGCCTGCATCCAGGCCCTTTTCCAAAACAGTCTTAGAGATATAATCAGGATTCTCCAACACTTTGCTGTGGTCTAAAGAAGAACCAACATTAGTAACAATACCTTCGCCAACACGGGCAATAATGGTTGCTTCACCAGCACCGCCTACTAATCTGTCGATATTGGCACGCACGGTAACGCGAGCTTTTACTTTAAGTTCGATACCATCTTTAGCTACGGCAGAAACAACCGGAGTTTCAATAACTTCCGGATTAACACTCATCTGCACAGCTTCCAATACATTACGGCCAGCCAGGTCAATAGCACAGCTGCGTTCAAAGCTCAGAGGAATCTGCGCTCTGTGAGCAGCAATAAGAGCATCAATAACTCTGTCCACATTACCGCCTGCCAGATAATGAGCCTCCAGCTGATTAACATTAACATCAATACCTGCTTTATTAGCTTTAATCAAAGGCAGAACTATTTTTGATGCAGGCACTCGTCTTAAACGCATACCAATAAGGTTAAAAATCCCTACATTAACTCCGGCTGCAATAGCTGAAATCCATAAGCCCAAAGGCACAAAATTCAAAAATACAGCTACAGCGGCAATAACAAGTACAAAGATAAAGCCACTATTGAAAATCAAATCAATTACATCAAACATAAAATCAACTCCTTATATTTTTCTTACAAAAATCTTACTGCCTTCAACTTTAACAATACGGACAGTTTCATCTTTATCTATGTAATCACCAAAACTGCTGACATCGATTCTTTCCTCATCCACGAGTACTGTTCCAGCCGGACGTAAGGGAGTAACAGTTACAGCTGTGCGATTAATAAGCCTGCTGAAATCTCCGCTGCCTGTATAACCGTCACTATCCTTTTGTTTATCCCACAAGATAAAGGGATTCCAGCGGCTGTTTTGCGGTTTATAAAGGAAAAAGAAAAATACAATGGCAGCCAGCAGAACATAAATGACCAGTAAAACCAGAAAAGCTTCCATTCCGCCGCCCATAACAAAAAAGCTGCCCACTGATAAAGAACACAGCCCCAAAACGCCAAAAACACCAAAACCAGGTATCAGCATTTCTATAAAAAGCAGAACTACGCCTGCAATCAGTAAATTATATTCCATCGGCATGGTACTACCTCCGTAAAACTCTATCTTAAATATAAGTATACCAAACTTTAATTGACGAAACAAAGAAAACTTAGTGACCAATTAAAACTTCAGCAAATAAAAAATAACCGTGCTGACATTCAGCACGGTTATCATTTTGTTATTTAAGTAATTCACGAACCATGGCATTAATACGTTTGCCATCGGCACGTCCCTTGGTTTTGGCCATTACAGCCGGCATAACTTTACCCATGTCTTTCATGGTAGTAGCGCCAACTTCAGCAACAACTTCGGCAACAATACCCTTTAATTCTTCATCACTCAGGGCCTCAGGAAGATATTTTTTCAAAATCTTAATCTCTTCTTCAGCCTGGGCAACCAATTCACTGCGACCAGCTTTTTGGAATTCTTCCAAAGAGTCCTGACGCATTTTGACTTCTTTCATCAAGACTGCCAGAACTTCATCATCAGTAAGCTCTTTCTTGTCGTTGATTTCTACATTTTTGATATTAGAACGAACCATACGGATAACAGATAAACGCAGTTTGCCGTTTTCTCTGTCCTTCATGGCCTGTTTCATATCTTCAGTCAATTGGTCTTTTATAGACATACAGCCCGCCTCCAATTATCTGGTTTTACGTTTTCTGGCTGCTTCGGATTTTTTCTTACGGGCAACGCTCGGTTTTTCATAATGTTCGCGTTTTCTAACCTCAGAAAGAATACCTGCTTTTTGGGTTGCTCTTTTAAATCTGCGCAAAGCGCTGTCTAAAGTTTCGTTTTTGCCAACTTTAATTTCTGCCATCTGTTCTCCCTCCCTCCACACACTTAGGGAAGTGTATCTGCAATTTATAGTTACCAGATGTCACAGACATCCAGAAACACTTACTAACCTATTATATAAGAAAGCAAGCTTTCTGTCAAGGTCAGCAGGGAGGCCAACCTAAAGCTTTTCCGCCGATGACATGGATGTGCAGATGATTAACAGTCTGACCGCCTTCTTCGCCGGTATTGATAACTACACGGAAGCCTTTTTCGGCAATGCCTGTCTGTTCAGCAATAGTTTTTACCTTACCGAGCATATAAGCTACCAGTTCAGGATCAGCAGTGGTTACATTTTCTGTGTGTTCTTTGGGAAGCAGCAATACATGTACCGGTGCTGCTGGAGCAACGTCATGAATCGCAATCATCTTATCGTCTTCATACACTTTATTGGAAGGAATTTCACCTTTAATGATTCTGCAGAAAATACAATCTTCAGCCATTTTCACAACCTCCTCTCATTATCTTTAAAATATTCTCGCTTGAGAAAAAAATTCCTGCCGCTTTATAAAACATTTATAATTTCACCTGTCAGAAAATCATCCTGACGGCCTGTAATCTTAACGCTGGCAATCTCACCGCATAATTTTGCGTCGCCAGCAACAAGTACGCGCAGATAGTCACCTGCAAGACCTTCAATATGTGTATCGTCCACAGGCTGCTCGAACAGCACTTCTACATTGCTGCCAATAACTGCTTCCATAGCCTGCTGCTGCATCTTAGTATCCAGCTCTGCCAAAGCAGCAGCACGCTGTTGTTTGACAGCATCTTCTACCTGCTGCGGCATTTTTTCAGCCGGAGTTCCTTTGCGTTTTGAATAAGGGAAGACATGCATTTTCGCAAAACCGCACTCAGCTGCAAAATCCAGTGTCTGCTTAAAATCTTCATCCGTTTCACCAGGGAAACCTACAATAATATCTGTAGTAATCATAATATCCGGCAAAGTATTTCTGATTTCTGTCAGCAGTTCTTTAAAACGAGCAGTATCGTAAGGTCTGTGCATAGCGCGCAGTATTTTGTCGCAGCCAGACTGCAACGGCAAATGCAGATGTCTGCACAGACGTTTATCTTCACGCATCAAATCCAGTAAACGCGGTTCTACTTCAACAGATTCCAAAGAGCCAAGACGCAATCTTTTCAGACCTTCCACACTTAAAGCTGCTTTTACGGCATCATAAAGGGTAAGACTACCGCCATGCTCTTTACCATAGCAGCCCAAATGAATACCGATAAGTACGACCTCTTTATATCCGGCAGCTACCAGTTTGCCAACTTCCTCACGGATGCTGTCCAAACTACGGCTGCGCAGCGGTCCGCGTGCATAAGGAATAATGCAATAAGTACAGTACTGATTGCAGCCCTCCTGAATTTTAAGGAATGCACGTGTTTTATCAGTTTCTGTACCGGCAGCCAGTTCTTCAAACTGCGTATCAACAGTTATCTTATGTACATTATCCAATACATCATCCTGCTTGGCAGCCAAAGCCTGCTCTGCCAGTTCTACAATACGTCCGCGTTCCTGATTGCCGATTATCACATCAACACCGGTAATATTTTTAACCTCGTCAGGCGCCGTCTGCGGGTAACAGCCGGTTACTACTGTTAATGCCAACGGATTACTGCGCACGGCTCTGTTAATAATCTGACGGGATTTGCGCTGTCCCATATTGGTAACGACGCAAGTATTAATAAGGTAAATATCAGCCTGCTCGTTAAAACCTACAACCTGATAACCAGCTTTACGGAAAATCGCTTCCATACTGGCAGTATCTGCCTGATTAACCTTACATCCCAATGTATAAAAAGCAATTCTCTTCATGAATCGTTTATTCTCCTAAATCTCCTGTTTCATATAAAATAGCCGATAAAGCAACAACTCCGGCAGTTTCAGCTCTCAAAATACGCTTACCAAGGCTAACTGGCACTGCACCATTTTTCCTGGCCAGTTCCAGCTCAAACTCACTAATTCCGCCTTCCGGGCCAATAATAAGCAGCAGCTCCTGCAAATTATCGCAGCTTTGCAAAGCTGTTTTTAAGCCTAGTCTGTCCTCACATTCATAAGCGATGATTTTATGCTGCAAATCATTATTGGCAAGCATTTGCTGCATTGTCTGCACTGGCTGTACCTGCGGAATAATATCGCGCTTGCTTTGTTTAGCGGCAGCTTCGGCAATCTTCTGCCAGCGTTCTACCTTTTTATCAGCTTTAGCACCTTCAAGGCGTACAACAGAATGTTCCATAGCAACGGGTACAATACTGCTTGCACCCATTTCCACTGCTTTCTGAATAATAAAGTCCATTTTTTCGCCTTTGGCAAGTCCTTGCGCTAAGGTTATCTTCACCGAAGGCTCATGACTTTCAGCAAGTTTTTCCAGGCACCTAACAACCACATTGTCAGCCTGTAAAGAAACAATTTCCGCTATAGCTGTAACACCATCATCACTGACAATCTGTATTTTATCACCTGGCTGCATACGCAGCACTTTACTGATATGCTTGGCATCAACATCTTTGATAATCATTTCTGCAGCATAAAGCTGAGGAATAAAAAATCTGTGCATCTATTTCACCTTGCTCATCTGCATTACAACCCAGCCGCCTTTTTCGTCCACATGGTCAACCTTCATACCAACTTCTGCAGCTGCTGCCTCTACATCAGCACGACGATCACTGATAATACCGCTGGCAAGGAAAATACCTTCATCTTTCAATTTTCCGGGAATATCTTTCAGCAGCATAATAATAATGTCAGCAATAATATTGGCGATAATGACATCAGCCTGACCTTCTGTTCCACGCAGCAGGTCGCCTTCCTTAACCTCTATTTTATCTTCTAAGCCATTGTCAGCAATATTTTCACGGGCAACACGTACTGCTACAGCATCAATATCGACTGCCTTAACAGATTTTGCACCTAAAAGTGCAGCTGCAATAGCAAGAATGCCGCTGCCGGTACCTACGTCAAACACTTCAGCATTAGCCGGCAATACTTTTTCCAAGCGTGCCATACACATATTGGTAGTATGGTGCGTACCGGTACCAAAAGCCATGCCAGGATCAATTTTAATAACATGTTCACCCTCTTTAGGAGTATACTCCTCCCAACTGGGTTTGATAACAAGGCTCTCGCCTACATGGGTAACATGGAAATATTGCTTCCATTCATTTGCCCAATCTTTCTCTGATAAACTGCGGAATCTGATATTACCAAAACGGAAACTGCCAATACGCTCTTCTACTGTAGCCAACTCGTTTTCAATCTGTTTCAGCCTGTCCTGTAATTTTTCATCGTCAGCATAGTAAGCACTGACAGTAACTATTTCCGTATTTTCCTGTTCCGGAATGTCACATAATTCCCAGGTACCGCTGTTGCGCAGATTATTAATCAGCTGCGGATCCTCGATAGCTACACCGCTGGTACCGGCAGCAGTAAGAATATCTGCCACAACTTCTACTGCTTCATGCGTAACCTGTACGTTAACTTCTATCCACTGCATAGTCATATCCTCATTTCTTTACTATAATTTATTTTACTTAGAATAAATATCAGACGTACTCTGACCGTATCTTAAAGTATAGCACAGATGATACTCTTTCATCAAAACAATTTATTGACGTACACTTAAATTTCACTTATAATCGATTTTGTAAACTATTATATTAAAGCTCTGCTGCAGGCGGGGTTATTTTTTTATTAAGGGGTGACAGATTATGCTTACTTTAGATAAAATCTACCATGCCGCATTTGTACTTAAAAATATTGCCCGCAAAACTGACCTGATTGCTGCTCCGCTGCTCTGCGAAGGCAACAGCCTGTATTTAAAAACAGAAAACCTTCAAGTAACAGGCAGCTTTAAAGTCAGAGGCGCATATTATAAAATCAGTCAGCTGACAGAAGAAGAACGTGCCCGCGGCGTTATTGCCTGCAGTGCCGGCAATCATGCACAAGGTGTAGCCTTGGCAGCTACCAGCATGGGTATTAAAAGCATTATCTGTATGCCTGATGGCGCCCCGATTATGAAAGTAGAAAACACGAAAAAGCTTGGCGCACAGGTTGAACTTGTTCCCGGAACTTATGATGATGCCCACGACAGGGCAGTAGAACTGCAGCAGGAAACAGGCATGACCTTCATTCATCCTTATGATGACGAACTGGTTATTGCCGGACAGGGCAGTATCGGTCTGGAAATTCTTGAACAGCTTCCAGATGTTGAAGCCGTAGTCGTACCTATTGGCGGCGGCGGTCTTATTTCCGGCGTAGCACTGGCAATGAAAAGTCTGCGTCCGGATATTAAGATTTACGGCGTGCAAGCCGCAGGCGCTGCCAGCATGTACAATGCCTATAAAAGCCAAAGCTATAAAACATTAAACAGCGTGCAGACCTTTGCAGACGGTATCGCTGTAAAAACTCCCGGTGAGACAACTTTTGAAATCATCAGCAAATATGTAGACGATATTATCACCGTCAGTGAAGATGAAATTGCTGCAGCTATTTTAACTCTGATAGAAAAACAAAAGCTTATTGCAGAAGGCGCCGGTGCAACTCCGGTTGCAGCAGCATTATTCAACAAGCTGCCTATTGCTGGCAAAAAGACCGTTTGTATTATCTCCGGCGGCAACATTGATGTTAACATCTTATCCCGTGTCATCACCCGTGGTCAGGTCATCAGCGGCCGCAAAACCAACTTAATGATTGCGCTGGAAGACAAACCTGGTCAGCTGCTCTGTGTAAGCGATATCATCAGCAGCTGCGGTGCCAATGTCGTCAGCGTCCATCACGATCGCGCCGATGCCAATATGCCCATTACCAGCTGCTTCCTTAAACTCAGTCTGGAAACACGTGATGCAATGCAGATTAAACAAATCAGGCAAAAGCTTGCCGAAGCAGGCTTTACACTAGTCAACGAAAAAGCTTAATTTAAAAGAAAAACCCTGTACACATTTATATCAAAGCGTACAGGGTTTTTCTTTTATCTAAATCAATATACCTTCTAAATGATCGCATTCATGCTGAATAATCTGAGCTGTAAAACCAGCAAAACTTTCGCGATGCCTACGCAGCTTAATGTCCTGAAACTCTACCTCTATTCTTGCATACCTTGTTACCGGACGTACTCCATCTAAAGAAAGGCAGCCTTCCTCCGTTTCATAAGGGGCTTCTTTCTTCAATATTACAGGATTCAACATAACCAAATAGCCTTTTCCTACTGCTATGGCTATAATACGTTTGCGTTCACCAATCATATTGGCAGCCATGCCTACACAGCGCTCACTGTTAGCCTGCAGAGTATCAAGCAAATCATCAGCTATCTTTTTATCTTTTGCTGCAGCAGGTTCTGACTTTTGTGCTAAAAAGAACATATCTCTTACAATATCTCTAATCATCGAATTACTTCCTCACAAATTTTCTTTTGATTATAACACAGTACTACCCCGCTGTAAAAGATAACGCTTTTTAAAGTATGGCTGCTTTCATATTCTTAACGTATTCGCCAATATACGCAGGCGCCTGGCATCTATATTTTTCCAGCAGCTTAATAATAGCAGAACCGACAATTACACCATCAGCCAATTCAGACATATTCTTTGCTTGCTCCGGAGTAGCAATGCCAAAACCAATAGCACAGGGAACATTGCTGTTTTGACGTACTATTTTTACCATGGCTGCCAGGTCTGTAGTAATCTCTGTTCTGGTACCGGTAACGCCAAGGCTGGAAACTATGTAAAGAAAACCTTCCGCTTCTTTGGCAATCATGGCAATACGATCAGCAGAAGTAGGCGCAATCATAGAGATAAATTCTACGCCATACGCTTTGCAGAAAGGCAGAAATTCTCCTTTTTCTTCATACGGAATATCCGGCAAAATCAGTCCGTTAATACCAATAGCAGCACATTGAGAAATAAACCTTTCTACTCCGTAAGAGAAAACTACATTAGCGTAAGTCATAAATACCATGGGTATAGTAACTTTTTGACGCAATCTCTCCACCATAGTAAAAATTTTATCAGTAGTTACTCCGCCACTTAGAGCTCTGATATTGGCATTCTGTATTACTGTTCCTTCTGCCGTAGGGTCAGAAAAAGGAATTCCCAGTTCAATAAGATCAGCACCATTCTCGGCAGCTGCACACACTGCGGCTTCTGTTGTTGCCAAGTCCGGATCTCCGCAGGTGATAAAAGCAATAAAAGCTTTTCCTTTAGTAAAAGCATCTTGTATTTTACTCATTGATATTCTCTCCTCTGTATCTGGCAATAGAGGCACAATCTTTGTCGCCTCTGCCGGATAATGTTATAACCATGATTTGCTCTTTTTGCATTTGCGGAGCCAGTTTCATAGCGTAGGCAACTGCATGAGCTGATTCAATAGCCGGGATAATTCCTTCTGTACGAGCCAGATATTCAAAAGCACACACTGCCTCTTCGTCTGTAACAGGTACATATTCTGCTCTGCCAATATCATGCAGATAGGCGTGCTCAGGCCCTACACCAGGATAATCAAGACCGGCAGAAATAGAGTAGACAGGAGCAATCTGTCCATACTTATCCTGACAGAAATATGATTTCATCCCATGAAAAATGCCTACCTTACCAGTGTTAACCGTTGCCGCTGTTTCATAGGTGTCAATGCCTCTGCCGGCTGCCTCACAGCCAATCAATCTTACTTCTTTATCTTCAATAAAATGATAAAAACTGCCGATAGCATTGGAACCGCCGCCTACACAGGCAATAACTGCATCAGGTAATCTGTTTTCTTTTGCCAGTATCTGCTCTTTAATCTCCTGCGAAATTACCGCCTGAAAATCGCGCACGATGGTAGGAAAAGGATGCGGACCCATAACTGAGCCTAAACAGTAATGAGTATCTTCGATTCTGGTAGTCCACTCCCGTAAAGCTTCTGAAACAGCGTCCTTTAAAGTAGCCGTACCGCTGCTTACCGGCACAACTGTTGCGCCCAGCAGCTTCATCCTGTATACATTCAATGCCTGACGAATGGTATCTTCTTTACCCATAAAAACCACACATTCCATGTCCATCAACGCTGCTGCCGTTGCTGTCGCTACACCATGCTGACCTGCCCCAGTTTCAGCAATCAGTCTTGTCTTGCCCATTTTCTTCGCCAGTAAAGCCTGCCCTAAAACATTGTTTATTTTATGAGCACCTGTATGATTTAAGTCCTCTCGTTTCAGATAAATCTTTGCACCGCCAAGCTGCTTCGTCATTTTTTCTGCATAATACAATCTTGAAGGCCTGCCTGCATATTCATTAAATAATTCTGCTAACTCACGTTTAAATTCCGGATCATTTTTATAGTATTCATAAGCTTTTTCTAATTCTGTTACAGCATTCATTAGCGTTTCCGGTATGTATTGTCCGCCATGAATACCAAATCTGCCTTTTTTATTCGTCATTTTTCTGCATCCTTTCACATTCTATTCCGTACTGAGTTAATAAACGCAGCCATTTTAACATCATCTTTTCTGCCATCAGTTTCAACGCCAGAACTTACATCTACAGCATATGGATGTAACCTGCTTACTGCTTCGCTTACATTATTAATGTTTAAGCCGCCTGCTAAAAAGTACGGTCTGCCAAAATCTTGAAGAATACTCCAATCAAAGCTTTTTCCTGTACCGCCGCTACCGGAGTCTAACAGTATATAATCCGCTGAACAGGAGTACGCGGCTTGCAAATTCTTTGCTTCATTTACACTAAAAGCCTTAATCAGCTTTTTATCAGTCTTCTTTCTAAGAAGCGTAATATATTCTTCACTCTCATTTCCATGCAGCTGCGCCATATCAATTATTCCTTTATTCAGCAGCTGTGCAACAATTTCAACAGGCTCGTTTACAAAAATACCTACAGTAGTAATTTTTCGGTCTAATTTTTTTCGCAGTTCTTCTGCTGTCTGTGGCGTTATAAAGCGTTTGCTTGTTTTCGCAAAAACAAAGCCAATATAATCTGGCTGCACTGCATTAGCAGCAATAACATCATCCAATGATTTCAAACCGCATAGCTTAATTCTCGTCATCTTCCCCTCCGCAGCTCTGCCAACATCGCACTGCGATTTTCTGCACGCATCAGCAGCTCGCCTATCAATACTGCATCAGCACCTATTTCTCTCATTGTTTGTACATCAGCTGCAGTTTTAATTCCGCTCTCCGCAACAAATAATATTTCAGGCGGAACAAGCTCTCGTAATCTGCTGCTGTTAGCCATATCTACCGAAAAATCACTTAGATTTCTGTTATTTACACCAATGATTCTTGCTCCAGCATGTATCGCCATACTTATCTCTGCTGCATTATGTACCTCTACCAATGCAGACATTCCTAAGCTGTCACAGATTTCCAGGTATTCCGACAGTTCCTTTTCTGTAAGCAAAGAACAAATCAGCAAGACCGCAGCAGCACCTAAAACTCTTGCTTCATAAATCATATAAGGAGCAACTACAAAATCCTTTCGCAAACATGGTACCGATACTGCTTGGGCTATCTCCTGTAAATAACTGTCATTGCCTAAAAAATATTTAGGCTCTGTTAATACAGAAATGCAGTCTGCTCCTGCCAGCTCATATTCTTTAGCAATTTTAAGATAAGGAAAATCATCTGCAATAATACCTTTGGAAGGCGATGCCTTTTTACATTCACAGATAAAAGACAGCTCCGGTTTGCGTAAAGCATATTCAAAAATAAACTTCTTGCCTGGTAATGCCAACGCTTGCTCTTTTACTGCTTCTAAAGACATTTTGCTTTCTGCCTGCTGCACTCGTTTGAAAGCGTAAGCAGCAATCTCGTTTAGAATATTCATCAGCACACCTCCGGTCTATTGCTAACCTCAATAAACTTCTCTAAAGTTGCTAAAGCGCGTCCGGAATCTATCAACTGTGCGGCAAGCTGCACTCCATTATTAAAACTGTCAGCTTTGCTGCCGATATATAACGCTGCTCCTGCATTAAACAACACCGTATTTCTTTTGGCGCCCTTTTCCTTGCCTTGCAAAATGGCAAGTGTAATAGCTGCATTCTCCTGTGGCGTGCCTCCTACCAGTTCCTGCTTACTGCAGCTGTTAAAGCCAAAGTCTTCCGGCTTTATTGTATAAGATTTAAACCAGCCATCTTTAAATTCGCAAACCGTAGTCGGCGCGCTTAAAGAAATCTCGTCCAATTTATCCTGGCCATATACCACCATGCCGCGGCGTATACCAAGATTAATCAGTACCTGCGCTAAAGGCTCTACCAAATATTCATCGTAAACACCTAAAAGCTGCATTTTAGGACTACCCGGATTAGTCAGCGGCCCCAGAATATTAAACACTGTTCGGAATCCCAATTCTTTACGGATAGCACCTACATATTTCATTGAGGTATGATACTTCTGGGCAAAGAAAAAACACATCCCTACTTCATTTAACAATTCAATACATCTGTCAGGACTTTGCTCAATATTTACGCCTAAAGCCTCCAAACAATCTGCTGTCCCGCATTTTGATGAAGCTGCGCGATTACCATGCTTGGCAACCTTCATGCCACCTGCTGCAGCAACAAGCGCTGATGTAGTAGAAATATTAAAGCTTTGAGAATTATCTCCGCCTGTACCGACAATCTCAAATAAATCCATACCAGTTTCCAGCTTCACCGCATGATCGCGCATAGCTGCAGCACAGCCCGCAATCTCACTGATGGTTTCTGCTCGGGTGCTTTTTGTAGATAAGGCTGCCAAGAATGCAGAATTCTGTGTCGGTGTCGTTTTGCCGCTCATAATCTCATTCATTACTGTGTAAGCTTCGTCATAGCTTAAATCTTCTTTATTCACTATTTTTACAATTGCTTCCTTAATCATAAAAATCCCCTCATTCCTGCAAATTAATTTATTTCTCAAAAAGTTTTACTAGAAAATTTCTCTAATAGTTCAATTAAACGGCAGCTGCAAAAGTCTCAAATTTTTACCTCCTAAACAAAAATACTCCTCTGACTTCTGTCAAAGGAGTATAAAAAAATCCCTGACAGAAATCTTCTGTCAAGGACGAATAGATTTATCCGCGGTGCCACCTTGATTTACGGCCACGACGCCGTACACTTGTCAGGATACCAGCATATCCCCGGCAACTAACGTATGCCCACACGTTGCAGAATACTCTGCGCCCACGCGCATTTGACTGCACCCTCAGCGGTCCATTTGACAAACTGTTTCTTACCTGACTCTCAGCAACGCAGGCTCTCTGTAAAGGCATATTAGCCGTTATCTCCGCCTCAACGGTTTAATTATTGAATTGAGCAAATTTTAACACCGTCTAAGTTAGACGTCAACAAAAAATTTACACTTATTCTAATTTTATATTATTTTATGTAATATCTGTATACTTTATTACAGGTTACTGCTATTATTACTCATTTACTCTGCTGTGCAATCAGCTCATTTTTAGCGGCAAAATAGTCTTCAACACTCCAACCCTTTTGCAACATAGTCACAAGCAGCTTGCCAGTATTATTAGCATCATCAAAAGCCGTGTGCCATAATCCTGCAGTATCAACATCCTGCTCTTCTGTCGCTTTCTTTAAACCTGTTGTTCTTTCATCCTGTTTCCACAGCTTATATGCTTCAGCTAAATCAAGATAATCTTCAAACAAAACAGGATTAGATATTTTATGACGTTCACAGCCTTTTTGCAAGACTGCATAGTCAGAATCTCCCCACGCCACAAAATAAGTATTGCCTGCTTCATATAAAGCCGCCAGCTTTTCCACCATCTCAGAAAATTCTATGCCTTTTTTCATATCATTAGCAGTAATCATACAAAAATCCATTGCTTCTTTAGCCTGCTTGGGATAAAAATGCGGCTTAACAAAATTTTGCAGCTTACCAGTACAGTTAAAAGCTTCTCCCGAAAGCTTTACTGCACCTACTTCAATAATTTCCGAAAAAAAGCCATTAGGCCTACCAACTGGCTTAGTATACATAGTGAACTCAAAATCAACTATTAAAAAATTTTTCATAAAAAGACCTTCTTAAGAATCTGCAAATTAACTTTCAGAAAAATAATCACTATCAATACGCTTAATTTTATATATATTTTGAACAGAAACTCCTAAACCATATTCAATCATCAACTCTGTGAGCTTTTGTCCATCAACTAATATAATATGTTGCGCATTAGCAAACTCTTTTGCCCCTTGCGAATATTTTGCTGTTGTTATAAATAAACCTTTTTCAATTTTAGGAGGTCCCATCATGGCACCAGCAAATTTTTGAATTTCAGGCTTTCCAATAGTTGTATTAGGATTCCAACGTTTTGCTTGAATATAAATTAGATTAAAGCCAAGTTTATCTTCATTAATAACGCCATCTATTCCATCATCTCTACTTGCCTTTGTAACAAATCCGTCACCATATCCCATTAATTGCATTAAATCAACAACTATGTTTTCAAAAAAAGTTGCTGACTGATTCATGATTTCCGTTAATAGATCATCTGCTAACTGTTTGTTAATATTTTTAAAAACTCGCTCTAGAGTTTCTTGAGGTGTTTCTAAGGCAGTTTCTTCAATATTGTCTTTCTGTTTGGCTATTTTTTTACCACCTATAATAAAATCAGCAAACTCAGAATATCTTTCAGCCAACAATCTATCTGTTATATTTACTCCACTTGCTAATAAAGCCTGTCCTTCTACAGTTATCTGTAAATGCGCACGCTGAGGTGAACTTATTAAGCCAGCTTTCTTTAAATAAGTTCTTGCCCAACCAATTCTATTGTCATAAATTGTTTGCTTACCACTTGGCAACCTTTCCATAAGCAATTCTTCATTTAAATTTAAAAGCTTCGTTATATAATCTTTTATCTCTTTTAAAGTATGAACTTTCTCATCACTAAGAGCTTTCAAAAAAGGTTTATATAATTCATAATATTTTGGCAATCCCATAATAATACACCCACAAACCTACTATTTATTCTTTACTTAACCAAACTACCGTCTCAACGTTCATATCATATTCCAAGGAATATTTTTCTTTATTCACAGGTATCGGAAACTTAAATATCAACTTTTTAATCCAATTCCCATCCTGCCTCTTTTCCGGAAAGAGCTCTATTCTGTCTAAAAAAGTCTTTAATAATTCCTTTTTTTCCAGATCAGATGCTATGTGGTAAACATCCTTGAATGACATTAAGAGGCCAGCTATATTTTTCTGAGTAAGCCTACCTTCTTTTATCGACTGTAATTTTAATTCTAAATTGTCAATTTCTTTCTGTATATTTTCTATTTTAACATATTGCTGATCGTAACGGTGCTGTAAATCTTTAATTTTTTCTTGATAATATTTATCAGCAGGATCTATGCTGTCCATTTGCAGAGCTAATCGTTTTTTGACGTTTAAAACAGTTGTTAATTCTTTATTCTTTTTAGCCAAAAGACTTTCTTCTTCAGAAGTACTTACATCAATCAACAACTGCTTTTTTAATGCATTAGCAAAAAAATCTTTGGCAACTAATTCCATAATTATATTTTCAATTACACTATTTAATTCTTCTTGAGGAATATTACATCTAAAAGAACATAAATGCCCAGTCCTATTTGGCAAATTTTTGCAATAATAATAAAACCTCAACTTCCTATCTTTACCACCAGGTTTTCTAACGTTACCGTACAAATTGCTTCCACAGCACGGACATTTTAAAAGGCCTGTTAAAATATTTACATGCTTTAAACCATACTTTTTCTCTCTGCTATTAGCATTAGCTTTCAGCTTCTCACTAGCAGCATTCCATAATTCTTCAGAAACGATAGCTTCATGTTGTCCTTCAAACAAATAAAAATCTTTATTGTTTTTCCTGACATACTTATTTCTCGAACCTTTCACCTTATCCTGCTTGGTCCTGCAATAAGCTATTTTACCAGCATATATCGGATTAGCAAGAATATCACGGACAAAGTAACCTGTAAATCGCAAGATTTTAAATCTTTCTGCCGGTTTAACAAAGCCGTTATCATTCAAATATTTTGCTATACTTAATGCCCCATCATGGGTATTAACATAGCGATCATAAATTATTTTTACAACTTTAGCAGCATCCTCATCAACGATCAACTTTCCGTTACTTTGAATATAACCATAAGGAACCGTCCCGCCGTTCCAAAGACCATTGCTCGCTTTTTGAACCCTTCCAGCCATAGTTTGACTGCGTATATTTTCTCTTTCGATTTCAGCCACCGATGACAAAACCGATATCATTAATTTTCCTGCGTCTTTAGAGCTGTCGATACCATCGTCTACGCAGATTAACTCAACGCCAAAATCCTGCATTATCTGTAAAGTGCCAAGCACATCTGCAGCATTTCGTCCAAATCGTGAAAGTTTAAAAACTAAGACATAATCAATATAATTTGTTTCAGACTTTATTTTATTAATCATTCTCTTAAACTCATTTCTGCCGGCAATATTTTTACCCGATGCGCCAGCATCAACAAACACATCAATAATTTCAAAATCCATTGCTGTTGCGTACGCTCTGAGCCTGGTCTCCTGGGCTTGCAATGAAAATCCTTCCACTTGATTTCCTGTGGAAACTCTTAAATACAAACAACATTTTTTCACACAAAAATCCCCCTTAAATTTTTTTGATAACAGCATAAAATTGCTCAAGCTACATAGTAGGTAGTTGTTATTAAATCTTATAACGGTCGATTGTAAAATAAAGATGAATACCGAAAAGGAAAGTCCACAGTGACCGACTCCTGTGGTAGAATGGGGTGCTACCAAACAACTCATTCTAAAGGATGGCAATCACTATGGACTGCCATGATTTTACCACAGATTTGCCAAAACACAAGAAGGGGGCGCATCTTACCCGGGAGGAGCGGATGGCGATTCGAGTTCTGAAAGCATTGCAGTACAGCATCCGCGGTTCTCCCGGAACGGTCCTAAACGAACTCAGGCGCGGCACCCCGCCCAGAAAGAGCAGCAAAGGTCGAGCGTCAGGCTACTCGGAAAAACGCGGTGACGCGATTTACAAGGCCAATAGAAGGGCTTGCCACCGCCGCAGGAAGCTCGAGAAGTGCCAGAGGTTCATCCAGTGGGTCATTCAGCAAGTGCGGGAACACAAGTGGTCGTTGGACGCCTGCTGCGGCTACGCAAAACTGCACCACCTGTTCGATACTTCCAAGATGGTGTGCAGCCGTACTCTCTACAACTGGGTTTGGGCAAACCTCATCCCCCTCAAGGTGATGGAGCTTCCGGAGGCCTTGCGCCGCAAAACTTCCAAGCCCAAGCCTCGTGGGAACAAGCGCCTGTTTGGCAAGAGTATTTCCAACCGTCCCTTGGTGGCGAGCCACCGCGTTGATGAAGGTCATTGGGAAGGCGACACGGTGGTCGGAAAGCGCAGCGGTCAGGAGGCGGTCATCCTCTCTCTGCTGGAGAAGAAGACAGAAACCTACCTTGCCTACCGCATCCGCAGCAAGACCAGCGAGGCTATCATGGAGGCCATGAGAGCAATCCGGGTTGACTTTGGTGACAACTTCTCCAAGGTCTTTAAGACCATTACTGTGGACAACGGCAGCGAGTTTGCCGACTTTTCCCAAGTGGAGCAATAGGGTACACAGGTGTTCTTTGCCCACCCGTACTTCTCCTGGGAGAGGGCGCAGAATGAGCGGCACAACGGCCTGTTCCGGGCTTTCTTCCCAAATGGTGTGTCCCTTGTAAAGTACAGCGAGGAGGATGTTCTTTCCGCCGCTAATGAACTCAACGGACAGCCCCGCCGTAAGCTCGGTTACCGCACGCCGGAGAAACTTTTTGACGCGTTCCTCGATTCCATCTTCGCGGCTTAGCCACCGGCCGCTTCACCCCTTCTGCCTTGTGGTGTTCAACTTGTTATTGCAATTTGCGTAAATCTTATAACTGAATTTTTAATACATTAAAAAAGGGATGCTAACTGAACACCAGATAGCACCCCTTTTCTAATTTATGCAGATGTTTTTTTAACTTTTTTTAGCTTTTTCTTATTGCAAATAATCACAGTAGAATATTTCTTAGTGATTTCAGCAGCTTTTGCAACAGCAATTTTAAAATTTTTATTATAGTCCATTGCCATTCCTCCATTTTACATAATTCGATAAATGATATCCAACTTCTCTTTCTGATTAGAACGCGGGACTAATGTACAGGTATTTTTCATTACAGGCAGACCTATCTCACCTCCGTTGCTTTCCAGCACAGCGTCAATGCACTCAATATCATTCTGCTCTTTAAGACATTGCTTTACACTGCCAACTTTTACAATTACAGTGCTGCCGTAATCTAAAGAAGATATATAGTTTTCTACATCTTCAATAGCTTTTGTTACACCCACAACCTTTTCATCTAACACTAAAAACGCCTTTTCTTCTACTTCACCAGTTTTATCAACATTAACCAAATTTCCAAAAATACCTTTATTATTGTCCATCATTATTACTCCTTTATATTAATTTCTAACATCTGTGGTCTCATAGGCGATACTTTTCTGTTTTTAGTAAACTTTACAGTAAATGCACTGCCAGTCTTTTTGAGAAATCCCCGCTCTGCAAGTTCTGCTTTCACGTTTGCATCAAAACTTGCAACGCAGCCATGGCTAGCTGCATAACGAGAAACAATATCATCCGCCCGGCTGCCTATTAAATAAACGGTACTATCGCCTTCGTAGTATCCATCCGCAGCAGCCTGCATGAATGTTTCTTTGTCAGCAACAATCACAAGTGGTCCATTTTCAATGGCCTCCATAAGCGCTCTGATGGCTACTTCTGCCGGTGAAAAGTCCTTAGCTAAGTTCTCAGTTTTGCTGATTGCAGCCAGCACATGACTTATCATAACAGCGGAATTAACGGAAGGGCCTATGGAATTTGCAAAATCAGAGAATAATTCTGCAATAATACCCAGGGCCTTAAAACTGCTTTCCATTCTGGCCGCACCACCATAATTGCATAACGGATTGGCAACAAGCATCTGTAATATTTCAACATTTTTCTGCACATAGTCAATCCAACTGCTGAAGAATGCTTTTGCAAGCGTCTCATCACGTTGAAGTATAGTAAGGGTATCGGTATTAATGAAACCTTTATTCCAGCGAATGCACAAACTTCTCAAATACGAAGAATGTGAAGTAAGGTCCAATATTTCACCAGTGATAACAACACCACCATGGTAGCTTCGGTTGCCCAAAGGCTTACGGTCCTGCCCCATCTTAGCCGGGGCACGCCCATCGCCGATGATCCTCGCTACCTTCATGGCTTTGCGCTTAAAGGCAGCAACAGCAGACTTATCTCCATGGGGATAAAAGTCATCCTGAAGAATGAGCAAATCTTTGGCTGCCAGCAAATTCTCTTCAATAGAGGCTTCGGTATCATCGAACCGGAGCACAGGATTAGGATTTAAGGCTGAGGCCAGAACTGTTGCAACCGCCGTCTTATAGCTGCCGGTAGGCGCAGTAATGCACAGTACACTTCGGCAGCCTATACCGCCAAGCTGCTCGAACAGACCTGCAACATAAGCATGCAAGCAATACAGCAAAAGTACGTCACGACTTTCATCATCACGGATTAAACCACCATACAGCTGCAAAAACTGTGCAGCTTTCTGACTGTCCGGTTCCAGCGTTACAGCAGATATTACATTAGGCATATTTCCGTGCAGATAAACTTGTTTCCCAGCAACATGAGTCCAGCCATGCTTATGATAAACAGTGACTTCTTTTGCCGCTTCAAGTTCATTGTCGGCTACCCAATGCAAATACTGCCGAAAGGCATGAGCAGTTTGATATACCGCACATTCCGGGTGTTGCTCACCTAAAATTTCTTTCAGGTTTATATACTTGACATTTGGAAGCTCCATTAAGAAACTTCCTCTTCTCGTCACGATTTGGAGTTTCAGCCAGCGTTCGTCGCCAGTCTCTTTAACGATAGTACGCACTTCAACAATAGACACTGCAAAGTTTGACAGGCGAACTGTCTCCTCTTTCTCAGCATCATAGTAGCTGAGATAGCATCCATTCCAGGAGTATTCCTCTTCGCTGCAGAAACTGCTATCGCCATAACTGTCTACTTTCTTCAGCTGGTTAGCTGTAAATGCAGAAGTCACTGGCCAACAGAAACGAGCATAGGTTTTACCTCTACTCATTCTTTGGCAAAGAACAGAATCGCTCATTTGCCATCCCTCATTACTTTCAGGCCGCTTTGAAACTGGCAGGTTCTTCCAGCCAATATCCGTACTTTGGCGACAACGTTCTACTTGCCGCCTTGGCGGATTACGTTCCTCAACCCAGTTTTTTGGATTAATAATACTTTTTGGTGGTGAATTTTCTTGGCTCATGAAAAGCCCTCCTTTCTGATATTTGGTTTTCTAGGTACAAAAGATAACCTAACTACAATCTGACAGTTACGCCACCACCCCTGACTCACCGTCTTTCAAACAGTTCTCCAAGATAATGACAGCCACTTCATTCCTCCCATTGTCAGTCAGACTTACAATGGGGAGGTAGCTTTTACACCTGCCATACAGCAGCATGTCATCCACTTTATTGCGAAATCATCTTTCGCAATCCAGAGGTTTTAACGTTTCTGATTTAACGACACATAATTAGATTATCGATTTGTAAGGTACTGACCTTACGCTTAAACTATATAACTTTTTTATATAAACTCATATGGTAAACCTTAGTCGCATTTTTTCCTGATTTTTTCTAAATTTAGGCAAAAATATAGCCGCAGCTATTAAAAGCTGCGGCTATATCACCGTTAACCCATATTTAATTTCAATAAACTTAGCAATCTGTTATCTGATACATGGGCTTTTAACATATCTAAAGTTACGCCTTCCTTGCTATCATACCTTTGATAGTAATAACTATTGCCAATCAATATTATTCTAAAAACAAACAAAAACACATTATATTTAAAACCATTTGTATTATTATTAAAAGCATTTATCACATCTTCTTGGTTAACTTTCTCATTCCTGTTAAGTTTTTCTTGTATCTCCTTTACAGATGCTTCATCAGCATCGGGCATGTACTTAAAAGCATCACTAAATATATTGAATATACTCTTTTTATCCATTCTTTTATTTAAAATATCATACATTTTTTTATCATTTACTGCATTATGCTGTTTAGCATTAAATAATTTTAAACCTGTTTCCAGCTTGCTATTATTGCGACTTGTTAATATAGGTAGTATAATCCTAGCCGTTAAAATATTTATATATATATACCATGAAGTACCCGTTTGTTCTGAACCTATGTTCATAAATAAAGCTACTTGCTTAATTTTACCATCCCAGTTATTCAGCTGGTCATAAAAATCACTATTGCTGTTATTTTTTTCTTTCCCTAAAATAAATTCTATAATAAAGTTTTTTGACTTCTTATCTAAACTTTTAACCCATTCACCCAAACGTTTATTATAAAAATCACTGTTTTTTCCACAATGCTCAATAATATTCCATAATTCAACTCTTTCTTCTAAACTAATATCAGCTTTCCTTTTAGGAGACTCATTTTCTAATATCAATTTTATGAAATTTCTTCTCTTAATTTCATTTAAGCTGAAAAAATGCAATACTATTTTTACATTCATAGGGGCACGTTCTAATATATTATTTATAGTATTTATATTTTTTTCATCTTCTTCCCGTATATTCTTTAATCTCCATAGATAAGACTCTACTTCATACATAGTATATTCATTATTTTGATATTTTTTATCAGATTTTACAATTTTTTCCAAATTTTCTAGCGAAATTTTTGCTGAATACCTATTCTGATCGAGTTCTTTTCTAATAGTATCTATCATTTTCATATACATTATCAATTCATCATCTGTTCTTATAAAATTCACAATGAGTATTGAATAAAATTTTTTCAGCAGCTCTTCATTAAACCCATATTCAGCACCATAGAAATCTATAAACGAACAATTCTCCCTGTCATTATCAAACAGTAATTTATCCAGATATCTGAATCTATCAGAATCATAAAGCTTCTCACTATCATAGTTATTGAAATCAAAAATTGTCATTTCATTGCAAGATTCCTTCTTACTACAAGAATAGCTTGCTCCTTGGAATAAAATAAATGTTTTGAACAGCGATTTTCTTATTTCTATTTTCTTTGCTTCACTATCCGGAGTATCTTTATAGCCAAGATTACCAATAAATTTTTTAAAATCAGCTTTGATTACTTTATAAGTACGATCTACATCTTGGCCATAATCGTTTTTTTCTGTTCGTTCATAATATAAAAATCTGGCAAATTTACAGATTTTTTTATCAAAATCAGAGCTATCCAGGTCATCTATCTTTTTCCCATCCACTTTAAGGTTATCAAAATCCATGTAATATTTCAGTCGGTCTCCAATTAACTGCTCTTTACCAATCCGGCCCCTCTCATACAACAGACACGCAGGTAAATATGCATAACATACTAAAGAACACTTTGCAAAATCATATATAATACATTTTACCCATTCATACCAGTTTACTTTTTTATCATTATCAAAAATTGGTATTATTCTTATCTCCATTTTATCTGCCACCTATTAATTTTCAAATTCGTTTTGACACTGACATTTGACACCGTAGCTTTGCCGATATCTTCGTTGAAAAACAATTTACCCAAAACTCAAGACTTTTGAACCAATAGCAGAAGCATACAGCTTCCGCTATATTTTCCTGTACCGAATTAGCGTGGACTTACTTATACCTGTTAACCGCTCAACTTCTTTGTAGGTTCTGGTCTTTTTCAGCTCTAATGCCAACTCTATTTTTTCAGCAGCAATTCTTGGCCGTCCTTCACGATAACCGTTTTTGGTTCTGGCAATTTCACGCCCAGCCATCGTCCGCTCATAAATCATAGCTCGCTCAAGTTCAGCTACTGCCAGCATCGTGGTAAGGAAGAAATTTCCCATAGCAGTATTTTCCAGCAGGCCAATATTCAAAATATGTACTTTGACTTCTTTGGCAAAAAGCTGCCTTACAATATCAATGCCTTCGGTAACATTCCTAGCAAACCTGTCCAGCTTGGTGACAATAAGGGTATCGCCACTCTCCAGCTGACCGATTAGCTTCTTAAATTCCGGACGTTCCGTTGTCGCCCCGGTAAACTGCTCTGTTATTATTCTATCACACTTCGCCTGCTGCAATAACTGAACCTGTTCTTCTAATGAGTTACCATGCAGCTGCTTTTTGGTGCTTACCCTTGCATATCCATGAATCATAATTACCTCCAAAATCATGTCCGATGTACGCATGTCCAGTAAAAACAGTGTGTGTAAACAGGCTATTTTGCTGCTTTTACACTGTTTTTATGCCGGACATCCAGACATACCCCTCCCCCTCCATCTCTTCATCAGCAAAAGCTTCTCATCTCATAAAACAATAAAAGCAGTAAGCTTTCATACTGATATTGTTTTGAAGAATGCTTTTTTCTCTTTATAAAAATATAAAGCAAGCAACTTACGTACCAGTTAACCTTGGCTGTATGTCCCATAAAATAAATACTTTTTAGAACACAACAAAACCTCCCTTACTTTTTCATAGCTGAAAAATAAAGGAGGTTTTACCTGTTTCCCACTCTGTAAAAACAGGAGGAAGTTTCTTAAAACTATTTATTTGTCATCGTTAAAAAAGAGCGCCATATCATCTTCTACAGTACTGATACCGGCAATGCCAAATTTCTCAACCAGCACTTTTGCTACATTGGGACTGAGAAAAGCAGGCAGCGTAGGCCCTAAATGAATATTTTTCACGCCAAGATGCAACAGCGCCAGTAATACAATGACTGCTTTCTGTTCATACCAGGCAATATTATAAATAATCGGCAGGTCGTTAATGTCCTGCAGCCCAAAAACTTCTTTAAGTTTTAAAGCAATGACTGCCAAGGAATAGGAATCGTTACACTGACCGGCATCCAAAACACGCGGGATGCCATTGATATCCCCTAAAGCAAGCTTATTGTATTTATATTTGGCGCAGCCTGCTGTCAAAATTACGGTATCTTGCGGCAGCGCCCTGGCAAATTCAGTATAGTATTCACGACTTTTAGCGCGTCCGTCACAGCCTGCCATGACAACAAACTTTTTGATGGCGCCGCTTTTAACAGCTTCCACAACCTTATCTGCCAAAGCCAGAACCTGCGCATGAGCAAAACCGCCGGTAATTGTACCTGCTTCCAGCTCAGTCGGAGGCGGACATTTTTTAGCATGTTCAATAATTACAGAAAAGTCTTTCTGCTCACCGATTTCTCCCGGAATATGGGTACAGCCCGGAAAGCCAGCTGCCCCGGTAGTATACAGCCTGTCTTTATAACTGTCTTTGGGCGGCACGATACAGTTAGTCGTCATCAGAATTGGCCCATGAAAAGCTTCAAATTCTTCCTTCTGCTTCCACCACGCATTGCCATAGTTACCGACAAAATGAGGATATTTCTTAAAAGCCGGATAATAATGGGCAGGCAGCATTTCTGAATGAGTATAGATATCTATGCCTGTTCCCCGGGTCTGCTCCAGCAGCATTTCCAAATCGCGCAGGTCATGGCCGGATACTAAGATGCCGGGATTTGTTCCTGCGCCAATATTTACCTGGGTAATTTCCGGATTGCCATAAGCGTCTGTATTGGCCTTGTCCAGCATAGCCATACCTGCCACGCCATATTTGCCCGTTTCCATAGCTAATGCCAGCAAATCTTCCGCATTAAGAGTATCATCCAAGGTCGCTGCCAATGCTTGCTGCAAAAATGCATCTACGGCTTCATCGTCCTTTAACAATACGTTGGCGTGTTTGGAATAAGCCGCCAGACCTTTAAGACCATAAGTAATGAGTTCACGCAGAGAACGAATATCTTCATCGGCAGTAGCAAGGACGCCTACTGCTGCAGCCTTTGCTGCCCAGTCGCCGATACCGTCCCAAAGTGCAGCTTCAGGTAGACCGTCCGTAGCCGGTACCTGTGCCAGCAGCGCACGCTTTGCTGTCAGCGTAGTCTGGATTCTTGCTCTAATACTGTCCTGGTCAAAATTTGCATTGGTAATCGTAGTAAATAAATTTAAGCTAATCAAATGATTTATCTCAGCAGCTATCACCCTGCCTTCCTGGCGCAGAGAAGTAGTAACGGCAGCCAAACCTTTGGTAACATAGACTAGCAGATCCTGCATGACCGCTACTTCCGGCTTTTTGCCGCAGACACCGGAAACAGTGCAGCCTTTGCACCCGGCTGTTTCCTGACACTGATAACAAAACATTTTTTGTTCCATATATTCTTCCTCCTTATATTTCAGCAAATTTTACTCTAAAATTTTACCGTCAATCGAAATAGTGACAACCTGCCAGGGAATAAATTTGCCGCTGGCCTGCAAAGCTTTTTTTGCCGCCATTTCCAGTCCGCCGCAGCAGGGAACTTCCATCCTGACGATAGTCACGCTTTTGATATCGTTATTTTGAATAATCTGCGTCAGCTTATCGCTGTAATCTGTATTATCAAGCTTGGGACAGCCAATCAGCGTAATTTTGCCGCGCATAAATTCATCATGCAATCTGGCATAAGCATAAGCGCTGCAATCAGCGGCAATCAGCAGTTTGGCTCCGGCAAAATATGGGGCATTAACCGAAACCAGTTTAATCTGGCAGGGCCATTGTCCTAACTGCGACGCAGTCTGCACTGCAGAAACGGCAACTTTCTGCCCAGGCTGCAGACACTGCATCCTGCTGCCAGGGCATCCTGCAGCAGCTGCATTAAACTGCCGGTGTTTTTTTATATTGGCCTGTACAGCCTGTTCATCATAGGCAGCAGCCTCCCGCTCTACAAAAGAAATAGCTCCTGTCGGACACACCGGCAGGCAGTCGCCCAATCCATCACAATAATCATCACGCAACAGTCTGGCTTTGCCCTCCACAATGCCGATGGCGCCTTCATGGCAAGCAGTCGCGCACGCACCGCAGCCGTTGCATTTATGTTCATCTATCTGGATAATCTTTCTGAGCACTGTTATCACCCTTTCACTTGTGTTTCTACCATTACCATACTATAATTAAACCAATAAATCCGTTGTTATAACAACAAAAGGAGAAAAATATGCATTTAGCTAATACCAAGTTATTTCGTGGTCTGCAGGAAGATGAAATAAAGACGCTGCTAACGTGCCTAAATACTTTCAAGCGTGATTATCAAAAAGGAGAAACCATTCTTTCAGAAGGCAGTATGACAGAGAATATCGGTATCGTACTGTCCGGCATGGCTCTGATTTCCTGTAATGATATTTGGGGCAATGCCAGTATCTTAGGCAATGCAGCCCCCGGCTGTGTCTTTGCCGAAATATATGCCTGCATTCCCGGGCAGCCGCTGCTGGTAACGGTAACAGCTGCAGAAGATACCTGCATATTATTTATCAACGCCAGACGCATTTTAACAACCTGTCCTAACGCCTGCCCCATTCATGCTAAACTTGCGCGTAATCTGCTTACTGTCTGCGCTTATAAAAGTCTCCAGCTCTCGCAGCGCATCCTGCATACTAGCTCCAAATCAATCCGTGGAAGGTTAATGTCCTACTTCTCCGAATGTGCCAAACGTGCCGGCAGCAACTCTTTCGTTATTCCATATAACCGCCAGCAGTTAGCGGATTATCTTAATGTCGACCGCAGCACTATGAGCAACGAACTTTCCAAGATGCAGAAAGATGGCCTGCTTACCTATAAGAAAAATTATATCCTGCTCAAGATTTAAACAACAAAAAAGAGTGTGTCTGCCGCTATTTAAGCGGCTTACACACTCTATTTCTGCCGGACATCCGGACATTGGACATAATTTAAAGTTTAATGTTCAAATAATCATCCTTCAATTTATAATCCTTTAAAGTGAGATTTTCTCTTAAATCCAGTTGCTTTACTATATCCATTATAGTTCCAGCCTTTCCTTCATACACTACCTCTCCTTTAATGTTCCATACTTTACCATCACCCGTTAATTTATTTTCATCTGCTTCACACTCGAAAAATTTATACCCTTTATCTCCAGTATCATTTTGTGTATATACGACACATTTACCATCTGGCTCATTATCAAATTCACCAGACATTACATATAGTCTTCCTTGGCATCTTACAGATGCTTCATCAATTTTTTCATATTCATCTAAATTTCTAAGTCTATCCTGTAACTCCATCTGTGACATTTTTCCATAACGACTATTATCTTTTACTTTACCATCAAGATAACTTTGAATTTTATTTCTTAGCTGGTCAAACTCTTTTTTACCTGGTTCTATCCATGTAATAAAATTACCATAAGAATATAATATGCCATTACCATCTCTCAAACCATCCTTAAAATTCCCTTCATACGACATACTATTATCGAATTTCAATGCTAAATTCATATATTTATCTATTAAATCATTATTATAGACTTCTGCTTTACTTCTTTTACTTAAATTTTGGCTGGTTAAATCTCCACTATGGTTTATAACCTGCTGATTTACATATTTTAAGTTAGTAACAAAGCCTTTCTCTTGTATATAATGATTTTCTCCATTAGGTATTCTATATATAATACCGTATCCATCAAATTTTCCATCTTCAAAATGTCCTGCATAAGCTCTATATGTTTCACGAGAGTTAAATCTATTGACTATAAATATCATACCCACACCATCAGGTTTGTTATTTTTTAAATTACCTATATACGATAAACAAGATAGCTTACCTTTATAAATACTTTCATCATTTGTAACAGAATATTCAATTTTATCTGAAAAAAAGCCTTTGTCTGCTTTAAGAAGCACAGCTTTTGTATTTGGATCACTCAATAACTTATCAATATCCTTTTGTAAAGATAAATATTCTGAATTAAAGTTATCAATTTCTTTACAATACTCTGTTACAAAATATTTTTGATACCCTTCAAAAAAAATAGGCTCATTAGCATATTTCTGAAATGGATTTTCTGATGCCTTATTATCATTACCACCACAACCTAAACAAATCAAGCTGATTATAGCTATAAGTATCTTAACTATGCTTTTCATTATTATTGCTCCTCTCAAGCTTACTTTTCTCAAATACTAAAAGAATAACCATTTAATTATCAAACCCCAAAATATAATTCCTCCAATCGTTGTAAAACAACCAGGAGAATCGTCTTTTTTTACATTACTTACTTTCTCAATATTTTCTTGAATTCGAATGTTATTCTGATTAGTTTGATTAGTTTGATTATTTTTATTAATAGATTCTATATTTTTTTCAATTTCCTGTTTTGCAACTTCATTTTCCATAAGTTCTTTCATTTTGGCTTCAGCAATCTCTTCATAGCCAAACTTTTTTGATGCATGCCAATAATACATATGAGCATTAGCATAATCTTTCTTGCTATAGAAAATTTCAGCTGCACTATAAAATGCATCAGAATAGTGTTTGTCGCAAGCCAGTAAAAACCAATTTAAAGCATTATCAACATCACCAGTTTTTAATGAATATTGACCTAACAAATATGCTGCCTTTGCACATTGTAAATTCCATGCTTTCTGATATAAACTTAATGCTTTATCATAATTTTGTTCAATACCAGTACCGTTTTCATATAAACTGCCTAATATACACATAGCTTCCGCATTATCTGCTTTCACAGCCTTTTGTAAATATTCCACGGCTTTATATGCATCATTTAATCCAATTTCATTATCCAAATAAATTTCAGCTATTTTCAAATAACCTTCACTATCACCCAAATCTCCTGTTTTTTCGAAATATTTAATTGCTTCTAATGCATTCTTTAACTCATATTCACTATTCATATAAGTTTTTGCTGCCTTGAAGTACCCTTCGCGATATCCTAAATCTCCAGCTTTCACATAATACTCAATAGCTTTAGAAAAGTCCTTATTACCATATCTGATAGTAGAATAAATTTCTCCTAATTCTAATGCAGCAGAACTAGAACCTTGTGATAATGCTTTTTCATATAACTTTAACGCTTCTTGAACATTATTATCATACTTTGACTCTAAATATATCTTTGCTGCACATTCATAGCCTTCATTATCACCCAAGTCACCAGCTTGTATATAATATTCAATCGCTTGGGATTCATTTCCAATTTCATAATTGCTATCCAAGCATATATCACCTAATTTTTTAGCGCCCAAAGGATCTCCTAATTTTTGGGCAGCACAAAAGTATTGCACAGCTTTTTCTAAGTAATATGGATAAGTTATATCATTTCGCTTATAAAAATCTATATACCTTTTTAAATAAAAGTCCCCTATAGCAATAGCAGCTTCAGTATCACCATAGTCTATTGCTTGCTCAAACAACTCTTCACATTTCTTTAAGTCAGCATCTGTACCATTAAAATTCTCAATCTTATCTATTGCAATTCTTGCAACAGCCTGTTTACTGCCTAAATGCATAGCCAAAGTATAATAAACTTTTCTATCCTTTTCATTATCAGACAGTTTACCCCTATATAACAAGAAAGATGTAAAATGTTTATGCAAAATATCAGCATCACCAAAAATGACTATTTTTTTATAAATTTCATCAGCTTTTTCTATATCTTGATAAACAAACTCTCCAAGCGCATACATATCAGCTACAACATGAGATTTCTTATCTGAATACCTATCTAATATGAGTTGATAATAATAATTTGATTTATTTTCCTTATCTTTAACCATAGAAACTAAGGCTAATTGTATTTCTGCTTCATCACCTGCATATTTGTTACAATCCAACTCACTATCTTCTGTATATTCTTCAATTAAAGCAAACCTAGCCAGTTGCAGTGCTGCTTCATCACTATTAAACTCAACAGAATCTAATTCAACGGCTTTCTCATAGTACTCTTTTGCTTTCTTCTCATCTTTGTTAACTCCATATCCATGTTGGTACATTTCAGCAACAATATACGCGTCATTGGCTGTACTTAATTCCATAGATTTTTTAAAATAATTATCCGCTGTTTCTATATCTTTTTTTATAGCTTCACCTTCATAATATAACTTTCCTAATTCATACGCTGCTCTCGCTGATCCATTTTCAATTGCACTTTTATAAAATTCTATTGCATTAGGAACTATATTTTCATAAGAATGTCTCATATAAATTAATCTTTTTGCCATAAAAATAAGAGAATCTGTATGCTTTGCTCCTATTAAGCAATTAATTAACTTTGTCGTTTCACTAACATACTTCTTTTTATTTGTCAGTAAGTCATAAGTTAAACAATATTTCAGCAATGCCAACTTATCATCATCTGTTCCATCAACGGCTTTCAACTGCATTTCTGCGATTTGATGGTCAGCTTCATTAAGAGCATTATTTACTTTAATATTTAATACTTCATAATCGCATATGCCAAATATTTTTTTAAAATTCAAAAAATCATGATAAGATTTCTCATCAACCACACATTCATCCAATCGTTCATATATAGAAAAATTCATTGGATTTAACTTTAATAATTCAAATAATGTAGTATGAACTTTATCTTCCGGAATTCTATTTTCACGAAGATTGTCCATAATTGCATTAAATTTTCTGATATTACCTTCATTATTAACATTTAATTTCAATAAATTTATAGCCAGGTTATCATATACATTTAAAATACTTTGGCTTAATGCGCTTTGTAACGCTTTAAGAGTATTCTCATTTTCATATATTGCACATTTTTTCTTGTACGCATTCATAGAGTCCCAAGCATTACCTATAGAATTAAAAATACTATGAGCTATACCTGTAACAGCATTAACAGCTCCAGCTTTTAATATACCTACAGCTGCGCCTTGTAACCCGAAACCACCACCAACTAACTGTAAGCGTGTAGCTTTTCTAAAAGCTCTTCTTTCTTCTTCAGATTTTTTCGCACATTCAATATCAACATACTGGTCGTTTATAAATGAGCATACTTCCAGCCAAGGTTTCCATATATTATTATCATAATCATGTGCCATAAAAACATCTACATTAACATCATACATTTCTAATTCAATACAGTCTTTTACAGCATGTTCAATAACTTGATTTATTATCAAGTTTCCAAGATAAAATCCTTGTTTGATGAGTACATCAAGTTCTTTAAATTTTCTATACTCCTCTATAAAAACCAAACTACTATTTGTCGCAATATTAATAGCCTTTTTTCTAAAATCAGCATAGATAAGGTAATCCTTATCATACTCAAATTGCTGAGAACCAAATTCTAATTTCAATACATCCTGCATCAAATCACCCTCTATTTTTTATTTTTCCATCAGCAGCTGATATTCAATTTCTAAAGCTTGTGCTATCAGTAAAATTGACTCAATATTGTATGGGCCTTTACCACATTCAATATCAGATATTCTCGAACGAGATACACCTGAAGCATCTGATAACTCTTTTTGAGTCCATCCTTTTAGCCTGCGGTAATATAAAACTTTAGCACCAATCATCCTATACTCTAACGAGAACATTCTTTTCACCCTTTAACATAAAACATCAGCTTATATAAATATTATGCTACAGAAGCATTTACTGTGCCGTTACACTTATCGTATATATGTGCTTCTTATTTGACATTCTATGTATTATTAAGTTAAACATAGCTATTTATAAACATTTAATGCCAGCGAATTACTCGCTGGCATTTCTTAGTTCCAATACTCTCTGATTACTTCTACCAGCTTATGCTTCTGTAGCGCGCGCATCTTCTTCAGCGACTGCATTCCTTTCAGCATCGTGTAGATTTCATCATCGGTCATAACCTTCAGGAACTTCCGTAGCCGGATGATAAGTATATTGGCGATACGCTCAATAGTTACTATGTCTTTGAAGCCTTCTTCATCTTTCACCAGCTCTGCTATCAGCTGCTCTGACTTGCGCAGCATATCGTTGAAGATATAATTCTCTGACCTGCTCCAGTTCTTCATGATTTCACCTTCTTTATGCTGCTCTGTTGGCTTTCTTCTGACAGTCCATGCAGAGCGGCTGTCCAAACCTGCTTACAGAAAACTGTACAACTTTCTCACTGGTTATCTCTTCGCCGCAGCCTGCGCAGATTGCCACTCCTTCACCCGCTGTTTTCTTTGGTGCAGCTTTTGGTTTAGTAGTAGCAGGTTTTATATTTTGCTGACTTTCAGTGCAGGTTGCTTCGTCAGTCTTACCATCCGCTTCCGGATCATCACCTGTAGCTATGCAAAGACTGAGCATGAAGGCATACTTGATTGCTGCCGTCTGTGCCTTCATCACAGCTTTATCGCCGGCATCCTGCCCGGAGCCTATACCAAATAAATCAACGCTTTCGCCGCTATCACTGTCGATTATATGCACTTGTACAGATACTGTTGCCAAATGCTCGGTGTTACCCTTGAGGTTGGTTACGTCAACCATACTTTCTAATGTAGGACAGACAATACTTGCCAGCTTATTTTTGGTAAGTGATTCATTGACCTTCTGCAGCACATCCTCGGCAGTAGCATACTTATAATTGTGGAAGCTGTTGATACCGTTCTTGGCTACATGACTGCATTCGTTCATAACAGCGACAAGTTTTTTAGCAATCTTTGCGTTTTCCATATATATTCACTCCTCGTTTTTGTAATTTAATAATCAGCCGGAAAAAGTACAGTGATAATGTCATATTCTGTCTTATCGGTACTCTCGGCAGTAATCCATAGCCTGCCTTTACAGGTAGCATAGGCAGCAAGGATAAAGTCTTTGTATTTTAAGGCGTCTTCATTAACAGCTTTATCTTCCGAAGATGTATCGCCCCAGTCCTGGCAGAAAAATCTGCGGATAGCAAAAAGCACCTGGGTACTGAAAGCTTTATTATGCTTGATTTCTTCTGCTACGGCTCTGGTGTAGTAGATGGTTGCTTTAGTAAAAATATTCATGGTAATCTCCTTATGCCGCAATCTGAATATCTTTACTATGCTTAACCATCCTGCCATAGGGGCAGTTCTCGGCAA
>OHAB01000282.1_pt1 | contig 53033 bp, 53 predicted proteins | sample 1577031 | NCBI WGS metagenome assembly OHAB01 (sample SAMEA3541477, study PRJEB24748) | human gut metagenome | biome: human gut; feature: human-associated habitat; material: faeces | place: China | collected 2012 | reverse complement strand
AACAATCGGCCGGAAGAAAAGACGTTATACTGTTGTCACCGACAGGATCGGGCAAGACATTGGCTTATCTGTTACCTTTACTCCTTACTCTAAAACCGAACGACGACAGCGTGCAGGTTTTGATTCTCGTTCCTTCGCGTGAGCTGGCCTTACAGATAGATTCTGTATTCAAAGCAATGGGGACTTCCTGGAAAACCTGCTGTTGTTACGGTGGACATCCTATCGCCGAAGAAAAGAAAAGTATATTGAGCAATCATCCTGCTATCATCATCGGTACTCCGGGACGTATCACCGACCATTTGTCGAAAGGCAATTTCAACCCTGAAACCATTGAAACTTTAATTATTGACGAGTTCGACAAATCGTTGGAGTTTGGTTTCCACGATGAAATGGCAGAGATTATCACCCAGCTTCCGGGATTAAAAAAACGTATGTTACTTTCAGCTACTGATGCGGCAGAGATTCCCGAATTTACAGGATTGAACCGCACGGTGAAGTTGGACTTTCTTTCGGACGCTTCTGAAGAACAGGAGTCCCGTTTGAAACTAATGAAGGTACTTTCTCCTTCCAAAGATAAGATTGATACTTTATATAATCTGCTTTGTACATTGGGAAGCAGTTCGAGCATCGTATTCTGTAATCATCGGGATGCAGTGGATCGTGTGCATCAGTTATTGGCGGATAAAAAACTGTCTGCGGAACGTTTTCATGGTGGTATGGAACAGCCGGACCGCGAACGTGCGCTCTACAAATTCCGTAACGGCAGTTGTCATGTGTTGATTTCTACCGATTTGGCTGCCCGTGGACTGGATATTCCGGAGGTGGGACATATTGTTCATTATCATTTGCCGGTGAATGAAGAAGCTTTTACGCACCGCAATGGACGAACAGCACGTTGGGATGCTACCGGAACGTCCTATCTGATTTTGCATGCTGAAGAGAAACTTCCTCCGTATATTCCGGAAGATATGGAAACAGTTGTGTTACCTGAAAATCCTCCTCGTCCTCCGAAATCGGTTTGGGCTACCATTTATATAGGTAAAGGAAAAAAGGAGAAACTTAGCCGGATGGATATTGCCGGATTCTTATATAAAAAAGGAAATCTGACCCGCGAAGATGTCGGGGCGATTGACGTCAAAGAACATTATGCTTTTGTCGCTGTTCGCCGGGCTAAGGTGAAGCAACTCTTGAATCTGATTCAGGGGGAGAAAATCAAAGGAATGAAGACTATTATAGAAGAAGCGAAGTAAAGATCTTTTCTGTAAGATACCTTACTTGACATCTATGGATAACAAAATGGTGTATATATCCTGTATAAACCAATAAAAAGAAAGGAAAATCTGCTTTAAAACAGTATTTTTATAAGGAAAGATTTGTGCGGCGGAAATAAATTCGTAAATTCGCAAGGTCAAAAGACAAAAGTAACGAAATTGTTAAACCAAAAACAAACTTCAAATGAAAAAGCATAATTTCAATGCAGGACCTTCCATTCTTCCGCGTGAGGTGATAGAGGATACAGCGAAGGCTATTTTAGATTTCAATGGATCCGGTCTCTCTCTTATGGAGATTAGCCACCGTGCTAAGGACTTTCAGCCCGTAGTGGACGAAGCCGTAGCACTGTTCAAAGAACTACTTAACATTCCCGAAGGTTATTCGGTATTGTTCTTGGGCGGTGGTGCAAGTATGGAGTTCTGCATGGTTCCTTTCAATTTCCTCGAAAAGAAAGCTGCTTACCTCAACACCGGCGTGTGGGCTAAGAAGGCAATGAAAGAAGCCAAAGGTTTTGGCGAGGTTGTAGAAGTTGCCTCTTCTGCTGAAGCCACTTATACTTATATTCCGAAAGACTACACAGTACCTGCCGATGCGGATTATTTCCATATCACAACAAACAATACCATCTATGGTACGGAACTGAAAGAAGACTTGGATGTAAATGTACCTATGATTGCCGATATGTCATCTGATATTTTCTCTCGTCCTATCGACGTGTCTAAATACATCTGTATCTATGGCGGTGCACAGAAGAATCTGGCTCCTGCGGGCGTAACTTTCGTTATCGTGAAGAATGATGCGGTAGGTAAGGTGTCACGCTACATCCCGACCATGCTGAATTATCAGACCCACATTGACGGCGGCTCCATGTTCAATACTCCTCCGGTTGTTCCCATCTACACCGCATTGCAGACTTTGCGCTGGATTAAGGCTCAGGGCGGTGTGAAAGAAATGGAACGTCGCGCCATCGAAAAGGCAAATATGTTGTATGCCGAGATAGACCGCAATAAGATGTTTGTGGGTACTGCTGCCAAAGAAGACCGCTCTCGTATGAACATCTGTTTTGTAATGGCTCCCGAATACAAAGAATTTGAAGCCGACTTCCTGAAATTCGCAACCGAAAGAGGTATGGTAGGCATTAAGGGACACCGTTCTGTAGGTGGTTTCCGTGCATCTTGCTACAACGCTATGCCGAAAGAAAGCGTACAAGCCTTGATAGATTGTATGCAGGAATTTGAGAAACTTCATTAACAATATTATTTATTCACCACAGAGGGCGCAGAGTCCCACAGAGATTAAAATGAAAAGGAAAACTCTGTGAAACTCTGTGTGACTCTGTGGTGAATCTTTTTTAATACCATTAAATCATGAAAGTATTAGTTGCAACAGACAAACCGTTTGCAAAAGTTGCAGTAGACGGTATTCGCAAAGAAATTGAAGCAGCAGGTTATGAACTTGTTTTGCTGGAAAAATATGGTGATAAAGCAAAATTGCTGGAAGCTGTGAAGGATGCCAATGCTATTATTATCCGTAGCGACATCATTGATGCCGAGGTTTTAGATGCCGCCAAAGAATTGAAAATCGTGGTACGTGCCGGTGCCGGTTATGACAATGTGGACTTGGCAGCCGCCACTGCCCACAATGTATGTGTGATGAACACTCCGGGCCAAAACTCTAATGCCGTAGCCGAGTTGGCTTTCGGACTTATGGTAATGGCTGTCCGTAATATGTACAACGGTACTTCCGGTACGGAACTGATGGGTAAGAAGCTGGGTATTCATGCTTACGGTAATGTAGGCCGTAATGTGGCACGTATCGCCAAAGGTGTCGGCATGGACATTTACGCATTCGATGCTTTCTGTCCGAAAGAAGTTATTGAGAAAGACGGTGTAAAGGCTGTCGCTTCAGCCGAGGAGCTTTACTCTACTTGTGATGTCGTTTCCCTGCATATTCCAGCAACGGCAGAAACCAAAAACTCTATCAACTATGCTTTGGTGAACCAAATGCCGAAAGGCGGTTTGTTGGTAAATACTGCCCGTAAGGAGGTTATCAACGAAGCCGAACTGATTCAGCTCATGGAAGAACGTGCCGACTTGAAATATATGACTGACATTATGCCTGCGGCCAATGAGACTTTTGCCGCCAAGTTTGCCGGCCGTTATTTCTCTACACCGAAAAAGATGGGTGCACAGACTGCCGAAGCCAATATTAATGCAGGTATTGCCGCTGCCAAGCAGATTGTTGGTTTCCTGAAAGACGGTTGCGAGAAGTTCCGCGTTAATAAGTAAAATAGATTCTTTAATAATCTAATAACCATGGCTGTAATAAAACCTTTCAAGGGCGTTCGCCCTCCCCAAGACTTGGTGGAACAAGTTGCATCCCGTCCTTACGATGTATTGAATTCTGCCGAAGCTCGTGAAGAAGCGGAAGGAAACGAAAAATCCTTGTATCATATCATTAAGCCGGAAATAGATTTTCCTGTCGGTACGGACGAGCATGATGAGCGTGTTTATCGGAAAGCTGCCGAGAACTTCCAAATGTTCCAAGACAAAGGCTGGCTGGTGCAGGACGAGAAGGAAAACTATTACGTATATGCCCAAACCATGAACGGCAAGACGCAATTTGGTTTGGTGGTGGGTGCATACGTACCCGATTATATGAATGGTGTCATTAAGAAGCATGAACTTACCCGTCGCGATAAGGAAGAAGACCGCATGAAACATGTGCGTGTGAACAATGCGAATATTGAGCCTGTATTCTTTGCCTATCCCGATAATGCTACATTGGATACTGTCATAGCTCGTTATACGGTTCAGAAGCCCGTTTACGACTTTATCGCTCCGGGTGACGGTTTCGGGCATACATTCTGGATTATCGACAAACAGGAAGATATTGATGTTATAACCAAAGAGTTTGCCAAGATGCCTGCGCTCTACATTGCAGACGGACACCACCGTAGCGCAGCAGCTGCTTTGGTTGGTGCGGAGAAGGCTAAGCAAAATCCTAATCATCGCGGAAACGAGGAATACAATTACTTTATGGCTGTTTGTTTCCCTGCCAATCAATTGACTATCATCGACTATAATCGTGTAGTGAAGGATTTGAACGGCATGACTCCCGGACAGTTCCTGACTGCCGTAGGCAAGAACTTCACGGTAGAAGAGAAAGGAACGGAAATCTACAAACCGGCGGGATTACATAATTTTTCTCTTTATTTGGACGGTAAGTGGTACAGCCTTACTGCCAAGCCGGGTACTTACAACGATAATGATCCTATCGGTGTGTTGGATGTTACTATTTCGTCTAATTTGATACTGGATGAAATTCTTGGCATTAAAGACCTCCGTTCCGACAAGCGCATTGACTTTGTTGGCGGTATCCGTGGTTTGGGTGAATTGAAAAAACGAGTGGATAGCGGAGAGATGAAAGTAGCTTTGGCACTTTATCCTGTATCTATGAAACAATTGATGGACATAGCCGACACCGGTAATATCATGCCGCCCAAGACTACTTGGTTTGAACCGAAGTTACGTTCGGGACTGGTAATTCATAAACTGGACTAATCAAATATAATCTTGCAGAATGAATAGGAAACGGAGCATTGTATTATACAGTGCTCCGTTATTTTATATTGTCGTTTTCTTTCCTGTTATATAGAAAATGCTGACCTTTGCCGGAAAGGTCAGATTACGTGCGTAACGGCTTTTCAATGTAAGTCATGAAAACAGGATCGATATGAGCAAAAAAGAAGAATACAAGCTGAAGAACGAACAGTTTCTGCAAACTCTGCGTACTGAAGAAGGCGTAAAAGAATTAGGTGCCGGTGTGCTTTACCGTGTTTTGGAGAGCGGACAGGGTAATAACGCCACTCCTCGTTTAAATAGTATTGTGTCGGTGCATTATAAGGGAATGCTCATTAACGGCAGAGAGTTTGACAATTCATGGAAACGTAACTGTCCGGAAGCTTTTCGGCTGAACGAAGTTATTGACGGTTGGCAGATAGCTTTGCAGCAGATGCATGTGGGCGACCACTGGATGGTCTACATTCCTTATGCCGTGGGATACGGTACACGTACCAGCGGGCCTATTCCGGCTTTTTCCACGCTGGTATTTGAAGTGAAACTATTGGGTATTGCCTAAAGAAGATAGTAGTGGGGATGTTACGAAACGGAGACCTTACACAAGGCGGCATAACGGGTACACTGTTGCGTTTCACCTTGCCTATGATGGCGGGTTCGCTGCTGCAACAATGCTATAATATAGCCGATACGCTGATTGTAGGGCAGTGCATCGGTGCGGATGCGTTAGCGGCAGTAGGTTCGGCATATACGCTGATGGTTTTCCTTATTTCCGTTCTTCTCGGTTTGTCTATCGGTAGCGGTACGGTGTTTTCGTTGCACTACGGTGCGGGAAACAGTTTCGCTTTGCGTCGCAGTATTTTTGTTTCATTCGTGCTGATAGGAGCGGTTACATTTTTGCTGAATGTGGCTGTATTTGTATGGTTAGATCCAATTCTCCGTTTGCTGCAAGTGCCGCAGGACATCTATGGCATGATGTACAGCTATTTGTGGGTAATTTTTTGCGGCATCGCCTTTACATTTATCTATAATTTCTATGCGGCATTGCTGCGTGCGGTAGGAGATTCTGTAACTCCTCTTTGGTTTTTGGCTGTCTCTGTTGTAGTAAATATTGCTCTCGATTTGTTTTTTATCCTGCAATTGGATTGGGGCATCGAGGGAGCTGCGATAGCCACAGTGATAGCACAGGGAGCTGCCGCGGTAGGTATAATGCTCTATACCTGCAAGAAACGTCCGGAATTGCGGCTGCATCGCGAAGATATGTACTTTGACCGTTGCAGTCTGAAAGAGATAGTCTCTTTTTCCACACTGACCTGCGTACAGCAATCGGTCATGAATTTCGGTATTCTGATGATACAGGGATTGGTCAACAGCTTTGGTACAGCCGTCATGGCGGCTTTTGCTGCTGCTGTAAAAATAGACTCCTTTGCATATATGCCCGTGCAGGAGTTCGGGAATGCTTTTTCCACCTTCATCGCGCAGAATTTTGGGGCGAAGCGTTACGAACGTATTCGCCGGGGTGTTCGCAGCGCGTTTTTTACTACGGTTATCTTTTCGCTGATAGTTTCCGTACTCGTTTTTGTCTTTGCAGAACCGTTGATGCTGATTTTCGTCCGTTCGGACGAGACGGAAATCCTTGCCACCGGAGTGGAATATCTGCGTATAGAGGGTGCGTTCTATTATGGCATCGGTATTCTCTTCTTACTCTACGGTTATTATCGTGCCATCCGCAAGCCGGGGATGTCGGTTGTGCTTACGGTAATTTCGTTAGGTACTCGTGTGATACTTTCCTATGCGCTTGCCGCCATTCCCTCCATTGGGGTAACAGGCATCTGGTGGTCTATCCCTATTGGTTGGCTGTTGGCGGATGCGGTAGGAGTACTGTATTATAAAATGAAGAATGAAAAATGAAGAATGAAGAATTTTGCTGCGCTGCACAAGTATGCCGCAAGGAAATTCTTCATTCTTCATTTTTCATTCTTCACTTAAAAGCGGTATCTTTGCGCCCGATTTTTAGAAAGAGATATTGCTATGACTAATGAACGTTTGAAAGGATTTACTTACGGAGCTATTGCCGCAGCCAGTTACGGAATGAATCCGTTGTTTGCATTACCCTTGTATGGGGCTGGGATGAATGTGGATTCTGTCTTGTTCTACCGTTATTTTTTTGCTATTGTAATGCTGGGCATTCTGATGAAAGTAAAGAAACAGTCCTTCGCTCTGAAAAAGACGGATATACTTCCGTTGGCGGTAATGGGATTACTGTTCTCTTTTTCTTCGTTTTTCCTGTTCGAGAGTTATAATTATATGGATGCGGGCATCGCGTCTACTATTTTATTTGTCTATCCGGTGATGGTGGCTATCATTATGGCGGTGTTCTTTCATGAGAAAGTCTCTTTTATTACGATGTTTTCCATTGCGCTGGCATTTACGGGCATCTCTTTGCTGTACGAGGGAGGAGACGGCAAGACATTGAATATGTTGGGGGTACTGTTTGTTATCCTGTCTTCACTGACGTATGCCATATATATAGTAGGGGTAAACCGTTCTTCCTTGAAGGACCTGCCTACGGCGAAGCTGACTTTTTATGCTTTGCTGTTCGGTATCATCATTTATGTGGTACGTTTGGATTTCTGTATGACCTTGCAGCCTGTTCCTTCTCCGGTGCTGTGGTTGAATGTCCTTTCATTGGCTTTGTTCCCCACTATCATTTCATTGATTATGATGACGCTTTCCATTCATAGCATAGGTTCTACGCCGGCTGCCATTTTGGGAGCGTTGGAACCTGTAACGGCCTTGTTTTTCGGTGTGGTGGTGTTCGGTGAGCAACTCACGCCGCGCATTATGCTTGGTGTACTGATGATATTAACTGCCGTGACATTGATAATTGCGGCAAAACCATTATTGGAACTGGCGAAGAGACACACCCGGCGCTGACGGGCGGCTACCGGATAATCCTGCATATTTGTTCTACGGTACGGCGGATATTCATTCGCGTAAATTCCGGTTGCATAGCTTTTTCCGGAGTGACGGGACTTGGAGTTATGGAGAATATCCCATGAAATCCGGCATGCGTAAGAATGTCCGTATCTTCTATGCCACCCGCTATCAGGATGACGGGAATGTTCAGTTTTCTTGCTTCCGTTAGTATGCCGTACGGTACTTTTCCCATAACTGTTTGTTTGTCCGATTTCCCCTCTCCGGTGATAATCAAATCAGCGGTTCTTATCTGTTCTGCAAAGTTCTGCGTTTCCAGCACGAGTTGTATGCCCGGCTTCAGTTCGGCATTAAGGAATGCCGACAGACTTCCGCCCATTCCGCCGGCTGCCCCTGCTCCGGGATAGGTAGATATGTCCTTTCCGGTGACCCGGAAGACGACGGCTGCCAGATGCCGCATACCTGCATCCAATGTTTCTATCATAGCTGCGTCGGCTCCTTTTTGCAGGGCATATACGTATGCCGCTCCATCCGTTCCGTAGAATGGGTTTTGTACATCGCAAGCAGCGGTAAAGGTACATTTGGAGAGTAAGGGGTGGACGGACGAAGTGTCTATGGCATCAACTTCACTCATTATCTGCCCTCCATAACCCAAAGTATTTCCGGTTTTATCCAGAAAGCGGAATCCCAATGCTTGGAGCATTCCCAATCCGGCGTCATTTGTGGCGCTTCCGCCCAGACCGATGATAAAATGCCTGCATCCGCGGTCCAGCGCATCCCGTACCAGTTCGCCCGTTCCGAAGGTTGTTGCCAACATAGGGTTACGTTTTTCCGGGGAGACGAGTGGAAGTCCGCTGATAGCTGCCATCTCGATAAAAGCCGTCTGCCTGTCACCGGAAATGCCGTAACGGGCCTCGCGAAGTTCCATTAAAGGACCGTGAGCCTGTACGCCGATACCCTTTCCATGAGTAGCGGCAATTAGGACATCCAGCATGCCTTCGCCGCCGTCGGCTACTGGGATGCGGATAACTTCACATTCCGGCAATGCGGCGTGTAAGCCTTCGCCAGCCGCCGCTTCGGCCTCTGCAGATGTGAGACAACCTTTGAAAGAGTCTATGGCAAGAACCACTTTTTTTATCGGGGGGTTATATATTTTCATAAGAGGATATTCTTTTTTTGTGGGAAGATGACTTCTTTCTTCTGCAAAGATAAAGTTTTTTGATAGCTATCAAAAGGCGGATAGCAAAAAGTATAGTATCTTTGCAACATGAGTGAAGATACGTATAAAACCATTGCCACCCCGTCCGAAGGAATTTATACCGAGAAGCGCAGTAAATTTATCGCTATCGCTTTGCCGGTACGTACGGTTGAAGAAGTAAAGGCGCATCTGGAAACTTATCAGAAGAAATACTATGATGCCCGCCATGTGTGTTATGCTTATATGCTGGGGCACGAGCGCAAGGATTTTCGTGCTAATGATAATGGAGAACCGTCCGGTACGGCAGGAAAACCTATCTTGGGGCAAATAAATTCGAACGAACTGACGGATATTCTGATTGTCGTAGTCCGCTATTTCGGTGGTATAAAGTTGGGTACGAGCGGGCTGATAGTAGCTTATAAGGCCGCCGCTGCCGAGGCTATCGCTGCTGCTACTGTTATTGAAAAGACAGTGGACGAAACGGTGACCGTTCTCTTTGAGTATCCTTTTATGAATGATGTAATGCGCATCGTGAAGGAAGAAGAACCGGAGATGCTGGAACAGTCGTATGATATGGACTGCCGTATGAAGCTCCGCATCCGTAAGTCGATGATGCCCAGGTTGAGGGTGCGTCTGGAGAAAGTGGAAACTTTACGTTTTGAGGAAGAGTAATAATAAAAAATAGAATTGATATGGCATTTGAAGCAACTAAGCGTGAATTGGGCGAACTTTATACATTCTTTCGTCTGTTGGCGGACGGAAAAGTTTTTCCGGGTACTCCGAACGCGCAGAGAGATGACAAAAAGTGTTGGCCTGTGGCGCTGATACAGAGAGAGGAGCATGACGGTACGCGCCGCTATTATATCGGGGAAGAGGATGTACGCATTGTCAGCGGTACGGTGGAAAAGGACGGTGCATTCACAGTATCGGCAGATAAAGAGGAACTTTTGTTCCCCCGTGCGGACTTTGGCGATGCGGCGGAAATCATACTCTATCTGTTGAGGAATGAGCAAGGTGAGGAAGTGGAAGTTTCCGAAGGGCTGGAAGCTTTTCTGGATGCTGTGAACATTTACGATTTGGAGTCCAAGACTGATGACCGTACAGACTTCTCCGTAGCTTTTTGGAGTGCAGACGCTCCGTTGACGGGATTCACTGTCCGTTGCCGTCTCAGCCGTATGAATCCTTTGCTGGATGGGGGACGCACAGCCAATCTGAAGTTGGAGCAGAGCGGCGTAAAGTTTGCCGTGCCCACTGTGAACAAAGTGAATGCCTTGCCTGAATCGCCTACGGAAGTTGCCGAACGTATGCTGATGATTGAACGGTTGGGCGGTGTATTGAAGTATTCCGACGTTGCTGACCGCGTGTTCCGTTGTAACCTGCTGATGATAGACCTTCACTTTCCCCGTATGCTTGCCGAAATGGTGCGTATCATGCACTTGGACGGTATCACCCGTGTTTCCGAACTGACGGAACGCATCAAGGAAATGAATCCCCTGAAGATAAAGGATGAATTGATAAACAAACACTGCTTCTACGAGTTTAAGATGAAACAGTTTTTGCTGGCGCTTGCACTGGGTATGCGTCCTGCAAAGATTTACAACGGTACGGACTCTGCCGTAGAAGGATTGTTGCTGGCTAATGGAGACGGTGAGGTGCTCTGTTATCATAAGTCCGACCGACAGGCTTTTGCCGACTTTCTTTACCGGAACACCCGTTTTGAAAAAGGTTCGGTGGATAAAGATAAATACGGCTTCTTGGAACGGGAGAACGGTGTGTACTACTTTAAGTTGAATGTAAAAATAGGGTTGCTGAAACGCTGACCCCAATCATAGAATTGTAAAAACAAACATACAATGTTGAACGAAGTATTAGAAAACATTAAGTTGCGCCGCAGTGTGCGCGTTTATACAGAACAACAGGTTTCCGCAGAAGATTTGAACCTTATACTGGAAGCGGCAACGTATGCCCCCAGCGGTATGAATTTCCAGACTTGGCATTTTACCGCCATTCAGGATGCAGCCATACTGACCGAACTGAATGAAAAGATAAAGGGTGCTTTTGCCAAGAGTGATGATGCCCGTATGCAGGAACGCGGACACAGTCAGACCTACTGCTGTTATTACCATGCCCCTACCTTGATTATCGTTTCCAATGAGCCCACTCGCTGGTGGGCATCTATGGACTGTGCATGTGCCTTGCAGAATATCTTTCTTGCCGCCAAATCTTTAGGCATCGGCTCTTGCTGGATTAATCAGGTGGGACAAACCTGTGATGACCCCGATGTGCGTGCTTTCCTTACCAAACTTGGTATTCCCGAGAATCACCGTGTGTACGGCTGTGCCGCTTTGGGCTATGCTCCTGAGAATGCTCCGGTGAAAGATAAGAAATTGGCAGAAGGCACGGTTACTGTAATCCGTGCCTAAAAAATCATCAGGTATGTTTTGACACCTTCTCTTGGTATTCTATTCAAAGCATCCGTAGCATGTGGGCAACAGTTTACGGTCCCCCAGTGTATTATCTACCCGCGCCACGTTCACCCAGAATTTGTTATCGCGAACACTTTCTATCGGATAGGCTGCTTTCTGCCGGGTATAACTGTGTTCCCATGTGTCTGCCACTACTTCATATTCGGGATGCGGAGCATTTATCAGCACATTGTCTGTCTTGTCCGCTTCGCCGTTCTTCACTTCCTGTATTTCTTGCCAGATAGTGAGCATTACGTGTACAAAGTTATCCAGTTCGGCAAGGCTTTCGCTTTCTGTCGGCTCTATCATTAATGTGCCGTGAACGGGGAAGGAGAGGGTAGGCGCGTGATAGCCGTAGTCCATAAGGCGTTTGGCAATATCGTTTTCGCTGATACCTGTTTCTTCGTGTACTTTGCGACACTCCAATATCATTTCGTGCCCTACGAAGCCGGTTGCTCCGCGATAAACGATGCCGTAGGTATCATTGAAACAAGTAGCCAGATAATTGGCATTCAGAATGGCTATCTTGGTGGCGCGTGTCAGTCCTTCGGAGCCCATCATGCGGATGTAGCCGTAGGTGATAGGCAGAATTCCCGCGCTGCCGAAAGGAGCTCCCGATACTTGGTTGGCAGCATTGCCGAACAGTTCGTGACCCGGCAAGAATGGAACCAAATGTTCGGCTACACAGATAGGGCCTACACCCGGTCCGCCGCCGCCATGAGGAGAGGCGAATGTTTTGTGCAGATTCAGGTGGCAGACATCCGCACCGATAAATCCGGGATTGGTCAAACCTACTTGGGCATTCATGTTGGCGCCGTCCATATAAACCTGTGCGCCACAGGCATGGATAATCTTGCAGATTTCCACGATTTCCGTTTCAAAGATGCCGTGAGTAGAGGGGTAGGTAATCATCAATGCGGCGAGGTCGGCCTTGTTCTCTTCGGCTTTGGCACGCAGGTCGGTCATGTCGACATTTCCTTGTTCATCGCAGGCGCAGGTAACTGTGGTGAAACCTGCCTGAACTGCCGAAGCGGGATTAGTGCCGTGGGCCGAAGCGGGTATCAGTACTTTGTTGCGGTGTCCTTGTCCGATGCTTTCCAGATAGGCACGGATTACGCGAAGCCCCGCATATTCTCCGGCAGCGCCGGAATTGGGTTGCAGGCTCACTCCGGCAAATCCGGTTATCACTTTCAGTTCTTCGCTGAGGTTATGTATCAGTTCGCGATACCCCTCTGCTTGGTCTTCGGGAACGAGCGGGTGCATACTCATGAATTCCGGACGGCTGAGCGGCAGCATTTCGGCGGCGGCATTTAACTTCATGGTGCATGAGCCGAGGGAAATCATGGAGTGTGCCAATGAGATGTCCTTGCGGTCCAACCGCTTGATGTAGCGCATCATTTCCGTTTCCGTATGGTATTTGTTGAATACCTCGTGCGTCAGGTAAGCGCTTTGACGCCGGAACACTTCCGGAATGGTGCAGCTGTCGGGGATGTCAGCGGCTTTGGTGTAGTCTTTGCCGGCTGCGATGCCGAAAATGGAAAGCAGTACGTTGACTGCAACCAAGTCCGTTGTTTCGTCAATGCTCATGCCTACATCTCCATTTTTGAAGTAGCGCAGGTTCACCTCTTTGCTCAGGGCGACGGTGCGGACTTGTTGTGCCGATACACCGTCGGGCAGTGCAAAGCGGAGCGTGTCGAAGTACCGGGAGTTCACTTGCCTGTATCCTAATTCATTGATTTCCTTTTCCAGATATGCGGCGATATTGTGAATGCGTTCTGCAATGGTGCGTATGCCTTCCGGTCCGTGATATACGGTATAGAAACCTGCCATTGTAGCCAGCAACGCCTGTGCGGTACAGATGTTGGAGGTAGCCTTCTCACGTTTGATGTGTTGCTCGCGGGTTTGCAATGCCATACGGTAACATAGCTTCCCGTATTTGTCTTTAGACCAGCCGATGATACGTCCCGGCATATTGCGCTTGTACTCGTCGCGTGTGGCGAAGTAGCCGGCAGACGGACCGCCATAGAACATTGGTGTGCCCAGTCGTTGGGTAGTTCCGAATACGATGTCAGCTCCCCATTCTCCCGGCGGAGTAAGCAGGGCAAGGCTCAGTATATCGGCGGCAACAGCTACTTTGCAGCCTGCAATATGTGCTTTCTCTACAAAAGAGCGGTAGTCTTCTATGTTTCCGTTGGCATCCGGATACTGCAATATGCAGGCGAAGACATCCGGGGTCAGTTCCAATTCATTGTATTTACCCGTCCGTATCTCGATGCCCTGCGGGATGGCGCGGGTGGTGATGACAGCCAGTGTTTGCGGGAATACGTTTTCGTCTACAAACACTACATTGGCCCCTGCTTTCTGCATATCGCGCGGACGCAGTGCATACATCATCGTAACGGCTTCGGCAGCGGCGGTTGCTTCATCCAACAGGGAACAGTTGGCAAGGGGCATACCGGTGAGGTCGCAAACGGCGGTTTGAAAATTCAGCAGAGCTTCCAGTCGTCCCTGCGACACTTCTGTCTGATAAGGCGTATAGGAAGTGTACCAAACGGGATTCTCGAATACATTGCGTTGGATTACGGCAGGCGTAATGGTGTTGTACCACCCCATGCCGATATAAGTAGTGTATAGTTTATTTTTAGCTGCCAGTTTCGCTATATGTTGTCCGAACTCATATTCGGTCATCGCTTCGGGCAGAGCCAGCGGCTCTTTAAGACGGATATTTGCAGGAATGGTTTTTTCAATCAGGTCGTCCAGACTTGCCACGCCGATTTTGCGGAGCATCTGTTCTTCATCCCTCTTGCTGATACCGATGTGACGGTTAGCCAACAGATCGTTTTTCATACGTATATATTATTTAAAGTTGTTATCTAAAGAACGGATTCTCCGCCTTTTCTATGCCGATAGTTGTAGGTGCTCCATGTCCCGGATAAACAATCGTTTCATTGGGGAGTATGAACAAGCGGCTGCATATATGTTCTATCAGTTCGTCGAAGTTACCCCCGGCAAGGTCGGCGCGGCCGATACTGCCTTGAAACAGTACATCGCCGGAGAACATACAATGGTCTGCCGCACAATAGTACACCAAGCTGCCCGGTGAGTGTCCCGGTACATGGATGGCTTCCAGTTCCGTATTGCCGAAGGTGATGATGTCTCCGTCGTGCAGGTAAGTGCCTAATGGCACGGGCGGTTCCTGCAACTGGAAACCGAACATACGGCTTTGCTTGGGTGCTTCGTCAATCCAGAACTCGTCGGCTTGGTTGGCTTCCGCTTTCAGTCCGAATTCTTTCAGCATGAAAGGATTTCCGAAGATGTGGTCCAGATGCAGATGCGTGTTCAGCAGATGTTTCACATTCAGCTCGTTGTTGATGATAAAGTTCTTTAAAGCCTGTTTCTCTTCTTCGTAGAAGCAACCGGGGTCGATGACTACTGCTTCGTTGGTTTCGTCCCACAGTACATAACAGTTCTCCGGGAACATATTAAATTCAAATCTCTTTATCTTCATAATGCTATATTTACTGTAATAAATTCTTCTTTCAGACTGTTACGTATACCGCTTTCTTTGTTTCGAAGAATTCCTCCTCGAAGAACTCCTTCAAGTCCCACATCGTAGTTTTGTTTTTGACGGGCATCGCTTCTTTCTCCAGTTCGCCGCCTTTCAGGCAGATAAGTCCGTTGGGCAGTGCATTCTGTTGTTTGGGGGAGATGTTCTTGCGGATAATTTTCAATAAGTCGGTAAGGGGCATTACGGCACGGCTCACAACGAAGTCGAACAGCTGTTTTTCTTCTTCGGCGCGTGCATGGCGGGTAGTTACGTTCTTCAGTCCGATGCTGTCGGCTATTTCGGTGGCAACACGCACTTTCTTACCGATGCTGTCTACCAGATGAAACTGTACTTCGGGGAAAAGTATGGCCAACGGAATACCCGGGAATCCGCCTCCTGTACCCAAGTCCATAATTTTCGTACCCGGAGTGAAACGGATGACTTTGGCTATGCCCAAGGAATGGAGAACATGGTGCTCGTACAAGTTCTCAATATCTTTACGTGAAATAACGTTTATTTTAGAGTTCCAGTCCGTATAGAGGCCGTAGAGTGCGGCAAATTGCCTTTTCTGTTCTTCTGTCAGGTCCGGAAAGTACTTTAGGATGAGTTCCATTACTAATACTAAGTTTTTAAGCTTTTGATTTTTTGGGTTATGAGTTGCGCACTTCGTTCAGTGCCATGGTGTCGTCGCTCAGCAGATGTTGCATCATTTCGTACGGCAATGTTATCTTTACAGGTCCCATTACATAAGGAGCGATGTCATATACATTATAATAGAACGTGATGCCTTCTTTGCTCAGATAGAAGTTCTCGGTCGGTGTCAGGTCGCCGGTAGTGACGTAGCCCATGTCTTCCAGTTCCTGACGGGTGGCTACTTTGTTGTCGGCCATAAGCTGGTTCCACAGGAGGTCTGTTAGCTGCTCCTTGTAGTCGCCTACGAACAAATCGTCCAGACGGATAGGGGCCAATGTGCGCAGGTCGAAGTTGAGGAAAGTGGACATATAGATGCCATGCGCGCCGCCGGTATATTCGTTGTAATCTATGCGGTAGACGAGCAGATGCCCGGTGTACAGTTGCACGTGGCTTTCTATACCTTTATAGTAAGAGTACCATGCACCCATATCTTCTGCATTTTCCTTGTCTTGTTCGTCTTTCTTGTACATCGGTTCCAAGTCTTTGCGGTAGTCGCTGACGTATTTTCCGGTGTATTGTTTTACGGCTTCTTCGGGACTCATATTCATATATTTCTCACCGAAGCAGGCAGAAAGGAAATAGGTGTTCAGGCTGTCCTTCATCTTCTCGTCGGAAGATTGGGAAGCATACGTAAGGTTGATGATGAGGTTGCATGCCGGTTTGGCGGTATCACCGAAAAGGTGGGCGGTTTCGTTCACTTGTATACTGTCGAACTCCAACGCTCCGGCGTTTTTGTTCATGATGTTACCGCAAGAAAAGAAAAAGCCGCTTGCCGCAAGCAGAAGGACAAGTAGGCTGACAGTTTGCTTTTTCATATTGAATTTTGTTTATAAATCAACATTTCAATCAGGAATCTTTATCGACAAATATAGAACTTATTAACGAACTCCACGCATAAAAAAGGAAAAATTAATTCCTGCAAACGGTTAAAACTTTCTATCTTTGCCGGCGTCTATGAAGAGGCTCCGTTACATACTCGCTATACTAATGTCCTCACTTATTATTGTAAGTGGGGCGGGAGTTTCTATTATCCATTATTGCTGTTCGGGATGCCAGACGGAACAACGTTGCTGCACGTCCGGTTGTTCGAAATGCGAGAAAGCGCACCATTCATCACAGGAAACCTGCAAAGATACCGGTTGTACTACCTTCCACTATAAAGTGGATGTGATGAAGCATATACAAGGAGCGTCTTCGACAGTACCCGTCTGCACATTATACTGCGAGCAGTTGCCGCAGTTTGGTTGCCTGTTGCCGGAGGGACTGCCGGTGACTGAACCCCAAGTCTATTCACCGCCACACTATCGCAGTTCCAGGCATTATCTGGCGCTTTATTCCACACTTCTTATTTAGAGAGATATCCTTGCAGGAGAGTGTTTGTTCCCTGTCAGGGAACGGTCTGTTCCTTGCCGTGAAACTTGTTGTTCCCTACCTGGGAACGATAGGTTTCATCTCATGGAACAGACGGTTTCACCCCGTGGAACGAATCGTTTCACCTCATGGAATGAATGTTTTTAATTGTTTTATTGTGAAATTTCAAAATAAGAAAGAATCAGATATGAGATACATATGGTTAATATTGCTGTCTTTTCCTTTTATCACCTTGCAAGCACAGGTAAAGGGAATGGTAAAAGATAATCTTGGTGAACCGGTTGCCGGAGCCAACCTTTTTTGGATGGGGACGACGCAGGGGGTTACTACCTCTGCCGATGGAACTTTTTCCCTCGCAAAACCTGCCGGTAAGCATATGCTGGTGGTCAGTTTCATTGGTTTTGAGAACGATACGATACATGTGAACGGCCGTGATGAAGTGCTGGATATAGTGCTTCGCGATGGTGTGGAACTGAGCGAAGTCAATGTTGTCAGCCGCAGGCTTGGGACGATGAAGTTGCGCAGCAGTGTGATGAACGAGGACATGATAAGCAGTGCCGAACTTACACGCGCTGCCTGTTGCAACCTCGGGGAGAGTTTCGTGACCAATCCCTCGGTAGATGTGACCTATTCCGATGCCGCTACGGGAGCCAAGCAAATCAAACTGTTGGGGCTGTCAGGCACTTACGTACAAATGATGACGGAAAACATTCCCAATTTTCGCGGAGCGGCAGCTCCGTACGGATTAGGGTATGTGCCCGGTCCGTGGATGCAAAGCATACAGGTGAGCAAGGGTAGCGCATCCGTCAAAAACGGTTACGAGGCCATCACCGGGCAAATCAATGTGGAATTTAAGAAACCCCAGTTGCCCGAAGCCGACTGGTTGTCAGTCAATCTTTTCGGTAGTACCACCAATCGTTACGAAGCCAATGCGGATGCCACTGTGAAGCTTTCCAAGCGTTGGAGTACTTCATTGCTGGCGCATTATGAAAACGAAACCAAAGCCCACGACAGCAACGATGACGGCTTTGCCGATATTCCTCAGGTGAAACAATACAACGTATGGAACCGTTGGGCATATATGGGCGACCGCTACGTATTTCAGGCAGGCATCAAAGCCTTGTCCGAAGACCGTAACAGCGGGCAGGTGAGCCATGAAGGCAATCATCCGGCCGACCCTTACAAAATATCCATCGGAACCGACCGTTACGAGGCTTTCACTAAAAACGCTTATATTTTCAATAAGGAGAAGAATACCAACCTTGCGCTTATCCTTTCCGGTTCTCTGCACAGGCAGGATGCCGTGTACGGACGCAAATTGTACGATGTAGACCAGCACAATGCCTATGCGTCCCTTTTGTTCGAGACGGAACTCGGCAAGCGTCACAGCCTGTCTACGGGACTGAGTTTCAACTACGATTCTTACAATCAGCATTATCGCCTGACGAATGATGCGGAGCAACCTCTTACGAGACAGTTCGTAAAGGAAACCGTTCCGGGGGCGTATGTGCAGTACACCTATAATCTGGATGATAAACTTATCCTGATGGGGGGTATCCGTGGCGACCATAGCAGCGAGTACGGTTATTTTGTCACTCCCCGTTTCCATGTAAAGTACAATCCCAATGAATATGTACATTTCCGTCTCTCTGCCGGAAAAGGCTATCGCACCAATCATGTCCTTGCCGAGAATAATTACCTTTTGGCAAGCAGCCGCCGGATGGATATTGCCCGGAACCTCAATCAGGATGAGGCGTGGAATTACGGAGCGAGCGCTTCCGCTTATATTCCCTTGTCCGGCAAAACGCTGAACCTGAATGCGGAATATTACTATACGGATTTCCTCAGGCAGGTAGTGGTGGATATGGATACCGATCCGCATGCCGTTCTGTTCTACAACCTCAACGGACGGTCGTACTCGCAGGTGTTCCAAGTGGAAGCCACCTATCCGTTCTTTCCGGGATTCACCCTTACGGCAGCCTATCGCTGGACGGATGCCAAGACTACTTACAACGGACAGTTGCGGGAAAAACCGCTTACCGGCAAATACAAAGGATTGCTTACCGCTTCGTATCAGACTCCGCTGGGTTTGTGGCAGTTCGATGCAACCTTGCAGTTGAACGGTGGCGGCCGTATGCCGACCCCTTACGAACTGGGAGACGGTACATGGTCGTGGGAACACCGCTACAATGGCTTTGAACAGCTAAGTGCGCAGGTCACCCGTTATTTCCGCAACTGGTCTGTCTATATCGGAGGGGAAAACCTTACCAACTTCAAGCAAAAGAACCCCATTATCGATGCTTCCAATCCTTGGGGAAGTAACTTTGATGCCACTATGGTATGGGGGCCTATGCATGGGGCAAAAGCATACATAGGTGTGCGTTTTAATATTCCGAGAGTATGATTTCTCAATTAATAACTAATTACTAAAATGCGTTTCAATATGAAAACAAGAAAGATTTTTATTGCCTTAGCAGTTGTATTGCTGAGTGCAACGACAGTTATAGCCAAAGACCTGCGTACCGCAGTGTTCAAAGTGTCACAAATGACGTGCGAGAACTGCGTGAAAAAGATAAACAGCAATATCCGTTTCGAGAAAGGGCTGAAAAAGTTCAACACGGACTTAAAGACGAAGACGGTGACTATCACTTACGACGCCGATAAGACCGATATTGAAAAACTGAAAGAAGGCTTCAGAAAGTTTCATTACGAAGCTGAGTTTGTGAAAGAGAGCAAACAGGAGGATAAGAAGTAATTGAACAAACGGCTCATTCCGGTTGTTGCTTTAGTGGATTCAGAGTAACAACCCCCTAAAAATATAACAGAATGAGCAATATATTGAAGAAGGTATGTTCTGCGCAGGAACTGCATTGCGCGGAGTATGCCGATAGTATGGAAAGATGCAACATGGAAGAACGTAACAGGCAGTACCGCAGCTTGAAGATACAGGCTGCCAGTGCATGGCTGTTGGCCGTTCCGTTGTTGCTGCTTTCCATATTCCGTAGTTATGTGCCTTATGGCGGCGAAATACAGATGTTGTTGGCTGCCACCGCATTGGTATTTTTGGGAACCTCTTTCTATACGGACTCTTGGAGACAGCTTCGTACAGGACGTACCACAATGGATACGCTTATTGTTTTCAGTGCTTCTGTGGCTTTCCTTTTCAGCGTGTTCAACACTTTCTTTCCGGATTATTGGTACGGTGTGGGACTTCAACCGCACGTCTATTACGAAGTGGCCGTTTTGACCGTTGCTGTGGGACTGACCGGAAAAATATTCCACTTCCTGCCTGAAGAACTGCATGATGAAAATCGAATTGCCAATATCATTTTTCCCGTTCTGACGGGAATGGCAATTGTCGTGTTTTTTATCTGGATATTGTTTGGCGGTGTGGAAGCTGTGCCGTATGCTCTCTATTCGGTTATCTCGATTTTTATAGTTGCTTGCCCGTGTGCGTTAGGATTGGTTACGCCTGTTGCCCTGATGCGTGGAATCGGCAAAGCGGCCAAGATGCACATCTGGATTAAAAACTCCCTTGTTTTGGAACGTTTGGACAAAACAAATGTGGTGGTTTTTGACAAGACCGGTACGCTAACCGAGGGGCATCCTACTGTCACGGCTTGGTTGTGGGCGCAGTATCAGGAAGAATATTTTAAAAGGGTATTGTTGGCTGTCGAAACGAATTCGTCCAATTCACTGGCAATGGCTATCACTGCCTCCTTGAAAGAAGAACAGGTAACGCCTGTCCGGTTGGATGGCTGTGAGATATTGAAAGGAAAGGGAATGAAAGCCGCCTATAAGGGTACGGAATATTGGGTAGGCAGTCATAAGCTGTTAAAGGATTATCAGGTCTACCTTTCCGATGTTCTGGGCGATATGTTGGTGGAATATGAATCCGAGGGCAACAGTATCGTTTACTTTGGACGGGAGGGAGAGTTGCTTGCCATAATCGCTGTTAAAGACCAGTTGAAGATTACCGCACTTGGAGTAGTGAAAGAACTCCGCGGACAAAATCTTGACATTTGTATGCTTACGGGCGACGGCGAACGTACTGCCTCGACCATAGCGGGAAAGTTAGGAATTATCAGCTATATGTCCGATGCTTTGCCATACGATAAAGAAACCTTTATCCATGAACTCCGATTGCAGGGAAAGACGGTTGTCATGATAGGTGACGGCATCAACGATATACAGGCTTTGGCCTGTGCCGACGTAAGCATTGCTATGGGTGGAAATGCCGATGATGCGATAGCGGAAGAAGCTATGGTAGTGATGAAATCTTCTGATTTGCAATCGCTTCCTAAACTGTTTGACTTATCCCGCCATACACTTCGCCTGATGCGTCAAAACTCTTTTTGGGTGATAATCTATCATCTGATAGGCGTGGTGGTAGCTGCCGGCATCCTTTATCCTGTATATGGCATATTGTTGACCCCCATGCTGGCTACAATAGCCATAGTGCTCTCCTGTGTGACGCTGGTGAGAGGTTAGGTCAGCTGTTTCTATACTCCAACGGACTCATGCCCATGTGTCTCTTGAAGTATTTTCCGAAAAACGAGGCGCTGGGGAAATTCAGCGAATAGGCTATTTCCTGAATAGTCATGTCGGTGGATTTCAGTTTGGCTTTTATGTCGATAATAACGACGTGCGCAATTATATCCAGTACATTTTTGCCTGTCACTTGTTTGATGGTGGTGCTGAGGTGCTGCAGAGATATACCCAGTTTCCCGGCATAAAACTGTGCGCGGCGTTCGGTGGTGTAGTTTTCGATGACCAGTTGTATGAACTCACGGCAGATTTCCTCTTTCCGGCTCTTCATTCTGTTTTGCGAGTCGGGACGGTTGCTGTATAGTTCATTGACGCCATAGAGTAGGGTGTCCAGCACATTTTGCGCCATTCGTGTTTTGGGCATATAGGGACCGGTGGAGACACGTGCCAGCAATGCGAAATAGTCTCTGAAATAGGATGCGACAGTCTCGTTGAGGGGTATAACAGGAGTTTCTATAATCTTGGAGTACGAACTCATGGTAGACTGGATTATGTTGACTCCGTTGAGACAATGTTCGGAAAATCCGGCGAATCCGATGCGTACTTTTTCTTTCTGTCCGTAGAACTGGATGATAGTGCCGGGGAGAAGCGTCACAAAGTCTCCTTGTTTGATTTCGGTATCCATTAAATTGATAGATACCGTAATGGAACCTTCGATACACAATGCGAAGATACATGCTTTCAGGCGGCATGATTGCTTGTATATGTTCAGAATGTCTTCTGTTACATCTGTCCATGCAATCAGGTCTACGGGGAGATCGACTTGGGGAAATTCCATAAGTGTTGTCGTTTTGGTCTGCGCAAAGTTACGCTTTTTTGTGGAAATGAGAAAAAGTAGTATATTTGTTTTATGAGATTGGAAATATCAGATTGGAAAACAGTTCCCTATGCCGAAGCATGGGACAGACAGACTGAGTGGTTTGATGCACTTGTACAAGCCAAACAGGCGGGGGAGGAGTATGTAAATCATATTGTGCTTTGTGAACATCCGCATGTATATACGCTGGGACGTAGCGGTAAGGAAGGCAATATGTTGCTGAGTGAAGAACAGCTTTGTGCGATAGGCGCTTCATTATACCATATAGACCGGGGCGGTGATATTACTTATCATGGTCCGGGGCAGCTTGTTTGTTATCCCATTTTGAATTTGGAAGAGTTCTCTTTGGGATTGAAAGAATATGTGCATTTACTGGAAGAAGCCGTAATCCGTGTTTGTGTTTCTTATGGGATAACTGCCGGTCGTATGGAGAAAGCTACCGGTGTGTGGCTGGATGGAGATTCTTCGCGCGCCCGTAAAATTTGTGCCATCGGTGTGCGCAGTAGTCACTACGTCACGATGCATGGTTTGGCATTCAATATCAATACGGATTTACGCTATTTCAGTTATATCAATCCTTGCGGATTTATAGATAAAGGAGTGACTTCGCTTCAAAAAGAGTTAGGACGGACAATGCCAATGGAGGAGGTGAAAGAGCGACTTTGCCATGAGCTGAAAGTTATGCTGTAAGATAAGCAAATTGAGAAATATTGTTAGTTAACATCATTCTTGTGATGATGTTAACTTTTTGTTTTGTAGTTAGTTAACTTGCTGTCTGCACGATGTTAACTTATTACTGCCAATGATGTTAACTTCATTAAAAACCTTCTTGATTTTGGTTCTGTGGGCATTAAAAAATAGTAGGAAAAAGACCTGAATAGTGTTTTTTAAACGTTCGTTTAATAAACGCAAAGATATGGTAGTTTTTTGTACTGGCAAAATGTTTGATAGAAAATCTTTGATTTTTATAATCTTAGTATAAGATAAATACTTGTTAATGAAATAGTAACCTTTTCCAATAACCTCTGTTATTTTTTACGTTTTTCCACATAATTTCTACCCTGTACTGTTCGCATCTGAACACTGTTTATTAAACGAACGTCTAAAAAACTATTTTTGTTTTTAAGTTATTCGTTTACAGTTTTTTTAAAGAGCTTATTGATCACATAACTGTTTCAACGTTCTCTTTCTGTGATAGTGGGGAATTTTGGGATAATATGGATGCAGACTAAACTATTGGAAATAATTGCATTACATGAATTGATCGGAAGGTACTTCACAACCCCGGTGTCCCCAAAGAATATCCTTTTCACAAGACTTTATTTTATCCGAAATCTTACGATTCTTGTTTAGTAATGCTCCGTCAATTACATTGGTATGCTGTCCGCGTAACTTACAGCCGCGAATTATCTCTTAAAGACTATCTTGACAAGGAAGGTATAGAGAATTTCATTCCTATGCATTACGAATACATCGTAAGGAATGAACGTCGTGTTCGCAAGCTTGTTCCTGCCATACACAATTTGGTCTTTATCCGTTCCACTCGTGCTTGTATTGATGAAATCAAAAATAATTTTTCTTTGAATATCCCTATACGTTATATAATGAATAGGGAAACCCGCCAACCGGTTATTATTCCGGATGCACAGATGCGTAGTTTTATTTTAGTCGCAGGTACATATGATGAGGCTGTAATTTATGTGGAACCGGAGGAACTGAAATTGGTGAAAGGTACTAAAGTACGTATCACAGGCGGGATTTTCGAAGGGGCTATCGGTGAATTTGTCCGCCTTCGCCATGACCGTCGTGTGGTGGTAAACATAGAAGGTGTCATGGCAGTTGCCACTACATTTATCCACTCCTCGCTCGTAGAACCGATAGATAGTAACTGAAATATTTGTAACTCAATAACTTCTATATCTTAGATAAAATGAACGATCACGTTTCATCTTTGTACACCCTTGCCCATGAACTCTTGGACTTGGGGATGGACGGCAGTCCCATTTATAGCGATCACTTCGCCCGTTTGAATCGCGAAGTTTATGAACAAGCACTGAATTTGTACAACTCTCCGGAAGGCAGTACTCCGGAGGAGGAAGCCGAACTTTGTCTTTCTATTCTCGTAGCGTTGAACGCTACTTTTTATGACAACGGTCGCAAACAGCAATATATACAGCGCCTTCTCGACCGTTGCTGGGGGATTCTTGATAAACTTCCGGACTCGCTTTTGAAAGTTCGTCTTCTTACCCATTGCTATGGTGAGGTCTATGAGGAAGAACTGGCTAAGGAAGCCCATTCCATTATCAATACTTGGGACGCAACATCACTGACTTCCGAACAGGCTGAAATCATCAATGAATTGGAAAATCTGGAAGATAATCAATATCCTTTTGAGGTTATAGAATAACACCTTTACCCCCTTATCGCCCTATAGCCTTATCACTCTGTCACCTTATTATTCCATCACCCACGTGAACCTTTTCTTTATTATTCTAACCTTTTTGATATCGGCATTGATAGCCCGTATGCTGATTCCGCGTATCTTGCTGATATCCATGCGTAAGAAACTGTTCGACATTCCGGACGAGCGCAAGGTGCATAAGAAAGCCATTCCCCGTCTGGGTGGTGTTTCTTTCTTTCCGACCACCTTGTTTTCTTTCTGTCTTGTCTATACTTTCCGCCTGTTGTGCGGCGATAGTATTTCCACAGTCTATGCCGGCTATTTGTTGCCGGAGTTATTGCTGTTTGCTTGCGGCATGACCTTGCTTTACCTGACAGGTATTGCCGATGACCTTGTCGGTGTCCGTTACCGCCAGAAGTTTATTATCCAGATATTTTGTGCGGCCCTTTTTCCCTTATCGGGGCTTTGGATAAATGATTTGTACGGTTTGTTCGGCATACATGAAATATCCGCATATATAGGTATGCCTTTCACAGTTCTTACAGTTGTTTTCATAACCAATGCAATCAATCTGATAGACGGCATAGACGGTCTTGCTTCGGGTTTGAGCAGTGTGGCTTTATTGATATTCACTTTTCTTTTTATAGAGAAAGGGCTTTGGAGTTATGCCATGCTCGCTGCCGGCACTTTCGGTGTGCTTGTCCCGTTTTTTTATTACAACGTTTTCGGCAGTGCCGAGCGTGCCCGCAAGATATTCATGGGTGATACGGGAAGTCTGACCTTGGGCTATACGCTTAGTTTCCTTGCCATAAAGTACAGCCAGCTGAATCCTGATGTCATGCCTTATACCGAAGGCGCTTTCATCATTGCTTTCAGCACGCTGATAATACCTTCTTTCGATGTCATTCGTGTGGTTTTGGTTCGTATTCGTGAAGGGCACAGCCCTTTTGAACCGGACAAGAATCATATTCACCATAAATTGCTGGCTATCGGTCTGTCACCGAGAAAGGCTATGCTGAGCTTGCTTTGTATGTCTTGTGCTTTCAGTGCAGCGAATATTCTGTTGATGCCTTATGTGAATAATACGGTGATGTTGATTGCCGATATTGTGATTTGGATAGGGCTGAATCTGTGGTGGGATTATTTGAGAGATAAAAAATAAAAGTCATATTTATGAATAGAAAAGACGAACTTAAACAACAAATTCTGGCTTTGACCAAAGAATATTATGCTGAAGTTCATGGGCACAAAAAGCCTTTTGACCCCGGCAAGAGTTTTGTGAATTATGGCGGTCGTTATTACGACCATGCCGAACTGGTCAATTTAGTTGATTCTTCCCTTGACTTTTGGCTGACTGCCGGACCATGGGCTCATAAATTTGAGAAGCGCTTTGCATCATGGCTGGGAGTTAAATACTGTTCTTTGACAAATTCAGGTTCTTCCGCCAATTTGTTGGCTTTTTCAGCACTGACATCGCCTTTGTTGGGTGAGCGGCAAATCAAGCGTGGTGATGAAGTGATTACCGTTGCTTGCGGCTTTCCTACTACTGTCACCCCCTGCATTCAGTATGGAGCTGTCCCGGTTTTTGTAGATGTCACTATTCCCGAATATAATATTGATGTGAGACAATTGGAAGCTGCTTATTCCGAGAGAACAAAGGCGGTTATGATAGCCCACTCTTTGGGCAACCCCTTTAATCTGGCGGCTGTAAAGGCTTTTTGCGACAAGCATAACCTTTGGCTGGTAGAGGACAACTGCGATGCTTTAGGTTCTACTTATACAATCAATGGGGAAGAGAGAAAAACCGGTACGATCGGAGATATCGGTACCAGCAGTTTTTATCCTCCTCATCACATGACTATGGGAGAAGGCGGTGCTGTCTATACAAACAATCTCCAATTGCATAAGATTGTGAATTCATTCCGCGACTGGGGGCGCGACTGTTGGTGTGTAGGGGGTGTGGACAATACTTGCGGTTGCCGTTTTACCAAACAATTCGGTGAGCTTCCTTTGGGTTACGATCATAAATATGTCTATTCCCATTTCGGTTATAATTTGAAAGTGACTGATATGCAGGCTGCCATCGGTTGTGCGCAGCTGGATAAACTGGATGGAATTGTTGCAGCCCGCCGGAAGAATTTTTCTTATTTGAAACAAGGGCTTGAAGGTACTCGGGGTCTGATTCTTCCCGAAGCGCAGAAGAATTCAAATCCCAGCTGGTTCGGCTTTCTGATTTCGGTAAAAGCAGATGCGGGATTCACCCGTAACGAGTTGTCCCAACATCTGGAAAACAAGAAGATACAGACCCGCAATCTCTTTGCCGGTAATTTGCTGAAACATCCGGCTTTTGACGGGATGCGTCGCTCCGGTGAGGGATTCCGTGTTGTCGGTAATTTGGACGGTACAGACTTTATCATGAACAACACACTCTGGATAGGTGTCTATCCGGGTATGACTCATGATATGCTTGATTATATGATAACCACTATTAAGGATTTTGTGAAATGAAAGCGGTAATACTTGCCGGTGGTCTCGGTACACGTCTGAGTGAAGCCACCAATCTGATTCCCAAGCCGATGGTAGAGATTGGCGGGAAACCTATCCTTTGGCATATCATGAAAACTTACAGCCATTATGGCATCACTGAATTTGTAATCTGTTGTGGCTACAAACAGTATGTCATTAAAGAATATTTTGCCAATTATTTCCGGCATAACAGTGACATGACTGTAGATTTGTCGAACAATACAACTACTATTCTTGACAATCATTCTGAGAATTGGAAAGTAACCATGGTAGATACCGGGCTGAACACCCAGACGGGCGGACGCATCAAGCGGGTTCAGAAATACATCGGCAATGAACGCTTTTTGCTGACCTATGGCGATGGCGTGACGGATTTGAATATTGCTGACACTCTTGCCGTACATGAGGCATCGGGGGCCGCTCTTTCGTTGACAGCCTATAAACCGGGAGGTAAATTCGGTGCTTTGCAGATAGATCTGAATACCGATAAGGTACTTTCTTTCCAGGAAAAGCCCGACGGCGACCGCAATTGGATTAATGCCGGTTATTTTGTCTGCGAACCGGAAGTGTTCGGTTACATACCGGATAATGACGATACATCCATATTCGAGCGCACCCCTCTGGAGCGGATAGCCAAAGACGGCAATATGCACGCCTATCGTCACACTGGTTTCTGGAAACCGATGGACACACTCCGTGACAATACGGAGTTGAATGAAATGTGGGATAAGGGACAGGCCCCTTGGAAAGTTTGGTAATGAACAGATGAAAATTCTTAAAACATTTGTCGGTTACAGATAAAATGTATTCCTTTGCTATATCTAAACGAGGAGAATACCCATGAAAGTTTCAGAACCTGCAGTTGCATACAATACCCCCTATCTTCAAGGTTTGAAGAACAGGCTGATTGCTTCCATCGATAGTACTACCGATGAAGGGAAGTTGCAGGAATGTCTTGAACTCCTGCACGAAGACACTATGCCTTGTTGCTTTACAGAAGAAGAATTGGACGAAGAAATCAGATTGTCTGAAGCAAGCGGCTTTGCTACTGACGAAGAAGTAGCAGCTATGTTTGCAAAATGGAAAATTTGAAGATAAAGTGGTATAAGCGTTCTCAGAACCAGTTTGATAAGATTGCTACATGGTATTCTTGTAATATGGGTGCTAAGGCTGCAATACATTTCTCCGAGGATGTTAGTAAAACTGCAGAAACTTTATCCCATTCTCCGCAAATAGGAATTTTAGAAGAAAGACGTAGTACTGACAAGATGAAGTATTACAGTATTTTGGTACATCCCAAATATCGTATTATCTATCGTTATACAAAAACGACTCTTTATATAGTAGCCTTTCATGCTACTATGATGAAATATAATTAATCATCCTATTGTAATTTATTCCATTCATTCATGATAGACATTTTCAATGCCTTCTATCATGGAAAGCGCGTACTTGTCACCGGTCATACCGGTTTCAAGGGAAGCTGGCTTTCCATCTGGTTACATGAGCTTGGCGCGGAAGTTATAGGTGTAGCTCAAGATCCTTTCAGTGAACGTGACAACTTTGTCCTTTCCGGCATCGGAAGGAAAATCAGGGCGGATATCCGTGCGGATATTCGTGACGGGGAGCGGATGAAAGAAATCTTCCGTGAGTATCGCCCTGAGATCGTTTTCCATCTGGCAGCCCAGCCATTGGTACGCCTTAGTTATGATATTCCCGTAGAAACCTATCAGACTAATGTCATGGGGACTATTAATATTCTCGAAGCTATCCGTGCTACAGACAGTGTAAAGGTGGGTGTGATGATAACCACTGACAAGTGCTACGAGAATAAGGAACAAATCTGGGGCTATCGTGAGAACGAGCCTATGGGTGGTTATGACCCTTATTCTTCTTCAAAAGGAGCGGCGGAAATTGCCATCGCTTCGTGGCGCAGAAGTTTCTTCAACCCTGAAGAGTACAGGAAGCACGGCAAGAGTATTGCCAGTGTAAGAGCCGGAAATGTAATAGGCGGTGGCGACTGGGCACTGGATCGTATTATCCCGGATTGTATCAAGTCTTTGGAAGCAGGCAAGCCGATAGAAATTCGCAGCCCCCAGGCAATTCGTCCCTGGCAGCATGTGCTGGAGCCTCTCAGCGGTTATATGCTTCTTGCACAGAAGATGTGGGACGAGCCTACAAAATATTGTGATGGTTGGAACTTCGGTCCAAGGGCGGAAAGTATTTCTACGGTTTGGGATGTGGCTGCTAAAGTTGTCAAAAACTATGGCAGTGGTGAGCTGAAAGATATTTCAGTTCCTGATGCGTTGCATGAGGCAAAACTGTTGATGCTGGATATCAGTAAGGCGAAGTTCCGGTTGGGATGGGAGCCGAGGATGAATATTGAGCAATGCATGAAGTTGGTGGTAGACTGGTATAGGAGATATCAGTCCGAAGAAGTGTATCGGCTGTGTGTGGATGAAATAAATCAATATTTGAAAAAATGAAACATTCATGTATCATTACCGGCGCTACTGGTTATATAGGTTCGCATTTGGTGAAATATTTATTAGAACAAGGGTGGGAAGTTCGTATTATATCACAGCCGGAATTTGGCTATGCCAATATTGAAGATGTAAAAGATAAAATTCATATTTTTGAATATGATCATGATATTAATTTTTTGATAAATTATTTCAGGTCTGTCAATGCGGAGGTTATTTTTCATCTGGCGGCAGCAGTCATAACAGACTATAAGCCGGAACAGGTTTCTATTTTGCTCCAGAGCAATATTCAGTTTGGAACAGAGATACTGGAAGCGATGAAATACAGTTCGACTCGTTTATTTGTAAATACCGGTTCATATTGGCAGAATTATAATTCGGATATTTATAATCCTGTAGATTTGTATGCGGCAACCAAAGAGGCCTTTGAAAAGATACTTCAATATTATGTTGATGCCCATCAGTTCCGTGCTATTACATTACGTCTCTTCGATGTATATGGTGAAGATGACAGACGCCCGAAGCTGTTAAACTTATTGAAAGAAATAGCAGGTACAGATAGAAGTATTGATGTGTCTCCTGGTGGTCAATACCTTGACATGGTACATATTTCGGATGTTTGTTCGGCTTATCTAAAGGCTTTTGAATATCTTGTTACAAATAACGATATATCCAATGGAATTTATGGAGTGTATACTGGTAACCGATTGACCTTGAAACAAATTGTGACAGAATTTGAGAAAGTGATGGATAAGAAAATTAATGTAAACTGGGGTAGCAGACCATATAAGAAAAGAGAAGTAATGAACCCTACTGCCGTTTACTCTCAATTACCCAATTGGCATCCTTCTGTAAAGTTGTCTAACGGTTTAGCTTTATTTAACAATTCGGGGGGGGGTAATTTGTAAGTATTTATATTCTAACTTAAACCTTGCTGCCTGATGAAAAAAGAAACTCTTTATCTGATAGGCGGTAGCGGTTTTATAGGAAAGAATCTGGTACGTTGTTTGTCACCTTTTTATGATATTACTGTATTCGACAAATATATAGATATACAATTCTTCAATAATTATCCCCAAGTGCAAACTTGTAAGTTGGATCTTGTTGCAGCCAAAGTTTCGGCTGACTATTTTGTACCGGACTTTATAATCAATTTAGCATCAATTGTAACAGCGGAGAGAGATTTATCTTTGTTTGATAGTCTTATATCTTCCAATCTGAAGATTCTTCTGAACTTGTTTGATCGCTTTAGAAATAATGAAAGATTAAAGCTGTTTATACAATTTGGAAGTTCCGAAGAATATGGTTCTGAAAACTCTCCCTTCAAGGAAGAAAACCGGGAAAGTCCCAATTCTCCTTATGCTTTAGTGAAGCAATTGACAACGAATACAACGATAATGCTTCATCGTAATTATGGTTTTCCTGCCATGGTGGTTCGTCCCGGCAATCTTTTTGGTCCAGGACAGAATAAGGGTAAATTCATACCTTACGTAATAGAGCAATTGAAAAGAGGGGAACCATTGAAAGTTTCTCCATGTGAACAGAAACGTGATTTTATTTATGTGGATGACTTTGCGGAGGCTATCTATGGGCTATTGAATAATTCGGAAAAGTGTGTGGGAGAAATTGTGAATGTAAGTAGTGGGAGTAGCGTCTCGCTAAAAGAAATTATAGAATTCTATAAAACTGAGCTGCATTCCACTTCTGAAATCCACTATGGGGCTTTGCCTTATCGTGAGAATGAAGCGATGGATTTGAGGTGTGATATAGGGAAATTGAATAGTATCATTAGCATGACTAAACTGAAAGAATATTTATTGGATAATTTGAAAAAACAGAAAATATGAGATATTTAATAACTGGAGGCTGTGGTTTTGTAGGCAGCAACTTGGCTGCTGAAGTATTAAAACGCGGAGAAGAATTGTTTATTCTCGACAATTTATTCCGCCATGGAAGTAGTGAGAATCTAACTTGGTTACGTTCCTTGGGAGAATTTAAATATTATCCCTATGATACACGCAATATAAATGACGTGGAGACAGTCGTAAGAGCAGTAAAGCCTGACTATATTTTTCATTTGGCAGGACAAGTCGCTATGACAACATCCATAGACAATCCTCGTCTTGATTTTGAGACGAATGCTATCGGTACATTCAATGTGCTTGATTCAGTCCGCAAATATTCACCTGATACGGTAATATTATATTCCTCTACTAATAAAGTGTATGGTGATTTTGAATATTTGTCTTTCAGGGAAAATGACACCCGATATGTATGTGAAGAATATCCCTATGGTTTCCCAGAGACAATATCCTTGGATTTTCATTCACCTTATGGCTGTTCCAAAGGATGTGCTGACCAGTATCTGCTTGATTTTAATCGTATTTATGGTCTAAAAACAATCGTCTTTCGCCATTCTTCAATGTATGGTAATAATCAGCATGCCACCTATGATCAAGGATGGATTGGTTGGTTCTGTCAAAAAGCTTTGGAGATAAAAAACGGAACATTGAAGGAACCTTTTACAATATCCGGTACAGGGAAACAAGTACGAGATGTGCTTCACGGTGAGGATATTGTAAATTTATACTTTTCCGCAAAGGATGTAGAAAAAGCGTACGGACAAGTGTTCAATATTGGTGGAGGAATAAATAACAGTTTATCGTTATTGGAATTGTTTAATTTGCTTGAACAAAAATTGGGCATTAAAATGCAATATACTCAATTGCCTTGGCGAGAAAGTGACCAAAAGGTGTTTGTGGCTGATATTAATAAGGCTGCGAATTTTTTTAATTGGAAACCTAAGACTACTAAAGAAGAAGGATTGAATTTGATGATTAATTGGTTAATAAAAAATTGTTGAAATGTCTTTTTTAAACAACGTAGTATATAAATGTGCCTCATTTTCGTATAGGAATATTGTTATTTGGGAAGATAAGGCAAAGACACTTTTTAGAGATTATTCTTTTCGAATAGCTTTGAAAAATGGAGAATATGAAGGATACCCAATTGTTCCTATAGAACAGGTAGCATCTAAAATCGGTGTTTTTAAACCTGAAACGGAGGAAAGGGTACATACACTTAGAATCTTTGATTTTATACAATCAGGAGAATTTATTGTGAAATATCCGGAAATAGCAGTGTGGAAGATTAATAATGCTACACTATTTTATAGTTCGGATTTTATCCTTACGAATAATCAATTGATTTGGCATAAGTTTTATGCTTACAATTTTACTAAAAATTATCCATGTGACAAGTTTTTAATACGTAGGAAGAACAACATCTTATATATAAGGAAACCATCTAGAATAATAAATGTGGATGTGGCTTTTACTCTAATTGGAGTGCATAGTCATGTTTGGTCACATGCATTATCTGAGTATTTTACTAAACTATCTAAGCTTCAGTTAGTTTTGGATGACGCAAAGTGCAGAGTGGCTATTTTAGTTCCTAATTATAAAGATGATCAGCTTAAAGAAGTAATCTATAAAGAAATAAATAAGTATACAAATGTAGAGATTATTATTGTAAATGAGAATGAGGCTGTTCGTGCCCCAATTGCATATTATGTAGAAAGGCCATGTAAATTTACTGATCATGAAGATTACGTTGAGATTGGAGATAGCGTTCAACCCAAGATTGTATCAGATATAATTAAGCAAAATCTGGTAAATCCTTATTTATCTTCACTCTCTGGTTTGGAAACCACTCCCAAATACAAACTATATCTTTCGCGAAAGAATGGTAAATACAGAAATCTAACCAATAATGATGAGGTTGAACAATATTTTAAAGACAGAGGCTATTTTATCTTCGAACCTCATACGGTTTCTTTGGAGGAAAAGATAAGAATATTTAATAATGCGGAGGTGATAGTAGGTCCTTTTAGTAGTGCATTCTCAAATATGATATTTTCTAAATTTGGAACAAAAGTATTGATGTTTACTAATTATAACAGAGCTTTTGAAAGTTGGTTATGTATGCACGAACAATATTTTGGTATGGACATGTTGCTGGTTACCGGTCAAGATGTAAATACGGGTAACCTTGCCCATTGTTCCTATTATATCCCTTTAGAGAAAATAGAACGTGCTTGTAAATATCATGGAATTCCAGTATGAGCAAAAACCGAGGGGAATATAGAGGGGTATTCAAGGCAACAGCCATATTGGGTAGTGTGCAGCTATTTAATATACTTATTGCAGTAGTACGTAACAAATGTATTTCAATTTTATTGGGACCCGCAGGTATGGGTATTATGGGACTGCTAACCTCTGCAACCGGTACAATTACAGGATTTACCAATTTGGGAATTACCTTTAGTGCAATAAAGAACATCGCTTCAGCTTATGAGAAAGGGGACTATACTACTTTAGGAAAAGTACTTTATGTATTACAGCGCTGTATTTGGACTACGGGATTATTGGGAGCAATTGTTTGTTTATCATTATGTCGACAGTTGAGCCAATGGACATTTGGTAATACAGACTTTACTATAAGTTTTGCCTTTCTCTCCATTTCGTTACTCTTGACGCAATTGACTAATGGTAATTTATTGATTTTAAAAGGATGCCGTAATATTAATTATTATGCAAAAGCAAATGTATGGGGTAATTTTTTAAGCCTCTTCATTACAGTACCTCTTTATTTTTGGTTAGGCATTGATGCTATAGTTCCTGCTTTAATACTGTTTTCAATATCTACTTTTCTGTGTGCATATTTCTATCGTAGCAGGCTTAGGCTGGTACAGATAAGAACTGAACGAGGAGAATTTAAAGAAATTTCAAAAGACATATTGATTGCGGGTATCGCTTTTTCCGCTGCCGAATTTTTTCCACTTATAGCGTCTTTTTATATACGTACATTTATATCCAATAATGGAGGATTGACAGATGTCGGTCTTTTTTCCGCAGGATTTGCAATCCTGAATGGCTATGTGGGGATGATATTTACTGCCATGAGTACGGATTATATTCCACGATTATCAGCTGTTTCTGATGATGACCATCAGTCAGAACTTGTTATCAACCAGCAGATAGAGATGTCTATATTACTCCTGTTTCCATTGATAGTTCTCTTTGTTATATTTGGAAAATTGATGATATTGATATTGTATTCTTCTCAATTTTATCCGATGATTGAGATGATTTATTGGGGAGGATTAGGTATGCTTTTTAAAGTTCCCAATTGGTGTTTTGGATGTATTCTTATCCCTAAAAGAGAATCTAAAGCGTACTTTTATTTTTCCATATTGTCTGCTTTATTTTATTTGGGAATGAATATGCTGCTGTATAGCGTGTGGGGTATTAAAGGCTTGGGGATTTCATTTCTATTGTCACATATCTTTGATGCCTCTGTTTCTTATTGGTATATAAATCGCAAATATCAAATCAATTATAAGGTCAAAACTATATTGGAATTGCTTGGGATGGGAGTCGTGATTGTAACTGTCATCATTCTTCAGTCTTCTCAGTTGGTAACATGGGTTATATATACATTGGACTTTTGTGTATGTATACTTGTGGTGTTATATTCATATAATAGACTTAATTCTTTAATGGACTTGACTTCTTTTATAAAATCAAAATTGAATGGAAGAAAAAAGTAAGATTATAGAGTTGCCTAAAATTTTGGATAAGCGTGGCAATTTGTCTTTCATAGAGAGTCTCCAACACATTCCGTTTGAAATAAAACGGGCACATTGGATTTATGATGTTCCGGGTGGTCAGACTCGTGGCGGTCATGCTTATATAGAGACACAAGAGTTTATTGTGGCCATGTCTGGTAGCTTTGATGTCATTCTCCATGAGCATGGCGGAAATAAGACGGTTTCTTTGAACCGTTCTTATTACGGTCTTTACGTACCGGCTGGTACATGGCGAGAATTATGCAATTTTTCCACAAATTCGTTAGCATTGGTACTTTCGTCTACCTACTTTGATGTGGCCGACTATATCGACAATTATAAAGTGTATCAAGGCCGGGCCTATAGTAAAGTTCTGACAAAAAATGATTTGTCAGGGCAGGTGTTAACAATGCAATGTTATGATGCCAGGAAGACTTCTGTTTTTGATTGCACGTTACTGGAGTTAGACAAGCATACAAGTGAACTTGGAAATCTTTCGGTAGTGGAAAATCTGCATTCGATCCCTTTTGACATAAAAAGAAGTTATTATCTGTATGATATTCCCGGCGGGCAATCAAGGGGAGCGCATGCGCACAAGGAACTACAACAGTTCATTGTCTCCGTGGGCGGAAGCTTTGACATAACTTTGGATGATGGTTATAACAGAAGAACTTTCACGTTGAACAGGCCGTACTATGGTTTATTAATACCTCCTGGTATTTGGCGTGATCTTGTTAATTTCTCGGCCGGAGCAACATGTCTGGTTTTGGCTTCCGAACATTACAATGAAAAAGACTATATCCGTCATTATGAAGATTATCTAAATTTTAAAATAGAAAGAACATGATAAAGTTTTTGGATTTACAAAAAGTGAATGCCCTATATGCAGACGAATTAAAATCCGTGGCTTCTCAAGTTATAGAGGAAGGTTGGTTTTTGAATGGAAAATGGAATGATACCTTTGCCGGAAATCTGGAGAAATATATAGGGTGTAAATATGTAATACCTTGTGGGAATGGATTGGACGCGTTACGCCTTATATTCCGGGCCTATAAGGAAATGGGAATTATGAAGGACGGGGATGAAGTAATTGTGCCTGCCAATACATATATTGCTACTGTTTTAGCTATTACAGATAATAATCTGAAACCGGTCTTTATTGATCCGTCTGAAGAAACATATAATATAGATATTGATAAAATAGAAAAAGAAATAACCCCGCATACCAAAGCGATAGCAGTGGTACATTTATACGGTCAAGCCTGTTGGTCGGATAAACTGAATGAATTGAAACAGAAATATAATCTGAAAATAATAGAAGACAATGCCCAAGCTATCGGTGCAAAATGGTATGGCATCCACACTGGTAACTTGGGTGACGCGGCTGGATTTAGTTTTTATCCAGGTAAAAATTTGGGTGCGTTGGGGGACAGCGGGGCCATCGCTACAAATGATGAAGAGTTGGCTCATATTGTAAGAGCATTGGCCAATTACGGATCTGTAGTGCGTTATGTTCATGATTATGCAGGATTGAACAGCCGGATGGATGAGATGCAGGCAGCCTTTCTTTCGGTAAAACTGAAGTATATTGACGAACGTAACGACATTCGTAAAAGAATAGCCAGGCGATATATGGAAAGTATACGAAATCCAGCCATAAAGTTACCGATTATAGTAAACGAAGATCCGGACAGTCATGTCTTTCATTTGTTCGTTGTACGTACCCAGAATCGTGAACACCTGCAGTCTTATCTGACAGAAAATAATGTTCAGTCGCTTATTCATTATCCTATTCCCGTGCATAAGCAACAATGTTATAAATCCTATAACCAAATTTCATGTCCGATAGCGGAGAAAATCCAGAAGGAAATTCTCTCTATTCCTATATCCTCTGTTCTGACAGATGAACAGGTAGAGACAATAATTTGTGTATTGAACCGATATAATCCTTCCTTATGATAATAGCTTCTTCAGAATTAGTATCCTATCCATTAGTATCTGTTGTTATAGCTACTTATAATCAAGTCCGTTTTATAGAAAAAACGCTTCTTTCTGTTTTAGCACAGAAATGCGACTTTCCATTTGAAGTGATAATAGCAGATGATGGAAGTAATGATGGGGAACGTGAACTTTTACTTAAATTACAAAGGAAATATTCGTCATCTGTCATGCTTGTTTTCAATGATATAAACTTGATGGTGACCTATAATTATATCAATGCCATTAAAATAGCCAGGGGAAAATATATAGCGACATTAGATGGGGATGATTATTGGATTGCTGAAGATAAACTTCAGCGTCAAATAGATATATTGGAAAATAATAGGGAAGTGTCTATTGTCTATACTGGTTACCGACAGTTTGATGATGAGACAGGAAAGATATTGCATGAAATAAAGTATTGGAATAGTGTGGCTGTAAACAAGAAAGGTAAAGAAAGTGCTCTTTCTTTCGCATTGGATGAGGTTTCTTATCCTTCGGGAAGTTCGGCTTGTTTCAGAAGGGAAAACTATCTACAAGGATGTGAAAAATATGAACCTCTGATTTCAACTCCTTATAGTGCCGGTGAGGGTACTATTTTGAATATTTCAATGTGTATGTCTGGTTATTTTCGCTTTATTCCGGAAATAATGGTAGCCTATCGGGTATTGAACAGTTCACTCTGTCATTTTAAAACATCTGAACAACAATTAGATTTCGCATTTCGATATTTGAGACATCGGTTATTAGTTGCTGAACTACTACAGTTAGATATGACTAGGGTGATTCGCTGTAGTTTATGGAAATTGTTTAAATTGGCAGTTTACCTAGGAGAGTTAGACATATATAAACAGAAATTAAAACAACTTCAATGCGATGAGGTGGATACTTTTTCTAAATGGTTATTATGGATTTATACAAATCAGTTTGTGTTATTTTGTGGGCGTTTGTTAGGATTGTTTTTGTCATTGATTAAGTTCGCTAAATATTCTTTTCATAAATAGAATCCTATATGATTTCAATTGATAATAAACAAGACTGTTGTGGTTGTACCGCTTGTGCCGAACGATGTCCTCAACAGTGTATTTGCATGAGAGAGGATGAAGAAGGTTTTCGGTATCCAGTAGTAAATATAGAAAACTGTATTGGCTGTAATCTTTGCGAAAAAGTGTGTCCAATTATTAATAGAGGAGAAATAAATTCAGTTCTTCGTATTTACGCTGCTGCCAATCTTGATGAAGAAATTCGAAAACAAAGTTCCTCTGGTGGCATTTTTACTTTAATAGCCGAGTCTGTAATTAATGCTGGTGGTGTAGTATTTGGAGCAAAGTTTGATGAAAATTGGGAAGTGTGTCATAGTTTTACGGAAACTAAAGAGGGGCTGGATGATTTTCGAGGTTCTAAATATGTACAGAGTCGTATGGGAAATAGCTATAGAGAGGTAGAACGATTTTTGAAAGGAGGACGTAAGGTACTTTTTTCTGGTACTCCCTGTCAAGTCTCTGGATTGAACCACTTCTTGCGAAAAGAATATGAAAACTTACTGACAGTTGATTTTATTTGTCATGGCGTTCCAAGTCCTATGGTATGGAGAATGTTTTTGGATGAAACAATCGCACGTCAGTGCGAAAAAAATTCAGTTTTGTCTTTCCCTATTTCTAGAAGGGATACCCTTATAAAGGGTATCTCGTTCAGAAATAAGAGATTGGGATGGAAAAAATACAGTTTTGCTCTTTCCCTCTCCACGACTGGTAGGAGTGGAGACAAAAATACAGTTTTGCTCTCTGAACCATTAACCAAAAATATATTTTTACGAGGTTTTATGAGCAATCTTTATTTGCGTCCGTCTTGCTATGCTTGTAAGGTAAGAGAATTCAGGAGTTCTTCAGATCTCACCCTTGCAGATTGCTGGGGATTACAATCCATATATCCGAAACTGGATGATGATAGGGGATACAGCTTATGTATACTAAAAAATAATAGATTCGATGCCTGTCTCTCTTCGTTGCACCTGTATCCTGTAAGTATAGATTTCATAAAGGTTAACAACCCCAGTTGTTTTGTTTCCTCTACCATACCTTCCAAACGTTCTGATTTTTTTTCAGACATATACAATGGAAGTAGTGTGACACAGACAATCAGCAGATATGCAACTTTTCCTGATAAAAGTATCAAAGCTAAAATAATACATCTATTACAATGGATGGGAGTGTATCTGTTACTCAGAAAAATGATAAAAAGATGATTTAGATATATAATATCAACATGAAAAAAGAAAAAATAGGAATTTTAACAATGCACTATAAAAGTAATTATGGTGGTATTTTGCAAAGTATGGCATTATACAAAATAATTCAAAAAGATAATTATATAGTGGAACTCATTGACTATCGTCCATCTGTTGTATCTTCTCTTAAATTATCTAATATAGTAAGAAAAATAATAATGTTTTTTTATAAAGATTTTTTCTTGCAGAAAGTAAATGATTATTTCTCAAAATTGAAAATTTCAAGAAAAAGAGTTCCACAATCACTGTATAAATCCTTTGAAGATTTCAAGAAAGCCAATGACCTAAATTATTCAAGACAGGTAGATGATTCTTCTATAAGTAATATTTTAAATCAATATGATATAGTTATTGTTGGTAGTGATCAAGTTTGGAGTAATCTAGGTAAAAATCAGTTAATATATATGTTGGACTGTGATATCAATTTTACAGGTAAATTGTTTGCTTATGCAGCATGTAGCTCAAATAAAGTAATACCATTTTATAATAGAAATAAAGTAAGAAATCTTTTATCTAAATTTGATGGTATTACGGTAAGAGATAGAAATACTTATGAACTGATAAAAAAATATTCTCAGAAATCTCCGATGTTAGTTGCTGATCCATCTTTGTTGTATGACTACACAGATGTATTGGATAAAAAAAAATCAGGTATTGAACCATATTTGTTTGTTTATATTTTAGGATGTGAAATAAAAGGAGGACATTCTAATATAATAGAACAGTTGAAAAAAAAATATGGCTTAAAGAAAGTTATTGCAGTCGTAATCTCTGACATATCTTTAGAGGCAGAAAAAATAGCGGATGAAGTTATATATGATGCTTCTCCCAGCGTATGGCTGAATTTATTGTACAATGCATCTTTTGTTTACACGGATTCATTTCACGGATGTATGTTTTCTATGAAATATAAGAAGATGTTTATAGGTTACTACGTTTCATTATCTAGGGCATCACGTCTTATTGATTTAAAAGAACGTTTCTCTTTGTCCAATATAATATCTTCAGCCGACAATTTTTGTATTGATAATATTAACATAGATTATTCGCGAATAACTCCACTATTGGAAGAACAAGTAAAATATTCGCTTACCTGTTTAAAAGGATATTTGTCTTTTAAATAGAAACTAAAAAATCTCTAAACGCATAACTGTATTGTATGTTAGCATCCAAAAAAGACGTATAGTATACTAGTTTCAAAATCCCGACCTTCGCCGCTGTAATCAAAAAACTAAAAAAGATGTACAGCAACAGTGATTTTGAACGTCTGTTCCTTCGCTACAAGTCAGAATCCTTTAGTAGCAAGGAATCCATTGAGTCTTTCTGTTTAAGAAACAAAGTGCCTTATAACCTGTTTGAAAAATGGTACAGAGACACCCGTCACAAGTTAGTCCCGGTTCAAGTGTCCGGTCATTCGGATACCGTTACCCCGATTCCTCCCGCCGCTTCTTCTCCGGTGCAGGAGCCTTCGGTCACCCCGGAAGCTGTCCGTATCCTTGTGGACATCCGCATGAGCAATGGAGTCCATATCCAGCAACGCAACTTGAGCCATTCGGGTTTGAAAGAGCTCGTGGAGAAACTGGAGGCTTTATGTTGAGTGTCACAGGTTTGAACCGTTTCTATTTCTTGAGGGGGTTCCACGATATGCGTTGCAAATATGAACGTGTGTTGTCCATCATCCATCAGCAACTCAACCGCGAGCCTGAAGAGGGCGATGTCTTTATCGTTTTGTCTAAAGACCAGCGCAAGGTCCGTCTGTTCAGCTATGACCGGCGTTCTTACAGCCTGTTCGAGAAACGTTTCGCTGCCGGTTATCGGTTCATGAAAGTGGTCCATGAGGGCGATGACTTCATCTACTCCATTGATTGGAAAGATGTGGTTCTTCTCCTTGAGAGTCCTGTCGTTAAAAAGTTGAATATCAGATAAATAGTTTAGTTTTTATTTGTTTAATTCGTTCATTTTCAGTATATTTGCATGGTTAAGGACATACTGAAAATGGACGATTTTGAACGTGAAAAGATACTGGCTTCTGCCTATGCTCTGAGAGACCGGGAACTAATCCCGCCCTCTTGGGAAGATCCATTTTCCGATATGTGCACCGACGAAAAATCCAAGTTACTAATAGAGTTCATGCATCAGAACAACACCTTGAAGGAGGTTGTTGAGTTGTTGAAATCCGAGCGTTCCTCCTCATTGGACTACAAGTCCAAATTTGAGGAGGAGCACAGGCTTAATCTGAGTCTACAGTCAAAGATGGACACTTTTTTGTCTACGATAGAATCCTTGCGTGAACAGCTTTCGCTGATGAACCGACATAAGTATGGTAGTAAGAGCCAGAAGCGGAAACTCGTGAAACCTGTTCCTCCCTCTGAAGACCATAGCCGTGATAAGGATGACTTTGATGGAACTGCCGGCTCTCTGGGTTCTTCGGTCTCTTCCGCTTCCGGTACTGGTCCTTCGGGTGAATCTCGTGTTGATATGGGCGATGCGGTCCGTGAGAAAGAATTGCGTCTTTACCGTCAGGGTTTGTCCTATCGTACGATGAGTGCGGACAGCCAAGTCTTCCATAAGAGTGATGCCGGCCGGCTTCCTTATGGGGCTGTGCTCATCAAGCGTCTTCGCCGATATTCCTATGAGCAGGTGAGCCGTATTGTGGAGCATGATTACGAGGTTCTCCGTTACAAGACTTCTGACGGCCTGCTTCATGAGGGCTATTTTCCTGCGGCCGGTTCGCCTGAGATTGTGGATGTTGTTCCCGGCACTCACGCTTCCGGCAGCCTGCTGGCTTATCTAGCCTTCAACAAGTATGTATTGGACACTCCCCTTTACCGTGAGATGTACCGTCTCTGCGGCGAGCGTATGTATTTGAGCCGTATGACGCTTACGAACTGGCTTGAGAAGGGTTCCCTCCATTTTCAGGAGCTTGTTCGTGAGCTGAAGGGGCGTTGTCTGGAGAAAGATTCTATCATAAACTGTGATGAGACTTGGTGCCGTGTAAAAGTGCATGGCTGCTATAAGAAGAAATATATCTGGTGTCTGGTGAACAGGCTCTCCAAAGCTGTGATTTACTGCTACGAAGACGGTTCCCGCGGTCGTGATGCCTTGAAACACATTTTGCAGGACAGTCAGGTCAAATCGCTCCAGTCCGACGGTTACAATGTCTATATGTACCTTGACGACAATCCGGTCAATGTTGAGCACCTCTGTTGCATGGCTCATGCCCGCGCCAAGTTCCAATACGCTTTCGAGCAGGGCGGTGATGCGGATGCCGCATTCATCCTTGAGTGTATCGGCGAGTTGTATAAACAGGAGGCCGGGTATGAGCGCGGCAAGCTCTCTGCTGAGCAGATAAAGATTTGCCGGAACAGCCTTTCCACTCAGGAAATCATAATCAGGCTTCGGAGCAAGCTGGATGCCTTGTAGAGTGACGACCACCCTCCGCGTGGCGAGTTGATGGAGAAAGCCCTCCGTTATATGGACACTTTCTGGACTCAACTCTTTGCTTACCGGCATGACGGTTCTTACAGCATTGATAACTCGATAGCCGAGCGTTTCATCCGTCCTTTGGCTGGTGAGCGCAAGAACTCCTTGTTCTTCGGTAGTGACAAGATGGCGCGGTTTTCTGCGGTGTACCATACTATCATCTCGACTTGCAAGATGCAGGGTGTCCCTGTGTTGGAATACCTCAAACGCTTCTTCGGTGAGATAGTTAAAGGGCGCAGGGATTATGGTAACTTATTGCCGTTAACCATTGGAATAAGTAATAACAAATACTAAAAATCAGTTCAACTTTTGACTTAATTTATAGGAAAACTGCCTTGGGGCAGCTTTTCCTAGGAGACACGTCAAAATTGGACGCTAACCTAACGTATTGTATGAAATTTGTACTTGTAGATAAAATAATCTGGTTTTTTTTTACGATATGGCTAATTATTGATTCTATAAATGGTTTCTTTCTAAATAATAATATAGAACTTCCAGTATCTCAGATTTTTAAACTAATTCTTTTATTCCTATTATTGTATAAGACAATGAGATATGAACATATCGTCAGATTTTCTATCAGTGTTCTTTTCTATTTGTCTATATTTTTTCTGAGCCTTATTTTTTTGGATGAGGATATTACATCAACTTTTACGCATTTATGCAAACTGTTGTTGACTATCTATATTTTTATTTATTTAAAACATTCAATATCTAATTTTTACATATATATTAAGTATGTATATAGGGTTTTGTTAGTGAATTTTATAGTGTTAATAGCTAATATTAGTATTGGATTATTAGGATTTGGCTATCATACTTATACCTTAGAGGCAAGTGAAGGATATGGTTATAAAGGCTTTTTTTATGCAGGAAATGAAATTGCTGGAATTATAGCATTTCTTTTCCCTTTATTTCTTTTTATTACATATCAGAGATGTAGTAAAATTATATACTCTCTTTTTGGTATTTTATTAATTATAGTTTCTGTTTTATTAGGAACTAAAGCTGCTATATTAATAACAGTAATATCAGTTTTTATTGTACCGTATATTTTAGGAAAATTCAAGGAAAAAATTATTATAATGATATTTATGGCAACAGTTGTATTAAGTGCTGTTGTTTATATTGTTAATACTTTTGAAACAAATGATCTACTAAATCGATGGCTATATTCTTTTGAAAAGGGAGGAATAGCCAATTTGATTTTTTCTGGTCGGCATGAATTTTGGAATGTGGAAAAAGAAACATTTTTTAGTTCTGATATAATCAATCAATTTATGGGATTAGGAGGGAATAGAACGGTAGAAATGGATCCTTTTGATACATTACTTAATTATGGTTATATAGGGTTAGTGGCTGTTTATTCTTTCTTTTTCTATTTATTAATTCATTCAATCAAAAGTAGGAATAATAATCCTTTAGGAATAATCATCGCTTTTTCAAACTTTCTAATCATATCAATGTCTTTTTTTGCAGGACATATTATTTTTTCTGCTATGGCAGGACTGTTTACAGCTTTAGCTAATTCGTTGACTTTTATAAAATCTGATAAATGTTTATTTGTAGATGAAAATTTTAGTAATTTCAAATTTATATCCTGATAAGAAAACTCCTTATCATGGAACTTTTGTAAAAAACTTTATTGATGAGTTAAGAAAATATCCTACAGCTACAAAGGTTGATGTATGTTTACTTAAAGGGCAACCGAGAACTTTTATTTATAAACTATATAAATATATTTTTTTTTATGCTCTAATAATAAAAAAATTACTTTTTCATAAATATGATTTGATATATGTTCATTTCATAACTCATGCTTCGATTCCAATATTATTAGTTCGTTTTTTTAGACCATTAAATTTAGTATTCAATATTCACGGTGAGGATTTATTGGTTGTTGGAAAGTTGGCGAATTTTTTATTGAGAATATCCAAACCCCTTCTTCGCCGTGCCAAATATATAGTTGTTCCATCCTATTTTTTCAAAGAAATTGCTATAAAGATGCTTCCTGAAATTAAGCCACATAAATTTATTGTATCGCCATCAAGTGGTGTTACACCCATATTCTATAAAGAAAGATTTTTCAACAATAAATTAGAAAAAAAATTGACGATAGGATATGTCTCTAGAATAGAAAGAGGGAAAGGATGGGATACATTTCTAAGTGCTATTAAGATTTTAAAAAATAGAAATGTAAAAGTTAAAGTATTATTAGTAGGAGGAGGTACTCAAGAATCTCTTCTTAACAAGCAAATGCAACAGTTGGATTTATTGGATATTCAAAGATTGGGGCGTCAACCGTATACGGAACTACCTGAAATATATGACAAAATTGATCTATTTGTATTCCCTACAAAACTAGTAGAAAGTTTAGGCTTGGTTGGCCTGGAAGCTATGGCATCTAGTGCTCCTATTATTGGTTCGCGAATAGGAGGATTGCAAGACTATATAAAAGAAGGTATTAACGGCTTTTTCTTTAAACCTGGTGATGAAGAGGATTTAGCTAATAAAATTGAGAGCTATTTAAAACTCTCAATATCAGAAAAGCAAACCTTTATGAAAGCTGCTTATCAAACAGCATCGGAATACAAATCAGATATAGTGTTGAAACGATTATTCGATTATTTATTAAATAAGAATGAATGAAAATTTGTAATATAGATATAAATTGTTTAAGTAAGCAAGATTTATTTCAAGAAAATAAAGGAACTAAAATTGTTGTAACGGTAAATGCGGAGGCTATTGTCCGTTCACAATCAGATTGTCGATTAAAAAAGATAATATCTGAGAATATTTCTACAATTGATGGACAAATTCCTTTATGGCTTTGTAAAATGGTATCTTCATCTGTGAAAATAGAGAAACTATCTGGATCAGATATTATTTATGATTATTGCTCATGGGCAGAAACTAATAATTATAGAGTATTTCTTCTGGGCGGAAATGAAAAATCGAATAAAGAAGCATTGATACAATTAAGAATAAAATATCCTCGATTGGTCATTGAAGGATATTCTCCAGAGTACTCTCCTTATCCGTTTAAAAACGAGATTAATGATTCTATACTTTCAAGTATAATTTTTTTTTCTCCAGAGATATTATTTGTGGGGTTTGGGATGGGAAAACAGGAGTTTTGGGCCGATGATAATTTGAGTAGTTTAGCAAAGATAGGCGTTAAATATATTATTGGGTGTGGGGGAACATTTGACTTCGTTTCCGGGCGAGTGAAACGTGCACCGCTTCTAATACAAAGATTAGGCTTAGAAGGTATTTGGAGATTTCTTGTAGAACCTAAATTTTTTCGATTAAGAAGATTATTAATGAGTTGCCGGATATTTTATTATTTTTTTAAATACGATCTTTTGAATCTAAATTCGAAAGATTGATTTTTATGATTTATGTGATGATTTTAAAATATTTATGTTTAATACTTTTTTATGGATTTGCTAATTTTTTACCCAATTCATATATTCCCATAATTGGTACAATATCTAACAAAATAAGGTTGTTTCTCTGTAGAAGAATATTCCGGAAAATGGGTAAAGTAAGTATTATAAATCGATGTGTAAATTTTGGAAAGGGAATGGATATTGAAATAGGTGATTATTCAGGAATTGGCGAAGGGGCAATCATGCCACCGAATACAAAAATTGGAAATTTTGTTATGATAGCTCCTTATCTTTATATTGTAGGAGGAAATCATAAATTTGATAGAATTGATATACCAATGTGTTTTCAAGGATCAGAAAAGAATAAAGTGACAATCATTGAAGATGACGTATGGATAGGTGTACGGGTAATAGTAATGCCTGGATGTCATATTGGTAAAGGTTCTATTATTGCTGCAGGAACTGTCGTGACTAAAAATATAGGAGAGTATGAGATTTGGGGAGGAGTGCCGGCACGCTTATTGAAAAAACGAATATAATTTGTATGATATGAAAGTTATAAATGGTTTTTTTTATTCACAGAAGGTTACAGGAGTTCAACGGTTTGCAAGAGAATTAGTGAATGAATTAGATGTAATTTCAGCTCCTAATGAATATGTAATAGTAATGCCACAATACGTAGAAGAAACCCCCGATTTGAAAAATATAGAAGTCGTTAAATATGGTAATACCAAAGGATTGCTTTGGGAACAATGGGATTTATTCCGTTTTGTTTATCGTAAAAAGAGTATTCTCATTAGTTTATGCAATAGCCAACCTATACTTTATCCCAGTATTATTTGCATACATGACGTAGCTTATAAAACACATCCGGAATTTTTTAAAACATTTTACGGACGTTTATCTGTTATTTGGCATCGCTTCCTTTTTCATCAAGCGATAAAAAGAGGATGTCATATATTTACAGTTTCTTATTTTTCTAAATATAGTATTATAGATACCTACGGAGTAAAAGATAAATCTCGTATTTCAGTTTTAGGTAATGCGTGGCAACATATTAAGGCAATTTCTCCTGATGATTCTATTTTGCAAAAAAACAATTTACAAAAAGGTGATTTTTTCTTTACACTGGGAAATGTCAATTATAACAAGAATATACGATGGATATTGAATTATGCTCAGAAACATTCAGATCAGTGTTTTGTAGTTAGTGGTAGAAAAGTAAGAAATAGTAAAATCGACATAGAAAGTGTACCTAATGTAAAATGGTTAGGGTATGTGTCTGATAATGAAATAGTGTCTTTATATAAGTATTGTAAGGCTTTTATTTTTCCTTCTATCCACGAGGGTTTCGGTATTCCTCCTTTAGAGGCTTTATCTTTAGGGGCAAAAGTTATAGTAGCTAATACTTCTTGTTTACCGGAGATATTTCAAGGATCGGTATATTACATAGATCCTTATGATACCAGTATTAATCTAGACGAATTATTGAGCAAAACATCTATAGCTCCTGCCCATTTAGTTTTGGACCGTTATAGTTGGAAAAATATAGCAGAAGAATTTAAGAAAAAGGTAGAGTTGTTAAAAGTATAGCTGTAAAATAAAGATGAATTATAAACTTATTGATACTCAGAAAATCATTGACTACATAAATTCTTTTTTAGGAGAGATTAGGGTAGAAGATATCATTCAAAATTCCGGTGCTGACAAACTCCGAGTATATCCCGCACTTTTCGAATTGGAACAGGAGGGGATTATTGATGTATTAGAACGAGAAGAATTGGGAGCACCAACAGTAGTATGTAAAAGAAGAGACTTCTCTAAAAGTTTAAAGTGACATTTTTATGATAAACGACAGGTAACAGCGGTTATTTGTTTTAGGCGTTAGCGTCCAAAAATACCGTATTGCCTGGCAACTACTAAATATCGAACTTTGCTTCAGAAACCCAAAGAGCAAAGTTTATGTATAGTTACAAGGATTTTGAGCGCCTATTTTTGCGCTACAAGTTAGAAGGAGTTCCTTCGGGAGTTTCCATAGAGCAATTCTGTTTAGCCCAGAAAGTCCCTTATAACCTATTTCAGAAATGGTACAAGGATACTCGAAAAAAGATAATACCTGTTCAAGTATTGGGAGCTCCTCCCATAGAGAAAGACTCTGTAGAAGCACCGGTACCGGTTCAGGACCCCACCCATTCAATCGGTTCTCCAGTCCTTCCGAATGCAGAGCTTCGTATATTGTTGGATATCCGTATGAGCAATGGTGTGCACATCAGCCAAAAGAATCTAAGCTACGCAGGTTTGAAAAAGCTGGTAGAGAAACTGGAGGGTTTATGCTGAACATAACAGGTTTAAATCGTTTTTTCTTTATTCGTGATTTCCATGATATGCGTTGTAAGTATGAGAAAGTTCTATCTATCATACATCAGCAGCTTAATCGTGAACCGGAAGACGGTGATGTGTTTATCGTGATGTCTAAGGATTTGAGTTTGGTGCGTTTGTTCAGCTATGACCGCCGGTCTTACAGCATGTTTGAGAAACGTTTCAGATCAGGATATAAGTTTCTGCATGTCACCTATAGCGGCGACGAAAAGATTTATTCAATCAATTGGCAGGATGTGATTCTCTTGTTAGAGTCGTCAGTCGTTAAAAGGTTGATAATCAGATAAATAATAAGAAAAAAAGTAGTAAAAAGCTTTCATAATCTCATTCTCTTTTCGTATCTTTATAGCATCAATGATACTGAATATGAATGAGTTGGAACGAGCAAAAATACTTTCTTCCGCAAGGAAGCTAAAGGACCGTGAGGAATCTCCCGATCCTTTTGAAGACCCATATTCAGATATGACTACCGAGGAAAAATCAAAAATGATCATGGCGCTGATGGCTGCCCGTGAGCGAGACGCTGAACGCATTCAGCGGGACGAGGCGCGGATAGATGAACTGCTGTCCAAGGTAGATGAACTGTTGTCTATGCAGAAGGCTTCCCTGGCTGCAGAAAAAGAGCGGGACGATTATAAACAGATGAACAGCAACCTGTTGTCTAAAATAACAGCTTTGGAAGAAAGGCTTAAAGTCCGTAATAAGAACCTTTATGGTGACAAGAGCCAAAAGGGAATCCGTAAAAAGAAGCGGGAGGCCGAAGATGATCATACGCGTAACAAGGATGATTTCGACGGCACTCCCCAATCCCTCGGTTCCTCCTTGCCGCAGTCCGGTGAGGCTCCTGCGCGGGAAGAAGACGTGGAAGCAAAATCAAAAGAGTCCCGTCTTTATCGCCAGGGACTTTCTTACCGTACTATGAGTGCCGACAATACGGTTTGTCACCACAGTGATATCCGCCGGCTGCCCGCAGGTGCCATCATCATCAAACGTTTCCGTAAATATGCCTACGAACAGATAAGCAGGCTTGTGGAGCATGATTACGAGGTTATCCGCTATAAGACTTTGGACGGGAAAATCCACGAAGGCTATTTCCCTTTCATGGGTCAGCCTGAAATCATTGACGTTTTTCCTGGAACGCACGCTTCCGGTTCCTTCCTTGCTTATCTTGCTTTCAACAAATATGTTTTGGATACCCCTCTTTATCGTGAAATGTACAGGTTGTCGGGTGAATCAATGCGTTTGAGCCGTATGAGCCTGACCAATTGGTTGGAGAAAGGTTCTATTTATCTCCATGGCATGATTAGCCATCTAAAGGATACTTGTTTGGAGCAGGATTCTATCGTGAACTGTGATGAGACCTGGTGCCGTGTAAAGCGTAAAGGGTGCTATAAGAAGAAATATATATGGTGCCTGGTCAACAAACAGTCCAAAGTGGTTATTTATTGCTACGAGGACGGTTCCAGGGGACGGGATGCGTTGAAACATATCCTGGGTGACAGCCAGGTGAAAGCCCTTCAGTCAGACGGCTACAATGTCTATATGTATCTGGATGATCATATTGTCGATATAGAACACCTTTGTTGCATGGCCCATGCCCGTGCGAAGTTCAAGTATGCGTTTGAGCAGGGCAATGATAAGGATGCCGCCTTCATATTGGAGTTGATAGGTGAGCTTTACACACTGGAGCGGGAGTATGAAGAAGGCCGGTTGTCGCCCGAACAGATAAGGCTTTGCCGGAATAGTCTAAAAACAAAAGAAATAATCATAAAGTTACGCAGTAAGCTTGATGTCCTGCTCATTGATGATCATCCGCCCCGTGGGGATTTGATGGATAAGGCCATAAATTATATGAATACTTTTTGGACTCAGCTGTTCGCTTACTTGAATGACGGTTCTTATTCAATCGACAATTCCATTGCGGAACGTTTTATCCGTCCCTTGGCGGGTGAGCGGAAGAACTCTTTATTCTTCGGAAGTGACAGGATGGCCCGTGTCTCAGCGGTATATCATACTATCATCTCCACATGTAAGATGCAGGGTGTGTCTGTTCTTGATTATTTCAAGAAGTTTTTCAGTGAAATTGTTAAAGGACGTAGGGATTATGAACATTTGTTGCCCTTGACTATCGGATTGAACTAACAACAAATCTTAAAAATAAATATCCTTTTTGACGTTATTTATAAGGAAACCGCCTTGTGGCGGCTTTCCTTGGGGTACACGTCAAAATTGGACGCTAACTGATAAGAAACCTTGATTTGGGCTGGTGAACGTAAGAACTCTTTGTTCTTCGGAAGTGACAAGATGACGCAGGTTGCAGCGGTGTTGGAGTACTTCAAGCAATTTTCTTTGTGAAATTGTTAAAGGGCGCAGGGATGATAGAAACCGATTACCATTAACCGTTATCATGATATGGATGTAAATTATAAGATTATTGATACTCAAAAAATTAAGGATTATATCAGTTCTTTTCCAACAACTATTTCTGTGGACGATATTATTCGGAATGCCAATGCCGACAAGTTACGGGTGTATCCTGCACTGTTTGAATTGGAACAGGAAGGGTACATCGAAGTGACGGAGCGGGAAGAGCTTGGCGCACCCTCTGTCGTTCGCAGACGGAAGGATTAGATGACAGGTAACAGCGGTTATCTTGTTTTAGGCGCAGCCGGAATCGCTTAGTTTAGTGATTCCGGCTGTTTTTATATGGCTAATATATTGATTTTAGGAAAAAGAATATTACCTTTGTAAACAAAAGAAATAGGTATCATGTCTGCAAATGAATATATACAACAATTCTCTCCACATCTGTTTTGGGATGTGCGCAAAGAAGATATTGACTTTGACGTACATGCACAATATGTGATAAAAAGGGTTTTGGAATATGGTTTATTGAACGATTGGAACCTCATTAAAGCATATTATGGTTTACCTCAAATTGTAGAAATCGTAAAGGAATTAAGATGCTTGGAACCCCGTGCATTGGCATATATTGCTGCGATTTCGAAAACTCCTAAAAAAAAGTTCAGATGTTATACTTGGAAACAGTTGAATCCTCAACTTTGGAACTCCTGAAAAAAATGCAAAAATTGCCGGTACTTAATAATACTAGATTGGTAGGGGGGACTGCGCTTGCTTTGCAATTAGGACATCGTAAATCTATTGATTTGGATTTTTTTGGTACAATAGACTGTGAGGTTGAGTTTCTGAGAGAATCAATAGCGGAAATCGCTTCATTGACCATATTAAAGGAATCTCCTCATATTCATAAGAAGAAATCTTAAACTTTTATGCTGCCAAATATAATGACGGTTCTGTTTTCATGGCAATGAAAAGTATGGCCTATTTTGATGATGCAGAGGTAGAACCGATGCCTGATATGTTTGTAAATCAGTCATGGGAACAGGTGAAAGAATATATACTATCGAAGATTTCCTGACTTTTTTTCCCTTTCTACAGGAAAAACTTATTAACTTTGCGGGTCACTTTTGGAAACAATAAAAAAATAATGATATGAATATCTCTTATAATTGGTTGAAAGAGTATGTCGATTTCGATTTGACACCGGATGAAGTCGCCGCTGCACTGACTTCCATAGGATTGGAAACAGGAAGCGTAGAAGAGGTGCAAACCATTAAAGGCGGACTGGAAGGACTGGTCATCGGCGAAGTGCTGACATGCGAAGCTCATCCTAACTCAGACCATATGCACGTCACTACGGTGAACCTGGGACAAGGTGAACCCGTGCAGATTGTATGCGGCGCTCCGAATGTAGCTGCCGGACAGAAAGTGGTAGTAGCCACGGTGGGTACAAAACTGTATGACGGTGACGAATGCTTTACCATCAAGAAATCAAAACTTCGTGGCGTGGAATCTGTCGGCATGATTTGTGCTGAGGATGAAATCGGTATCGGTACGGACCACGCAGGCATCATCGTACTGCCGGAGACTGCTGTTCCGGGTACGCTTGCCAAGGACTACTATAACATCAAGAGCGATTACGTGCTGGAAGTGGACGTAACTCCCAACCGTGCCGATGCTTGCTCA
>OHAB01000280.1_pt1 | contig 53145 bp, 43 predicted proteins | sample 1577031 | NCBI WGS metagenome assembly OHAB01 (sample SAMEA3541477, study PRJEB24748) | human gut metagenome | biome: human gut; feature: human-associated habitat; material: faeces | place: China | collected 2012 | reverse complement strand
AGAATGTAAAATGAACACCACACATGAAAGTACGTGCAGTAGGATAAGAACAGAAGTTATATCCCGGGGTGAAAGTCCCTCCCGCATAGTCTACATTATAACCGTGATAGCCGGTGAATGTGTGAAGATTCTGTGCTGATACGTATAAACGTACATCGGATACATATTTGCCGAACCATTTGTCAGGGAAGTTGTAGCCTAATTCTATATTGGCAATCTTCCAGTAGGCTGCGTTCTGAATCTTACGTGAACTGAAGAGGTCGTTCCAAGCTAGGCTGGCATTGTTGGTGACATAGGTGCGTGGCATGTTGGAAAGGTAAGTGCTGCCGTCTTCGCTGAAACGGTTGGCATCGAGCATACGTACCTCTTTGTTTCCCCAGCCGTAGCAAGAGTTAAGCGAGTTGTAGATGTCGTCACTTACATGATAGTTCAACGCACCGAAAGTTGCGATGCTCAAGTCGAAACGCTTATATTCAAAGCGGGCACTCAGACCGAAATGAATTTTAGGCATACCACTGCCCAATACCACTTGGTCTTCAGAGTCTATTTTACCGTCGTTGTTTACGTCCTTATAAAGGCAGTCACCGATCTGGGCGCCTTCCTGAGTGGCGTGGTTGGCAAGATCCTCTTGTGTACGGGCGATACCTTCATAAACCCAACCGTAGAACTGGCCGATTTCTTCACCTACTTTGGTGATGTATGCACCTGAGATATAAGAGTTGGTACCGAAACCTAACGAGGTTACACGGTTACGCAACGTACTGAGATTGCCCGATATTTCATATTTGAAATCATGATCCCGATTGCGGTAGGTGGCGGAGAATTCGAAGCCGGAGTTGTTCATTGAGGCGGCATTCATTGTCACGGTGGTGTTGGAGACACCGGCTTGTTCCGGAACGGGAACCGCATACAGAAGGTCTTCGCTGATATTTTTGTACCACTCGGCCGTAAACTCCAGTCGGTTGCGGAACAAGGCAAGGTCGATACCCACATTATAGGTCTTCTTTTTCTCCCATGCCAGGTTGCTGTCCACGAAAGTGGAAACGGCGGAACCGGTCACTACGTTACCGTTGAAGTTGTAAGTCATATTGTTGCGCGACATGACAGCCTGATACATATACTCACCAATATTTTCATTACCGAGTTCACCATAACTGGCGCGGACTTTAAACATGTTCACGACATCCGGATTGAAAGGGAAGAAGTTTTCTTTGTCGAAACGCCAACCCACGGAGACGGAGGGGAAAGTTCCCCAACGGATGCTTCTGGTCAGGCGGGAACTACCATCCCGGCGCACTGTTGCCGAGAGCAAGTATCTGTCATCGTAATTGTAATTGATACGACCGATGTAGGATAAGATGGAATGCTTGTATTCGTAGCTGCTGGAATACGTATTGGCTGCATTCTGGAGCTGTAGGAAGTAAGGCTCGGTGAAGTTGACTCCCCATCCAGTCAGCAGGTCGGTGTCCTCCTCTTCATAAGTCTGGCCTGCCACTACGTTGATGTGATGCTTGCCTATCGTGCCGTCGTAAGTGAGCACGTTCTCTATCAAAGCATCCGAATAGTTGCGTGAAGCCTTGGTTAGCCGTTCATTGCTCTTGGCCAGATAGACACGGTTGCTCTGCACCCATGCTGGAATCCAGGTAAAGTCCTTGCAGAAGGTCTTACTGTAAGAGAGGTTTACCTTATAGTTGAGTTTGTGGTTTTGGCTGTTGATGCCAAGCATCTTGAAGATGTCTACATCTGCCGAACCTGTCCCTACAAAACGGTCTACACGGGTGTTGCGTTCCAATAGGTTATTTACCAGTAACGGGTTGGAAGCGGAGATATCGCCATGCACGGTGTCGTAGTATACGCCATAGCCGTAAGCATCATAATTGAAGTTGTTGGCGATTCCCACCAAGTTGTCGAGTACCCATGTAGAAGAATCGTATGCCTTGATGGTAGGTTGCATCAGTAAGGTACCGCGCAGTACGTTGGTTACGTCGCCATACAGACCTTGAACGTATTCGGAAGCATTGGACAAGCCCATGTTGTCTTGGGCGGAGTGAGAGTAGACAAGGCTGGTATGGAACTTTATGAACTTGGTTTCCATAGTGTTGTTGACACGTGCGGTGTAACGTTCGTAGTTAGGGCCGGCGCCTTCAAGTGTTCCTTTCTGGTTGAAATAGTCTAATGATATATTATAGGTGTTATGGGCACCACCGCCGGAGAGGTTCACATTGTGGTTCTGGCGAATCCCCGTTTTGAATACTTCGTCAAACCAGTTGGTGCTGGTATCATCTTGGAAATGATATTTTCCAGTTGCGCTGTCAAGCTTGTATCCCGATGGCAACGGAGTATTGGAGTTTGCGCACGCCTGACCGAGGTATTGGCTATACTGGTCGGCATTCATTACATCATACACACCCTTAGGAATGAAGTCCGCACCGAAGTACCCATTGTAATCCACTTTCAGTGGTTGGTCTTTTTGTCCGCGTTTAGTGGTGATGATAATTACACCGTTGGCGGCGCGCGAACCGTAGATGGCGGCAGCCGAAGCATCCTTTAGTACCTGGATGGTTTCAATATCGTTTGAAGAGAAATCGCGGATGGAAGTTCCCATGGGAACGCCATCGATAACATAAAGAGGAGCGGTGCTACCGAAAGATCCGACACCACGGATGCGGACGGTAGGATCGGCGCCGGGCTGTCCGTCGGAGGTGATTTGCACACCGGAAACCTTACCTTCGAGCATGGTAGAGATGTTGGAGTTTGACGTCTGTTTCAAGGCTTCCGCATCTACTACGGCAACGGAACCTGTTAGGTCAGACTTCTTTTGTGTACCGTAGCCCACGACAACTACTTGCTCAAGCATCTGCTCATCGGATTGTAGCTGGATAGGGTCGATGATGGCACGGTTGCGGACAGCCACTTCACGTTCCTTATAACCCACATAGCTTATTAAAAGGGTGGCGTTTCCAAGAACCTCCAGTTGGAAGTTTCCGTCGAGGTCGGTAATAGTTCCGCCTTGTCCGCCTTTAATTTTGATGGTGGCCCCAGTCAGTGGTTCACCTTGTTCGTCGACAACTTGACCACGGACCTTGATAGTCGGAGATTGTGCCACGGTAGCCATTGCAGGTGTAGGGTACACCACCATGCTGCCAAAGATACACAGACTAAGCATTACGAAAAAAAATAAATGTTTCCTCATTTTTTAAGTATTAAGGTTGTTTAATTAATAGATTAGATTTATTATTAACTGATTACGATACCAGATTGACGTACGACCTGGCGTTGACTACCGGAGGTAGCCAGGTTACGGATTTCATATATGTAATGGAATCAATAGGGGAAGGTTGAATTTGCTCGATGCCATGTGCAATGCGGCAACCATTCTTTTGTCATTCTTCATAATATTAAGATTAAAATTAAACATTAAATGCACGGTTCTCTCCCGAAGGATTGAGTACCGATTGCATGACAAAAGTAGGGCTTGTGTAGTAAATAGGGGTGGACAAACGTATTTTAGAGGTGGATAAATGAAATTTAAGTGTAGAAAATACATTTTATAATGTGAGGTAAAGAGCAATTCTTGCCGGGGTAAAATTATCCTTCCTCATTAAGCAGTGAGCTCGGTGTCGTATTAAAGTATTTGGTGAAGCACCGGGTGAAGTATTTAGGGTCGTTGAATCCTACCTCATAAGCTATTTCGGCAATGTTCATATTTTTATTCTCCCGGTTTTTCAGCAATAGTTCACGGGCAATGTTCAGGCGGTAGTTCCGTATGAACTGTCCGGCAGATTGTCCGATGAGGCTTTGTAGCTTCTTGTTCAGCAGACTCTTGCTTACACCTGCCGCTTCGCAGAAATCGCTGACCTCGAAATAGGAATTTTTGTAGTTCTCTTTAATGACATCCATGATGCGGTTGAGGAACTTCTTGTCGCCCGACTCTTCTTCCATATTCAAGGCATCTACGTCCATGTCAATGGCAAACTTCTTTTGATAGCGCTTGCGGTTCTCAAGGATATTCTCTATTCGGGCAAGCAGCAGTGTTTCATCAAACGGTTTCAGCAGATATTCGTCTACCCCTATGCGGTAACTTTCCAAACGTGACTCTTGTGATGTTTTGGCGGTCAGCATAAGGAAAGGAATATGGGAGATGGTGAAGTTCTCCTTTACCCGGCGGGACAGTTCGATACCGTCCATAACGGGCATCATCAGGTCACTGATGATAAAGTCTACCGCATGCGAGTTTAGTATGGACAGGGCTTCTCCTCCGTGGGCGGCTTCGAGTACATTGTATTTGTCCCGCAGGATGGAACGGATATACCCGCGCATATCCGCATTGTCTTCTACAACCAGAATGGACAGGCCCTTTCCGGTACTCTCGGATGTCTGTACCGTATCGGTCACCGTAAGCTGCGGGGTGCTTTCGGCTATTGTCTCCGTTGTGCTGTTTTCCGGAGTTACCGGCAGGAGAATGCGTAATGAGCAACCGGTTGTGCGGTTGTTTTGTGCATGGATTTCACCGCCGTGCATTTGTACGATGCGTTTGCACAGGTAGAGCCCGATGCCGCTTCCCGCCTGTCCGTACATGGGATATTTGGTTTGTCCTTGCGACTGGTAGAAGCGGTTGAATATCTTGTTTGTATCCTCATCGGGAATGCCGCTTCCGGTGTCGCTGACGCAGATGTAAAGCGTTGACTTGTCCTCTTCGGCAGATGGCAGCAAGGCTATGAACAGAGATACACTTCCTCCGTTGGGGGTGAACTTGATGGCATTGCTCAGCAGATTAGTCAAGACCTTGTGCATCGCTTCCTCGTCATAGGATATTTCAGGCAAAGGCATCCGGTAGTAACGCTTCAGCGTGATACCCCTTTCTTTGGCGAAAACCTCAAAAGGAACTATCAGCTCATTGGCGAATTTCAGGAAATTATTTTTCGTTTTCACTATTTCCAACTTGCCCGATTCCACTTTGCGGAAGTCCATAAGCTGGTTGACGAGCGATAGCAGATATTTGGAGTTGCGTTCTACAAAGTGCAGCTGTTCAATTACCTGCGGATTGTAACTCAGCTTTAGTGCACGCTCTATCGGGCCTATAATCAGAGTAATCGGAGTGCGGAATTCGTGTGTGATATTGGTGAAGAACGCAATTTTATCCAGAGTGAGTTCCTGTATTTTGCGTGTCATCTTGGTGAGTTGCGCCTTCTGCCGGGTAATCTTCTCGTTTTGTTGTTTCAGCATCTGGTTTTGGCGGGATAGCTCTTCGGTCTGTTCCTCCAGCAGTTGTTTTTGTTTTTTCAGTTCATGGGTACGTTGCTCCACTTTCAGGTGCAACCTTTCCTTTTGCTCTTTCAGGCTTCGTATGCGCCATTGGTAGAATTGCCAGACGGCGAGTGCGACCAGTACGATTATAATCAATATAAACCATGCCGTCTTGTAAAAATAGGGTCGGATGATGATTTGAAGTTCCGTTATGTTCTCTTCTTCGGCTTGGTCGTAGGGCGTATATTTCACTTGCAGCGTATAGTCTCCCGGAGACAAGTTGGTGTAGGTTGCAAAACGCCGGTTGCCGGGTACGTGTATCCACCGGTTGTCAAAACCAAGCAAGCGGTAGCTGTAGGTCGCGGTATTGTCGGACTCGTAGTTGAGTGCGGAAAACTCCAGTGAGAAAGATTTTTCACGTTCATGAATGCAGATTTCCTTGCTTACGGCAATATCCAGCGGCAGTCGGTCGGTGCCAGGGAAGATTTCCTCGTTGCCTACCTTCAAGCGGGTGAACCGTACTTTTGAAGACTGGGTGGGTACGGTAGGCAGGTTGCAGTCTATGGCAACCAGCCCGGATACTGTGCCGAGGTAGAGCTTACTGTGCCGGGAACGGTAAGCGGCGTTCCAGTAAAACTGGGTGTCGGCAAGACCGTCCTGCCGGTTGTAGCTGACGAAACGGTTTTCTGCAGGCTGAAAACGTGACAGCCCGTTATTGGTAGCTATCCAGATGCATCCTTTGTCGTCTTCCAGAATGCTGCGGATGCTGTTGTTGGGCAGGCCGTGCAGGGAATTGTAGCAGATGAACTGTTCCTCACCGCGTTCGTTTTGCCTGCGTTTGTATATGCCGTAGCCATTGCTTCCCAGCCATAATGTGCCGTCCTGAGCTTCGTAGAAGCAGCATATCTTTTCTATCAGCCCGGAAGACGGATTGTCCAGTTTGTATTTCAGGTGGCGGTACAGAAAAACTCCGTCCGGCGACGAAGCGGGGCAGGAGTGGAGATCGATGATATAGACGCCCTCCAGACAGCCTATCCACAGCTGTCCGTCTTTGTCTATGATAGAACCGATGCAGCCGCGTATGTTTTCGGCTGCGCCATTGGCGAGCGGAGAGCGGAGCCGCTTATGCCGGAGGTCGTAGAAGAATAATCCTTGGTTGGCTCCAATCCACATACCGTTATTGATGGAGTCGTAGGTCAGCACTCCGATAAAGTCGATGGGGTAGTTGTTTTCATTCGCGGCGGTGATTGCTTCTATCCTGCGCTGGGGGTTTTGCGGATTGATAAGGTTGATGCCGCCGCCCCACGTACCAATCCATAATCTGCCCTGTCCGTCGGCGGTGATGGCGCTTACCGAGTTGTGGGTAAGTGCGCCGCTTTCGTGCGTATAGTGGATAAAGTTGTCGCTGCCCGCCGCCTTTTTGTTCAATCCTCCTTCTACCGTACCTACCCATAAGTTGCCGCTATAATCCTCGTAAATGGCGTTCACCGGATTGTGGGAAATTGTTTGGAGGTTTTTGTTATCGTATCGGTAATTCTGTATGGACAGGCGTTTGGCTGTCATTTTGTTGATGCCGCCGCTTTCGGTTCCCACCCAGATATGTTTCCCTTCTACGGTGATGCAGTTGATGAAATTGCTGTTCAGCATTTTGCTGCCGGTATTGGATGCCCGGTCGCTTATGCGCTCAAAGTTATCATTTATAGGATTGTATATATTGATACCTTTCAGGCTGGCAACCAGCAGTTGTTTGTCGTTGGTTACGGCAAGGCAGGTCAGGAAATTCTGTGAGAGGGAATGCGGATTGCCGGCAATATGCACATATTGTTTCACTATGTTCTCATTTTTATTATATCGGTACAGCCCTTTGTCGGTGGTAATCCAAACTTCACTCTCTTTGGCTATGAAGTCCGTAAAATAGAGGTCCGGCGCAAAACTCAGGCAATCGGCAATCAGCGTTTCTTTCAGTGTGCCTTGTGCGGTCATGCCCACTTTGTATAATCGGCCGTTGATGCCTATCCATACTTTTCCCTCGCTTTCAACATCCTTAAAAGTGATGTCGTATCGGTAAGGGTTGGAGACTTCCAGCGAATGGATGCTTTCTATATCTCCGTTGGTGCGGAAAGCGATGCGGTGCAGGCTGTTGCCGCAATACAGCCAGATACATCCGTTGATATCTTGTGTAATCATGGAGGCGGGTTGCTTGACGAGCGTTTCCAACAGCTTGCGGGAGTCATGGGGCAGTACGGATTGCATGGTTGTGAGGTCGATAATATCCGTACCTCCTTCCGAAACAACCCAAAGCCGCCGGAAGTTGTCTTCGTGGACTTTGCGGATAAAGTTGCTTTTGAGTCGGCAATGCGGGGTGGACGGGGTGAAGTTGATGAATTCGTAACCGTCGTATCTGGATAGTCCGCCGCCCGACATGGAAATCCAAAGGAAGCCTTGCCTGTCTTTGTATATATCGTCGACGAAATTACTGGGAAGCCCCTCGTCCATGGTTATATAGATAGTGTTGTACCGGTCGGTAAAAGACTCCTGCGCCCGCAGGAAAGCGGGATTTGCCAAAGCGATATATAATATAATAAGGTGGAAAAACTTATGCATTGTTTTATCAATTGGTATTAGCGAAAGCAAAGTTAATAGATTACTTGTGACAACCCTAATAAGTCTGCGGTCTTTTTTGTAAAGTTGTCGGATTGTCCACCTCAAAAGTTCATATATCCACCTCTTGTGCTTTGGGCATGGCGTACATTTGCAATGTAATTTTTTATTTACTGATATTATGAGAAATTTGTTATGTATGGTTGTCCTGTCTATGGGAGTTTCATTTGCCGGTTGCAATTCTCCGGTTTTTGTTCCTGTGGCTTCATCCAATCCTTGGCAGGATGACTATTCCGCTTTGTCCTCTATGGACAATTACCGCTCGTGGGGAACTTACAATGTACACGATCCGTCGTGCCGCAAACTGGGCGACTATTATTATATGTATTCCACCGATGCCATTTTGGGTGAGAACCGTAAGGAAGCCGAGGAGAAAGATGTTCCGTTAGGCTACATACAAATGCGCCGTTCCAAAGACCTTGTTCAATGGGAATTCATCGGTTGGGCTTTTCCCGAAATACCGCAGGAAGCCGTACAATGGGTACACGCTCATACAGGCGGCAAAGGGGCTACCAATATCTGGGCCCCCTATATCATTCCTTTTGGCGATATATACAGGCTCTATTATTGTGTGTCGGCTTTCGGTCGCAACACGTCCTATATAGGTATGGCGGAATCCGCATCACCCGAAGGTCCGTGGACGCAACGCGGTTGTGTGGTCAAGACCGATGAAACTTCGGTCATGAACGCCATTGATCCGAGTATCATTGTTGATTCCGCTACCGGGAAGTGGTGGATGCATTACGGCTCGTTCTTCGGCGGATTGTACTGTGTGGAGTTGAATCCCGAAACGGGACTTCCTGTCAAAGAGGGAGATCAAGGACATCTTACCGCCCGTCGCGCCACTTATTGGAAAGATAACCTGGAGGCTCCCGAAATTATTTATAATTCCGAACTGATGCAATATTACCTGTTTGTTTCGTACGATCCGCTGATGACCACTTATAACGTGCGGGTAGGACGTTCGGATAAGGCAGAAGGTCCGTTCACCGATTTCTTCGGTGTGGAACTGAAAGATACTACCAACAATTTTCCGATACTGACCGCTCCGTACCGTTTCAATAATCATCCGGGATGGGCAGGTACGGCACACTGTGGCGTATTTACATCGGATGAGGGACAATATTTTATGGCGCATCAGGGGCGTTTGTCTCCGCATAATCAGATGATGGATCTCCATTTGCGTCAAGTATTCTTTACACCTGACGGTTGGCCGGTGGTATCGCCCGAACGTTATGCCGGTAGCGCTCCCCGTAAATTTTCGGCAGCTGATATGGCAGGCGAGTGGGAGATTGTACGTGTGCAGGAGCCTGCCTATGAGCGTCGTTTGGAGGCAGGGCAGATTTTGTGGGGCGAAGGTCAGCTTAAAGATGAAGAGTGGAACCTTTCGAGCATACTGTCTTTTGAGAAAAATGGATGTTTAGGTAAAAATAAAGGAAACTGGAATCTTTTGGAAGCAAAGCAATTATTATCTTTGACGCTGGAAGGCGAGTGCGTGGATAATCTGATTGTGTTTGCCGGACATGATTGGGAGAACGAAACGGAAACCGTTCTTTTCACAGGCTTGGACAGTCGTGGCAGGTCTGTATGGGGAAAGAGAATTAAATAATCATATAAACATTTTTATACCATGAAGAAATACAAAGGATTATTGGCGGTGTTGGCCCTTGCAGCAGGCTCGGCACTTCAAGCACAAACAAATGAATTGGTGATACAAGCCGGGAAACCCGGTGCGGAAATTCAGCCTACCATGTACGGCTTGTTTTTCGAAGATATCAATTATGCTGCCGACGGCGGTCTGTATGCCGAACTTGTGAAAAACCGCTCGTTTGAGTTCCCACAACCTTTTATGGGGTGGAAGACATTCGGCAAAGTGTCTCTGAAAGACGACGGTCCTTTTGAAAGGAACCCGCATTATGTGCGTCTGGCGTATGCCGGACATCCGCATAAGCAAACGGGATTGGACAATGAAGGCTTTTTCGGTATCGGCGTAAAGAAAGGGGAGGAGTATCGTTTTTCCGTATGGGCACGTGTACCGGAAGGAGATGCAGCAAGCAAGATTCGTGTGGAACTGGCCGATACAAAATCCATGGGCGAGCAACAGGCTTTTGCCACAGCCGAGGTAACGGTGGATTCAAAGGAGTGGAAGAAATATCAAGTGGTCTTAAAGTCGGAAGTGACTAACCCGAAAGCCATTCTCCGTATCTTCCTGGCTTCACCGCAAACAGTGGATTTGGAACATATCTCCCTCTTCCCGGTAGATACTTGGAAAGGACATGAGAACGGACTTCGCAAGGATTTGGCGCAGGCATTGGCAGACATAAAGCCGGGTGTGTTCCGTTTCCCCGGAGGATGTATTGTGGAAGGTACTGATATTGCATCACGCTACGACTGGAAAAAGTCGGTTGGTGCGGTAGAGAACCGTCCGCTGAATGAGAACCGTTGGCACTATACTTTCCCGCATCGTTTCTTCCCCGACTATTACCAAAGTTACGGTTTGGGATTTTATGAGTTCTTCCAACTTTCCGAGGAAATTGGTGCAGAACCGTTGCCGGTACTGAGTTGCGGTTTGGCTTGCCAATTCCAGAACCCGAATGCGGATGCGCATGTGGCTGTTTGCGATTTGGACAGCTATATTCAGGATGCACTCGATTTGATAGAATTTGCGAATGGAGCTGTTGATACGCCGTGGGGAAAGGTACGTGCCGAAATGGGACATCCCGCACCGTTCAATCTGAAGTTTATCGGTATCGGCAACGAACAGTGGGGAAAAGAATATCCCGAACATCTGGAACCGTTTGTCAAGGCTATCCGTAAGGCCTATCCCGACATCAAGATTGTGGGCAGCTCCGGTCCCGATTCCGAAGGAAAACAGTTCGATTATCTCTGGCCGGAAATGAAAAGACTGAAAGCGGATTTGGTAGACGAGCATTTCTATCGCCCCGAATCATGGTTCCTCAGTCAGGGAGCACGCTATGATAACTACGACCGTAAGGGCCCGAAAGTTTTTGCCGGAGAATATGCGTGCCACGGCAAAGGCAAGAAGTGGAACCATTTCCACGCTTCATTACTCGAAGCAGCCTTTATGACCGGATTGGAGCGGAACGCGGATATTGTGCACATGGCTACTTATGCACCGTTGTTTGCCCATGTAGAGGGTTGGCAGTGGCGTCCGGACATGATATGGTTCGACAACCTGAACTCCGTACGTACTGTAAGCTACTATGTGCAGCAGCTTTTTGCAACACATAAAGGTACGAATGTTCTCTCTCTGACTATGGATAAGAAGCCTGTAACGGGTGCTGAGGGGCAGAACGGGTTGTTTGCAAGTGCCGTATGCGACAAGAATAAGAAGGAAATAATTGTGAAGGTAGCCAATACTTCGGATAAGGTACAACCTTTGTCACTGAAGTTTAACGGTCTGAAGAAGAAAGATGTTCTGTCGGGAGCCCGTTGCATCAAGCTCTCTTCCGCAGACATGGATAAGGATAATACGATTGAGAATCCGATGGCAATCGTACCGCAGGAAACGTCTCTGAATGTTGGCGGACAGGTATTGAACGTGGATTTGGAACCCGCTACATTTGCAGTATATATCTTGAAATATTAAAATAGGAGTTAAAGGTCGATACTCTTCCTTATAATACTTGTTCCATCGGCCTTTGACTTCCTTAAGTATATTCTCTGAATTATTCTATATTATCAGTATCTGTCATTCAGAGCGCAGCGAAGAATCTCTTCCCTACGCATACATTCAGAGAGTAGATTCTTCGCTACGCTCTGAATGACAGATAGTATAAGTTAATTATATTGATGAGTTTAACTCTTTAAATTCTTAATTCCTTAACTCCCCTTAACTCTTTAAATTTTTAATAAATCAAATTATGAATAACTGGTTTTTATTTTGGGTTAGTTCTTTGATGCTGACAGTCCCGCAAGGGCTGTCGGCACAAAGTGACACAACCTTTGTTGCTACGGGAAACCCGATAGTAAAGTATAAGTTTATTGGAGATCCGGCAGCAATGGTGCATGACGGAAAAGTGTACATCTATGGCGGTCATGATGAATGTCCTCCTCCGGCAGAGCACTACGACTTGAAAGAGTGGTGTGTATTTTCTTCTCCCGACCTCAAGACCTGGACGGAACACCCCGTACCTTTAAAAGCGAAAGACTTTTCTTGGGCAAAGGGTGAAGCTTGGGCAAGTCAGGTAATAGAGCGCGACGGTAAATTTTATTGGTATGTGACGGTAGAGCATAAAACCGTTCCGGGTAAGTCTATCGGTGTAGCCGTGTCCGATTCGCCGACAGGCCCGTTTGTCGATGCCCGCGGTTCCGCCCTCATCACTAATGATATGACGACCGACCGCAGCAAAAGCTACTGGGATGATATAGATCCCACCGTCTTTATTGATGATGACGGACAGGCTTACTTGTGTTGGGGTAACAGTCAGTGCTATTTTGCCAAACTGAAAAAGAATATGATAGAGTTGGACGGCCCTATTATTCCTCTCGACCTTCCTCGCTTTACGGAAGCTCCCTGGATTCATAAACGCGGTGATTGGTATTATCTCTCCTATGCCGCAGAATTTCCCGAAAAGCTGTGTTATGCCATGAGCCGCAGCATTACAGGCCCTTGGGAATACAAAGGCATTCTGAATGAATTGGCAGGTAACTGCAATACAAATCATCAAGCCATTATCGAGTTTAAAGGCAACTGGTATTTCATATATCACAATGGCAGCATCAATACTGCCGGCGGAAGTTTTCGGCGCTCAGTCTGTATAGAACGTCTGTATTATAATGAAGACGGAACCATGAAACGGATACAGATGACGTCGGAAGGAATTTATTAAAAAGGTGATAGGTTAATTGAAGGTAACAAAAAATAGGGTGATATTGTGGTTTCCCACTTTATCACCCTATTGCTTTACCTAAAAAACATTTTGGTTCAGCTTACCTAAGTGTTAAGATGCTAGGATTAAAAATGTGTGTATATTTGCAGAGTGATACAGAGGATGAGTTTATAGAGGATAATTAAAAATAGAATAGTTATGTTTGAAAGAGAGGTTGAAAGGTAAGACACCTTATTGAAAGAGTATAATGAAATCCTCTTCTCAGCCCATAGTTGCGCGATTGAGGGCACCACTTTCTCTGTAGATGATATAAGAACTTTGAAAGAAAAAGGACTGGGAATGATACCGCAGGGTAAAACTCTCTTTGAAGCATTTGAGATATTGGATCACTTCAATGCGTATGAGTTCCTAAATGGGGCAGACAGACCGGTCATTTGCCGAACAGCTGGTTAAAGATACACACCGGATTCTAACCCAACATACACTGACATACCGGTATAAAGATGCAGTCCCGAGCGAATACACCAATACCGATATGGGACCGGTGATACAATCTTCGGGGATCATGAAGAACTGATAGCACGTGCTCTGCGATTATTGGCTTTGACACAAAAGGCAATAGAGGAATCACTTATACATCCGGTAGAGGTTGCGTCGCAGTTCCATAAGCATTTCTTCATCCTGGTCAAGATGAATCAGCCTATGATACTGATTGAGAAGCAGGATAGGGAAAAATATATTGGTGTGCTTAAAGCCTGTCGGGATGAGCGTAACCTTGCTCCGATAGTTGACTTTTATTTCAAGACGGCTATTAAGAAAATGGAAACCGAAATTGTCTTGAAAAAGGAAATGACTAAAGATAATGGCTTTGATTATTTAATATAAAACATTGTAAAATAGTGTGTTAACTATGTTTTATTTGCTTTTATCAATAATGTTCACTATCTTTATAAAGATAATAAATTGCATTTTAGAACAAACAATATATGAAAAAACAATTATTATTCGGCTTGTTGGTTGCAAGTATGCTTATTGGCTGCGATAAAGAAAACGGCACAGACCTTCCTGACCCCGAACCGATACCTGAACTGGATGAGCCACAGGATAATTCGACATTCCTGAAATTCTCAACCTGTATAAAACTGATGGACGAGGTTATGACGAAAGCTTCGGTTTCCCAGTTTCATAAAGACGACAAAATCGGGAATATCCTAAAACATCAAATGGTATAGGTTATTGCACTCCAATGGTACACCTTTATTGGAAAGCTGAAGGTTCATCACAGTGGGTATTACTTCGTTGTGATTTGGATGAAATATTAGCCGCAAAAATAAATACGAGTCAGGAAGAAAATAATCTATTTTTGAAACCGTTAAATTATATAAATTTTCAACAAGATCATTGGTGGTAACCTTGACTACAAACTATGAACCGTTCAAGGATGGCGAGACTATCGCTAGAATATGTAATATGACAGAACTGTCAAACCGTTATAAATAGTAGTAGATATGAGTACAACTATATCAGGAACTGATCCCAAAATGATTGCCAACAATCTTACTTCCGCATGCCCAACACATCCATGTGAAATTTTGAAAGATGAAATCGAGTATAGAGGAATATCGCAACGTAAATTGGCTGGGCAGATGGGATTAACTTATTCTGTTTTAAATGATCTATTGAATGCCCGCCGGCCTATTACAGAAAAAACGGCATTACTTTTTGAAGCAGCTTTAGGCATCGAAGCTGAACTGTTAATGCGTCTTCAGCTGAAATCTTAATTATTATTTTACAAATATATGCAAATGTTTATATCACCCCTCCCCATTTTGCTTTTTAACATTTCAATTCTGTTTGCTTTTACACCTTACAGTTTTGTTCTCATTTTTCCCTATTGTTCTCTGTCATCACTGTATATACTAATTGAAAAGTAGTGCACTTTTCAATTAGTATATACATGAATGGAAAGTCCTACCGACAAGGAACAGACCTAAGCCATGAGAAAATATGTCCGTGATGATGTGATGCAGCACTATGCGGAAGGCTCCGGAACAGACTTTCGACTATCTCAATACCATGAAGAACGGAAGCCCGAAAGAAATCTTTCAGAAAAAAGAGTGGGCAGAACGTGTGAACCAGGAAAGTCTGGAGAAGATGAAAACCGAATGGAGCCGGAATCTTCAGGAACCGCACCAGGACAAGGTCGGGAAGAGAGCCAACAACAGGGAAACAGTATTTCCCAGGTGCCGAAATTAACCAGGCACCGCAGCGGAAGAAGCAACAGGAGGAAGAACTTGACCAGCTTAGGAAAAGGAGCCGGGGTTTTGGAATGGGTATGTGATTTTAAATATACTAACTGCTTGCGTTATGGTGGTTTGTCCCCTGTTCTTCTGATACAGGGGTATTAGGCTTTCCTATTATAAAATTGGAAAAATAAAAGCGCCTTGTTTTGATCTCGTGACACAATCAAAACAAGGTCAAAAGAAAAAACTGAAATGAGTTACCTTATATGCTTATAAGAGCAGGAACCAATGGTTATTTCAAGCACCTGTCTGACTTCAAATAGTCCTCAATGAGTTTTGGGTCTAAGCCTTCACACCGTACCTGGATTATGCCTTTGCGGTCAATAATAAAGCAAGTGGGGCGGGATTGGGCGTCGTATATAATGTTCATTGAGTTGCCTTCTGGTTGAAAATCAGAAATTAATGTAAAATCTGGATAGTGTTTTTGAAGTTCCTTTAGATGCTCAAGATTGGAGGTGCAACAGAATACAACGATATCCAGATCTTTTCGGTCAGTTTTGTCCAAAAGTTCTTTAAGGTAATCCCTTCCGTATTTTCCCATGCAGCTCAATCCGTCATACAGCAGAAGTAGGTTTTTATTCTCCATGCTTCTCCAGTCGAATTTTTCTCCTGATGCCGTCTGGGTTTCGAATTTGACATATTGGTCACCCTCGGACAATTGAGGCGTTTCTATATAATTGCGAATGTAATTGGCGTAAGAAGTGTTTTGTAGCGTATCCGGCAGAACATTTAGTATGTTTTTGAGGGTTTTCTTTCCAATCATATTTCTTAACATATATACTCTTTGCAGACCGCTTGGAACAGTAAAATACTTTAAAGCTAAACCAACATTCTCTATGGCAGCCTTTGAATAAAGTAGTGAAAGTATGTTTTCCAGCGAATCGTTTTTCTCTGGGTGTTCCTTCATGAGCCGATAGATAGCATTTGCATTCTCCTCATAACCATACCATAGCAGGCTGTCTTCCTTTAAGTAGTTGGCTTCAGTTATGCGCTTGTCTTGTTCCGCTGTGAACGATGTTAACAGTATGAAAAGTAAGATTGCGATTGTAAATATCTGTTTATTAATAGTGTAAAATATACTACTAAAGTTATTACATACTGTTTTTCTGGCTTGCTTCAGCATCTGTTCCTTTGTACTTGCTCTTGGCAGGAGCATTCCAAATAAATTCTTTGTATTCATATTTACTTTTATTTTGAAATTTATAGTTGTGTATTTACTTTTATTTTCCACTATCGTTTTCTGTTTATCACGTACACGGCAGAGTTCCCGTTGTGTCTTTTCCTTATACTCCTGAAGAACTTTGATTTCGTTGCGCAGTCTGTTGTTCTCTTCCTGAAAAACCTGAAATTCTTTAGCCTTTTCTGCTGCCAAGCTTTCCGCTTTTGCCTTTGCTTCTGTTGCCTGGACTATAAGTTCTAGAGCTGGAAGCTGTTTCGCTGTCTGTTCCCGGGCAGCCTGTAGTAGTTGGCAAATGGCTTCTGTTCCCTCTGGCTTGCTTTTGGGTTGTATATTTACTTTATCTTTCATTTTTTAATTGATTAAATATGCTTTTAATATGCTAAATATGCTGATATTAGGCTCTTGTTTTTATTAAATATGCTGTAAATATATCAAATATTCCTGAAATATACTTCTAGTTACTTGTTTTTTCGCTTAAAGTGAATGAGTATTCATAAAGCTTCTCCAAAGCCAGATAAGGCGTCTGGATGCGTGTAAGTGACTGTTATAAGGGCTTGCCCATGAATGTTTTAATCTTGTCTATAACGGCTTCCATTGGCTTTCCTAAACCTGTAGCTTCAGCAGATACCAATATCAAATTTCCTTCTTTTATGCTATTGTCTTTTTTTTGATTGTTTTACAGAATCAAAGTTATTCCTTGTATTTGATAAGGTACAAAACACAAACGGCCTTATTTTTCATTCTGACCAAGGATGGCAATATCAACACTGCAGATATCGGAAAGTGTTGGAAGATCGCGGAATACTTCAGAGTATGTCTCGAAAAGGAAACTGCCTGGACAATGCTATGGCTGAAAATTTCTTCGGAATTATGAAATCGGAACTTCTATATGCTCAAACTTTTGAATCTGCTAAAGAGCTCATAGATGCGTTAGAAGAATATATAGACTATTATAACAATAAAAGAATTAAAATCAGATTAAATGGAAAGAGTCCGGTGCAGTACCGAACTCTTTATCAAAATCTATAGTAGATAACTTGTCCAACTTTTTGGGGGCACTTCAGATATAGTAGGGGGATTGTTGTTTTTGAACGAATAGGGGAGAGGCTATTTTCCGATTTCTTCCTTTAATAGTCTGGTCCTTATTTAACTAAACTTATAGGTTTATATTGGTTTTCTTTTGTATCATTGTCAATGAAAAGAAAACATTATTTATGAAGTTTGTAAGAGTTGTTGAAGACTATGAGCATTTGTGGGCTGTTAAGGAACCGGACAAAGAATTTGATGAGCTGACTTCTTTGTTTGAGAAATGGAATAATACGGACTATCTGTTAGATTTTTTTTAAGATAACATTGAAGATTTGAAGAATCATTTCCATATAGAGAAGATTTCAGAAGCCATACGAGATACCTTTGAGGATGCAGATGAATTGGAGGAGCTTATTTTAGAGTTTCCATATACCGAAAATTTGGATGGTTTGTTTATCCCTCTTGACATTACAGATACAGGATGTGTGGAATTGACAAGAAGAAAAGCCCGGAATTGGAATTGAGACAAGCACGCCAGTTGGTTGAGAATATACGCCATCCGTCTTGAAGCTAATGTTTATATCGTTACAGGTGGAGCAATAAAGCTCACTCATTTAATGCAGGACAAGGAACATACGGTTCTGGAACTGGAGAAACTGAATAAATGTAAGGCTTTTCTCAAACTTAATGGAGTTTTTGACAAAGAGAGTTTTGTCGATTTAAATAAGGAGGATTAAATATGAGTACAGCTATTGATTTTTTAAAGAAACACGAAAGTGTTTCTCCATCACATTTCGAGGAAAATGCAAAATGGAGAAAGGAAAATAGAGCTTGGCTGGAATGGTCACGCAATATTGCTTTATCTTTAGTAGAATATATGGAGTCTAACGGTTTAAATCGAAATGGATTGGCAGAGCGCTTGGAAGTTTCTCCGCAGTATATTAGTAAAATCTTATCTGGAAAAGTAAACTTTTCTTTTAAAAGTATTGCAGAGATAGAACAAAAACTTGATATTAAATTGTTGAATGTAGTGGAATGGGCGTGATTAGTATGTGCTAGTGAACTACTCATGTCTAAAAGGTATGAACTTCGGATGAAAGCGCCCGCGTCTTTCTTGCCTTGTATGAAGAGGTTGTCATGAACCACCAGTACCAGTAACAAAAAATAGGGTGATATTGTGGTTCCCCACTTTATCACCCTATTGCTTTTATCATGTTTTTATTTATTCCAGTCTACGTGCACCGTCACTGATTACAACATCATAAATCTTCGGGCTTCTGTTGAATTTAGCCTTAAATTCTTCTTTGGCCTTTTCAATGAATGTGCCGTATAATTCTTCTTTTACAAGGTTGATTGTACAACCGCCGAATCCGCCACCCATTACGCGTGAACCGGTTACACCGCAATCAAAGGCAAGGTCATTCAGGAAGTCAAGCTCTTCGCAGCTTACTTCATACAGCTTGCTCATGCCATGATGTGTTTCGTACATCTTCTGGCCTACTGTTTCATAGTCGCCTTTTTCCAATGCATCACAAACATCAAGCACGCGTTGGATTTCTTCGATTACATATTCTGCACGCATAAAGTCTTCCGCACTGATTTCAGCCTTAACTTCCTCGAGCATTTCCATATTGCAGTCGCGCAGGAATTCTACGTGCGGGTGTTTCTTCTGGATGGCTGCAACAGCGGCTTCGCAACTTTGGCGACGCTTGTTGTATGCAGAAGAAGCGAGCTCGTGTTTTACAACGGAGTCTACCAACACCAAGCGGTAACCTTTCGGTTCGAACGGGAAGTATTGGTATTCCAGTGAACGGCAATCCAAACGGATGAGGCTGCCCTTTTTACCGAATACGGAAGCAAACTGGTCCATGATACCGCAATTTACACCACAGTAGTTGTGTTCTGTTGCCTGTCCTACCTTAGCCAGCTCAAACTTATCGATTTTATTGTCGCCGAACAGGTCGTTCAGTGCATATGCATAAGTACTTTCCAATGCGGCGGAAGAGGACATACCTGCACCCAGGGGTACATCACCTGCAAAGGCGGTATTGAATCCTTTCACTTCTACGCCACGCTTAATCATTTCACGGCATACACCGAAAATATATCTTGCCCAGCTGGCGCGGGGAGCATCTTCTTCGTTCAGACCAAATTCCACGTAATCCTTCAAGTCGATGGAATAAGCTTTCACTGTATTTGTGCCATTCGGTTTTATTTCTGCAATCATACCTTTGTCGATTGCTCCGGGGAATACAAAACCACCGTTATAGTCGGTATGTTCACCGATTAGGTTGATGCGACCCGGAGAAGCATATACAGCTCCTGTTGTTCCGTCAAAATGCTTGATGAAACGGTTTCTTACGTATTCTATATCCATGATATTGTTTTTTAAGGTGAATAAATCTATTACCTGTATTATCTATCAATCAACTTTAATGTCTTTGTTTACGTTCTTGCAACCTATCAGTCCGTAGAACAACAGATATGCAAGGGCTGCGATGATTACCCAGTAGCTTGCCATGAAGCCTGCCATGTCGGCAACCAAACCTTGGATAACGGGAAGAATACCGCCACCGCATACCAAAACCATGAACAAGCCGGAAGCGGCTGCCAGATATTTACCCAAACCTTCTACTGCAAGGTTGAAGATACCGCCCCACATGATGGAAGTACACAGTCCGACTAATACCAGATACATGGCATTGATGGGTACTTCTGCAAGTCCGAATGACAAGCCGCCGGTAGCGCTCTGTTGGAGTACCGGTAGGTTTACGAGAGAATCAGTAGATGAGAAGATGGCGAGGAATACCAAAACCAGACCCAAAGCCGAGGTAAACGTAAGCATTGCTTTACTGGAAATCTTAGCGCCCAATGATGCACCTGCCAGACGGCCTATCAGCATCAGGAACCAGTAAGTACCTACTACGAATCCGGAGATGGTAGATGCGATGCCTGCGCCGCCCTTTTCTACAGGGTCGGTCAAGAAGAGGTTCAGTGTACCCGGCACACCCACTTCAATACCTACATATACGAAGATTGCGATAGCTCCCAAGATGAAGTGACGGAACTTTAAAGCGCCGGACATCAACTTGCCGATAGGCTCTGTGGTTGTAGCGGCGTTGGGCTCCGGTATCGGAACGAACAACAGTACAAGGAATGCCAGTGCAAATACCGCCATTGCCGTGTACATCACAGGGAATATCTGAGAAATGGTGGCTTTCTCAATAGAACCTGCAATGAGGATACCCACGAACATCGGAGTGATAGTTGCCATTACAGAGTTGAAAGAGCCGCCGATTTGGATGAGCTGGTTACCTTTGTTACCTTCACCGCCTAATTTGTTCAGCATCGGGTTTACAACCGTATTCAGCAAGCACATGGAGAAACCTGCGATGAATGCGCCAATCAAATATACGGCAAATGCCATTTCCGGGCTGGAGTGTCCGGACAAAAACTGGATGCCCACACCTATAAAGCCGATGGCTACCGCGATGAGCGCTGTTTTTTTATATCCGACTTTCTGCAATAAGATACCGCTTGGTATTCCCATTACTGCGTATGCGATGAAGTTACCGAAGTTACCCAGCATACCCAATGCGTTGGATACGGAGAATTGGTTTTTAAGTACAATTCCCATCGGTGCAGCAAGATTAGTAACAAATGAGATCATACCAAAAAGGAAAATCATCGTTATGATTGCGATGAGTTTACCATTCTGTTTTTGTTGTGTCATGGTTTTGAAAAATTTATAAATTTATAATTAGGTTAGTTAGTTCATTTATTTACTCTTGTACACCGAACTTGTAAATCGTGATTTGTTGGTATTCATCTCCGGGGAGTAATACGGCTGACGGGAAATGAGCTTTGTTGGGGGTATCCGGGAAGCATTGCGCTTCAAAGCATACCGCACTTCTTGCCGGGAAAGTGGCACCATGAGCACCTGCGAATCCGTTCAGCCAGTTTCCTGTATAAAGTTGTACGCCATTTTCAGTAGTATATACTTCCATTGTACGTCCGCTGACGGGATCGGTACAGGTTGCGGCAAGGCTTAACTCTCCGCTTTCCGTCTTGTTCAATACGTAGCAATGGTCATATCCGGAACCGTTTATCAATTGTTGGAATTTGTCATTAATGCGTTCACCGATGCTGTGAGGGGTACGGAAATCCATTGGAGTACCTTCTACTTTCTGAACTTCTCCGGTGGGAATGGACACTTCATCAATAGGAGTATAGAAATCGGCATTGATGGTGATGATGTTATTCAGAACATCGGGGGTAGGATTGGCAATACCCGCAAGATTAAAGAAACCATGATTGGTTAAATTGACGACGGTCGCTTTATCGGTTGTTGCCCTGTATTCTATAACCAGAGCGTTTGTCTCGTCTTCCAGACGATAAGTCATTTCCACTTCCAGAGTACCGGGGAATCCTTCTTCGCCGTCGGCAGATGTGTAGTTGAAAATAACAGTTGATTCGTTGGGCTGAACCGCATCCCATATACGGGTATGGAAACCGGTTGGCCCGCCATGCAATGAGTTAGGCCCGTTGTTAATGGTTAATTGGTGTTCCTCTCCATATAGAGTGAATTTTCCATTGGCAATCCGGTTGCCGTAACGTCCTATCGTTGTACTTAAGAAAGGTTCGGGACTGTTGATTACATGATCTATGCTGTCGTGTCCTAAAACTACATTGGCATATTTCCCGTTTTTATCGGGAACCATAATCGAAAGAAGCGCGCAGCCGTAATTGGTTACGGCAACTTCCATGCCCTGAGCATTTTTGAGGATAAATAGATCTGTTTTTTGATTGTTGATATTCTTCTGAAAGTCTTTTTTGTCCAGACTGGACAAATTACTTTCTGTTGGGGTAGTGTCTATCATAATTCAATGGTATTATTTAATTTTCTTGCAAATAAAGAGAAATTCTTTTGTTCCCCCAAGTAATTGAGAAGAAATGTGGAGAACATTTTATGAAAGTTTAGCGTTTAACAATTGGAATACAAATTGATATTTTTTGTATGTTTGTCGCGTTAATCTAAAAAAGAATTGTAACAATATTGAATTGTACTAATTAAAAACAACGAATGTATCCTCTAAAATTTGAGCCTATCCTGAAACAAACACTTTGGGGTGGCGACAAGATTATCCCATTCAAGCACTTGAATGAAACTCTGCCGAATGTAGGTGAGAGTTGGGAAGTTTCAGCAGTAGAAGATAGTGAATCGGTAGTTGCCAATGGTGTGGACAAAGGGTATACCTTGCCCGAAATGGTTCGTAAATACAAAGACGAATTGGTGGGCGAAGCGAATTACGCACGATTTGGAAACAAATTTCCATTGCTGATAAAGTTTATTGATGCCAAGTTGGATTTGTCTATTCAGGTACATCCGGGTGATGAACTTGCCAAGAAGCGTCATAACAGTTTTGGTAAAAACGAAATGTGGTATGTTATTGCTGCGGACAAAGGCGCGAAATTAATTTCCGGTTTTTCCGAAGAAATAACTCCGAAAGAATATAAAGACAGAGTACATAACGGAACATTTGCCGAAGTCCTCCAGACTTGTGCCATCGAGCCGGGAGATGTATTTTATGTTCCTGCCGGTCGTGTGCATGGCATCGGTGCCGGAGCGTTTGTTGCCGAAATTCAGCAAACATCCGATATAACTTATCGTATCTTCGATTATAATCGTAAGGATAAAGACGGCAAATCCCGCGAACTGCATACCGGCCAAGCCATGGATGCCATTAACTTTGCCGATGTGCAGGATGATTTCCGTACAGAATACGATCGCATACAGAATGAGCCGGTTGAAATGGTAGCAAGCCCTTACTTCACTACGTCCGTGTACGACATGACGGAGGAAATAACTTGCGACTATTCGGAACTGGATTCTTTCGTAATCTTTATTTGTGTGGAAGGTACTTGCCGTCTGACAGATGACAATCGGAACGAAATAACTCTGTGCGCCGGTGAGACTGTGCTGTTGCCTGCAGCTATTCAGGAAGTGACAATCGTTCCGGAAGGTGGCAGCGTGAAGTTGCTTGAGACTTACGTATAAGTTAATATCATCGCAGCAATCAAGTAAACTGAATAGAGCGCATTTAGTTAATATCGTTATATCAATGCAGTTAACATCATGTATCCAATGATGTTAACTGCATATTTTTCTTTTTCTCTTTCACCAGCGCCGCAATGAGATATTTTCCTTTGGCGACAATATCGCTCCATCGTGTGCTGTGTATCACTTGCCATACATACCCCTTCAGCCTTCCGTAGTCTGACAGGCGCAGAATCGCGTTGACTTCCTCCGGATTTATGATTCTCATCTGTTGCAGGGTGAACATCAGCCCGTCGTAATTGTGCGTTTGCTTGTTGTAGGCATACCCCGGTACAGGCAGAAGAAAATCCTCTCCGGGACTTCCTTCTTCTGTTTTTGCTTTTATTTGCTTTACTTTACTTTGTTCTGAATTGCTTGCATTTTCGGGTAAAATGTCTGCAAGTTGCGTGCAATTCTCATTGTTCTGCGTACAAACCTCTTCATTTCCCATACAGCTATCCAATAGATAGGGCAGTGCTTTCAAGTCCCTTTTTCTTCGTTTGGTGGCTTCCAGCCATACCTTCTGAAAGGAGGCGGAAGTGAGTACACGCTGTTCTTCATAGGATTTCTTGTCGAAGAATCCCTTATCCAGTAGGATTTGTATAATCTTCTCCATAGATTCCTCTTCAATCCCTGTCTTGTGGGCAAACAGCGTGCATTGCTCTTTGTCCCACAACAGATAATATCCTTTCTCTTTGTACATCTTGCAGAGTAGTTTCATTACTGCGGTAATTCCCGCCAGCCCGCATTTGGCTTCCACGAGTTCTATCGGTGCGTCATCAAAGAAATTCACGTTTAGCGGGAAATACATGATTCCCCCATAATTCATTGCCATAACCTTTTTCTCTTAACTTTCATCTTTCAATTATCAATTTTCAACCGACCACCGCTCTCCATTCCAGGAAATTTTCCATCCGGAAGGTTCTCCACGCTTGCAGTTCTATGTCCCAGTATGCAACGGCGCCTGCAATTTTAGCCATGTCGTATTCTTTCTTGAACGCGTTTTTGTAGGGTAACAATGTTGCCCTGACAAGTTTGAATGTTCCGTCCTGTTTGTGGTAGGCGATGAGTGCGCATCCGTATTGCATATGGTCTATGAGGCTCTCGATACGTTCTACCATCCATCCGGCGCAGTTTTCCGTGTAGTCTTTTTCCTGCATGATATGGATTTTCCATCGTTTTCTTACCGCTTCCTGTTGTGAAGTGTGCTTTCTTTTTTTCATAATCTTGTTTGATTAATGGATTGATAAATAAGTTATAATACTGTTTAGCTGTCGTTTAAGTTGCATAAAAAAAGATGCCGTCTTTTTCAGAAAAGCGGCATCTTTATTATTAGTGTGGCTCAATCTTTGCTAAAGCGGTTGCAAAGATATGTCCTTTTCATGACAGATTGTCCATTGTTATTTATCGGCTGTGTTTTGTTATTTTATATTACTGTTTTTCTTTTGCTTTTTATCAGTTGTTTGGTATAGTTTTTCTTTCTTTATTTCACTGATGTCTCCTTTTATTGTATTGATTGATAATGGCTTCCCATTCTTTGAATACAGTATGTCCAAATCGGCTATAAATCGGCATAGCGTCGCTGTTCCATACTGTGGGTCGACTCCCATATCCCCTTCAAGAAACATTTCCAATAATACTGTTTCAAGCTTTCTGCGCTCCTTGAAAATCATTATGATTTTCTCTCCTGTTTTTGGCCCTTGATTTCCTTTAACTTTTTGTTTAATAGTTGTTTCACTCTTATTATAACTGTTGCAGGCAGTTTTTTTTATCTGTCTTTTTACTTGTTTTTTTACTCATATCAAATGTTTTTTTTGCCAATTCCTAATGAGTGGACACCATGTCATGAAATACGAAGTTAGTGCTAATGAGGGGAATATACAAATATCGGAATGTCGTTTTGAAAATTGTCGTTGTAAGTTTCAGAAAATTAAAGGCTTATGGAGTAGGGGGAAAGTGTTTTTTAAACGTTCGTTTAATGTGCACAAAGATACGTGTTGTTTTTGATATGTGCAAAATGTTTGATAAAAATATATTTCATCGCTATTTTATTTCACCTATAAGTAGTTGTATAATAGATGTTTAATTCTATCTAATAGGGCTGATTATTTTCTTTGTTTCATTTAAAATCTTCCGGTTTATGTATTGAACAATTTTGACGTTTTTTAAACGAACGTCTAAAAAACACTTTTTGTTTTTAGCCCTTTCGTTTTCAGCTTTTTATAAGCGAATGACTAACATAACTGTTTTTCTACTTCTTTTTCCGTGATGGTAGGAAGTTTTAAAACAAGATGTATGCTAACTAAACTATTAAAAATAACTGCATTACATAAATTGACCGGTAGGTGCTTCGCTACTCCGGTGTCCCTAAAGAACACCCTTTTCACAAGGTCTTATATCAATTTTGGACTTTACGATTATCATTAAATAATGCCTCGTTCATCTGCAAATTTTCTATCAGATATGAATTGGTTTGCAATTCGTGTTTCTTATAGTCGTGAGTTGGCTTTAAAAGCTATTTTAGATGCTGAGAAAATCGAGAATTTCATCCCGATGCGTTATGAATATATCATAAAGTCCGGTAAACGTCTTCGTAAATTGCTTCCGGCTATTCATAATCTTGTTTTCGTTCATTCTACCCGCAAACGTATAGACGCTTTGAAGGATGAATTGGAATCATCTATGCCCATACGTTTTATTATGAATCGTGAGTATTGCCGGCCGGTAATTATTCCCGATGCGCAAATGCGCAGCTTTATTCTTGTGGCAGGAACTTACGATGAAGCTATTCTTTATGTAGAACCTGCCGAACTGCATTTGGTAAAAGGCCAGAGAGTTCGTATTACAGGCGGTGTATTCGAAGGTGTAATCGGTGAGTTTGTACGCATTCGTCATGACCGTCGTGTAGTGGTTAATATTGAAGGTGTTATGGCTGTTGCTACCACCTTTATCCCCCCTTCCTTAGTAGAACCGGTGAAATAATTACTCTCTTATAATTCATAAAATCATAATTTATAATTCATAAATCGATGGATTCATTATTTTCCTTAGCCCATCGGCTTCTTACCTATGGACTTGACGGGAGTCCTATCTACGTGGACGAGTTTACACGTTTGAATCGTGACGTTTACGAACAAGCCTTGGAACTTTATGGTACTCGTGGTAAGACTGCCGAGGCCGAAGCCGAATTATGCCTTGGTCTTTTGGCAGCTTTTGCCGCTACTATTTACGATAACGGGCAAAAGCAGCAACACATTCAGCAGGTGTTGGAACGTAGTTGGGAAGTTCTTCCCAAACTGTCTGCATCGTTACTCAAAGTCCGGCTTCTTGTCTATTGCTATAGTGAAGTTTATGATGAAGAATTGGCCAAAGAAGCTCATTGTATCATTAATACTTGGAATAAGGTTGGTTTAACTTTGGAACAGGTGGATATAATTGCGGATTTGAAGAATTTTGAAGAAAATCAGTATCCTTTTGAAGTGATAGAATAATTAACTAACATTTTACTTTGTGAGTATGTTATTGGATTGATCTTTAGTAAATAATTTATTATATAAAGTATTTACTAAAAACAAGATTATTATTATTCCTATTTTAAATCTGAGACAATCATCGATCATTGGAGTAAATAGAAACTATTCAAAGTGTTCAGTAATGAGAACGAATATTGTTGCATTCATTCATTGAAAGGATTTGTAGAGTAACTGACTGGCTTGGGTAAGAAGAATTTGATATCTGCCCTTAAGCTTTATGTTCCCAACTCAGTAGCTATAGGTTTTCCCAAGCAAAAGACAGACAATCTGTCCAATATCATGTATCATAAGAAGGAAGAACTCGACCTGAATAAAGTTTCCAGCATTCATTCAAGTTTTTTCGTGATGGTCACGGTGTAAATAATTCTCCGAAACAATGTCATCAAGTTTTGGTAATCTTTTGGGATTCTCCATGGGTGGGTTTAAGGGTACGGCATCTCAATACCCAAATATAATTCACATGAGATATTCCGTTGATAAGGAATATTATCATGATTTGGAGCAGCGTTGTTGTGATAAGCATGACGCACTCAAGAAACTGAAAATGCGTTCATCTGAAAAATACTATATAGAGATTGCCCTCGTCCAGACAGACTTACTCGCCTATTTAGTATCTGTATTTTTCGTTTATGCGTTTATTCTACCCTATGTCTTGGTTTCTGCACTGTTTGTATCACATTTCAGCTTGTTGGGAAAAGAAACCCCAATGCGGGGCTAATGGTGGTTCTTTACTCTTCAGATGTATAGACATATTTCTTTACTATCCTGTAGAGGGAATTTTAATTTTTGAAATCAAAGAAGCAGGCATTCATTTATGAGAAGCCTGAGGCTTTATTTACTAAGAATATTCTACATTATATGAAAGCATTAATATTGAACAGTGGCCTTGGTCACAGAATGGGAGTACTCACCAGTGAGTATCCCAAGTGTATGACGGAGATTTCGCACAAGAATACGATACTCTCTCGTCAGTTGAGACAGATTGCATCTGTAGGTATTAAGGAGGTGGTGATGACCACGGGCTATTACAACCAGGTGCTTATTGACTACTGCAACTTTTTGAGCCTACCATTGAAGTTCACGTTTGTCAACAACCCTTTATATGACAAGACAAACTACATCTATAGTATCTATTGCGCTAAGGAGTACCTTCAGGACGACGACATAGTGCTGATGCATGGCGACCTAGTTTTTGAGAACCAAGTCTTTGATGCTGTCATTGAGAATGGAAAAAGTTGTATGATAGTCAGTTCTACGTTGGTCTTGCCAGAGAAGGACTTTAAGGCTGTCATTAAAGATGGTAAGATTATTAAGGTAGGCATCGAGTTTTTCAATGACGCTATGGTAGCGCAGCCTCTTTACAAATTGCAGAAAAAGGATTGGAAAATTTGGCTTGATAACATTGTTAAGTTCTGTGAAGCAGATAACTGTAAGTGCTATGCAGAGAATGCTTTTAACGAAGTGAGCGACCAGATGGATATTGAGCCTTTGGATGTGAAGAACGCGCTTTGTGCAGAAATTGACACCCCTGAAGACTTGACCATCGTCAGTGCCAAGCTGAAGGAGGTGAACAACCGCACGGTATATATGAGCTTTTCCACAGAGTACATCCACTCTGGTCATATTGCCATCATCAAGAAAGCGCAGCGTTTAGGCAGACTGATTATAGGTGTGCTCTCCGACGAAGCAGTAGCTTCATTTCGTCGTTTCCCTCTCATTCCCTATGAGGAGCGCAAAGCTCTTGTGGAGAATATTATCGGCGTGGAGCGAGTGGTGGAGCAAAAGACCCTCAGTTATGAGGACAACCTGCGAGGACTGCATCCCGATTATGTAGTGCATGGCGATGACTGGAAAGAAGGTTTCCAGAAGCCCATCCGTCAGGAGGTGCAAGAGGTTCTGGCTGAGTATGGTGGACAGTTGGTGGAATTCCCATATAGTCACGATGCTAAATATGATGAACTTGAAAAGATATCCCGCTCTCAGTTAGCTATGCCTGATATGCGTCGTAGCAGACTGAAGAAACTTATCAATATGAAGGGACTTGTAACGGCTATGGAGGCCCATAGTGGCATTACAGGCCTCATTGCAGAAAAGACCACAGTACTGCAAGAGGGAAAAACTTATCAATTTGATGCTATGTGGGTCAGCTCGCTCTGTGATTCTACAGCCAAGGGTAAACCTGACATTGAGTTGGTGGATATGACTTCTCGTTTCCGTACTATTGATGATATTATGGAAGTAACCACGAAACCTATTATCTTCGATGGCGATACGGGTGGGCTGACAGAACACTTTGTTTATACTGTCCGTTCTCTAGAGCGCATGGGTGTGTCAATGGTTGTCATTGAAGACAAGATAGGCCTGAAGAAAAACTCTCTCTTCGGTACAGAAGTGAAGCAGACACAAGATAGTATTGAGAGCTTCTGCGCCAAGATACAAGCAGGTAAGCGTGCTCAGAAAACAAAGGACTTCATGATTTGTGCCCGTATTGAGAGCCTCATTTTGGAGCAAGGTATGGAGGATGCTTTGGAACGTGCCTTTGCCTTTGCTGGTGTAGGTGCTGATGCCATAATGATTCACTCTCGCAAGAAAGATCCCGCAGAGATCTTTGAGTTCGTGGAGAAATTCCGTGAGACGAATCAGACCACTCCTATTGTGGTTGTTCCCACTTCGTTCAATGTTGTCACTGAGGAAGAGTTTAAACAACGTGGCGTGAATGTGGTTATCTATGCTAACCAGCTCACTCGCACGGGCTTTCCTGCTATGCAGGACGCTGCTCGCACTATCCTGGAGTATCATCGTGCAAAGGAGTGTGATGACAAGTGCATGTCAATTAAGGAAATTATCAATCTTATCCCAGAAGAATAATGATTAGACCAGAATATTTCATCAATACGCTGAAAGCGAATAATATAGATTTCTACGCAGGAGTTCCTGACTCTCTGCTGAAGAATATCTGTGCGTATATCACTGACAATCTGCCCAAAGGACAGAATATCATTGCAGCTAATGAAGGTGGTGCCATGGGGATAGCTGCTGGTTATCATTTGGCTACTAACAAAATTCCTGTGGTGTATATGCAGAACAGTGGTGAAGGTAATATTATCAATCCCTTGGCTTCTCTCACCGACAAGGAGGTTTATAATATTCCTGTATTGATCATTATTGGTTGGCGTGGTCGCCCTGGTGTGTATGACGAACCACAGCACATTAAGCAGGGTAAAATTACCACAGGCTTGCTCAATACCATGGGTATCAACTATACGGTTTTGAATAAAGACGAGGGTAAGGCTGAGAAGCAAATCAAGGATGCTGTCAGCTATATGCAACGCACCAACGAGTGCTATGCACTTGTCATTGAAAAGGATACTTTTGATGCTTATTCCTTGCAAAATGTGGTTAGGAACAACCTGACACTTTCTCGTGAAGAGGCTATTCAAATTGTTGCAGGAAGTATTGAGGATGATGCTTGCATCGTTTCCACGACTGGTATGATAAGCCGAGAGCTTTTTGAGTATCGCACAACTCAGAATCAAGGTCATGAACGCGACTTTCTGACAGTAGGCTCAATGGGGCATGCTTCGCAGATAGCACTCGGCATTGCCTTGCAAAAGCCCAATCGTAAAGTATATTGTTTCGATGGTGATGGTGCCAGTATTATGCATATGGGCAATATGGCTATTATTGCACAGATGCAACCCAAAAACTACGTGCATGTGGTGTTCAACAATGGTGCTCACGATTCTGTTGGTGGTCAGCCTACTGTTGGACTGCAAATTAATCTACCCAAAATGGCGGAGGAGATAGGCTACAAGACCTCTTTCTCTGTGGATAACAGTGACTCCCTTCGTCTGATACTTCAGCACTTGAGAAGCATTGAAGGACCAGTCTTGCTGGAGGCGAAAGTTAAGAAGGGCAATCGTAAGGACCTTGGTCGCCCCACCACCACTCCTGTTCAGAACAAAGAAGCCTTTATGAACTTCTTAAAGGATTAAGATATGCAAATAATATATAAAGGTATAGAGAATCTGACAAAGGCTCTTGAAGGCTCTAAGAAAGTCTTGTTAGTCTGCGACAGTAGTTATCCTTTCCTCGGTATTAAGCATGACATTGAATCCTTGCCAGTGCCGATAGTGGTGTTCGACCAATTCACTTCCAATCCCCTCTATGATGATGTCTGCAAGGGAGTTGATATCTTCAATATCACCCAGTGCGACACCATCCTTGCAGTAGGTGGAGGCTCTTCAATGGATGTAGCCAAGTGTATTAAGCTCTATTGCAAGATGTCCAAATATATGCTCTATTTGGAGCAAGACTACCAGGACACAGGTATTCCTCTCATTGCCATCCCCACCACAGCTGGTACAGGTAGTGAGAGTACCAGCTATGCTGTCATCTACTATGATGGCAGGAAGCAGAGTGTCACTCATGATAGTATTATCCCTAATGTCGCTATCCTAGAACCCAATGTCTTGAAGACCCTCCCTCTTTATCAGAAGAAATGTACCATGCTTGATGCTTATTGCCAGGGTATAGAGTCCTGGTGGTCGGTTAACTCTACAGAGAAAAGTAAGAAACTATCCAAGAGAGCTGTAGAGATTATTACAGAGTGGTGGCGGGAGTATATCTTAGAAAATACCAACGAAGCTGCAGAAGCAATCATGGAGGCTGCTAACCTTGCAGGTCAGGCTATTTGCATTACGCAGACCACAGCCCCCCATGCCTTTAGCTACAAAATAACCTCGCTTTATAAGCTCCCTCACGGTCATGCCGTAGCTATCAGTTTGCCTGAAATCTGGTATTATATGCTTGATAATATGGATAAGTGCATCGACCCTCGTGGTAGTGAATACCTCCAAAAGAGCTTTACTCAAATAGCCCAAGCCATGAGAGTCTTCACAGGCAATGTTGATGATGCCATCAGCAAGTTTCGTCAGATAATAGACTTTTTGGAGATTACTAATCCTATTTCTTACAATCGTAAGCAAGAGCTTAACATCCTTTCCACTTCCGTCAATCCTATCCGTTTGAGGAATAACCCTGTGGAGTTGGATGAACATGCCATCAAAGTGATTTATGAGAAAATAATAGGGTGGCAACATTAATAAAGATGATAGATGGGCATGTATGAGATACTAGAATTATAGAAAAGATTTATGCACTATAATTAGCCCAAATACATATAATTATGAATTAAAAAGAGCAGAGTTTAATGCTGCTAATAATTATTTGATGTCAAGGAATTTGATGTTGATAATGATAATGTGAGAATTTTTGAAGGAGATATGTCATAAAACAGAAAATATTTCAATTATATCAAACGCACAAATAATTGTTAGCAGCGATGCAGCATATGACAGTTATACTATAAGCATAGCAGGTCTTCAGGACTATGATGGATGTTTCGTTAAATACAGCACTGGCTCTAATACCTTTTCGTTTGCCAATGGGTAGCTTACAATTAAGGAAAGTAATAACACTGGAAGAAAAGGCAATTATACATTGGTTCTGTCATGAAAATAGTGCATTCATTAGATCATCAGACCTTTTCATATATAGATGCTAGGTTTTGGGCAAAGTAATTCTTGGTACGGTAGTGAAATTTTCTAAAAGCTCCTTTAACGCCTCTATCATTTGAAATGCATATTGCTAAGTCAAGTTAGATATCAGTCTGCTACATGAAGGTTTCTTTGATAATAAATACTAGAGCTAGGAAGTTGCATGTTATTACATTTCAATTTCAGAAATATCAGTCGTAAGTACTAATTTTTGTCGTCTTGTTTAATTTTTTTATATCTCTATTTGTGGTTACCGTATCGATATTATGGAATACTAGTAGACTAGAATATATAATGATGAAAAGTATAATCAGTGACGGGATGAAAGCATATCTTTCAAATTTTTTGAGGGAGTTGCAAGAGCTGGAGGATTGTATTGAGGCTGTAGTAAAGGCGAAGTTTATAATGACAAACATCAGATAAGGTTGAAAATATAATGAAAACAGTAATGCTGGTTTTTGGAACTCGACCAGAAGCCATTAAGATGGCACCACTGGTGAAGGTGTTCCAGATGGATACGGAGCACTTCCGTACCTTAGTGTGTGTGACCGGTCAGCACCGAGAGATGCTTGACCAGGTGCTTCAAATCTTTGATATACAGCCCGACTACGATCTGAATATCATGAAACAGGGGCAAGATCTCTACGATGTCACCGCCCGTGTGCTCACGGGTATGCGCAACGTGCTTCGCGAGGTTAAGCCCGACGTCGTGTTTGTCCATGGCGACACTACTACCTCTACAGCAGCCGCCCTCGCCGCATTTTATCAACAGATACCCGTGGCTCACATAGAGGCAGGTCTCCGCACCCATAACATCTACAGTCCTTGGCCTGAGGAGATGAACCGCCAAATTACAAGCCGCATCGCCACTTATAACTTCTCGCCCACACCTCTCAGTCGCAAGAACCTCGAAGAAGAAAAGGTCCAGGGACAGATCTTTGTCACCGGCAACACTGTGATTGATGCACTCCACATGGTGGTAAAGCGCCTCAAGGAAGAGCAGACTCTTGTCAAGGAGCAAGAACAGGTACTTGCTAAGGCTGGCTATGATGTCACTCGCCTGAAGGCTGGCAAGAAGCTGGTTCTAATAACTGGTCATAGACGTGAGAATTTCGGCAATGGTTTCATACGCATGGTCACCGCTATGAAGGACCTCAGCGAGAAATATCCTGAGGTGGATTTTGTGTATCCTATGCACTTGAATCCCAATGTACGCAGGCCTATTCATGAGATCTTTGGCGAGGATTTAACCCGTCCGAACTTTTTCTTTATTGAGCCTTTGCAGTATTTGGAGTTTGTCTATCTCATGGAGAAGTCTACCATTGTCCTCACTGACTCTGGTGGTATTCAAGAAGAGGCTCCTGGTCTTGGTAAACCGGTGCTTGTAATGCGTGACACAACAGAGCGCCCAGAGGCACTGGAGAGTGGCACCGTTCATTTGGTAGGCACAGACTATAATATGATTGTTAATGAGGTCAGTATCTTGCTCGACGATGCAGAGGCCTATAAGTGTATGAGCCAGGCAGTGAATCCTTATGGCGATGGCAAAGCTTGCGGACGTATTGTGGATGCGTTAAGATAAGGAGAAGAATATTATAATGTGAAGACATACATTTTGGGGGCTTCAGCATATTGAGTCAAATGTTGGTTATATTATGTACTGATGATAGAGGAGATGAGATTGTGTCAAAGATATGCTTTTATGTTTCGAATTTGAAAACTATGAATTTTTTTTGCAACTGAAAATCCTAAACTTTTTGAACAGATGTTTTTCTGAAATAATAGGAGATAGTGTAGCAAAATGCAGGATGTCTCATCTTATTAATGTAAGTAGGAGACTGAAAACTAGCGATTGCGAAAGTATCACATTTATATGGACTTGGATGTTGAGAACCACGAATGTATGAAAGTAAATAATCCCAATAAAATATTCTTTCAAGTGCTAAAATATATTTAGGGAGGAGCAATAATTAAATGCGACAGACTCGGAGTGGAACTTGATTTCATAGTCGATAAACATGTACTAATAGCACTTTTGTGGTTGAAGACTTCCGTAATAGCAACCATTTTTCACGGTAAGTAGCTGTTAAGTTGAGAAAAAAGATAGATAAATATTTGCAAGAAAATGGACAATAAACAAATTTTAGTAACATCGCCGTTGCTACCTAATCTTGATGAGTTTCATGAACTGCTACAGCAGATATGGAATTCGAAATGGATTACTAATAATGGTAGTTTTCATCAGCAGTTGGAGAAGGCTTTGGCTGATTATCTGAAAGTGCCTTATGTGAGTCTTTTTACCAATGGCACATTGCCTTTGCTCACAGCATTACAGGCACTGAGAATTACGGGCGAAGTCATAACCACTCCATATTCGTTTGTGGCCACTACACACTCCTTATGGTGGAATGGAATCAAACCTGTGTTTGTGGATATTGACCCAGCTACGGGATGTATGATACCTGAATTGATTGAGCGGGCCATTACCCCTAAGACCACGGCTATTATGCCTGTGCATGTCTATGGCAAACCCTGTAAGACCAAGGAAATTCAAGAAATAGCTGACAAGTATGGTTTGAAAACCATCTATGATGCTGCACACGCTTTTGGAGTTGAAGTAAATGGCAAGGGAATTACGAATGAGGGCGACATGAGTACGCTTAGTTTCCATGCTACCAAGGTTTACAACACCATTGAAGGTGGAGCCCTTGTTGTACATGACGAGAAGATGAAGCAGCGCATTGACTACTTGAAGAATTTCGGTTTTGCTGGCGAAACAGTGGTAGTTGCCCCAGGAATCAATGGAAAAATGGATGAGATACGCTCGGCATATGGTTTGCTTAATCTTAAACAGGTGGATGATGCCATCAAAAACAGGCAACGAGTAGCAATTAAGTATTGCAGGGCACTTAAGAATGTTGAGGGCATCACTTTCTGGGATGAAACGCCTGGAGTGCGTCACAATTATAGCTATTTCCCCATTTTTGTGGACGCTGAAAAGTATGGAATGACGCGCGATGAGCTTTATTTCAAGATGCAGAAGAGTAATGTATATGGACGACGTTATTTCTATCCTCTTATCAGTGAGTTTAGTACTTATCGTAATTTAGAAAGCTCGAGACCTGAGAATCTGCCCAATGCATATAAGATGGCAGATACTGTTGTCTGTCTGCCCATACACCACGCCCTTTCCGATGAAGATATACAGCGTGTCTTATCAGAAATTGTGAAATGATGAATAATAAGAATATTTTAGTTCTTCCTGGTACCCAGTGGCAGGTGCCTCTGATAGAGAAAATACAGCAGATGGGGCATAGAGCTCTGGTTGTGAACCCCGATCCAGAGGCTCCAGGCATGATAATTGCTGACGATGTGCTTGTTTCCGACATATTTAATAAGGATCATGTCATACAGTATGGTCACGATCGGAAAATTGAAGCTGTGATGTCAGACGAGTGTGACATTGTTATGAACTGGGTAGCCGAATTGGGCAGTATCTTTCAGGTGCCTACACTCGACGAGGAGACAGCATCTCTCTTCACTGACAAGTTCCTCATGCGCGAATTCAGCAAGAAACATGGACTGAAACACCCTGAGTACAGGCTTTGTAAGACAGTGGAAGATGCCGTAAATCTGCTAAAAGAGATCAAGCGCCCTATCATCATCAAACCCCTCGATAGTAATGCTAGCCACGGTGTATTTAAGTGTTCAACAGAGGAAGAGGTGCGTTGCTACTTCGATGAGTCTATGTCCTTTTCCCGTGTTGAGAAGGCGGTGCTTGCTGAACGCTTTATTATGGGTACAGAGTTCACCATCGATGGTGTAAAGACTCCTCATGGTCACTACACGATGGCTATCAGTGAGAAGAAGCATTTTGCCCACAATGAGAACATCGCCAATGAGTTGCTCTTCTCCCACTATAACTCTTATTTTGATTACGATAAGCTACGGGCAACCAACGATGCTTTCGTGACGAAGAGTAATCTCCAGTTCGGCTTCACCCATGCTGAGTATAAATACGAAGATGGCGAGTTCTATCTTATCGAGATTGCAGCTCGCGGTGGTGGAAACATGATTTCCTCGTGTATCACGCAGCATATGACGGGCTACGACACCTATCGCTATCTCGTGGAGTGTGCTATAGGTCATGTCCATGATGAAGATTTTTCACTACGTCCAGAATATCGTGAGCGGGTTGCGATACTTAAATTCTTTGCTACCCCAAATGGTGGAGGTAAGGTGAGAACGATAGAGGGTATGGATTATATGGAGAGCGAACCCGACATCAAACACTATTGTTTGAACTTCCAAATCGGTAATATCATTAGGGATGCCCTCAATGACTCCGTTCGCATAGGTTTTTATATTGTCTGCTCTGAGAATATGGAGCAGTTACGGCGGGTGATAGACAACGTAGAACAGAAATTTAAAATATTATATTGACTTATGGATTCCATCTGTATCAAACAACAAGTAATAGAGAAGATTGAGGCCAACAAAATATCGACCACCGAGATTGGTGATGTGCTTGGCAAAACTGGCCAAATAGAAAGAGTGCATGCTCTCAATGCTGGTATGTTCAAGGCTGGCGAAGTGAAGATTATCTATGCTATCAACAACAGCAATTATGAGGTACACAAACAGTTGGCTGAGAGCGATGACATCAAGGACAAGATTCTCTTTGTTTATAATGTGAATTGTGACCGTGCTGTCTTTGGTGACCTTGTGTCGAAGTATATCATGCTCTACAAGCGGGCCAAGGCCATCGTTATTAACGGCAAGATGCGTGATGCTCACACCCTCATTAAGGAGAAGTACCCTATTTGGCTGGAAGATGTCAGCCCTATTGGTTGTGTTAACAAACAGAATGGTTCTGACATCGACCCTGCTCTACTTCAGGAGTTGAAGGATAAGTATGATGGCAGCATTATGGTCTGTGATGATTCTGGCGTGGTGATGATTCCCAAGGATAAAATTAATGAGAAGCTCCTCATTAAGCTTGACTTCATCGAGTTCCAGGAGGACATCTGGTTCTATTGTGTTGATACCCTTAAGATGAGTACATACGACACAGTATGCCTGAAGAAGTATCTTGACGGAGGACTGATTGACGACAAGATGCTGGAGAGGTTAAATGAGTTTCAGAATGTGATAAATAAGTAGACATTATGTTGACACTTGAGGAAGTAAATTCGATACCAATCTTCGATACGCTCTCACATCCCACTATCAATGGTAATTGGTTGCATCCTCGCTATGATGGAATGGCCGTGGCAAGTGATATGTTAGTTCAGATGGAGCAAAGCAATATCTGTGGTACATTTGCTGTTGGAATGAAAGGAATTGGCGGATATGACGAAGAAAGATATGTGAAATCATTTCGGGGGAATAAATTTCTTCCTGTGGCATTCTTAGATTTTGAGGGCTTAGAAGAAAGGCATATCAAGACAAGGCTACAGGAAGTCAAGAGCAAAGGCTATGTGGGAGTGAAGTTGCATCCGCGATTTGCTCATTTCTACCTCACAGATTCAAGGTTACAAAAAATTATCGACTGTGCCAATGAACTTAATTTGATTCCCCTTCTTTGTACTTTCTTCTATAGCAATCAGCAGAGTCAAAATAAAAATAATATTGAAACATTAGGCGATTTGTTGATGGCAATAGATAAGGAAAGCGATATAATACTTCTTCATGGTGGGCTCACTCGCTTGTTAGAGACCATGGAAATGGTTCGTTTCTTTCCAAATGTAATTCTTGACCTCTCGCTAACACTCTCCAAATACGAAGGGACACACCTCGATAGTGACTTTGACTATATTTTTAGGCTTTTTGACCGACGTACAACCATCGGTACCGATTATCCTGAAATTAGTTATGCTAAGTTAAGAGAACGGTACAACCATTTTGTGCAAAATACAACAAAGGAGAAGGCAGAGAATATAGCTTACAAGAATATTAAAAATCTGTTACAGAAACATCTAATTTCGATAGCCTAAAAATAATCCTTTAGAATGAGATGACTGAAAATAAAGCATATAACGTAGTTTATGTAGGATATTCAGAGAAAATGCTAGCTTTACTCATGGAATCAATTGCGATTACAACTTCAAGGAGTATTTTATGTTGAGTATCATATTATGTGGAATACCAAGATTTATTGGATAAGGTACAATTGCCAGAACTTCAAATAGATTATTGTCTATTGGAGGTAATGAGCCTGTGAGTGCAAATGCATGGGAAGAGGTGAAACGAAAAGGGCGTAACGCAATAGAGAAATGGATAGAAGACTACATGAAATATCTCTCTTGTGCCGTTGTTTTCGTAGGGGCAGAAATGGCAGAACACCCTTGAGTGCAATATGAGATAGAGTATACATGGAAAGAGAATAAAGGCATAGTGTGTATTGGTATTCACAATCTAAAGAATCAAGTTGAGTTAACAGGTAAGTCTGGAGCTAATCTACTTTCTAAGTTTTATATTAACAAGACGTTCAACTATATTGCGAAGCATGACAATTTTTTCGACGTTAATGATATTCGATTGTCAGAAGTATGCACTTCCCATAAACCTTCCGCGAGTAACACTCGTAGCGACATCGCCAACATATTGAAGCTCTCTTTGAGGAGGCAATTAAAATATGTAATAACTACCTGAAATGAACATATAAGAGATGTTTAATGTAGATGGACGCACTTACTTGCAGATGATGCAGATAATATTGAGTGAATGGCAAATAATAGTGTAAATTGTAAGAGTCGGCTAGTTGTGATAGGTGCAATGTTGATACCCTAAAAGAATGGATTTGGCTGATTGTAATACCTATAGTTAACTTTGGGTATATTGGCATTCAACACTTGTAACTGAGCGTATGATGAGAAGTCGCAAGCAGGATTTTATCAATATCGTGAGGAAAGTGGCTCCTGAGAAAAAACATAAGCAAGAGTTTTTCAATTTTAATCCCATACTCGGCAACAAGGATAAAAACAGATATAGAGTTCGTGAAGACATCAGAATTAGGTATATCGTGGTCGGTTGGGTATTTCTATATTTGATTGTTGTGTCAGTTTAGTTTATGATAAAATAAGGCGGTAATGTGAGCTTTTTGCGAATAAAGAGTTAAGTATTTATGGAACAAAAAATAGATGATCGACCAGTAATGGTCAGTATACAATGTACTGTTTATAATCATGAGCCATACTTGCGGCAGTGCTTGGATGGCTTTGTTATGCAGAAGACCAATTTCCGTTTTGAGGCAATAGTGCACGATGATGCCTCTACGGATGGCAGTGTTGCTATTATACGTGAGTATGCGGAGAAGTATCCTAATATTATTAAGCCTATTTATGAGACGGAGAATCAGTATTCTAAGAATGATGGCTCCCTTCAGCGTATTTTAGATGAAGCATGTTCGGGAAAATATATAGCGATTTGTGAGGGCGACGACTATTGGATAGAACCGATGAAATTACAAAAGCAGGTGGATTATATGGAAACACACACCAATGTTGTACTTTTGCATACTGCCTTTAAGTTCTACGATGATGATAATAAAAGTTTTTTTGAATTAGCAAAAGAGAATATATTAATATTGGAGAACGTTAAAGAGCGACGAACTGTCATGACGGGAATCCTTGATGGGAATAAATACAGAGTTCAGACAGTAACTTCGTTATATCGCAAAGAAGCTTATAATTCTATACAGCCTTTACTAAGAGAACAGCAAGGAAAATTCTTAATGGGAGATTCTCAACTTTGGGTTTTCTTACTCACACAAGGTGATATATTTTTTTCTTCAGATGTAACCTCGGTGTATAGAGTTCACATTGGGTCGGCATGTCACAAAGAGAGAATTGTTGATAATTTACGATTTAAGTTGTCATGTGCCGAGATGCGTGTGTATATGGCGGACAAAGTTGGTTTGCCAAATGCTGTTAAACAAAAATTTGAAAAGGAATATAATACCAGTTTATTAAAGTATTGTAGTTTTGACACTACTTATAAACCCTTTATAGATATTAAAAGTCAAGAACTTATAGAAAGGCTGAAATGTATCCTTTTGGACTCTAATTTTTTTTTATTTCTTATTAGGCATTATTTAATTATAACATATAAACATGGGTGACTCATTAAAAGGGAAAGCTATAATTGGCGTTGGATGGAGTACAATGGAGAATGTTGCACGGTATGGTATAACTTTTGTTGTTACTCTTGTTCTAGCTAGACTGTTAGGCCCAGATGAGTACGGGTTAATAGGAATCGTGTCTATATTAATTAATGTTTTTAATGCAATTGTAGATAGTGGGCTAACAGCAGCTTTGGTAAGAAAGAAGAATGTGAACAACACAGATTATTCTACGGTTTTTGTTGCGAATTTTGTGATTTCGGTCTTTCTATCTATAGTATTGTTTTTTTTATCTGGGTATATATCTGTTTTTTTTTCGAGACCTGAGTTGAAAGTTTTGACTGAGGTAATGTCTGTTGTTATTGTAATAAATTCGTTAGCTATAGTACAGAAAGCGAGATTGACAAGAGAGATTAATTTCAGAATCCAGACCAAAATTTCGGTAATAGCAACTATATTAAGCGGCATTTTGGGGATTGCGTTGGCATATATGGGGTATGGTGTGTGGGCTCTTGTATGGCAGCAAATTTCCAGTCAATTGTTAATCACAATATTATTGTGGTATTTTAACAGATGGCGCCCCCAATTGATATTTTCTATTGAAAGTTTTAAGGAACTTTGGGGGTTTGGATGGAAATTATTAGCGAGTAGTCTGATTGGTACAATATGGGACGAGGTATTTTCTATAGTTATAGGAAAATGTTATAGCCCATCTTCTCTTGGTTTGTATACAAGGGCACGTCAGTTCGCATCACTTTGTTCTAGTAATATAAATACGGTCGTTCAAAGAGTGAGTTATCCAGTTTTAAGTTCAATACAAGACGATAAAGAAAGGCTAAAGAATGGGTATGAGAGAGTTATAAAGATGACAATGCTACCGACTTTTGTCCTTATGGTTGGGATGGCTGCTGTTGCAAAGCCTATGATAGTTGTGCTGATAGGCGAAAAATGGATAGGGTGCATACCAATGTTGCAATTAATTTGCTTTGATATGATGTTATATCCACTCCATGCTTTAAATCTCAATGCTATTCAAGTATTAGGTAGATCAGATTTGATACTAAAACTTAGGATTATAAAGACTATAATAGCTACTTCAGTCCTAATTGTTGGTATTGTACATGGAATATTATGGATGCTTTTTGCTTCCATAATAATAGGATGGTTAAGTTATTTTTTGAATTCATATTTTTTGAAATCATTATTAGATTACACTATATATGACCAATTGAGAACAATAATTCCCGGTTTGGTAATTGCATTAGTAATGGGGGGGATTGTTTTTACTATAACATTTTTGTCAATTAATGTTTATGTTATGCTGATATCGCAAATGATATTAGGTTTAATAGTTGTTATATTTCTTTGTGAGAAGATCCAGTTAGCTGAGTACATTGAGTTGAAATCAATTCTTATGAGCGTATCAAAAAAATGAAATGAATAAAAAAAGTGTTGTTAGCGTTTCAGGTTTCGGGTGGAGTGGGTCTGGGGCCGTAGTTGATTTATTAAGAGAATATGAAGATGTTGATATCGTTGATTCTAATGGTAGTGATTTTGAATGTACATTTCTGTATAATATCTATAAGTTAGACCTTCTGCTTAACCAATTTAATAGCCGACTTAGTAGTTCAGATGCTATTAAGGAATTTCGCGAGAATGTATATTTTGAATCTGAGAAACGTGGTTTTGAAGAAGTATTCAATGGTAAATACAAACAATTTGCTGATGAATATTTGAATTCTATAGTTGATTTTTCATTATGCGGTTGGACTTTCAGAGATATTCAATACCCATTAGCCCATAATCGATGGAAGAATCGATACAATTGGCTCGTAGACCATTTTTGGGGTAATAGACTTACTGGAAAATTAGCTCTTTGTAGGAGTATTAAAAAGAAAATGTTTTTGAAAGTTAGTCACAAAATGGAGGTGTCGTATAATCCCGTTAATTTTGATGATATAACGAGAAGGTATATTGATAGATTATTAAGAGAGGTTCATCCTCATCCTAATAACCCTTTGATTTTAGATCAAGGTTTTCCTCCCGACAGACCTGATATGTTTTTTAAGTATTTAGACTGCCCCAAATGTATAGTAGTGAGAAGGGATCCTCGCGATATTTATTTGCTGGCAAAATGTGCCATATCATATATGGCGGTTCCATTGCCGATATCAAATGTTGATGATTTTATACGCTTTTACAAAAAAGTAATAAAAGGGTCAAAAGTGAATGATACAGAAAATATCCTCTCAATAAATTTTGAAGATTTGATTTTTGAATATTCAAAAACCGTGGAAAAGATTGAAAAATTCTTGGGAATTTCCAAACATATGTGTCCTAGAACAAAATTTCATCCGGATGTTTCTGTAAATAATGTGAACTTAAAACATAGATATAAAATGTATGCAAAAGATATTAATAAGATAGAAATATATCTTTCTGATTCATTATATCCTTTTGAAAAGTATAATATAAAAAGGACTGATCAGGCAGTTTTTTAGAATGTGTTTTTAATATGGTAAATACTTCAAATTTACATAAGACCCCACTATCTTATACGATTACATTATTGTGCTCGACAATGTTCCTGGTTTCACCCTATAGGCTCTTTGGTGTACATATGCCAGATTTATTTTGCCTTATCGCAGGTTTATTAAGTTTTGTGGTGCTATTACAAAATGGTAAAGGTTTGCCTTACACGAAACCATATCTACATTTCTTTTTTTATCTCTTGTTAGTCCCTCCTCTAGTAACAATCGCTCTAGGTGTTCCTGGAAATATAGGTCAGACCTTATTGCCGACTGGTATCATTATTTTTACAATATGGATGCTCTCATTAAATTCTCTCATAGATTATAACCGAATCCTCCATATATATAGGTTTATTGTTTTTTTTTCAATAGCATTCTTCTATTTTCAGGAATTGTCATATTTAGCCTTAGGTGTGAGACCAACTTTATATATACCATTTCTTAGTCCGTATTATGATAATTTTGCAATAACAGATTTATCTGAGTCAAGAAGCGCACTGGATAGATCTAGTTCATTATTTCTTGAATCGGCCCATTTTGTAGAATTCATTCTGCCCTATATTTGCATTCGATTTTTTGAGTATATAAAAAAAAGGAAAAATATTGTCGAAATAATATTTCTTTTATTAACAATTGTTGTGGCGCAGTCTGGGTGTGGTTATATAGAAGCCATCTTTGTTGGATTGTATTTTTTTTTAAGTCAGTATAAGGCAAATTTGATAGTCAAATTAGGTGTAGTATTCTTTATAATTTTAATTATTCTTGGAATATTAATTATCATTCCTGATAATCCCATAGTGGTAGGTATAATAGAAAGGTCTAGTGAATTTTCCACGACAGTTGAGGCGTATGGGCCCAAATCAGGTTTTAAGCGACTGTTTTGGGGTTATTTTGTATACGACTCTATGGATGTTTGGAATAAATTGTTTGGTTTGGGCATCGGATCTGTAGAGTATATGTTTAATAAAACCTATATTCCAGGACTTAATCCTAATGCAAACTTTATGAATGGTATTCAGGCATCTCTAATATATGGGGGAATATTAGGTACATGGTTGTTGTCACGGTTTGTTTTTATGCTTATAAGAAAGATGACAGTAGTATCACAAGCTATAATGATAGCGATGATAGGTCTTTTCTTTTGTGAACTGATGTTTAATAATTTTAAGACTTTTCATTATCTTCTTATAGCGTATTGCTACAATCTTAAGGTAAAATACGCATACGATAGCGAATAAAGTATAAATTTCTGTTATAATAATAAATTATGTAATGAAGAACATTCTATTTATTGCCAATTCTTGTTTGCCGATAACAGGCCCTGAGAATATATGTAATGCACGACAGTTAGCTGTGCTTAGTCAGAGTGGAGAGTTTAATATAGATCTTGTTACAAGGCATGATAATACAACATATTATCCAAAAGAGGATATAGAAAAATATGGTATAAAACTCAATTCGTTGAATTTTATAGATGTTGAGAATAAAATTAATATTAAAACTGTCTGGCAGCACTTTTTGGCATGGTTAAAGTTTGGGGTTGTGGAGGCGGGGTATCACTGGGCTATAGCAGCATTGCCTTTATGCGAAAAGCTTGTGAAAGAAAATAAATATGATTATATCGTCTCGAAAAATGCTAGTAGTTATCTTATTGCATATTACCTTCAAAAAAAGTATGGAATTAAATGGGTTGCTTCTTGGAATGATCCATTCCCTGGCTACCTTTGGATAGAGCCTTATGGTCATGGAAACAGTCCTGAAATGGTAAAAAAGTGCAAAAAGATCGTTAATATAATGAAGAGTGCCAACGAGTATGTGTATCCCAATAATCGTCTTGCGAAATATGTAAATTCTTACGTACAAGCCGATGAACAAACGATTCATATAATTCCACACGTTGTGATAAGAAAAGCCAAAGAGACTCCTAAAAAAATCTCAGGCCCAATAAAACTTATACATCCAGGGCAGTGCAACGCTCCACGTTATGCTCGCCCCCTATTACAAGCGCTAAAAGAGCTGATAGAAGAGAAAAAAATTGGAAATAATGATTTGACCATTACCTTTATGGGAAAAACAAATGCTGACGAAATGGCTATGATGAAAAAATTCCCTCTAAAGGATGTAGTGACAACACGCGAACCGGTTTCATATCGCCAAAGTTTTGAAGTGTTAATGGAATACGACATTGCGCTAATTATTGAAGCAAACTGCGATGAAGGAATTTTTCTTCCAACTAAGGTGACAGATTTCATGATGGCAGGTATACGCATGTTAGCAGTTTGCCCAAAGGTTGGTGTACAACATGACCTTTATGAAAAGGGGTATATTCCGTATTTCGGAGATATTGCCGACATTAATTCTATAAAAACTACTCTGCTGAAGATAGTTGATGATAGCAAAAAAACTAATTGGAATGAATACAAAGTAAAGGTTCCAGAGAACTTTACAGCTAATTATGTAGTTGAAAAATTTTTAAAAATATAAGAAATATTGAAGATATGTATAATTTCTCAGAAAAAAAAACAAAAGAGATACACGAACAACTTCTTGTGTTGTTGAAAGCTTTTAAAGAAATATGCGAAGCAGAGGGTATTTGGTATAGCCTTGCTTTTGGGACTGTACTAGGTGCTGTGCGACATAAAGGATTTATTCCTTGGGATTTGGATGCTGACGTTGTAATAAGATTGGCTGATGTTGATAAGTTTAGGATAGCATTCACAAAGCATAAACCTGATAGCATTGGATTGAGTGTTCATGATAAAGAAAAACGAAATACAAAATCTCACGATGTTCTATATTTTGAAAAGGGCGGGGCTTTCAATGATCTTCATCTAGACATTTATCCGCTGATAGGGGCGCCTAATGACCTGAATAAGCAAAAGAATGTGTGGAGAAGAAATTATTTTATCGATAGATTTTTTAGATCCAAATATGTTAATTTGGCAGATTGCCTTGAAAAAAACAGGTATAAGGTGTATTTTGTAAAGTTGATAGATAAGTTTATCCCTGATAGCTTTATTAAGTCAAATATAAAAAAGAGAGAAATAGAGTTTAATGTCGAAGCATCTGACTATTTAACGTGTTTGGCTGCTCCATATATGCCAACACCTAAGAGTTGTTGGGAACTTGTAACGCTTATGCCATTTGAAGACACAGAATTTAATGTGCCTGGAAATTGGGATTTATACCTAAAATCACTATATGGTGACTATATGACACCAAGAAAGTATTAATAGACTGGACAAAAGATGAGAATCATATTAATTGGAGCTATCATCAGCACACATTCTGCGAAATGGGTGAATAGCCTTTCAAGGCGAGGACATGAGGTGATGCTGGTATCATATCCTGTTTCTTCAAAAAAGAATATCACCTACGATTCTGAGGTTGTTATCCATAAATTGCGGTTTGGTGGGAGGCTGGGGTATTACCTGAACGTGCTAGAAATGAGGCGTATCTATAAACACTTTAAGCCAGATGTTGTTGTGGTGCATTATGCTTCTGGATTTGGTACGATGGCGAGGTTGGCAAGGTTGAAACCACTGGTGATCTCATGTTATGGCAGCGATATGTTTATCTATCCTTTCCTAAATAGATTTAATATGTATAATATCAGGAAGAATTTGAGGTATGCAGATGCCGTGGGTTGTACTAGCCAGATTATGGCAGAACAAACAAGGATAAAAGTGATGAATGACCCTGATATGAAAATTACCGTAACCCCGTTTGGTATCAATACCAGTATTTTTCATCCTGCTGAGCGGACAGAGGATAAGGACAGGATGGTCGTTGGTATTATAAAATATCTGGAACCCATATATGATATTCCTCTGCTGATTAATGCATTTGCTATAATTCATAAAGAAATGGATAACAAACCGTTACTGAAGATTTATGGTGATGGGCATTTGGAGGACGAATTAGTGAAACTAACAGAAGAATTGGGAGTGGCTAATGACGTGCGGTTTATGGGTGCCATCCCCAATATGAAAGTACCAAAGGTTCTTAGTGGGATGGATATTTTTGTGAACTGTTCCAAAAGTGAGAGTTTTGGCGTGAATATGGTTGAGGCTATGGCTTGTGGTGTACCTGTCGTTGCCACTAACACCCCAGGAGCAAGGGAGGTTATTGTAGATGGTGAAACAGGATTCATCATGAAGGACAGAGAACCCGAAACGATGGCGGCGATTTTTAGAAAGCTAATGAATGACAATAAATTACGGATAAAAATGGGGCAAGCTGGACAGAAAAGATCGAATACTCTTTATGACTGGGAGCAGAATCTGGACACCATTGAAGGGATGCTGAAGTCTGTTGTTAAAAAATAACACGGAGAGATGAGCTATTTGAAACATATAGGCTTGTTGTTGAGGGAGATTTCTAATCCCCCGCTGTTTATATATCACGTTTGTCATTATTTGAACAGGGATGTGCCACTATGGCTGTCTCAATATATATCAAAGCGAAATTCGGCATCCCCGACTCTTCATGAACTTACGGTCAGTACCATTGATGGCTCTGACCAAGTTGTTCATCCTGATATAATAAAATACGCAAATGGAGTGGCTATGGTATGTACTCCTTACCCATACGCGATGGAGGAATATGAAAACCCCTGTTTGTATTGGGGTAAATCGATAGATAAACTGCAATCTGTAATATGCCCTTTTGATAGACAAAGTGAACATATTCAGGGTGTTCATATGTCAGACCCTTGTATATTGAATATAAGAGACGAACTGCTTTGTATCTACAGGGAAACCATAAAAAAGGATGACTATATTTACATGAAGAGAATGAGACTGGCTGGGACGGAAATATTATATCAGTCAGATCGCCATTTGCTGATGGAGTCATCAGACTATTATATTCTTTCGCCAGCAGCTTTGATTTGTGGTGAAGATTTGCTGGTGTATTATGTGAAATATGCGAAGCCTAACCAGACTGAGCTTATCTTGAGCAGATTTTCATCAAATGGTTATCATTTGTTAGAGAGTCTAACTATGAAAGTAGAGAACGAACCATCAGACTATTATATCTGGCACATCGGAATATATAATGCAGATGACTACGGTAAGGGGGTAATAAATGGAGATAGGATGAAAGGACTGTTCTTGTATCAACATAGGAAGAAGAAAACAAATCTAAAACTATTCCATGCTGTCAGTGCAGGTGTTGAAAGTTGTAAATGGGAAATAAGAGAAGAGGTGACAATGCCAGATTCTAAGAAAGATAGTATTTGGTTTCCCTATAAGTCTTGCTATAACCCCCAAACTATGAAAATACTATTGAGCTTTAGGGATAAGAAAAGTAGGAATAGATTAATTGAAATATAAAAATAAGAAGAGAAATGAAAATGTCTGAAATTCAGGAGAGTGATAATATGCAAAAAAAGTCAGAACTGGTTATGGTGCGATAACCAATCGCTATGTCTTGTAAAATATTTGAGGTAAGATATAAAGAGATTCTTATCAACGAGCGGTTTAAGATGATAGTTATCGCATCTTTTTTCGCCTGCTTGCTCCTTATAAATTATAATTTTGTGCCTTCAAAGAGGGCACATGTGATGAGGGACAGTACTAGGTGTGCTGATGGGGGTGCAGTGATATATAAGCCATCAAGATATTTTCAATATGAATACTAGGTGGAGTCGATTTATGATTTATATAGGTCAGAATTTGTTTGCCATTTATATGTTATAGTATTTCTTTATACCTACCCTGAAAGTATATGTTAATTTCATAGAGTATTCTGGATTGACAGTACTTAACGCTATTGCTATCTTGATGATGATTATAAATTTGGCATTTCGTCTTGTCTTTATCTACGTATTGCAGAATGATAGATTGATTAGCAATATATTAGGTGAGAATTAAATTGAATTTATATTAACAAGAGTATATGAGTAACATTAAAATTTGCGTAGTCGGACTTGGCTACGTGGGACTGCCTTTAGCATGTCTCTTTTCAACTAAGTATGAAACCATGGGCTTCGACATGAATCAGAAGCGCGTGGATGCCCTAATGACAGGACATGACGCTACGCTGGAAGTGAGTGATGAACTGCTGCAGGATGCCATCAATAATCAAGGCTTCATCTGCACTACTGATATAGAGAAGATTCGTTCATGCAACTTCTACGTGGTGGCAGTACCTACGCCTGTGGATGAAAACAATCGCCCAGATTTGAAACCTTTGTGGGGCGCATCAGAAACTGTGGGGAAGGTTATTTCGAAAGGTGACATTGTGGTGTATGAATCTACAGTTTATCCTGGTGTGACCGAGGAAGAGTGTCTCCCTGTAGTGGAAAAGGTGAGTGGTTTGAAATTCAACGTTGATTTCTTTGCAGGGTACAGCCCTGAGCGTATTAACCCTGGTGATAGGTTACACACTGTGGAAAAAATTAAGAAGGTGACTTCTGGTAGTACTCCAGAAATAGCAGACATCGTGGACTGTGTGTATAATTCGGTACTAGTGAATGGTACTCACAAGGCACCTTCAATTAAAGTGGCAGAAGCGTCGAAGATTATTGAAAACTCACAACGTGACGTGAACATTGCATTTATGAATGAACTAGCTAAGATTTTCAATGCGATGAGTATTGATACCCACGATGTGATAGAAGCTGCTTCTTCGAAATGGAACTTTATCAAGCTATCTCCAGGTCTTGTTGGAGGTCACTGTATCTCAGTCGACCCTTACTACCTGATACAGAAAGCACAGGTGTATGGCGTACTACCGCGTGTGATGAGCAATGCTCGCAGATTGAACGATGGCATGGGCGAGTATGTGGCTAACCAGACTATTAAATTGATGAATAAAAAGAGCGTGATTGTAAAGGATGCCAAGATTTTGCTGCTGGGCATCACCTTCAAAGAGAACTGTCCCGATATTCGCAACACGAAGATTGTGGACATCTATCATACATTGTCAGAATATACGCAGAATATTACAGTTTTTGACCCTTGGGCTAATTCAGAGGCAGTGAAGCATGAATATGGTATCAGTATTACAAACGACAGCAAGGTATTGAAACTACAGGATTATGATGCCATCATTCTTGGTGTGGCTCACAAAGAGTTTATGGATATGCGCCTGAAAGAACTTCTTAAAGAGAACGGGGTTATCTATGATGTGAAAGGGGTATTGCCGCGCAATATTGTTGACGGAAGATTATAAGAGGAATGATTTCTATTATTTGTTTAATATACAACGAAGAAAGGTACATCAAGAACTGCATTGAGTCTATCCTTGCTCAGGACTATGCGAAAGATGACATGGAAGTGTTGTTCGTGGATGGGATGAGCAAGGACAAGACTCGGGAAATAGTCGCTGAGTATGCGAAGTTATATTCTTTTATCAGACTGATTGACAACCCAGAGAAGATTGTGCCCTATGCTATGAACAAGGGCATAGAGGCAGCCAAGGGCGATGTGATCATTAGGTTGGATGCCCATGCGGCTTATGCAAAGAACTACTTTTCCGCTTTGGTGAAACGATTGAAGGAATTGGAGGCGGACAATGTGGGAGCACCCTGCAGAACTGATGTGTTGAATAAATCAGCCAAAACATTGGCCATTAAGGAAGTGTTGAGCAACAGGTTTGGAGTAGGCGAGTCCATGTTTAGGCTGGGTGTTGATGAGGTACAAGTAGTGGATACCGTACCCTTTGGTTGCTGGCCAAAAACAATTTTCGAAAAATATGGCAAGTATGACGTGCGACTAGTGAGGAATCAAGACATCGAACTGAACAAGCGTATACTGAGAGGTGGTGGGAAAATCTTTCTTGTGCCAGACACGTATAGCACTTACTATGCCCGTGAAACTTACAAGGCATTAGCAAAGAATAACTATGCCAATGGGAAATGGAACATATTAACTGTTGTCTACACCAAAACATTTTCATCGTTGTCGCTGCGACATTTTATACCTCTGCTGTTTCTGTTGTCACTTGTTGTACCACTGTTATTGGGGGTGATATGGTGGCCTGTAGCACTACTATCGGCACTGTCGTTAGTGGCCTACCTATCGCTTATCTCTGTGGTTAGCCTGAAGGCAGCAAAAGAAAAACATCTGAGTTTCATAAGGCTGGTAGAGAGTTTTGCTGTGTTGCATCTGTCGTATGGGTGGGGAAGTATGGTGGGAATTGTTCAGTGCTTGGGCATGAAATCTTAATAACTTGTAAGCATTCATTGTATGGTTCTCTTCTCTCTTTTTATCGATTTATATCTTTGTCTCATAATTTGAATCTTTGAAATTATGAATATAAGTGAATTTTACACTGAATTTTTATTCCGTTATCAAACAAGTGGTGTTTCTCGGAAAATTTCCATCAATGCTTATTGCATTTAGGAAAATGTTGGCATAATTTTATCAAATGGTATCGTGATAACAGAAGCGTATTCATGGGGCTGAAATGGATGAGATTAGTTTGAGCCTGCTTACGGTCGCAGATGCTCAAAAAGAGAAGTTTTCTGTTGTGTTGTTATCGCCTGGGTCTTTTCAGAGGATAGGAACTCGGTTTGTTTCCATTTGAAATCGACTAACGGTATTGAGTTCGATAGAATTGTAAATTGGAAAGCCTTGCCTGCCTTCTTCAAAGTTTAAATGCTTTATGTTAGGTCTAAAGTTTCTTTGAAACATCAACAAGATACTATTAACATATTAATCTTCCAATGTGAGGAATAGCGTGAAGGTTACCGTCAGATTCTGGAAAAGTTGGATAAAACACTTGATGAACTACAGAGCATGCGTAGAGACAAAGAATCTTGCTGTTTAATTATCCATAACTGTGGAAAGCAAGGCTTGGCCCGAGAAAGAATCTGCGCTGCTTTTGAACTTTTTTGAAAAAGAAAAACAGAAGCGTCAATTGTATGGTCGTAAGTCAGAAAAAATCTCCTTACGTTAAGTTTCTGATAAAGACCTTAAAAGTGAGAAGAATGATTTTGACGAGAGCAATCCTTTGGGAGGACTTTGCGAAAATCTATCTACTTTTACAACACCTGAAATGAATAATAGTGTCCCACTTGATCCGCTTGATTTTCTCTGATGATAGTGAACCTAAGAATAGTTGTGTTGATATAGAGGATTTAGAGGGGGTATTCTAATACCAACCTCAAAGATAATGTTTTCACCAATAAATGATGATAGTGAGATTGCAGAATCATTAGAAATAATTAATGCGCTTTATTCGAGTATAAATTATTAATATGTTTTATTTTATAACATATACTTTATATGTAGGTACATTTGGAAATGTATTCTGTTTGATAAGAGTGTAAAAAATACAAAGAAGATTATAAACTTTATTTCATTTTTATGTTTCTTAAATCACTTTTTGACCGAGGAGTATCGTTTTTAGGATTAATTATTTTATTTCCAACCTTATGTATAGTAGCTATTTTGATTCGTGTCAAAATGCCGGGAGGTCCTGTTATCTTTAAACAAAGAAGAGTTGGACAGCATGGGCGGTTATTTACAATGTACAAATTTCGTTCAATGACTACCTGTCATTCTGGAAGTACCGTTTCAGTGAAAGGAGAGAGTCGTATCACTCCATTGGGGGCAGTACTTCGGAAATATAAACTGGATGAATTGCCAGAGTTATGGAATGTGCTGATTGGTGATATGAGTTTTGTGGGACCTCGTCCTGATGTTCCAGGGTATGCGGATAAACTGGAAGGAGAGGATAAGAGAATGTTATTGTTAAAACCTGGTATAACAGGTCCTGCCAGTTTAAAATATCGGAATGAGGAAGAACTTTTGGCCGAACAGGAAAATCCTCTGAAATATAATGATGAAGTATTATTTCCTGATAAAGTACGTCTTAATATAGAATATTTGAATAATTGGTCTTTTGGAAATGATATCAAGATCATTATTTCTACAGTACTGGGAAAAAAATTATAAAGTCATTTTTTTATTAGCTATTCCTTGCCATATAAGGATGTTCAGCTATTAGAAATAATCAAATATATATTTTATGGATAAACGCATTTATCTTTGCCTGGCTCACATGAGCGGCAAGGAGCA
>OHAB01000259.1_pt1 | contig 56901 bp, 46 predicted proteins | sample 1577031 | NCBI WGS metagenome assembly OHAB01 (sample SAMEA3541477, study PRJEB24748) | human gut metagenome | biome: human gut; feature: human-associated habitat; material: faeces | place: China | collected 2012 | reverse complement strand
GTTTTTGAAAATCGAATAAATAATAATAAATAAAAATAGGATTATGAAAAGTTTTTTAGTTGATCAGGATGGTTACTACGGAGAGTTCGGCGGCGCTTATGTTCCGGAAATTCTCCACAAATGTGTAGAGGAACTGAAGAATACGTACCTCGGAGTGCTCGAAAGCGAAGATTTCAAAAAGGAGTTTGACCAGTTGCTGCGTGACTACGTAGGCCGCCCTTCCCCACTCTATCTCGCCCGCAGACTTTCAGAAAAGTATGGTTGCAAAATGTATCTGAAACGGGAAGACCTGAACCATACAGGTGCCCACAAAATCAATAATACTATCGGACAGATTTTGCTGGCACGCCGCATGGGAAAGAAACGTATTATCGCTGAAACCGGAGCCGGACAACACGGCGTTGCAACGGCTACCGTATGTGCTTTGATGGATATGGAATGTATTGTCTATATGGGTAAAACGGACGTTGAGCGCCAGCACATCAATGTCGAAAAAATGAAGATGCTGGGAGCTACCGTAATCCCAGTCACTTCCGGCAACATGACACTGAAAGATGCGACCAACGAAGCAATCCGCGACTGGTGCTGTCATCCTGCCGACACTTATTATATCATCGGCTCAACAGTAGGTCCCCATCCTTATCCCGACATGGTGGCACGCCTGCAATCCGTAATCAGCGAAGAAATCAAAAAACAACTTCTGGAGAAAGAAGGACGTGATCACCCTGATTATCTGATAGCCTGCGTAGGTGGAGGAAGCAATGCCGCCGGAACGATTTATCATTATATCAATGACGAACGGGTAGGCATCATTCTGGCAGAAGCAGGAGGAAAAGGAATAGAAACCGGAATGACCGCCGCCACTATACAGCTTGGGAAAATGGGCATTATTCATGGAGCACGTACTTACGTTATCCAGAACGAAGACGGACAGATCGAAGAACCCTACTCCATCTCCGCCGGACTGGACTATCCGGGAATCGGACCGATACACGCCAATCTTGCCGCTCAAAGACGGGCTACCGTACTAGCTGTCAATGATGACGAAGCAATCCATGCCGCTTATGAACTGACCAAACTTGAAGGAATCATTCCCGCACTGGAATCTGCCCACGCACTGGGTGCGCTGAAAAAATTGAAGTTCAAACCGGAAGATGTGGTTGTACTGACCGTATCGGGACGAGGCGACAAGGACATTGAAACTTATTTGTCTTTCAATGAAAAGTGATTATCAACATCTAGTTTTGTAGTTTGATTTTAGAAATTATAAAAATGAAAACATTCAGTTATACAGCCCATAGCAAACAGGTACTCGGAGATATGCACACTCCTGTCAGTATCTATCTGAAAGTACGTGATATGTACCCGCAATCTGCATTGATGGAGAGTTCCGATTATCATGCAGGAGAAAACTCCCTCTCATTCATCGCTCTTTGTCCGCTGGCAAGTATCGGTGTCAATAGCGGAATAGTCACTGCCAGTTATCCCGACAACAGTCGGAAGGAAGAGCCGCTCACCCAATCATTCACCGTAGAAAAAGCGATGAATCAATTCATCAGTCAGTTTCAAGTGACCGGAGAAAACAAGAATGTATGCGGACTTTACGGATACACCACATTCAACGCAGTGAAATACTTCGAACATATCCCAGTGAAAGAAAGTCATGATGAGCAGAATGATGCTCCGGACTTGCTATACATATTATATAAGTATATCATCGTTTTCAATCATTTCAAGAATGAATTGACATTGGTAGAAATGCTGGGCGAAGGTGAAGAAAGCGGTTTGCCGGAACTGGAGGCCGCTATCGAAAACAGAAATTATGCTTCTTATAATTTCTCGGTGACAGGTCCTGTCAGCAGCCCGATCTCCGATGAGGAACATAAAGCGAACGTTCGCAAGGGTATTGCCCATTGTATGCGTGGTGATGTTTTTCAGATTGTCCTTTCCAGAAGATTCGTCCAGCCTTATGCCGGAGATGATTTCAAAGTCTATCGTGCTCTTCGCAGCATCAACCCTTCTCCTTATCTTTTCTATTTCGATTTCGGGGGATACCGCATTTTCGGTTCTTCACCGGAGACTCACTGTAAAATTGAAGACGGACGTGCCTACATCGACCCGATTGCCGGAACAACCCGCCGTACCGGAGATACGGTAAAAGACCGCGAATTGGCGGAAGCACTGCTTGCCGATCCGAAAGAGAACGCGGAGCATGTGATGCTGGTTGATCTGGCAAGAAATGATCTTTCACGTAATTGCCATGATGTACGGGTATTGTTTTATAAGGAACCACAGTATTACAGTCATGTGATTCATCTGGTCAGCCGCGTGAGCGGTCAGCTGAATGAAGGGGCGGATAAGATTAAAACTTTCATCGATACTTTCCCTGCGGGAACGTTGAGCGGAGCACCGAAAGTACGCGCCATGCAGCTCATCAGCGAACTGGAACCGCACAACCGAGGCGCATACGGCGGCTGCATCGGGTTCATCGGACTGAACGGCAGTCTGAATCAGGCCATCACCATCCGCACCTTCGTCAGCCGCAACGGAGTGCTGTGGTTTCAGGCAGGCGGCGGCATCGTAGCCAAAAGCAACGACGAATACGAACTCCAAGAAGTGAACAACAAGCTGGGAGCACTGAAGAAAGCAATTGTGATGGCTGAGAAAATGTGAGTGCATATACATTGTAAATTGTAAATGAAAAAGATGAAAACGGTTATTATAGACAATTACGACTCTTTCACCTACAACCTCGCGCATCTGGTGAAAGAACTCGGCGCAGCAGTAGACGTGCTGCGCAACGACCAATTCAGAATGGAAGAGCTGGAACGGTACGATAAAATCATCCTCTCCCCCGGTCCCGGCGTGCCCCAAGAAGCCGGATTGCTGACGGACGTAATACGCACCTATTCCGGCAAGAAACCCATACTGGGCGTATGCTTGGGCGAACAGGCCATCGGAGAGGTATTCGGCGGACGGCTGGTGAACCTCAGCAACGTGTTTCATGGCGTACAGACCCGCATACGGCTGGCAGAACCGGACTACATCTTCCGGGGACTGCCCGAAGAAATTCCCGTAGGACGATACCACTCTTGGGTGGTAGATACGGAGGGGCTGCCCGAAACGCTTGCCGTCACCGCCGTCAGCCCCGAAGGGCAGATTATGGCGCTGAAGCACCGGGAGTATGACGTTCGCGGCATACAATTCCATCCGGAATCCGTGCTGACTCCGGACGGAAAACTGATAATGAGGAACTGGCTGCAAGGTGACGCAAACCACACACCTCACGAGGACAAATGACACACCTCGCAGAGAGAAATGACACACCCTGCAAGGGCAAACCACGCACCTCGCGGGAGCAAATCACACACCTCGCGGGAGCAAATCACACACCTCGCGGGAGCAAATGAACGTCATACACTATCTGTCATTCAGAGCATAGCGAAGAATCCCTTCCCCATGCACACACAAGAGAGCAGATTCTTCGCTTCGCTCTGAATGACAGGCAGCATAAACCTCTTAATCGCTAACAGAAACAAATGACAGGCAGCATAAACCTCTTAATCACTAACAGAAACAAATGAAAGCAATATTAGCCCGCCTCTTCAACCACGAAGAGCTCACCGCAGAGGAAACCAAGCAAATTCTCCTCAACATCAGCCGGGAGATGTATCCCGAAGCTCAGATTGCTGCGTTACTCACTGTATTCCAGATGCGTGGCATCACAGTAGACGAGTTGACGGGGTTTCGCGAAGCACTTATGGAGACGCGAATCCCGATAGACTTCGCGCCCTATCGCCCCATTGACATCGTAGGTACGGGCGGCGACGGGAAGAACACGTTCAACATCTCCACCTGTGCCTGTTTCATCGTGGCGGGCGCAGGCTACAAAGTTGCCAAACACGGCAATTACGGAGCCACTTCCGTGAGCGGAGCAAGCAACGTGATAGAGCAACACGGAGTGCGCTTCACCAACAATCCCGACATCCTGAAGCGAAGCATGGAGGAGTGCAACATCGCCTACCTGCACGCACAGCTGTTCAATCCGGCAATGAAGCTCGTAGGCCCTGTGCGCAAGGCACTGGGAGTACGCACACTCTTCAACTTGCTGGGCCCGCTGGTGAACCCCTGCCAACCCGCCTACCAGCTGCTGGGCGTGGCAGACCTCTCGCAAATGCGTCTCTACACGAACGTCTTCTACAAGCTCGGCATCGACTTTGCCGTAGTAAACAGTCTGGACAGCTACGATGAAATCTCACTGACCGATGAATTCAAGGTAATGACCCGCAATTACGAACGCATCTATCGTCCGCAGGCACTCGGCTTCAGCGCGGTACGACCCGAAGAGCTCTCGGGCGGGGACTGCAAGGAGGATGCCGCACGCATCTTCGACAATGTACTGAACAACCGCGCGGAAGCCGCCCAAACGCAATGTGTCATCGTAAACGCCGCCTTCGCCATCCAAGTAATGGAACCGGAAAAGGAGATTGAAGAGTGCATCGCCATAGCCCGCGAATCGCTGGAAAGCGGACGGGCGCTGAAGACGCTGAAGAGATTTATAGAAATAAATGAATGTTGAGAAGCAGATTATATCAAGACTATCTGTCATTCAGAATTTATAACTCATACCCCCTTATGGATATTCTATCAGAAATAACAGAACATAAACGAACCGAAGTGAAACTGCAAAAACAAGCCGTTTCACCGGAACAACTGCGGGAACAGGCGCAGGAGCTGATGAACGCTCCCCAAGCCCCCCGCCGCAGCATGAAACAGGCGCTTGCCGCATCCTCCACGGGAATCATCGCCGAGTTTAAGCGTCGCTCTCCCTCGAAAGGCTGGATATACGAGGCAGCCCAAGCCGGAGAAATACCCGCCGCATACGAGGTTTCCGGCGCCGCCGCACTCTCTATCCTGACGGACGAGAAGTTCTTCGGCGGCTCGCTGCGCGACATATGCACAGCACGCCCGCTGGTCAATATCCCCATCTTGCGCAAAGACTTCATCATCGACGAATACCAACTGTTGCAAGCACGTATCGTTGGCGCAGATGCCGTATTACTGATTGCCGCCTGCCTGACGCAAGAAGAATGCGCCACCCTCACCGCCCGCGCCCATGCCCTCGGGCTGGAAGTGTTGCTCGAAATCCACAGCCCTTCCGAATTGTCCTATATAAGTAGGGAGGTGGATATGGTAGGCGTAAACAACCGCAACCTCGGCACGTTCGTCACCGATGTAGAAAACTCTCTCCGCATCGCCAACCGGCTGCGGCAAGCGGTAGCGGATGTTCAGGGCAGTGCCGGCACCCGCAACCTGCCGCTACTCGTTTCGGAAAGCGGCATCTCCCATCCCGAAACAATCTGCCGCCTGCGCACCGCCGGATTCCGCGGTTTCCTCATCGGAGAAACCTTTATGAAAACCCGCCGGCCGGAAGAGGAGCTGAAAGGATTTGTACAGGAGATTGAGGGGAGGGAGTCAAAGGGACTAAAGGGGGCAACATGCACGTGATGATTTTTTAGGCACGGATTACACGGATTTACTTTATCCTTCTTTCCGTGAAATCCGCGTAATCCGTGCCTAAAAAAGAAACAAACAGTAATATAGTAAATAATAAAACCATAAATCCCATGTTTTCTCTAATTATCAAAGTATGTGGTATGACTGAAGCGGAAAACATCCGCGACGTAGAACAACTGGGCGTAGACATGATAGGTTTCATCTTCTACCCCAAGTCTCCCCGCTGCCTATGCGAAATACCGGAGTACCTGCCCGAGCACGCAAAGCGTGTCGGTGTTTTTGTAAACGAAAGCAAGGAAAATATCCTGATGTACGCCGACCGGTTCGCACTGGATTACATCCAGCTTCACGGCAACGAATCTCCCGAATACTGCCGCTCGCTACGCAGCAACGGCCTGCATCTCATCAAGGCATTCTCCCTTTCGCACCCCAAAGACCTCGCGGCCGTCTCCGCCTACAAGGGATTATGCGATTACTACTTGTTCGACACCAAGACACCGCAGTACGGCGGCTCGGGCAACCAGTTCGACTGGAACCTGCTGCACCGTTACAGCGGAATGACTCCTTTCCTACTCAGCGGTGGCATCAACCCTTACAGCGCCAAAGCCATCAAAGAGTTTCACCACCCCAAACTGGCAGGCGTCGACATCAACAGCCGCTTTGAAACAGTTCCGGGCAAGAAAGACGTGGAGCGCATCAAGGCATTCCTACAAGAAATACAAAGCATTACCAACCAATAATATCAAACTCAATATGAACCGCATCAACCAGCTTTTTCAGGACAGCCCCAAAAACCTGCTGTCCATCTACTTTTGCGCCGGCTGCCCCACCCTCGGCGGCACAGCCAACGTTATCCGCACCCTCGAAAAGAACGGAGTGGACATGATAGAAATCGGCATCCCCTTCAGCGACCCCATGGCCGACGGCATCGTCATTCAAGACGCCGCCACCCGCGCCCTGCGCAACGGCATGTCTCTCCGCCTCCTCTTCGAGCAACTGGGCGACATCCGTCGCAATGTCCGCATCCCGCTCATCCTGATGGGCTACCTCAACCCCATTATGCACTTCGGCTTCGAAGCGTTCTGCCGGCAATGTGAAGCGTGCGGCATCGATGGCGTAATCATCCCCGACCTGCCCTTCAAGGACTACGAAGAGCACTATAAAGCCATTGCACGGAAATACGACCTCCGTGTCATCATGCTCATCACCCCCGAAACCAGCGAGGAGCGCGTCCGCGAAATAGACGCCCACACCGACGGCTTCATCTATATGGTATCATCTGCCGCCACCACCGGCGCGCAAAAGGACTTCGACACCCGGAAACAAGCCTACTTCAAGAAGATGCAGGATATGCACCTGCGCAACCCCCGCATGGTAGGTTTCGGCATCAGCAACAAACAAACCTTCGATGCCGCCTGTTCCCACGCTTCCGGAGCCATCATAGGCAGCCGTTTCGTCACTTTGCTCAACGAATACGAGGGAGATGCACAGAAAGCCATCTCGCACCTGAAAGAAGATTTAAGAAAGTGACTATTCCTCCGCCATCCTACCACTTTTTTCCTTATCTTTGCGCCCGAAAAACGAGTTAAACGAGATATTTATGAAAGCAGATTACCCTTCCGTACTCTTGATTTACACGGGCGGAACTATCGGAATGATAGAAAACCCCGAAACAGGTGCCCTCGAGAATTTCAATTTCGACCACTTGCTCAAGCACGTTCCCGAATTGAAACGCTTCAACTACCGTATCTCGTCCTACCAGTTCGACCCGCCCATCGACTCCTCCGACATGGAACCCTCTCTGTGGGCAAAGATTGTCAAGATAATAAATTATAACTACGACTTTTTCGACGGCTTCGTCATCCTGCATGGAACCGACACAATGGCATATACGGCATCAGCCCTCAGCTTCATGCTCGAAAACCTTGCGAAGCCTGTTATCCTCACCGGCTCTCAACTGCCCATCGGAACACTGCGCACGGACGGAAAGGAAAACCTGATTACAGCCATCGAAATAGCCGCCGCCAAGAACCCGGACGGCACTGCCGTTGTCCCTGAAGTCTGCATCTTCTTTGAAAACGAACTGATGCGCGGCAACCGGACAACCAAAATCAACGCCGAAAACTTCAATGCTTTCCGCTCGTTCAACTACCCCGCCCTGGCAAAAGCCGGCATCCACATCCGCTACAACGAGCACATCATCCGCCGCCCCGATCCCGCACGACCGATGAAACCGCATTATCTCTTCGACACCAACGTCGTGGTACTCACCCTGTTTCCCGGCATCCAAGAGAGTATTATCAACTCCGTGCTTCATGTTCCGGGACTGAAAGCGGTGGTGCTCAAAACTTTCGGCTCGGGCAATGCCCCCCAGAAAGAATGGTTCATCCGCCAATTGAAAGATGCTACGGAACGGGGCATCGTCATCGTCAACATCACCCAGTGCCAAAGCGGTGGCGTCGAGATGGGACGTTACGAAACCGGGCTGCATCTTCTTGAAGCCGGCGTCATCAGCGGCTACGACAGCACGCCCGAATGCGCCGTCACCAAACTCATGTTCCTCCTTGGACACGGGCTCAGCCAGGCAGAAATTCGCTACCGGATGAATTCGGATTTGGCGGGGGAAATTACAAAAGAGTAATTTCCTCTTTTGTAATTTCCCACTCCCCCGTTTTTTTCCAGTTGACTTTGGGCAGCTTTTACAAGTTTTTTATTGCAACGATAGCCGGATTTAACAAAATATTCATCATAAATAGTCAAAAAAGACAATATTTACAATCCATTTTTCAATTAGTATGACTACTTTTGTGGCGTAAACAATAAAAAGTTGATTATTTTATTCAACACGCAAACAAAACTGTAAAAACATTTATAAATTCACTTATGAAAGATGCTTTGGAACTTATTATATCGCGATACATGGTACGCTGCGGTTAAAATTGGTTAACAATTATCGGTTTACGCACTATATGTAAGCTATCTTTAGCTAAATAAATGTATTTTTGCTAATTATCAAACAAAACATTATATATGGGAAATTATTTTAAAATAAATCACATTCTATTGCTTTCCGCACTTATAATGAGTTTTATTTTTTACAGCTGCAAAGAAGATGTCTTCGACGCTGAAAAAGTGCAGGCCACCTATCAGGACAAATTCCCGGTGAAAGATATAGATCCCCAAATGGATTGGAAGACAACCTGTCCGGTTGATGTAAGCATATCCGTCTACGAAGATTACGGCACAGACTACACAGTCGAGGTTTTCGACTATAATCCGTACGCAACAGATGCAGTAGCCCATTTGCTGGCAAGCGGCACAGCCAATCAGGACTTGATATTCCAAACCACCATAGATTGCCCGCTGACTTTGGAGCGCGTCTACGTTTCGCGCATGGATTCCAAAGGGCGTCGCATCATGAAAGTTGTCCCCGTCAGCAACCGGCGGATAGAAACCACGTTCGGCATACAGGCTCTCACCCGTTCCTCGGCACGCGCCGGAGCTGATGAGGGCGAAGTGCAGATTAAGACGATAGCACGTCCCTATACAGACAGTAAAATCGAAGAATTACTAAGTAAGGCAACAGTCTACAACGGGCAAGATATGGACACCGACATTGCCCGTACCAACATTTTCAAGATTACCAAATCCTATTCCGGCGGCATCAATCATGGCGGCGCCACTACCCCCGATGCGGGAACCCTCAAGCTGATAATCGCCCCCGGTGCCAAATGGGAAATACCCTCTCCGCAAGTCATCAACCAAGGGCTGGAAATCATCGTAGCCTCCAGAGGCGCCATAGGGTTGAAATCGGGCGGGCAGTATGAACCCTCCCTCCGATTCACCAACAGCTCATCCTTAGTGGTATTAGGCACTGCCTATCAGGAAAATGAACCGGATGCGGCGGAAGACACCCGCGGGAAGATTACAGGAAAAGGTTGGATTGAATTCTCCAACGGCGGAACCAATTACAATGCCGGAAAGATAGATGTGGACGGCATCAACAACAACGGCGGCACTCTCTATAACTATGGAGAGATAGACGCAGGCAAGCTGTTAGGCTCATCTACCGAAAGCCTGTACGTGAACCATGGTGACGTGGAAGTCCACCAAATCGGTGACAACCAAAGCACCGGTCCCCAACTGGAGAACAGTTGCAAAATAGATGTAGAGAACTTCCTTGCCTCCAACGGCATCAAAATGGGAAAAGGCTCGCTTATAGAAGCCAAGCATCTCTATGCCTACAACTATATAGACCTCGATGCCAATTCCATGATTGACATAGAAAACACCACCAACCTGTCCAACTGTAACATCACGGGACCTACTGCCGCCAAGAGCTATGCCCTGTTGAAGCTGGAGCACATCAATCAGGCAAACTGGACGGGGTCAATGGGAACGGAAGTAACCCAAGGCTATGTTATCAATAATGTATATTGTGAATACAAGAAAGCCGTTGAAAACTTCGACAACTATTGTCTGAACGGCACAGCCGGCGGAAGCGGGCATAAAGGCAACGGCAACGCCACCATTTGCCTCCCCGGCAAGGCGCCTTCCTACATTCCCGAAGGACGCTGCACTGGTGCAGGCAATACCCCCGATGAATCGGGCGACGATGTAAACCCCGGCGAGATGCCCTACACATACGCCTTTGAAGACAACTACCCGCTGGTAGGCGATTACGATTTCAACGACATCGTACTGGACGTAACCACCACCTATCATCGTGAAAAAAAGACGAACCACATCAAACGCATCCAGCTGAACGTTACGCTTGCCGCCACCGGCGCCGTCAAGAGTATCGGTGCGGCATTGCGCATTGTCAATATCAACAAAGCGGACATCAAGAGTATCTCCCCCGCCGGAGACTACAAACGATTCCACGCTACGCTGGGCTCCGACGGCTTCTTCACTTTCGACTCCGGCACGTGCATGGAGAACGGTGACAACGCTGTCGTCATCCCCCTCTTCGGCAATGCCCACAAAGTGTACGACGGTGTGGAACAAGGCAAGATAGTCAATACCGGTTCCGGCACAACTGCCAAAGCCTACACATACGAGCTCATCATAGAGCTGGCCGACCAAAGCCGCACCGTCCCCTTGTTCTCCAAAGACAATCTCGATTTCTTCATTTGCTACAAATATAGAAATATGCAAAAACGCATGGAAATACATCTCTACGAATTCTGGAAATACGGAGCCACAGCCAACGGAACCGTCCAGCAATCGAACCTCGACCTTGCCGGAAACAACACGTGGGCCATCTGTGTACCCGACTTTAGATACCCGAAGGAGAGAATCAATATCAGCAACCAAAAGGATGAATCAGACTGCGCCTATCCCAAGTTTCTGGACTGGGCCCGCAACCGGGAAACGAACAAAGACTGGTATAAATATCCGATTGCAAAGAACATATATCGATAAACAAACAATATTCAGATCATTATAAACATACAAATGAAAACAATACTATTCGTAGATGACAAACCGGCTATCGGCAAGGTTCTTTCCGTCTATTTGGGAAAAGACAACAACTTAGTGTACGTGGAAGACCCTATCAAAGCCATAGAATGGCTGAACGAAGGAAATGAGCCGGCCCTCATCATCTCAGATATACGGATGCCCCGCATGACAGGCAGCGAATTCCTGCACTATCTGAAAGGCAACGCACTTTTCAAGCACATTCCGGTCATCATGCTTTCGTGTGAAGAAAGCATCAGCGAGCGAATCGGGCTACTCGAAGCCGGAGCCGAGGATTATATCCTCAAGCCGTTCAACCCGCTGGAACTGAAAGCCCGTATCAAGAAATTCCTTTAAAGTCCATCAAAGGGTATGCTGTATTACATCTATATAGGAAACAATCGGGCTATCATCGACCATTTGAGCAAAGTCACAGGTGGTATGTTCATGGCTGTGTCCTCATGCAACAAAGCGGTAAAGATTATCGACGGCATACGCGAACGGTATAATACGTCCATTCTCTACGAGCAAACCGATGATGTGGAAAAAGACTGCAAAAACATAGATTTCCTGCACAAACGTTTTCCACGCGTCTACATGATTCTTGTCACAGAATCACTTCAAAGCCAACATCGCAAATCCTATCTGCAAGCAGGCATCAACAACACCCTGCCCCCTAAGGCGGATGAAGGTGCAATCCGGCAAATGGACCGGTTCCTTAATGTGCGCAAGGCAAGCAAACTGGAGGAGTTCAGCCATTCTCACCGCAAGATGCTCAACACCTTTCACCTGCCCCTATGGAAGCGCACTTTCGATGTCCTTTTCGCCACTGCATCACTCCTTATACTGTCACCGCTGCTTATTGCCACCGCAATAGCCATACGTTTGGAGAGCAAAGGAAAAATAATCTACAAGTCGCAACGTGTAGGCAGCAACTACCGTATATTCGACTTCCTCAAATTCCGTTCCATGTACACCAATGCGGACAAGCGGCTGAAAGAACTGAACGCCCTCAACCAATACAAAATGGAAGAGGAAATCTCCGACGAACAACCTGAAATAAGGTTCGACGACCTTGTGGGGACAGAGGAGGAAGAAGCTACCCTGTTGATTTCGGACGACTTCGTAATCACCGAAGAGGACTTCCAAAAACAGAAGTCGCAAGAGAAGCAGAATACATTTGTCAAGATAGAGAACGACCCTCGCGTCACTCGTGTAGGGCGCTTCATCCGCAAATACAGCATCGACGAACTGCCGCAGCTCCTCAATGTCCTGAAAGGCGACATGAGCATTGTAGGCAACCGCCCTCTCCCCCTTTATGAAGCGGAGTTACTGACCAGCGACACCTACATCGAACGTTTCATGGCCCCTGCCGGACTGACGGGACTATGGCAAGTGGAAAAACGCGGCGGAGCCGGCAAGATGTCCGCCGAAGAACGAAAACAACTGGATATCAAATATGCCGAGAGATTTTCATTTTGGCTGGACATGAAGATACTGCTAAGAACGTTTACGGCGTTTGTGCAGAAAGAAAATGTATAAGAAAAACAAGAACTTTATGAAATATGAAATAAGCAACAAATGCAACTCAATCAGTATAGGTGCCATACTATCTTTGGTTCTGTTATGCTTCTCTGCAAATGTTGCTGCGCAGCAAGAAATGACCCGCGCCGAGCGCATTAAGGTATTGCAGCTGTTGAAAGCCAATGACACGGAATTGGAAAAAGCCACCCAAACGGAAGCCACAGACCCCTCCGGTAAAATTATCAATGAGCTGGAACTGCCTCCCCTTTCCGTTTTTCTGGATGCGGTGACAGAAAATGCCACCGTAAAGCGGGCGCAGTCTCAAGTAGAGCAAGTAAAAAACGAATACCGGCTACAAAAACGAGATTGGCTGGACTATTTTCGGTTGAATGGTAATTATGCATATGGACGGTTCAACACCCTGAGTGACAACAGTGAAACTTTGGTGGATTGGTATCAGTCCACAAGTGTAGGTTCACGCCATACTTTCAATGTGGGGGCAAGTGTCAGCGTCAGTCTCAGCGACTTATTCAACCGCCCCCTACGGTTGAAAAGATACAGATACGACATCGAGCAACTGCAATACACCCAAGAAGAGGTAATGGAAGACCGCAAGCTCAAAGTGCTTAATGCCTACAACGCTGTAACCGAACAGCTTGCCACTATCAAGGCAAAAGCCGAATCGGCAGCACTCTATAACGCACAGATGAAGATTTCAGAGAATAACTTCATAAATGGAACCATAGACATCATTTCCTTGTCCTTGGAGCGAAGTAGACGTTCTACGGCTGTCGTGCAATACGAACAAGCTCGTGTAAGCCTGCACAACGCTATTATTCTATTAGAGATGCTGACCAATGTAAAAATCATCAAAGACAAATAAATTTTATGGATGTCATACAGTTCATACCGCAATTTCTTTATCGCATCCGCTACCGGCTGTTGTGGGGAAGCCTTATTGTTACAGCTTTGGTGATTTATTTCACCCAGTTTCTACCGTTCAGCTACACAGTCAACAGTAACATTTATGCCGGTGTAACCAACGCAACTTCCATTACCGAAGAACGATTTGATTATTTCTCCGTCAACAGTACATTCGATAATATCATCAATATCGGAAAGTCCAAAGGAACGTTGGAAAAAGTATCAACCCGCTTGCTTGCCACCTGTCTGGTGCATGGCGACGAAGAAAAAGACACTCCCTACATCCTTGCCAAACATTACCGCCAGCTGTTGCAAATCACCCCAAAGGAAGTACTGGCGCTGGTAGACCGCAAATCAGTGGAGAAAACCACTGAAAATCTGAGCAAATACCGTCAGCCTAATAAGGCAAACTTTGTATACTCCATTTTCAGCCAGCCCTCCAGTCCGTTTTTCAGCCTCAGAGCATTAGAAAAGATTGTTATCAGGCGTCTGGGAAACAGTGACTTGATTGACATAAACTATACTTGCAGCGACCCCGGCATTGCCCAGAACACAATTGCCATTTTGGAAGACGAGCTGACCAAAGCCTATGAAATACTCCGTTTCAGCTCTACCAGAAATGTAATAGCCTATTTCGAAGAACAAGTAAAAAAGGCAAAGGCCACCCTAACTAAAGAAGAAGATGACTTGATGCGCTATAATGTACAAGAAGAAGTCATTAACTACGGGGAACAGACCAAAGCTCTTGCTTTCACCAAATACGAAGTAGATGACCGCTACGAACTTGCCAAACGGGAATATGAAGGAGCCCGTGCCCTACTCAATATGTTAGAACAGAAGATGGATGTACGTGCCCAGCTCATGCGTACCAATACCAATCTCCTACAAGAGCTAGAAAAAGTAAGTAGACTGAATGAAAAAATAACAGAACAAGAGATTTTCACTACAGACACAGAACATGACACCAACGAAGAACTCTTGAAAAGCAAACGTGAACTGCAAAAAGCAGAAGAAAATATCAGTCATTTGTCTGACAACATCAATGAATACGCTTTCTCTAAAGAAGGAGTGGGCATACAAAATATGGTTAATGAATGGCTGCTCGCCGTTGTCAATGAGGCTAAAGCGCAAGCTGAGCTCAAAGTATTGGAGGACCGCCGAAAAGAAATCCGAGAAGGATATAAATCCCTATCTCCCGTAGGAACACAGGTGAATCGTAAGGAACGTGCCATCGGGATTGCGGAAAACACTTATCGAGAAGTATTACGCGGTCTGTCCGAAGCCCATCTCCGCCTGAAAAACATTGAAATGAGTACGAGCAATCTTCAAGTTATCACCCCGCCGGAATACCCATTGACAGATAATGGCCGAAAACGTTTATTGTACATCATTGCCGCCTTTGTAGGCAGTGTGATATTCATTATCGGCTTCTCATTGCTGGTGGAACTGATAGACAGAACTTTGCGCGATGCCGACCGCAGCAAGCGTCTCACCGGATTGCCTGTGATTGCAGCTTTCAACGGTATCAGTAATTTGAAATTCCGTGGTTTCCTCAAAGCGTGCAACCGTCGTGCAGCCGCCTATGTCTGCCAGCAACTCAATCAATATCTCAAGCCCAACCGGTCTGTTGTCATTAATCTGCTCAGTATGGAAGAAAGGGAAGGAAAATCTTTCCTTGCCAAGTACTTTGCCGACTACTGGAAGACGGAGGGGCTAAAAGTGCGCATCGTCTCTTATCACATAGACTTTGAGATAGACAAAAAAGAATACGTACAAGCACAACAGTTGTCGGATTTTTGGCAGAAGAACGAAGCGGAAGAAACTCCGGACATCATTTTAGTGGAATATCCGGCATTATGTCACTTTACCGTACCGGAATCCGTGATAGCCGGGGCGGATGTCAACTTGTTGATAGCAAATGCCGCACGTTTGTGGAGCGCAAAAGATGATGCACGTTTGCAATCATTGCACAAGGCATTGACAGAGAAGCCCTTCTTCCTCTACCTCAATAATGCCGACCGCGAAGTAGTGGAATCGTTTACCGGACCACTCCCTCCCCACAACTCTATACATAGTTTCTTCAGTAATCTGGCACAATTAGGACTCACATCTCAAGAAGCTGCCGTAAAATAACATCCAAAGATGATAGAACGAGGATACATATCACCCAAAGTATTGCTCTATGCCGGACTTGTTGCAGGACTGGCAGCTATCGTCGCCTGCTCCAGTAGCGGTATGTTGGCAGGAGTAATTGCAGTCATGTTCTTTCCGGCAGCCATGTATTATCTGATACAGACAATACGTTTCCCAATTATCGCATTCTATGGATTATTTATCCTCAACTATTTTATAGCCAGCATAATACGCTACGGGCAGCTTTCCGGGTTCAGTGTTATCATGGATATCGGGCTGTTCAGTACCTTGTTTACCGCTTTGGTTCATTCCATACTAACGAAAAAGCTGCCATGGAGCAACGGGATAAATATGCTTACGATAGGCTGTACCCTATGGGCTGTTTACTGTTTTCTTGAAGTTGTCAATCCCACTGCGGTGTTTGAGGCATGGAGTACTTCACGAGGCCTTATATACAATGGGCTTTTAGTGGCATTTTTAGGAAGTGTACTCATCGACCGATTAAAGTATGTGAAGCACATTGTCTTCATTTTATCCGTTTTGGTATTGTTAGCCGCATTAAAAGCCTTCATCCAGAAATACATAGGATTCGACCCGTTAGAGAAGGCATGGCTCGCTCAGGGTGGTGCCAAAACACATATCATCGCTACGGGAACCCGTTATTTCTCTTTCTTCACAGATGCCGGAAACTTGGGTTCCAATATGGGTATGGCAGGCATCTTTTACGGCATTGTTGCTATTTACAGTTCCAACAGGCAGACAAAAATTTACTATAGTATCGTCGCCCTGTTGGGAATATACGCCATGTTCCTCTCCGGCACACGCGGAGCCATGGCGGTTCCATTGGGAGGACTCGTCCTTTTTGGTTTGATAAGCAAGAAAGCCAATCTCGTAATAGCCACCGGAATACTTGGCATTATCATTTATGTATTCTTCGCCCATACCTACATCGGTCAAGGCAACCCGATGATACGCCGAATGCGCACGGCCTTCACTCCTACGGAAGACGCTTCGTTCAATGTGCGGGCAGAGAATAAAAAGAAACTGGCGGTATACCTCAGGAAACGTCCTTTTGGAGAAGGATTGGGATTGGGCGGCGTAGAAGCGCAACGCTTTGCCAACCGTGTGACAACTACGATACCTCATGACTCCACTTACGTAAAGCTATGGATGGAAACCGGGATAGTAGGCTTGTGCTTGTATTTAGGAATACTCATCGCAAGTCTTTTGCGGGCTTGCCACATAGTGATGTTCCGCGTCAAAAACAACGAATTGCGCGGGCTACTCACCGCCATGTTGTGCGGTGTGTTCGGACTGATGATTAGCGCTTACGGCAACGCCTTTTTCAATCAGTTCCCCACCCAAATCATTGTATTCACCTTCTTGGCTACCGCACTGAACGGGCAGCGTATAGATAGCTATATTAACAACGAGATAAAACAAAATAAATAAAAGGAACATGAATTTTGATATTTTTTCCATATTCAATCCCGACTGGTGGATGGACGAAAACAACAATGCACTGCTGATTACAGACTCCATTCTGTTTTTGTTTATGGCAGTGCCGGTGCTATACTTGTTTGTCTGTGCGCTTTTCTCACTGGGCAAGTACAAGAATCCTTACCCCGTCGCCAAAATAGAACACCGCTTTTTAGTATTGTTCACAGTATTGAAAAACGGCAAAGAAGTTATCGAGTCCATCAACCATTTTTTGGATACGCAACATTATCCACGCGAGAAATACGACATAGCCGTTGCCGCCACCCAACTGTCCGAAGAAGACCTGATGACCCTGTTACAGATGCCTGTCAACATTGTTGTGCCCGACAAAGACCACTGCACCAAAGTCTATGCCATCCAGCAAGTCATGGAGCGATATTCACCCGACGAGTACGACATGATAGTCCTCTTCAACTCCGACAATAAAGTCGTATCGGAAGCACTGCACCTTTTCAATAACGCTTATTATTCCGGTTGCGACGCCATACAGGCACACCGTATGACCGAGAACCTGACCACCAGCATTGCCGTACTTAATGCCACCAGCGAAGAAATCAATAACAACATCTTCCGCAAGGGACATACACGCATGGGCTTTTCATCCGCCCTGATAGGTTCCGCCATGGCATTCGACTTCCGAATGTTCCACGAGATAGCCCCCACTCTGAAAGGTTCGGACATAAGCAAAATCATGGAGACGGCGCTACTGAAACAAAACATATATACGGAATATCTGGAAGAGGTGGTTTGTTACAGCCGCAAAGAGGAAAGCGCCAACGGCTACGAAGCCCAACGTGTGGGATGGCTGCGCTCACAATACAGCAGCGCCCTGTTCGCTATCAAGAAGCTCCCCTTCGCCATGCTGCGAGGAGAATGGGACTATTGCAACAAGCTGTTCCAATGGCTGCTGCCTTCCCGCTTCCTATTGATAGCCCTCATCATTTTCTTCACGGCTGTCATTACGGTTACAGACTGGGCGCTTAGCCCCAAATGGTACCTGCTGCTTGCCGCCATCATTCTCACCTTCATCATGGCATTGCCCGAAGGAGAAATAGCCCGGCGCTTCAGGAAAGCGATATGGGCATTGCCCATCCTGATGTTCGAATCCATTTTCAGCCATATCCTGCGATTCAAGAAAAAAGGAAAAAAATAATAGAAGAAGCGTATGAAAATAGCCATTGAAGCTCAACGTATATTCCGTCCCAACAAGCATGGCATGGACTTCGTTGCACTGGAGTCCATCCGGGAATTACAGAAGCGTGACGATGGCAACGAATATTACATACTCGTTGCTCCGGGCGAGGACCGCTGCCTGCAAGAGTCTTCCAACCTCTCTATTGTGGAAGTGAAATGCCCCAGCTATCCGTTGTGGGAGCAGATAGCCTTACCGCTTGCGGTGAAACGTTTGGGAGCCGACCTGTTGCATTGCACTTCGAATACCGCCCCCTTATGGTGTCCCGTTCCGCTGGTACTGACACTCCATGACATTATCTATCTGGAGCCGCGCCAACATCGCAGTCCCTCGCTCTACCAAGAAATGGGATGGCACTACCGCCGTTTGATAGTACCGCGCATACTGAAGAAATGCCGGAAGATAATCACCGTCTCGCACTTTGAGTGCGAGCGCATCCGCAAGGCGTTGCACATTCCCACCGACCGCATCACCGCTATTTACAATGGTTACAACACACATTTCCATCCGTTGCCGGAAGTGGATATGGACATTGTCCGGCGATACATTCCTGATAAAGACTTCCTTTTCTTCTTAGGCAATACAGACCCTAAAAAAAATGCGGCACGTGTATTAAAGGCATACAGCCTATACCTGCAACATTCTGCCGCAAAGCGTCCCCTGCTCATCGCAGACCTGAAAGAAGAATACATAGACCAGCTACTGCAACAAGAAAACATCGCCCACATAAAACCTCACCTGTGTTTTCCGGGATATATCCCCAACAGCGACCTCGCCACGCTCTATAATGCCGCCTTTGTTTTCCTTTATCCCTCGCTCCGCGAGAGTTTCGGCATCCCCTTGCTGGAAGCCATGGCGTGCGGTACACCCGTCATCACGGGAAACATCTCCGCCATGCCCGAAGTGGCAGGAAGCGGCGCACTGACCGTAGACCCCTTCAAACCCGAAGAAATAGCGGACAAACTGCTGGAACTGGAGCAAAGCCCTGATTTATACCAACGCCAAAAGGAATACGGACTGCAAAGAGCACTGTGCTTTTCATGGGCAGAAACAGCGAAAGAATTATTGAAAGTGTATCAATCCATAAATATTAGAAGACCATGATAACCGGAAGAGACTTCATCGTCACCAGCCTGCAACCTTGGGATATTGAAATAGGAAGCACCATCAAAAATACGGCTTTAGAAATATCAAAACAAAACAGAGTCCTTTATGTCAGTACACCACTCGATATAGCCTCACGCCTGCGCTCCATACTCCATAACAACGATAACTCCATAGATTTCCGCCACCGTATGGAAGTAATAGCCGGTAAGGTTTCTCCCTTACGGCAAATCAACGACAACTTATGGATACTTGATTGTCCATTTACGTTACTTTCCATCAACAAGTTACCATCATTTCTTTTCGATATTTTCAATCGTAAGAATAACCGTAAGTTAGGCAACTGGATAAAACAACAGGCCGAAGTTTTAGGCTTTCATGACTATATACACCTAATCGATACAGACGTTTTTCGAAGCCGATATTTGAAAGAGTATATACATCCTGCACTCAGTGTGTATTATCGACGTGATTATATATTCAGGAAAAAATATTGGCGCAAGCACGGTCTACGCTGTGAATACCGGTTGGCAACATCAGCCGATCTTGTGCTTGCCAACTCTGTCCGTTTTGCCAACGAACTGCAAGCATACAATCCTAATGTATTCCCCATTGAGACCGGAGTAAACCTTGACCTTTATGATACTTCACGAACGTACGAAACACCTGCCGATGTCAGGGAGATACCTCATCCCATCATTGGTTATCTGGGAGCTCTGAGTTCTGTCCGACTGAACACAGACTTATTGCTGGCACTCGCTCGGCAGTGCCCTCAATATAGCTTTGTGCTCACAGGACCGGAAGATGAAGTTTTTCGTGTACATCCCCTTCACCAGATGAGCAATGTATATTTTCTAGGTCAGAAAAATATAGAGGAAGTCCCAAGTTATATGAACGCCTATGATGTATGCATCAATCCACAAAGAGTAAATGCCATTACGGACGGCAACTATCCGTTAAAAATAGATGAATATCTTGCTATGGGAAAGCCTATAATAGCCACTTCTACTCACACCATGCGCGATGTATTTGCCGCATACACCCACTTGGCCGAAAGTACTGAAGAATGGATCACCGCCATAGATACAGCTTTATCCGAAACCGGTAACCAGACTTTATCACAAAAACGAATAGCTTTTGCTCATACACATAGTTGGGGACACAGTGTATCCAAAATATACAACGCAATCGAAAAGACCGAAACAGTATGTCATTAAACAGCCTGAAACAACGAATTAAGAAAAATAAGCAGATTAACGCTTTCGTCATTTGGCTCATCACTCCCCATCGCAATCCCAAACCTCGTCTGTGGGTAAGGCTTTTCCTAAATCCTTTTGTCCATCATAGGGGAAAAGGCAGCGTGATACGCCATCCTTCACGCATTGATGTATTTCCTTGGAAGCGGTTCTGCATAGGAAAGGGCACTGTTATCGAAACTTTTGCAACCGTCAACAACGGAGCGGGAGACGTTATATTAGGCGACCATGTACGTATCGGGATCGGTTCCGTCTTGATAGGTCCCGTTACCATTAAGTCCGGCTCCGGACTGGGGCAGCACGTTTTCATTTCAGGATTCAACCATGGATATAAAGATGGCACGCAAAACTCCTCCACACAACCTCTTGACAAAAAAGAAGTAGTGATAGAAGAGGATACACACATAGGAGCCAATTCCGTGATTGTGGCCGGCGTACACATTGGATGCCGTTGCCAAATCGGGGCAGGAAGTGTCGTAACTAAAGACATACCCGATTTTTCGGTGGCAGTGGGGAATCCCGCTAAAGTTATCAAACGTTTTGACAAAGAAAAACAGCAATGGATAAGAGTTTAAAGCCTTTGGTTTCCATTATCACCGTCAACCACAACGGCTTCGATGACACCTGTGAAATGATTGGTTCCTTTCTGGTGCACGAAACCATTCCGTTTGAAATCATCGTGGTAGACAACGGTTCCAATCCGCCCCAAGCGGAAGAGATAAAAAGCCGCTACACAAGGGAAGACAGCCGTATAAAGGTAGTGCAGAACATCAACAACGGCTTTGCCGGGGGCAACAATGCAGGGCTTAAAGTTGCGACGGGGGACTATCTGTTCTTCATCAACAACGACACGTACATTACGCAGCCGATACTCGAAACCTTAATCCGCCGTCTTGGCGACCCGCAGAACGGCGGAGTATCACCCATGCTGAAATACGATTCGGCAAAGGACGTCATACAGTTTGCCGGCTTCACCCCCCTCACCCCTGTCACCTTGCGAAACCGCATGATAGGCGAGCGTGAACCTGACCGCGGGCAATACTCCACTCCCAATGAAACTGCATACTTGCATGGCGCGGCTATGATGATACGCCGGGAGGTGCTGCAACAAGTAGGTCCCATGACCGAGGCATTCTTCCTGTTCTACGAAGAAGTGGACTGGTCCGTACAAATAAAGAAAGCCGGCTACCGCCTGTGGTACGAGCCCGCTGCCGTAGTCTACCACAAAGAAAGCATGACGGCACGACGAGGAACGCCGATGCGCGAGTTCTACCTCTCTCGTGCACGTATGCTGTTTGCCCGAAGAAATCTGCGGGGAGTCCTGAAATACCTGTCATGCACCTATATCTGCCTACTGGCGGCTCCCAAGAAAGCCGCCACATACCTGCTGCACGGGCAAGCCGCACTTGCCAAAGCTGCGATATACGGTACTTACAAAGGGATATACGCCAAGAAGAAGTAGCTCCTTATCCCATTTTTCACCTCTTTCCCAGCAGCAATACTCTTGCCGCCCTATATCGTCCTGCCACCCTATCCACCGCTACGGGCAACAGCGTGGCTACTGCCGTAACCGCAGGAAATGCCACAGCCACCGCCTTCACCCCGGCCATCTTCAGTAAGATTCGCCCGCCGGAGGTGCCGAAACCATGAAACAGGTAGATGCTGTACGCATAGCCGCCCAGCCACACAAAGAAGCGGTTGCTCCATTTTACTTCCAGCAGCAGAAACAGCGTGGGGAGTACCGTCAGCACGTAGAATTCGCGTGCCACGGCCGACACTCCTTCCGGAGCGAACCACACCACCTGTATCAGCACAATACCCCACAACGCCACCGCCCACAAGGAGATACGGGCAAGGCGGCACGCCTCGCGAATCTGCCGTGCAAACCGACAGGCAGCCACCCCCGCAAAGAAATAGGGCAACTGCCCCAACGCTCCCTTAAAACTAAAAAGATTGGGCAGAACGTGCATCACTCCGCGGTCGTTCACCACACTTAGCAATACAGCCGCCGCACACCACACCACCCATTGTCCGGGATTTTCCATTTTCTTGCGGCTGTCTATGCACCACTGTATCATGAAAATAAGAAACAATGAGGGCAAATACCAATAGATGGTGTACGGAAAAACATAAATACGCCACATCCCGGCAAAGTCTCCTTTATTATTGGTTCCCGGCACAAAATACTGTATCACGAAATAGAGCGTACCCACCACGGCCATCGGAACCAGCAAGCGCATTGCCTTTCTGCGTGCAAACGCTACGAAGCCGCCCGCCCCTGCCGCAACGGGTTTCAAAGCGTATACCCACCCTGCGATGGCGGTAAAGAGCGGCATCTGTATATAGTCTATCCACAAGTACAAATAACGCAGCGGATGCGGAAAATCAATTTTCATTCCGCCGTCGGGTGCAGAACCGATGACGTGTCCCGCCACCACCAACAGGATGGCGATGCCGCGCAAGGTTTCAATAGATAAATTCTTCCGGGCTGTCACTTTGCTATCTCTTCATGCGGTTCATACTACCAATTTCCTACAAAATTAATACTAATTCTTAATATACGGAAGAACTAAAAAGTTATTTGATACATAAATGATTAAAGTTTTTTTTGCAGCATGAATACCACTAAAAAAACATGAAAACATCAATTGAAATCTGTGTTAAATCATGACCAACGGAATTCAGACGTTTTATGGCACAATATCAGACAATAAGTGGCTGACCGCCTAACAATTTACGCATATTTTTTGCCATCGGATTTATCCTCTCCGATCTGCCGTGGTTTGTATAAAATCCATAGACTCCATCCGAACTAATTTTACAATAAAAAAATGAGTAGAGTAATGAGAAAGACATCTTCGATTTTTTTACCTCAAAACGGCAAGTAGTGAGAAAGGACAGTACAGTGCCCGTCATGGACGTATCACAATAGACAGAACACAGACGCAATTCAATTGCAAGCTGACCATCGCCACCATATATCATACAGATCTAATTTCTTTATCTTTTTGAGTTTCATTTTAATTCGAATATATGTTTATAAAAGAGTAACGGTATAGCTCAACTCTCGAATTACTTAAATCTAACTTGTAGATTCAACTTAATGTGATATTCTCCTGCTTCTTGGTAGAGCCATCCGTAAAAAAATTTCTTTTTGGCATTCTTGCGAGGATAGCCCGGATGTTCTTTATCTTCACTTGTAGAGGGTGACTCAAACTTAGTGGATTTAAACAAATACTCCATAAAGCGATTAAGTTCGTAAATATGATAGCATACGATTTCACCATCCTCCTTTACTATGATTTGACCACCCGTTGCATCATAAAGTCCCAACCAGGGTTTTTCGGGAGTCATACCCATTGCGCAGTCTTGGAGAAAACGCTTCACCTTATATTCATAGACGGGACCATGCGTTTTAGTGTCAAAACCGAGCGGATTTTGTTCCGTTAGGATTTCGGTGCATCTTTTTAAGTCGGCTGTATTCTCCAAAAAACGGATTTGAAGAAGTTGAGCCAAAAGCTGCGGAAGACTGAAATCAATTGCCTTCAAGTTTTGGTCAAGGCATTTGGACTGCACACCCTCAAAAATAATCCGACATTTAAGTTCGTTTGTGAGTTTTGCGAAACGTCCGGCAATTTTGCCGTTATCGCAGTATGTTTCAGCATTAAAAGCATCGCAGTCAATAGACACCCCTGCAGGCGGTATAACCCTATATATGAAATTGGTGCCGGGTCCGGCATTAAACAAGGTTGAGTTTGCACCGATAAATGACTTGATACTGAAACCCAACTCTTGCGTCATACCATTATGGAAATCTTCGATTTTAATAGAAATGTCGCGTTTGTGACCTACGTCTTTAATAGAAGACACTTGAATTTCTTTTAGAAAATCGGCAACGCTCTGATGCTTCTTGTCAGTGGTAGTAAGCATCTGATTGAGCAGTTCATCTGCTTTCTGTGCGAATACGGCAATAGGGAAAGAGAATGTTTCAACCTCGCCCGACTCATCGTTCGTTACACGGATAGAAACAGTATCATCTTTACGAACATAAAAGTTTGTGGTTGAAGTTTCCTTTCGGATAATTTCAAGGATTTTGTAGAACTCGTCAGGAATGGCTCTTAAATCATCGTCAGCAACGTTAAGCCTGCCGGTGTCGAGCAAACGGAGGAAAACATAAATTTCGCTCCATTCTCCTTTGTTTCCTGAATATGTTTCTTTCTGAGTTACCATGATTATATCAGTTTTGCACGGGTTAACAATTCTTTTGCGGTAGCTTGAATTGCAGGAACAGCAACAGAGTTACCAAACTGTTTGTATGCGGAAGCGTCAGCTACGACAATTCGGAAATTATCGGGGAAACCTTGTAATCGTGCCCATTCACGAGGGGTCATCTTACGCCAACCTTGGCGGTTGACTTCTCCCTTAATATTAGTGATAGGGGTAAAGTCGGTAAGACGGTCATCGATAACAAGGTTTCGTTCACGTCCCATACCTCCCACAACGATTGCACCGGCTATGCCGTCATCAGGAACAATAGCATAGCCAAATCCGTTGCCTTTAGCTTCGTGGCGTTTCTTATGCTCAACGAGTGTATGGATATATTGAGTTGAAAGATAGTACTTGACCGATACAGGATTTTCCTCACGGACATCAAGCCAACGTTTAGTTTTGTCTGTCGGTTCCGGATATTTGAAACCGTCTGTATGAATATCCTTGCGGAAGCCGACAATATAGATACGCTCACGGTGTTGCGGAACACCGAAGTTCATAGCGTTTACTATCTCGGGATTTGGAACATAATAATCCAAATCCTCACGCAAGACTCTAAGTATGGTTTGAAGCGTCTTGCCCTTGTCATGAATGGTAAGGCCCTTAACGTTTTCAAGGAAAAACGCTTTGGGACGTTTGCGGCGTATCACTTCGGCAACATCAAAAAACAATGTACCGCGAGTTTCCTCAAAACCGAGTTTTTTTCCTGCCATAGAAAACGCTTGGCAAGGGAATCCTGCACACAAAACATCGAAGTTGTCGGGAATGAAAGACTTTGTTTTCTCTGATGTGATGTCGCCAAAAGGAACTTCCCCGTAATTGGCAAAGTACGTGCGTTGCGCTTGACTGTCCCATTCTGATGAGAAAACGCATCTGCCACCAAGATTTTGCATCGCCATTCGGAAACCTCCGATACCTGCGAACAAGTCTATAAATGTGAACCTCGGCTTAGCCGGAGTCGGAAACGGTACACTGAACAAGTCTTGAAAAAGATTATATTGCAGCACAGACGGCTCGCAAGCCATTCCGCTTGAAATACATTTCTGTATAATCGGTGTATTCGTCCAACAATCAATAAGATCTGAAGCCTTTTCTTGGAAAGGCTTGACAAAAGGGGTATCCTGAGAAAGGAGATAATGGGTAACAATAGCCATTTGTGTGTCAAACGGGATTACTTCTCCATTGTCATCAAGAGAACGTTCATCATAAACTTGTACTGCACCGGCTTTCTTATAACCGATGTCAAACAGCGTGAATGCTAAATTATCTGGTTGTTTCATTGTCTGTTGTTAATTCTTTAAGCAGTTGATTAAGCGTTTTTTCTACCGTTTTTGCTTTGAGTTGGCATTGCCAAATAGTGATAACTCGCCACCCCAACTTTTCAAGTTCGGCATTATTGCGAGAATCACGCTCAATATTGCCAGAGATTTTGGAGTTCCAAAACTCGACATTGGATGTCGGGAGTTTTGCATATTTGCAGTTTTCATGTCCGTGCCAGAAACAGCCGTTAATGAAGATTGAGGTACGGTATTTTGGCAATACGATGTCCGGCTTGCCGGGCAACCGTTTGTCTGCAATGCGGAAACGAAATCCTTTCGAGAACAAGAACTTGCGCACCAATATTTCGGGGCGTGTGTTTTTGCTCTTTATTTTCGACATACAGTTATGTCTTTGGCGGGGAGATAGAATATCCACAAATTCAATTCTTGAAAGCGAAAACTCCCGCGCTATCCCTGCAAGGCTGACCAAAGCCTATAAGACAGTGAAGGAGTTTTTCATATGTTGTTTTAAATACTTTCTTAGGTCATTAGCAGTCCGATAATGAGCACAAAGGTAGTAATTTTATCGGTTTCCCTTTGCTCGTTTGAATAAAAAGTATAAGAGAAAAGATGAGTATATATGTGTAATCTCATGTTTAATACAAAGTGTCGTTGTTTTATGTGAATTATCCGATTTCGGAGGATTATTCAATCTCCGGCATAGCTTGCAGAAGAATCCGTTTGCAGGAGCATCCGCATAAAGAAGACCGAGGTATTCTGCATCTAACTCATTTACTTTCAATTATTACAAGAATACTTAGTAACTTCGCGGAAGTAAAGATAATAAAAAATAACAAGATTTCTTTTCCATTCCGAAACTTTCTTCCATTATTGGCAAAAGATACTATCTTTGCAAGCATTTTTAAAAATTCACATAAAATGGCAAAAAATTCAACCTGTCCATAACATTGGACAACAAAAAGTTCTGGGAATTTGAGGGCGTCACCAAGCACACCATGAAAGAGCTGGTAATCGCCGAAATCATCAAGTTGGTAATCTTCCGGATATTCAAGGCAGACACAAAAGTGAGTTACAGGATAAGCGCCGAGCTTATCCCCGTTGAACACCGCATCGAGGCTGTGAAGCAAGAAAGGGAGAAGGAGGAAGGGAAGGAGGAAGAGAAAAAGGAGAAGAAGGAGGAAGAGAAAAAGTAGAAATCTTTCCGACTTATACATTTTTTAACCCATACACGGTTTTCAAGCGTTTGTAAACCGTAACACACTGCACTGCAACAGAATGAGCGTATATAGACCGTAGTAAATCAGGCTATATACGCTATTTTTTATGCCTACCTTCGTGCCTGTAAACATTATAAAAACAATCCGATTAATGAAACGAAACTTCTATTTGCAGCACCCGCTGATGGCAATGAACGACCCAAGAATGAACAATCTGGTAGAACAGGAAGGACTGAGGGGGCTGGGCGCCTACTGGTTCATCATCGAGAAGCTGGCAATGCTGCCCGAATCGCGCGCGAACCTCAAATATATGAAACCTTTCTGCATAGGGCGGGCAGTGCCGCTGAGCTATCTCAAAAAAATCATCTGCGAATACCGGCTTTTCACCTTGGACGAGGACGGATTTTTTATGCCCGCCGAGCTGAATCCCGCTCATAAAAAGAGCAAAAAAGCCGCAGAAAATGTACAGGAAAACGGCAGTTCCGAATACAAAAATGACAAAAAAGTGCAGAAAATGTCAAATAAACAAGCGGAAAAAAACGACGAAAAAAAAGACAATACGCTAAAAAACAAGCCGTTGACCTGCAATACTCCTGCAAATAACAAAGAGAATATAAAAGATATAAAAACAGCAGCAACAACAGAAGAAAAAGAAGAGACTGCCGCCGCTGCTGCCGCCCACCCTCACACTCCGCCTTTCTTTCCGGACGGACAGCCGCTGCGCCCCATGCGCACTTGGCAGGAACTGGTGGACGAAATGCACCAAAGCCGCAGCTGGATGGAGCTCGCCTGCATGAAGAGCTGCTACGCCCCGCTGATGATGCGGCATCTGGGACAGGTCATCAAGCTCTTCAAGCAGCACATCGAACTGTACGGCAAAGGCTACGACCTGCTGAAAGAGAGCGATGTACGCAGCTATTTCGTGAACTTCGTAAGTGCCGGCGGACGCACCTCGCAGGAGCTGCACAAACGTCTGCTGGAGATTGAAGCCCAAGAGAAAGCCGCGCTTCCCGACAACGCCGCCAACCCCTACCGACACGAACAGACCGTGGACGGCAAACGCACCTACCTCGGATGCCCCATCCCCGACAACGCCCCGCCAAGACCCGACCGCAACGCCGTCTGGAACGAAGAACTGCAACAGTGGATGCCCGGCAGGACAAACGGGAAGAAGACACGCTGAAAGGCTCCCCGAGCACGCACCTCAGCCCCCCGAATGACGCACCTCAGCGGAGCAAACCACGCACCTCGGCTCCCCCAATGACGCACCTCGGCGGAGCAAACCACGCATCTCATCCCCGGTGAGGTGTGTGGTTGGAAACCGCCAACCATCAATCATAAACCATCAATTGGAAATCATAAATCATAAACCATCAATTAGAAATCATAAATTACAAACCGATGAGAGATTTTAGAAAGTATAACATCAACACCCGTGGCCGCAGCAGCGGCAAAGTAAAAACCACCTGTCCGCAATGCAACGACACGCGCGGGCACAAAGGCGACCGTTCGCTGTCCGTAGACTTGGACAAAGGCCTGTGCTACTGCCACCACTGCGGCTACACGCTCCACATCCCCGACGATGCCGAAGAGCGTCAGCGTCAGGAGCGAATAGACCGGTACCGCAAATCCGCCCGACTGCCTTCGCACTTCCGCCGCCCCGTTTTCGACGCCTCCAAGACGAGCCGCAGCGAACAGCTGGAACGCTACTGGACGGAAGAGCGCTGCCTCCGTCAGGAACTTCTGGACGAGCTCCGCATCACCGAACAGCGCGAGTGGATGCCCCAAAGCGAAAAGGAGGAGAACTGCCTGTGCTTCAACTACTTTGAAGGAGACACCCTCGTCAACACCAAGTTCCGCAGCGGGCAGAAGCACTTCAAGATGCTGAAGGACGCCGAACTCATCCCCTACAACATCAACGGCATACTGGGCACCCGCGAGGCGGTCATCACCGAAGGAGAGTTTGACGCCTGCGCCCTGATGACCGCCACCGGACGGCGTGACATCATCTCCGTGCCCGCCGGAGCGCAGAACAACCTCACGTGGATGGACCGCTTCGTGGAGAGCCACTTCGAGGACAAGGACACCATCTACATCGCCGTAGACGAGGACACCGCAGGCGAGGTGCTGCGCCGCGAGCTCATCCGCCGTCTGGGTGCGGAGTGCTGCAAGGTGGTGCACTACGGCGAGGGGTGCAAGGACAGCAACGAGCACCTCGTGCGCTACGGTGCGGAGAGCCTCGCCATCTGCCTGCAGCAAGCCGAGGAGGTTCCCATAGAGGGGGTGGTCACTGCCGACGAGTGCAGCGACGAGCTGCGCGCGCTCTACGAAAACGGCCTGCAAGCCGGCGCCGAAACCGGTTGGGAAAACCTGGACAAGCACTGCACCTTCGAGCTGGGACGGCTCATGGTGGTGACGGGTCGTCCGGGCGAGGGAAAATCCGAGTTCACCGACGAACTCGTGCTCCGCCTGCGCCTGCGCCACGGCTGGAAGACAGCCTACTACAGCCCCGAAAACCAGCCCGTGGAGTATCACCTCAAGAAGATAGCCGACAAGCTACTGGGGCGCGAGTTTGCCCCCGGCTACGGCATGACGGACGATATCTACCGGCAAACCCGGCAATGGCTGGCGGACAACGTGACGCACATCATGCCCGGCGACGGCGCCTACCGCATAGACGACATCCTCCTCAAAGCCCGCCAGCTGGTGCGCCGCCGTGGTGTGCGCACGGTCGTGATAGACCCGATGAACCGCCTGGAACAGGAGAGCGGCATGACGGAACGCGACTTTATCCGCTCCGTCCTGAACAAGCTCTGCCGCTTTGCCCAGCGCAACCGCTGCCTCATCATCCTCGTAGCCCACCCGCGCAAGGTGAACCGCAACGAGGCCACCGGCGAACTGCGCCGCGTAGAGATGAACGACATCAACGGTTCCGCCGACTTCGGCAACATGGCGGACTACTGCATCGACGTAGACCGCAACGACAAGAAGCAAATCGTGACCATTTATGTTGACAAAGTGCGCTTCAAGCACTTGGGCAGCGCGGGCACGTGCGCCAAGTTCGTCTACAACTTCGTGAGCGGCCGCTACTTCCCTTGCGAGGAGGGCATTGTGCATACTCCGGACGGCGACGCTCCGGGACCTCTGGACACACAGTTCGACAACACGAATTGGTTGAAAAATAATGAGGAACAAGGTTGCCTGTTCCACTGAAAATGCGTACCTTTGAAGTAGTTAATATTCTGAATAACCTAACCTGAACACGTGCATCGGCTATGACAAAAAATGATGTTTCTTTCCTTTCAGAAGCCCCCTTCCCCATTCGCAGTTACGGGAAGGGCGAGCTGGCAATGTGCTACATACGCAACGTAGCGCAACAGACTGCCGTGAACCAATTCAACGAATGGATTCGTACCGCCCCCGGACTGGAACAACGCCTGTATGCCACAGGCATGAGCCCCACCACACGCCGGTATACGCCCGCACAGGTGAGGATGATGGTGGGTGTCTTCGGGGAGCCGTAGGATATTTCAGGCACGGATTACGCGGATTTCACGGATTTGCTTTGTTCCTTTTTATTCTTTTTTCCGTGAAATCCGTGTAATCCGTGCCTGAAATACCATTTATTCTCCGCCATTCTCCCTTATTCTCCGCCATCCTCCCCCAACCTCCGCCAACCTCCTTTCGTGCCGATGCGCTGCCGTATCTTTGTGTCAACGAAACGAGGGAGGAAAGCTCGCCGCGGAGAACCCCTTCCCCCCCGTCGTTTCGGAAACAACCAATTAATAAATCAACGAAATGACAAAAGCAAAAGCATTAGTAGTGCGCACGCAACGCCACCAGAAGGTGGGAGACAAAGACTCACCCATGGTCTACACGCTGAGACGCAAGTCGAAAGACGCCAAAACCCTCGACCTCGAACGCCTCGCGCAGGATATAGAAGCGCTGAGCAGTATGTCTGCCGAGGATGTGGTGCACGTGGGCAAAGCCATTGTCCGCCAGATACGCCAGACGCTGACGGACGGCAACAATGTCCGTCTGGACGGGTTCGGCATCTTCCACACCACCTTCAAGTGCCGCGCCACCGAAGCCGCCAAAGACTGCACGGTGAAGAACATCGAAAAGGTCAATATCCGCTTCAAAGTAGCGAACACCCTGCGTCTGGAAAACGACACCAACGCCACCACCAAAGGAAATCCGAATACCATGATTTTCGAACTGGTGTCCGAGGATAACAGTTCCGGCGGAGGCGACGGCGGCGGTGGAAACGGGGAGTTGCCGGACGGAGGAGACAAGGAAGATCCGCTGGGATAAAATCAGAATTATGCATAACTTAGTTTATACCATCTGTCATTCAGAGCGTAGCGAAGAATCTACTCTCTGTGTATGCATCAAGAGAGTAGATTCTTCGCTACGCTCTGAATGACAGATGGTATAAACTAAATTTCAACACTTACTTAACAAAAAAAAACTATGAGTAAAAGTACAGGAATTTGGGGTACCGTCTTGAAAGTGATTATCGCCGTAGCTTCCGCCGTTCTCGGCGTTTTCGGAGCCAATGCGATGACGCTGTAAAAGACCGGATGCTGCTACTTAATCTGCTAACCTGAAGAAAAAAAAATGCGAACTATCAATCTGATTGTGATACATTGCAGCGCCACGTGCGAGGACCGTCCCTTTACCGAGCAAGCCCTGGAGGCCGCCCACCGCCGGCGTGGATTTGACAGCACAGGCTATCACTTCTACATCCGCCGCGACGGACGCATCCTGACAACACGCCCGGTCGAGAGGGCCGGAGCCCACGCCCGCAACTACAACGCTCACTCTATCGGCATCTGCTACGAAGGCGGACTGGACCACTACGGCCTGCCCAAAGACACCCGCACCGAATGGCAAAGGCACTCGCTCCGCGTACTGGTCAGGGCACTGCTGCAGGACTATCCCGACGCCCAAGTGACGGGACACCGCGACCTCAGTCCCGACCTGAACCGCAATGGCGAGGTGGAACCTATGGAATGGACCAAACAATGTCCGTGCTTCGACGTGAAACGGGAAAAGTGGTAAAAGAGAGGACAAGAGGATGCACTACTCGGAAGGCTGAGAAGAGCGTCCTCTTGACTTTTTCAGTACCGAAAGCAACATCTGCCATTCGGACATATGAAACACGCAAGACACTGCCAGATAAATGATTATCCCCGACGGCACACCCAAAAGAAGCTTGCCCCAAGCGGATAATGGCAATAGCGTAACCAGATACAGGCATATACCCATCAAGGCATTCAATCCTACAATTGGAGATAACTCTGTCAGTTGTTTGCCATACCCAATTTGAGTAACCCGTCTTGAAAAATATATTATAATAACAATATCAGCCATTGAATACAAAAGCAAGCTATAGCACATAGCCGTAACCCCGAATGGGACGGAAATCACCAGCAAAATAATTGCTACCGCTTTCTTTATAACTTCAGCTTTCAGAAAATAATCTGTCCTTCCCTTCACATTCAGAATAGTACTATTGATTCTCATTATCGGATCCCACATAAAAGCTATGCAGAGAATACGCAAATAAGGCACTGCGGGAAGCCATTTGTCTGTCAATATCAAATGTACCAATGGCTCAGCAAGAGCTACCAACATTATCATTAGAGGAAAAACAGCATAGATAGATATTCTCATATATTTCATAAATATGCTACGCAACTGTTCCATATCATCTTGATACCTGCATTGTATGGGATACATTACTTTCATAAGTATGTTCGACAAGTTGGAAGAAGGAAACTGTGCTATGGTATATGCCCTATTGAAATATCCCAAATCGGATGCCAAAAAGAATTTTCCTATCACCAAAGAATATAAATTCGTATAGAATTGATGCAACAGTACCGAAAGCATTAACTTGGAACCAAAACCAAACAACGAACGGAATGATTGAAAAGAAAAACAAAAGGAAGGTAACCAACGAGAAAAAATCCACTGCATTAAAACTCTGACAAAGTTATTGGCAAGGCTCTGATAAACCAAAGTCCATACCCCATAATTATGAAAGGCTAACCACAAGCCCAATGTTCCACTCGATATTACTGCAATAAGAGAAGCTATCGCCTGTCGCTTAAAATCAAGCTCTATCATCAATTTAGCCTGTTGCACGATGCCCATAGACATAATAATCACATTCAGGCCAAATACTTTCGTGATACTGTTTAACTGAGGCTCATTGAAAAAGGACGCAATAAAAGGAGCCGAGAGAAACAGACAGGCATATATGATTAGCGAACCTATCGCATTAAAATAGAAAGCCGTACTATAATCAATATCCGTTCTGTCTTTCTTTTGTATCAACGCCGAAGCAAAACCACTGTCTACTATAACTTGGGACAATACCATAAATATGGTCAACATAGCCACAAGCCCGTAATCACTCGGCAACAGGATGCGTGCTATGACTAAAGTCAAAATAAATTGGATGCCTTGTACGGAAAAACGTTCAACCGCACTCCATAACACTTTTGACAATATTTGTTCTTTTGCAGACATATATCTTCTATCTTAACATATAAACCATCTCACCGTTTTCTCCCGGTATTACTTATGTACAAATAAATTTCTCATTTTTATCGGAAGCACCTTGAAGTAATAGGAACATTTCACAAACACACAGAAATATACATACCCACAAGATTCAGGAAGCATATAGTGCAAATTCCGGAAAAACATCACTAAAGAGACACGTCTTGTAAATGAAGCTCTTAAAGCTGTAATGTATTGCTTTTCACGGATAATAGCATAAACTCTTCTCCACAAATTACAATCGGCAGAATTATACATGATAACATCAAAATATCGTGCCTTCAAAGTTTCGAAAAAGAAATAAATATAGGGGTTTGCAAGTAACTTTTCTGAAGAAATGATTTCGTCATATATCAATTCTAAGACTTTTATACGACTATGCAGTTTTATTGGAGATGCTTTAGCCATGAGAGAACCGGAATGCAGAACATAAAAATAGGTATTCCGAGGCAAACCATAAGCTCTACGTGCACAACATGATAAACGAAACGACCATAAATCATCTTCATGCACAATATTTTCTTCAAAAAATAAATTATATTTCAAAATTAACTCCCGACGTACCAATTTATTCCATACCATAACCGGCCATTCATCCTTTACATACGATTGGATGATAGCTTCATTAGTATCTAAAAGACCGGAAAAGTTCAAACCGGATGCATAACCATGAGCATTACCTATAGCTTCAAAACTCCCTACTACAACATCGGCATCATAGAGCATGGCTTGTGAAGCCAACAGTTCAATACAGTCTGGAGATATATAATCATCACTATCTAAAAAATAGACATAATCTCCCGTAGCATTCTGAATACCTGTATTACGTGTTCCCGAAATACCTTTATTCACCTCGTGGGTAATAACTTTTACATCGGGATGGTACGAACACGAACTCAATACTTCTTCAACCACTTGCATGGAATTATCCGGAGTACAATCGTTGACAATTATTACTTCCAAATCTGCCCAAGTCTGGTTCAATACAGAACACAGACAATCTCCCACAAACAAAGCAGTATTATAAATCGGTATTACAATAGAAACTTTCATAGCATAATCCTCATATTATTAACAATACTTCACTTCTTTCTTCTCAACGAACTCCTCCCACCACGTAACGAGTGTCAACAGATTGAAGTACTGCAAAGCCTTGTTTTGCTTGTACCAGAACCAGCCGCCTTTTCGGGACGCTTCGAGGTCGTATTCATTCAAGAACCGTTCCACGCCTTCACGATAGAGGATATCTTCGTAAATGCCGGAAGAAAGGATGAAATCTTTGAGACGGGCACGCCGTAAGGAATCTTGGAAGAAAAGCGGCATAGGGGCAAACCCGCCTTGTTTCTTCCTGCCGGTAACGGCTTCGGGAAGCAAAGGCTTATAATGATACCTCAGGAGATACTTGGACACACAGCGGCCGCGCGCTATATCCGGCACGCTATCTCCCTTACACTTCAAACCAACCGGCAACTCCTGCAAGAAATTATAGAGATCCAAGTCCATAAAAGGAAAGACGAGATTATTGCCGAACATCTGCGCCATGAGTGAAGCCTTGTAGAGAATGACACGATTGATGACTATTTCCAAATCGGACACCAATGCGTGCTGAGTGTAAAGATGCTCAAAGCTCCGGGTATCTGCCGGCAGGGATTTCTCGGAAGATTTAATCCACTCCGGATGCAACAGAAGTTCGCGCAAGGAAGAATCGGAAAAGCTGAACCGTTCGCCCTCCAGAATATGAAGTATCTTGTCCAAATGGAAATTGACGCGCGAAAGTTTGCCGCCTGTATCGAAAACCTTACGGTTGAGCAACTTGTGCATGCCACGCAACAGCGGACGAGTGCCCGTACGCGCCGCCAGATAGTGCAAGGCAACTTCACGGCCGGATGTACCGAAATACTGGTCGCTGCCGTCACCGCCCAAGATGACGTCGGGCTTGTCGCCACCTATCATCCGCATGGCACAATAGTTCACCATGAGCCCGCCTTCTACGAAAGGTTCTTCCAAAAAGCGTACAATATCGGGCAAGGAAGCTATCTCCGTACCGTCTATCTCGTACTCATGGTGGCGTGTCTCGGACATCAACCGCGCCATAGGCAACTCAGTCCACGCATCACCTTTGAATCCAACGGAATAAGAATCTACCGGACCTTCGTAAATGCTGCGGAGTGCGGCAAGGTTGGCTCCGGAATCGTAACCGCCACTCAAAAGGATACCTACCCTGCGGCTGTCACCAATCCGCCGGCGAATGGCCTGACGATGCAGTTCGCCATAACGCCGGGAGTAACTCTCGACATCGGGATGCTTGTCTGCCACAATCTGAGGATTACGCCTGAATGTGTGGTCACGCCTCAGGTTATAGCTGTCCTCCGCTTCGGTAAGTATATGAAACTGCTCGCCTGCCCCCAAAAGTGCGGCGCCATTCATCGAACTGGCTCCATGCGGCAGAAGCCCGCGTTGAAGAAAGATGCCCAATGAGACAGGGTCACAGCTGAAAGGTTTGCCCGACTGTTCTTCAAGAAATATCCAAGAGGTCGCAAAGCTACCCTCAGGAGTGCAATAAACGGTATAGTGCGTGCCGTGATGATCACGTACAATGCCACACTCCTTCTTGGAGTAATAGACTATGGTAAATGAACCGTCCAAACGGGAAAAGCCATAGTTTGGATCTGCCAGATAGGCATCGGCGGCAATCTTTGCGTTGCTGTCGGCGGGAGAGCACTGAAGCCTGTCCCAGTTATATAGAACGCCGTAAAAGAAAAGGCGAAGGTTGCAGCTTTCAAAGAAAGATTCGGGAGCCTCCCCCTCTACACGAGCCGTACGCCAGTCTTCGAGACTTAATTTTCCGTATATCATTTGTATGTTGTTTGTATATCGAAATGGCTGTATCATTTTCCGACGCCATGCCTTGTATGTATGAAGCTCTTATTAGCTCCCCGAAGTTTGAAGATATTGGCTGCCATCAGCAAGAATGTATATGGCAGGGACTGCAACGCCACCGCCAAACGGCTGGTGCAGAAGCGCTTCGGTATAGCCACCAACAGAGCTATGACGAGCAATGCGAAAAGCGCCCACCACTTCATCCCCCATATCCAGTTGTAGCACGTGCAAAGCACGGCAAAAAAGAACGTAAAGCCCAACAGAAGCAAACGCGGTATGGAAAGTTGCTGGAACAGCTTATCGCAAAAGTCCCAATTGCGGGCGGCAAGCGCCTTACCTAAATATTTGGCAAATATCCTGCAATAATGCCATTGCGCCGATAACCAACGGCGGCGCTGACGGGAGAAATCTTGTGTGTTCTGGATTTTCTCATCAAACACGAATGTGTCCGGCAGATAATGGAAACGCTTGCCTTGATAAAGCAAGGTCAATTCAAGTTCACGGTCAAATCCGCCCACAGCTTTAATATTGAGCATCGTGTCGCGGAAGAGGTCGTAGCGAAATGCCATACCGGAACCGATAAGGGCGGCAGACAAACCGAGCTTGGCGTGTCCTAAACGGAAGATTGTATTGTTAATTTCTTCGCTAATGGCATCGAGCAACGCCATGTCATTATTCATGTTCTTGGCTATGCGGTGCGTCTGCACAATTTCCACACCAGGATTGGCGAAAAGGTCGTTGATGTCACTCAAATAATCGTAGGGAACAACATTATCCGCGTCGAGCACCAACGCAATGTCATAATCATTGCCTATGGCCGCCATAGCTGCATTCAAAGCCTTGGACTTGGTGCTTTTCTCGAAATGTACCTCTACCAGACGAATGGGAAGAGCTGCCAATGAGGCATTGGTTTCGGGCTGCATATGGTCTGAAATGACTATCGTGTCGAAACAGTCGGCAGGGTAATCCAACTCCAAACAGGAGTGCACGCACTCGTGTATGACAGCGTCCTCGCGATAAGCGGGAATCAATATCGCAAAACGCTTGTAACGCGTTGCCTTATCGGCCTTGGGCAATGGTTTCTTACATGATGCCAGACTGTACACCAGCAAATACGCCACATTTATAGCAAAAAGGATGTATAGCAGCCAATCAAAGAAGTATAATATGTGTTCCAAAATCCATACGGTTTAACCTTGTTGTTTTATTTGTTGGACCGCCTGCGCGCAGGACATCCGTCACAAAGATACAAAAAAGGGGAATAGATTGTTCCAAATGCACAAAAAAGGTAAAAATAAAAAAACGAGCAAGCTCTCTCGAACCCCTCGCCTCGTGTAAGAAAAGCCTAAAGGCTTTTCTTTTTTACTTGCATCTAATTGTTACCCGAAAATCAATCTTTCTTTTTACCTCTAAAAAAACAAACTTCAAATACCTACTAACAACATTAATGTTTAACTTTTACCTTTTTCTAATTACCTATTTTCAATCCAAAAATCAAAACTATGAATTAATTCAATCTTTTTACCTCTTAACTAATTACCTTTACTGAAAACTCATTTTTTATTGTTAAATGCAATTTCTCAATTGCATTGCAAAGGTAAGTGTTTTTTCCGTGTTCGCAAACAACAGGAGGAAAAAGTGTATGTCTTATAACATTGTTTTAGAGATTAAGCGTCCATTTTACACTTATAAACAAAACAAACCACCAAAGTGCCATAGCACTTTGATGGTTGTCCCCTTTAAACACCTTTAAACAAAATGAAATATAATGCGATTATTTTCTTGCTTCCGCAATGTATGCCAGAGCTTCTTTGCATTTTTCCGTAACATATGTCCAGTCTTCGGCAGCTACTTTGTCACCCGGGAAGAGCTTGGAACCCATACCTACGCAGAATACACCTGCCTTTATCCAAGAGGTCAGGTTTTCCTGTGTCGGTTCCACACCGCCGGTTACCATCAGCTTGGACCACGGCATCGGAGCCAACAGGCCTTTTACAAGCTTTGCACCCAGCACGTCACCGGGGAATATCTTGCAGAGATCGCAACCTGCTTCCTGTGCGAAACCTACTTCTGAAACGCTTCCGCATCCCGGAGTATAGGCTACCAGACGACGGTTGCAGATTTTTGCGATTTCGGGGTTGAACAACGGACCTACAATGAAGTTTGCGCCCAATTGCAGATACAATGCAGCTGTGGCAGGGTCTACGATAGAACCTACACCCATTGCCATTTCGGGACATTCTTTGGCTGCGTATTTTACTACTTCCGCAAATACTTCGTGAGCGAAATCACCGCGGTTGGTAAACTCGAATGCACGAACGCCACCCTCATAACAAGCTTTCACTACTTTCTTTGCTACTTCTGCATCTTTGTGGTAGAATACAGGAACCATACCGGTTGAACCAATCTTGTTCAATACGGATATCTTATCAAATTTTGCCATTGATTTATCTACAAATTACAATGTACAATGTACAAATTGCCATACGGATAATTGTACTTAGTACACGAGAACTATTATTTTATATTTACTCTTATCGTTTGCTTATCGTTGAACACGACCGCTTGCGTCTCCGCCTGCCAATGCTTCTACTTCTTCAACAGAAACGAGGTTGAAGTCACCGTTGATAGTGTGCTTCAAGGCAGAAGCCGCTACGGCAAATTCGAGGGCAGCGCCCTGGTTGGGCTTCGTCAGCAAACCGTGGATGATACCGCCTGAGAAGGAGTCACCGCCACCTACACGGTCGATGATAGGATTGATGTCGTAACGTTTTGATTCGTAGAACTCTTCGCCGTTGTAAATCATTGCTTTCCAGCCGTTGTGGGTAGCGGAGAAAGACTCGCGCAACGTAGAGATTACGTATTTGAAGCCGAATTCCTTCGCCATCGCCTTGAAGATTCCCTTGTAGCCTTCAGCGTCCGTCTTGCCGCCTTCCACGTCTGCATCGGGCTTGAAGCCCAGGCAGAGTTCAGCATCCTCTTCATTGCCGATGCAGACATCCACATACTGCATCAAAGGCTTCATGATGGACTGGGCTTTTTCTTTGGTCCAGAGTTTTTTACGGAAATTGAGGTCTACCGACACCGTAACGCCGTGACGTTTGGCAGCCTCGCAAGCCAGGCGGGTCAACTCGGCGGCCTTGTCGGAGATGGCGGGAGTGATACCTGACCAGTGGAACCAGTCTGCACCTTCCATGATGGCATCGAAATCAAAGTCTGCCGCATCTGCCTCAGCAATGGCAGAGTGTGCACGGTCATAGATTACCTTACTGGGACGCATGGAAGCACCGGTCTCAAGATAGTAGATACCTACACGGTCACCACCACGCGCAATGAAATCCGTCTTTACGCCATACTTGCGCAATGCGTTGACAGCCGACTGGCCTATTTCATGTTTCGGCAACTTGGTTACAAAATAAGCATCATGCCCGTAGTTGGCACAGCTGACAGCCACGTTGGCCTCGCCGCCGCCATATACCACATCAAAAGAGTCGGACTGCACAAAACGGGTGTTTCCCGGAGTAGACAGCCTCAGCATGATTTCACCTAATGTAACTACTTTCTTTCCCATAATCTTTCTATGTTTTATTTTAATATGAAATTAATTTGTTTCCTTTCAATTTATCATTTCGAGGTATAAACAGAACTTAAACACCTGAAACTATGGAGAGTAAATCAAAATAATATTCGTTCTTCATAGTCTTCGTGTACGGGCACAAAGATACAACAATTTTTGAAATACAAAAAATTATCATATATTTGTATCGAAAATATTAAGATTATAATTGTGTGCGAGCACAAGAAGATGTACGATGGGACGATTTACGATTAGACGATTGAGATTACATTGTAGAATCGTAGCCAAAGCAACATCAATCGTACATCGTAAATCGTTAAATCGTAAATATACAGATGGAAAGAGTCAGAATAAAGGATATCGCCAAGATGGCCGATGTATCCGTGGGAACCGTCGACCGTGTGATTCACGGGCGTAGCGGTGTGTCCGAGTCCAGCCGGAAGCGGGTGGAAGAAATCCTGAAACAACTGGATTACCAGCCCAATATGTATGCCAGTGCACTGGCTTCGAACAAGAAGTACGCATTTGCCTGCCTGCTGCCGCTACACGAGAAAGGCGAATACTGGACAGACGTGGAAACGGGCATACACAACGCCGTAGAGACTTACTCTGACTTCAACGTGGCCGTGCACCTCTCCTACTATGACCCGTATGACTATCATTCATTCGCGGAAGCCTCCGGACAGATTCTGGCACTGGAGCCGGACGGAGTGATGTTTGCCCCCACCGTTCCGCAATACACCAAGCCCTTCACGGATGAGCTGACGCAACATAATATACCTTATATATATATAGACTCCAACATAAAGGAAGAGCCCGCCCTCTCCTTCTACGGGCAGAACTCGCACCAAAGCGGATATTTTGCCGCCCGCATGCTGATGCTGCTTGCCGGAGAAGACGCGCAGGAAATCGTCATCTTCCGCAAGATAAATGAAGGCATCGTGGGGTCGAACCAGCAGGAACGCCGCGAAATAGGTTTCCGCGAATACATGCAGGAGCATCATCCCGCCTGCCGCATCTGGGAACTGGACCTGCATGCCAAGCGCGACAGCGAGGACACACTGATGCTGGACGAGTTCTTCCAAGAGCATCCTACCGTAAAGAACGGAATCACCTTCAACTCCAAAGCATACATCATCGGGGAATATCTGCTGAAGAAGCAGAAAAAAGACTTCAACCTGATGGGCTACGACCTGCTGCAACGCAACGTAGACTGCCTGAAGCAGGGAAGCATCTTCTTCCTCATAGCACAGCAGCCCACCCTGCAAGGATTCGACGGCATCAAGGCCTTGTGCGAATACCTGATTCTGAAGAAGGAAATCACAAGGGAGAACTTCATGCCGATTGACTTGCTGACGAAGGAGAATATAGAGTTTTATTACAACAAATAGTTGCATGTACAATGTACCATCTACAATGTACAATTCGGCCATGCGGAAGGGGACTAATACTAATGCAGCGCAGCCAAATTGTACATTGTAGATGGTAAATGGAAAATTTTAAAAGATGGAGGCAAAGTACCTGAAAATCAACCCTGCCGACAATGTTGCAGTGGCTATCACAGCACTCCCGGCCGGTGAAAAACTCACGGTGGACGGAAAGGAAATCACTCTGAACGAGGATGTTCCTGCCGGACACAAATTTGCACTGAAAGATTTTGCGGAAAGCGAAAACGTCATTAAATACGGATACCCCATCGGGCATGCCCGGAAAGCGCAGAAGCAGGGGGACTGGATGAATGAAAACAATATCAAGACCAACTTGTCCGGGTTGCTGGAATACACATACAACCCCGTCAACGTAGACCTCAATACTACAACTCTAAACCTCAATACCGGCGCGCCAAACCTGACCTTTAGAGGGTACAAACGCAAAAACGGAGATGTAGGCGTGCGCAATGAGATATGGATTATTCCGACAGTGGGCTGCGTGAACGGAATCATCAACCAGCTTGCCGAAGGCCTGCGCCGCGAAACGGGCGGAAAGGGCGTGGATGCCATCATGGCTTATCCCCATAACTACGGCTGCTCCCAGTTGGGCGACGACCACGAGAATACAAAGAAAATCCTCCGCGACATGGTACTGCATCCCAATGCGGGAGCCGTACTCGTGGTAGGCTTGGGGTGCGAGAATAATCAGCCGGATGTGTTCCGCGAATTCCTGGGAGACTATGACCAGGAGCGCGTAAAGTTTATGGTGACCCAGAAAGTGGGTGATGAATACGAAGAAGGAATGGAACTGCTACGCGAACTTTATGCCAAAGCCATCCAGGACCAGCGCGAGGATATTCCCTTAAGCGAACTGCGCGTAGGCCTGAAGTGTGGCGGTTCGGACGGTTTCTCCGGTATCACCGCCAATCCGCTACTGGGCATGTTCTCCGACTTCCTCGTAGCACAAGGCGGCACCAGCGTACTGACGGAAGTGCCGGAAATGTTCGGCGCAGAAACCATACTGATGAACCGCTGCCGCACCAAAGAGCTGTTTGAGGACACGGTGAAGCTGATTAATGACTTCAAGGAATATTTCCTTTCACACGGTGAACCGGTAGGTGAAAACCCGTCTCCGGGAAATAAGGCGGGAGGCATCTCGACATTGGAGGACAAAGCCTTGGGATGCACACAGAAATGTGGCACGAGCTACGTGGAAGGGGTACTTCCGTATGGCGAACGCCTGAAAGTAAAGGGACTGAACCTACTGTCTGCTCCGGGAAACGACCTTGTAGCCGCCACTGCCCTTGCCTCTTGCGGATGCCACATGGTGCTGTTCACCACAGGACGCGGAACGCCCTTCGGAACTTATGTGCCGACCATGAAGATTTCCACCAACTCCACTTTGGCAAAGAACAAGCCGGGCTGGATAGACTTCAACGCCGGAGTTATCGTCGAGAACGAACCGATGGAGAAAACCTGCGAACGCTTCATCGAGTATATCATCAAAGTAGCAAGCGGCGAATTCGTGAACAACGAAAAGAAAGGCTACAAGGAAATAGCCATCTTCAAGACCGGAGTAACTTTGTAAGGTGAAAATTGAAAGGTGAAAGGTGAAAATTAAAGGCTGATATATGGAGGGCGGGACAAAACCATTTTGTCCCGCCCTTTGTTTTTTATACCTTTGCAGCAAAATTGGCTTATATATTTACGATTTGACGACGTACGATGTACGATTAGAGTTACTTTAGACAATAAACCGCCACAAGCCAAAGCAATCCCAATCGTACATCGTAAATCGTCTAATAGTAAATCCTCTTATTGGTGTTGTTCTCTCAACAAGTCATTCACCGTCTTTACCGGATTGAATGTAGTCAGAGGCACTTCTACAAATACTGTGTTCCAATCACTCATGGCCCCGTTCCACAAACCGGGAAGTTCAAGCGCTTTCAGGTCCTTGCCGTTCTTGGACTTATAAGAGATGAAGCCTGTCGCTTTATCCACATACTTCACAAGATTGAACTTATGTCCTTTATAGTCACGTACAGCGCAAACCAAATCCACCGGATTGAAATGGGTACCCTTTTCAAACATTTCCTTCTTTTCCGGGTCGTCCATATCAATCTGCGAACTTTCCAGAATCTGCAGAGAGATAGTACCGTCACTGTTGTATGCCAGGAACGGACCTCCGCCCGGTTCGCCTACGTTCTTCACCATACCGCAAACACGCATCGGACGGTTCAGCTTCTCTTTCAGATATATAACCAACTCGGCATCTTCCAGATTCTTTGTCTCCGGATTCTTGCAATAGAGTTGTTTCTGCAGAAATTGCAGAACTTCAAGAATTTGCTCGTGTGTATACTTCCCGCTGTCAAGCAACTGCAGATAAGCAAACGCTCTCTGCTGTAACGCTACCAGCACACCGGCAATCAGTTTCTTATATAATACGGTGTCACCTTTCAGCTTGTCGGGTACCACATTGTCTATATTCTTTATGAAGATAATATCCGCATCAAGGTCATTCAAGTTTTCAATCAAGGCGCCATGACCGCCGGGACGGAACAACAATTTGCCATTGTCGCGGAAGGGTTTGTTTTCCATATCGGCGGCAATGGTATCGGTGCTCGGTTTCTGTTCCGAAAAAGAGATGTTATAATCCACCCCATACTTCTTTGCATAAGCGGCAGCCTTTTCGTCTACCAAAGCCTTGAACAAGGCACGATGTTCGGGCGAAACCGTGAAATGCACATTCACCTTACCGTTCTTATTGGCAGCATACAATGCTCCTTCTACCAAGTGCTCTTCCAGCGGCGTGCGGCTACCGTCTTCATACTTATGGAACTTAAGCAATCCTTTGGGCAGAGCACCATAGTTCAGTCCGGCCCCTTCGAGTAAGGCAGCAACAACCGCCTTGTAGTTTCCGGCGGCAACCAAAGTCGGTATATCCTTTCCGGCAGTCCTCTGGCAAGCGGTATTCAAGTCATCATAGAAGGCAAACTTCTCTATTTTCTCAAAGAAAGTCTTTTCAAAGTTTGTCTGGGGAGTGTCATAGTCTGCCCCGAGAAATTCAAACAAGTTCTTGAACATACGGCTGGCAGCACCCGAAGCAGGCACAAACTTCACCACCACTTTATCGGTTTGTGTATATGCCTCCCAGGCATCCAGGTATTTCTTCTGTTCATCCGTATCCGGAGCCAGTATACCCTTTTCTACAGAAACGGCGGCAGACAGCTTCAAGTATGGAAAACCTTTTTCGAAACAAGCCAACTGTTCGGCTATTTGTTCTTCGGAGATGCCTTTATTTTCGAGCAACTCTTTGTCTTGCGGTGTTATCATAATATCTTGTTTTATTAATTCATGCCCAAAAATACAAAAAAAGCAGAACTGCCGTCAAGAAAATGAAGAAAAAACTTACCTTTGAAGCATAAAATACGGACGATTATGGAAACTGATGAATTTTTCACTATCAAAGAGAAAGATTTACTCTTCTCGCTCTACCGCAAACTGTTGCAACTTTCCGGAGAAACCCTCCAGAAGGGGGACTGCAAAAAGCTGAAAACACATCTTGTCAATACTATACAGAACAACCGTATCCAGCGTGATATATTCGGTTTGAATCCCGTCATCAAAGATATGCAGACGGCTGTCATTGTAGCGGAAGAAATCGGAATGAAGCGTGCTTCTATCCTGGGGCTCATGCTGCACGACTCCGTGCGCTGCGGCACTTGCACCGCTCTGGAAGTGGAGCAAATCTATGGCGAGGATGTGGCAGGCATCATCCGGGGATTGATACGTGTAAACGAACTTTATTCCAAAAGCCCTACCATCGAGTCCGAGAATTTCCGCAACTTGTTGCTGACTTTCGCCGAGGACATGCGTGTCATTCTCATTATGATTGCCGACCGCGTAAACATCATGCGGCAAATCAAGGACTGCGAAAATGACGAAGCCCGTCGGCAGGTAGCCAACGAAGCGGCTTATCTCTATGCGCCCCTTGCCCATAAGCTGGGTCTGTACAAACTGAAGTCGGAACTGGAAGACCTCTCATTGAAATACACAGAAAAGGACGTTTACTACCATATCAAGGAAAAACTGAATGAGACCAAGGCATCGCGTGACAAGTACATTGCCGCCTTCATTGCACCGGTACAGAAGAAGCTCGAAGAAGCCGGACTGAAGTTCCATATCAAAGGACGCACCAAGTCCATCCACTCCATCTACCAGAAAATGAAGAAGCAGAAATGCCCCTTCGAAGGCGTGTATGACCTGTTCGCCATCCGCGTCATCCTGGACTCTTGCCTGGAAAAGGAGAAACTGGAATGTTGGCAGGCCTACTCCATCGTAACAGATATGTACCAGCCTAACCCGAAAAGGCTACGCGACTGGCTGTCCGTACCTAAAAGCAACGGATATGAATCACTGCACATCACCGTGATGGGCCCCGAAGGCAAATGGGTGGAAGTACAAATACGTACCGAACGCATGGATGATATTGCCGAACGAGGCCTGGCCGCCCATTGGCGATACAAAGGAGTGAAAGGTGAATCTGGTCTTGACGAATGGCTGACTTCCGTACGCGAAGCCTTAGAGAGCTCGGACAGCAACGGACTGGAAACGATGGACCAGTTCAAACTGGATTTGTACGAAGACGAGGTATTTGTATTTACTCCCAAAGGTGATTTGTTCAAACTTGCCAAAGGCTCCACCGTGCTCGATTTTGCGTTCCACATCCATAGCAAACTGGGCTGCAAATGTATCGGTGCAAAAGTGAACGGCAAGAATGTACAGCTGAAGCAAATGCTGCATAGCGGTGACCAGGTGGAGATAATGACATCGAATACGCAGACGCCCAAGCAGGACTGGCTGAACATCGTAACCACCTCCAAGGCACGCACCAAAATACGCCAGGCATTGAAGGAAATGGCTGCACGCCAGCACGCCTTCGCTAAGGAAACCCTGGAACGCAAGTTCAAGAACCGGAAGATAGAGTATGATGAAGGAACCATGATGCGCCTCATCAAGCGCCTCGGTTTCAAGATAGTGACCGACTTCTATCAAGCCATAGCCGATGAAGAACTGGATGTCAACGAGATTATAGACAAATACCAGGAACAGCAAAGACGGGAAAATGATACGCGCGACGATATTGTCTACCGCAGTGCTGAAGGCTATAACCTTCAACAAGGCATACCGGAAGAGATAGGTACCAAAGAAGATGTACTGGTCATTGATCAAAATCTGAAAGGATTGGATTTCAAGTTGGCACGCTGCTGCAATCCCATCTATGGAGATGATGTATTCGGCTTTGTCAGTGTGACGGGAGGTATCAAGATACACCGTTGCGATTGTCCCAATGCCAGTGATTTGCACTCACGTTTCGGCTACCGTATCGTGAAGGCACGCTGGGCCGGAAAGTCACAAGGTACACAGTACCCCATCACCCTGCGCGTAGTTGGACACGATGACATCGGCATCGTGACCAACATCACTTCCATCATTTCCAAAGAAACGGGCATTACTTTGAGAAGCATCGGCATTGACTCGCATGACGGGCTGTTCTCCGGAACACTGACCATCATGGTGAGCGATACGGGACATCTGGAAGCGCTCGTCAAGAAACTGAGAACAGTAAAGGGAGTGAAACAGGTTTCAAGGAATTAAGCAACAACTATAATCCATGAAGTACGACTTTAAAAAGCAGTTGCGCAGTTTCGGATATGCTTGGAAAGGTATCCGGTGTTGCATAGGAAAAGAACAGAACCTGAGCTTCCATCTGATAGTTACGGCTGTGGTAGTCATTGCAGGATTCGTTTTAGGCATTACCCGCATGGAGTGGATGATAATCATTCTCTGCATCGGAGTGGTGATAGCAGCCGAACTGTTCAATACCGCCATTGAGAAGCTGGTCGACCTGGTGTCTCCCCAACAGCATCCCGTGGCAGGGCAAGTAAAAGACATAGCCGCCGGAGCAGTACTGGTATGTGCTGCAACGGCGGCCATTATAGGATTGATTGTATTTATCCCTTACCTCACCCGCTTCTTCTTATAATAAGGATAGGTCAGAAGTACAAAGAAAAATACGGCAAGCATAGCAGCAACAGACGCCACATGGTATATCTGCGCTTTGTCCATCAGGTGGCAAGCCACAGCCATGCCCACCAGCAGCCCTGCCTCCATGAACAAATGGCAAGTGGTGTTTGCCGTTCCACGCTGGCAATGGTGCGACAGCTTGACGAACATCTTCATGAACGGGACTGTAATGAACACCAATACAGCCAATGCCGCCAATGACCAGTAATCGCCCACAAACATCAGTGGCAGCAACGCTCCCGGTACAAAAGCAATCAACTGCATATTGATGGCAGGTACCCATGCACGCGGCAATAAGAAGCGGTCCATATTGCACAACGACACGCCTATCGGAGCACGGAAAGCCACATATACCCTCGATGCGAAAAATATGCTAGCCAGTCCGGCCGCTACGGACAGATAGGTCACCATACGGAAACCATACATCTTATACATTCCAATGCCCAACACAACACCCACCAGCATGCCCAAGCGTGCAGCCCATGCATATACCATGTTTCCTGCGCTGCGGCGCGCGGAAGTCGTTATGTCGATGGCCACCGTAATGCCCGCTGTGGTTGCCAGCCCGAAACATGCTCCCTGCACAGCGGCAAGCAGCAGAAATTTCGTATAACCATCCACAAAGGCATATCCCAGAACAGCCGCCAGCATAATGAGTGCGGAGTAAAGGAGCACGTGTTTCCTTTTATATTCATCGACCAGATAGGCATGGAAAGGACCGACAGCAAACATGGCCACCGCAAAGACCAGAAACATGCTGCCCGCCTGCCCGACGGAAACACCCAACTGCTCTCCCATCACAAAAGGAAGCAAAGGGAAAAGCATATAGACGGATATGAACAGCAACAGATTTGCCGTACACATCCGCCAAAAATTGAGTGTCATGAGTTTGTTAGTACTGTTCTTTCTCATTCGGGAAATCTAAATTCTTCACATCGGAAACATAACGGCTGATGGCATCCGTCATCACTGTATGCAGGTCGGCATAGCGACGCAGGAAACGGGGACGAAAACCGTTATTCATACCCAGCATATCCTGAACCACCAACACCTGGCCGTCCACATCGCCACCGGCACCGATGCCTATAACGGGTATAGTCAGCTCGCTTGCCACGCGGGCAGCCAATGCGGCAGGAATCTTCTCCAATACCAGTCCGAAGCATCCGGCTTCTTCCAGCAAATGCGCATCGCGTACCAGTTTCTCGGCTTCGGCATCATCCTTGGCACGGACCGTATATGTTCCATACTTGTTGATGGATTGGGGCATCAGTCCGAGATGTCCCATGATGGGAATACCGGCGCTGAGGATACGCTTCACCGTACCGATGATTTCCTCGCCTCCCTCCAGTTTGAGGGCGTCGGCATGGCTTTCTTTCATAATACGGATAGCGGAAGCCAATCCCTCCAGTTCGTTGCCCTGATAAGAGCCGAAAGGCATGTCGACAATGACCATGGCACGCTTCACACCGCGAACCACGGATTTGCCATGATAAATCATCTGGTCGAGCGTGATGGGAAGCGTGGTGACATTGCCTGCCATTACATTGGAAGCGGAATCTCCCACCAGAATCACGTCTACCCCGGCACCGTCCACAATCTGCGCCATAGTATAGTCATATGATGTCAACATTGATATCTTTTCGCCTCTCTGCTTCATTTCGATAAGGCGATGTGTAGTCACTTTACGAGTGTCGTCTGAAATATAACCCATGATAGTATTTACAATTTGGCAATTTACAATTACTCAATTTAATTTTCGGCGCAAAGGTAATCCTTTTTCTGATTACTTGTACAATTGAGTTAATTTATCGTAAGTGAATCCCTGAAAGTCATCCAATACATAATGACACAACGGAGCTATGTCTTCACGGGAATTGGTGGTTGCCAACCCTATAACGGTAGCTCCTGAAGCCATGCCGGCTTTCAGCCCGTTGAAGGAATCCTCGAATACATATGTGGTGTCGGGAGTTGTGCCGAAAACCTCCATACCCAACAGAAAACAATCCGGTGCAGGCTTGGAAGCCGTAAACATCTCGGCCGTAAGAATACGGTCGAAAAGAGTCTTTATTTCGGGATGAACCCGATAGACAGCTGCCATCTTCGCTTCGTTGGAGCTGGTCACTACGGCAGTCTTCACCCCATTCCGGTGTAGGTCGGCAATGAAGTCAAGCACTCCGGGAATAAAGTCGAATGACATTTCCTGTTCAAAGCGGTTCAGCCGTTCGGTAATTTCGGCCTGTTCCTTCGCCATGCCCGGAAAAAAGGTATCATAAATATAGACCAGCGTCTGGCCCTTCACCCTGCCTTCAATATCATCCATACCCAAATACTGCTTTCCCATTTCATGCCAGAAGTGACTGTACTGTGTTTCCGTGTCTACCACCACACCGTCAAAATCAAAAAGTACGGCGGTTGCTTTTGTTGTGTCCATAAACTTTCTTTTACCTAAATCTGTTAATACCAAAACATTATAGTGTACAAAGGTGGGAATAATCTGCGAATCAAACAAATATTTTATACCTTTGTGCTCCTTAATTGACTCATATCAAATGAACAACGCGCATATATTAGGAACCGAACGTATTGGCAAACTGCTTGTGCAGTACTCCATTCCGGCCATTATAGGCATGACGATTACTTCGTTGTACAACATCATCGACAGCATTTTCATCGGTCATGGCGTAGGTCCTATGGGCATTGCCGGACTCGCCATTACTTTCCCTCTGATGAATCTGGTCGTGGCTTTCTGTACGATGGTATCGGCAGGTGGCTCCACCATTTCGTCCATCCGGTTGGGACAGAAAGACCTGGACGGAGCAACGGAAGTATTGGGAAACACACTGATGTTCTGCCTGGTCAATGCATTCATATTCGGCGGCATCTCATTTATATTCCTGGATGATATTCTGCGCTTCTTCGGTGCCAGCAATGATACGTTGCCATATGCCCGCGACTTTATGCAGGTGATATTACTGGGTACCCCCGTCACTTATACCATGATTGGCCTGAACAATATCATGCGTGCCACGGGATATCCCAAGAAAGCAATGCTCACGTCTATGGTAACGGTAGTCTGCAACATAATCCTCGCTCCCATTTTCATCTTCCAATTTGACTGGGGAATACGGGGAGCTGCAACGGCAACGGTCATCTCGCAGTTCATCGGCATGGTGTGGGTAGTGAGCCATTTCCTGCAAAAGACAAGTGTGGTACGTCTGCAACGGGGGTTCTGGAAGATGAAGAAACGCATCATCAGCAGTATATTATCCATCGGTATGTCACCGTTCCTGATGAACGTCACGGCATGTGTCATTGTGATTATCGTAAACAACAGCCTTCAACAGTACGGAGGAGATATGGCCATCGGGGCATATGGCATTATCAACCGACTGCTGGTACTCTATGTAATGATTGTATTGGGGCTGACGATGGGAATGCAACCGATTGTAGGCTATAACTTCGGTGCGCAAAAACACGACCGTGTGAAGGCTACCCTGCGCCTGACCATCATTGCCGGAGTATGTATCACCAGTACAGGCTTCCTTATCTGCGAATTGTTCCCCCATGCCATATCTGCCATCTTTACCAGTGATGAAGAGTTGATAGATATTGCTTCCAGAGGCGTACGCATTGCCGTAGCCATATTCCCGCTGGTAGGTGCACAGATTGTCATCGGCAATTTCTTCCAAAGCATCGGGAAGGCGAAAATCAGTATCTTCTTGTCGCTGACACGCCAATTACTGTATCTGTTGCCGGGACTACTGATATTCCCGCATTACTTTGGGCTGGACGGCATCTGGATATGTATGCCGGTATCGGACTTCTTTGCTTTTGTAACGGCAGCGGTGGCATTGTGGATATATGTAAAGAGATTACCCACAGGAATTACCGAAAAAGCGAGGTGAAAGTGATTTATTCTACTGCAAATATTGCATTTTATGTTATAACAAACAAATTGTTCGAAAATATATCATTCATTCAGCCCAAACACATCATCTATTCGCCCCAAACAGATGGTCTGTCTACCCCAAACGCATGATGTATGTTGCGGCAACTTTATTCGCTCTTGATGCTCTTTACCGGATTTTCATTGGCAATGCACCATGCCTTCAATACCACGGTAGCAACGATAAACAACAGCAACAGACAACCTACAAGAATATATCCGCCTATAGGGAATGGCACAACATCAGAGAACTGGCTCGCCCAAAGCTTTCCGGCCCGGCATGCTCCCCCAATACCTATGGCGACAGACGGAATGGCCAGCCAAAGCACATCTCTTGACAATAACAGCAAAATACTTTCCGTCTCCGCTCCATTCACTTTACGAATGGCAATCTCTTTTGAACGCAGGCGGATTTCATCATTCACATAGCCTATCAGTCCCATCAGAATGATAAAGAGTATGGTCAATGAAACCAGCAGGGTGACATCACGAAATACCCGTACAGACTCGGCATAACTGCGCATTTCCTGCTCCACCGAACGGAATACGAGGCTTTTCTGAGGATAAATCCGATGCATCTCTTCATTGAGGCGGGCGAGATTTTCATCCAATGGCTCTTTGAGGCGAACATGCAGGGTGGCAGCTGTCTTCCCCGTCCATTCCACCATCACCGGCAAATTATCGTTGGGCATATCGGCAAAACTGAAACTGTCTAACAGCCCGACAACAGTGCCATAATCATTCACCCGCTTGCCTATGGGGCTGTCTGTCCAATTCATCTTCTCACAAAAGACACTGTTGACAAGCAACTGACCTTCTCCCGTCAAGTTATGCCCCTCTTTCAGTCTCAGACCAATGAAAGGAAGAAAATCACTGTCGAACCAGGTATTACGAGGATAGAAAAGCTCGTTACCCTGATTGTCAAGAATTGGCTGGTTAGAACCGAACCACAATATAGGGCGTTCTGCCGAAGCAACCCCTTCCACATAAGGCAAACTGCCGACAAGACTACGCAGGCTATTGCCATCCACTTCCCGCTGGGTGGTATATGCCACACGTTCAGGACGCCAACCACGGTCACGCGTCGTTACATAACTGTACTGTGAAACGACCATCAGCATCATCCCCAGAATGAATGCCGCTCCGATGAACTGAACAAAAAGCAGTACCCGTTTCCAGCCACGACGCCCGGAAGTGTAGCGGCGGAACACTTGTGTCACCGGAATACGAGCGAAAAGCATGGCAGGCAGGCAACCACCTAAAATAAACAGTAACAGTATCACCGACAATGGTGCCCAAAGATTCTGCCAGTCAAAAAGAGCACTGAGAGGTACAGCTGCCAATTCTTCCATTTTTTCGTGGAAAATATACACCAGCAGTCCAATGAGCAGCAAGGCAAGCCCTACTACTATAGCAGTCTCTACCATGAACATGGAAAAGATGCTACTTCCCGAAGCACCGCTGCATTTGTGTACACCGATGGCCTTAGCACGCTGTGTCAGCGAAGCCACGGAAACGAGTACATAATTCAATGCGGTCGTAAAAAGCAGCACGATACCCAGGAAGAACATAATCCAAATCATCTTCCGTACTTGAGGAGTCTCGATATGCAGATTATGGATAGGGACAATACGTACGCTCAATTCTAAACCACTTTCCGGTGGAATATGACGGGCAATAGCTATGGACATACGCTCATTCAGCCAATCAGCATCCTGCGGGCTGCGCAGCCTGAGATAACCGTCGTAGTTTCCACCGCTTTGCCAACCTAGGTTCCACTTCAGATGCCGCCCTATAGTAGGAAAGGAAATGATTGCCTCTGGACGCCTCTCCAAAGAAGTGTTCAACGGAATATCGGCAAAGATACCCTTCACGAGCAGTGTAGTCTGATATCCCCAAAAATCATAACGCAGTGTTTTCCCTATCGGATTTTCGTCACCGAAGGCCTCCTTTGCTGACTTGGCGGAAAGGAATACGACATCCGGACCCGCCAAATCCTGTGGATTGCCTTCTATCATCTCCAAACCGAGTACAGAAAAATAAAGTGTATCTGCCATCACCGTGGACATATCTAATTGGCGCTCACCCAACTGGAAACTATTATCAAAAAGAGAACAGCTCACTGTGCTACTTTCCACTTGTTCCGGAAACTCTTCGGCAATGGCAGCCGGAATCGGAATGATGGTAAAGCGACTTTCGTTACCTTCCAACACTCCATTTTTCAACCAACCCGTCTTCACAATATAAAGGTTATCCGAATCATGATAAAAGTTATCAAAACTCAACTCGAATGCAATCCGTGCAAATAGAAATACAGACATCAGCAGTCCCAATGCCAAAGATACAATCTTAATGGCATTGGAACCTTGCTTGTGCAACAAGCTTTGTAATGTATAATAAATGTGCCGCCTCATAATTTCCTGAAGTTATTCTTTATTCACTCTTGATACTGTCTACCGGATTCTCATTGGCAATCCGCCATGCCTTGAATACTACACAACCGATGATGAGCAATAGTACAATGCATGCAATAAGCAAGAATCCGCAGATACCAAAATCCACTCCCTCCACAAACTGCTCTATCCAGACACCGCCTATATACCAGGCTCCCAGCCCTCCAAGAAAAACGGCCGGCAAGGATATCCAGAATATATCCTTCGAGAAAAGCCGGAGAATGGATGACGCTTCCGCACCATTCACCTTGCGGATGGCAATTTCCTTGCTGCGGCGTTGTATCTCGTCATTGATGTAGCCAATCAACCCCATTAACGTAACAAAAAGGATGGTTATGGCAGCCAGTAAAGCTGCATTACGGAAATCCGTGACGGTACTGTTCTGGTCGTCAATGACCTTTTGGAACGAGGAAAATACAATGTCACGGGTGGGAAACAGCTTCTCCATGTCTTCGTTCAAACGCTTGAGGTTATCGTCAAAAGGCTCTTTCAGACGTAATTGGATGTTTCCGGAAAATCGGTCAAGATAAGTTGCATACATAGGTTGCACCGCCACATAAGCGGCATTGGATGTAGCAAAGTCTTTCAGTACACCTACAATATTGCCCGCTATGCGATCGCCGTTGCGCACTTGCCTGCCTATCGGTTTATCTTCCCAATGCATCATTTTCAAAAATGTTTCATTGACCAATATCTGCCCAGGAGCATCCATATTCTTGCCTTCCGCAAATTCCAACTTCATAAACGGGGCATAGTCCTTGCCAAATTCCACCCAACGCATGCTCATCCACTGCCCGTTATCAGTCGTAACCCCTTCTCCGCTCAATCCGTCTGTAAGAAGATTACCGCTACAAGCTCCATCTTCCACATAAGGCAAAGAAAGCATCACACTACGATTTGCATCGCTTTCCGCATCCGAGTCAAAGGATACGCCCGAAGCATAAGCCACCCGGTGGTAATCGAATCCACGTTCTTTATTGGTGATGTAATGGCTCTGCATAAGCACCAGCCCCAACAAGCCGAAAATAAAAGAGGTACCGGCAAACTGCACAAACAAGAGCGGACGTTTCCAGCCTTTCTTGCCTTCGGTGTACCGGCGGAAAACCTGCGTCACCGGAATGCGGGCAAAAAGCTGCCCGGGCAACATGCCGCCTATCATAAACAAAATGACTATCACTGAAAGCGGTGCCCAAATGTTTTCCCAAGAGAAAAGACCGGCAAGACTAACGTCGAGCATGTCCTCCAACGGCTCACGGAAATTAAATAGAAGCAGCGCTACAAGCAGCAAGGAAGAAAGCATGATGACTCCGGTCTCCCATAAGAACATACCGAAAATAGTTCCCGTATTTGCCCCACTACATTTATGTACGCCTATAGCTTTGGCACGACGGTTCATGGCTGAGATGGAAATAAGCACATAATTCATCGCCACAATAAAAAGTATGGCGGTTCCCAGCGTCAACAGAATCCATACCATACGCATGGTACTGATACCAAATTCCATACGGTAGTCCTTTATCGGAACCAGACTGATAAACACATCATCGCTCTTGCGCACCTGCTCGGCAAGTTTCTCTATTCGGGTGTTCACATCGTCCAGTTGCACCCCCGGGCGCAGACGGACAAAGGACATATAGCTGTCTCCACCTCCCCATCCCCAGTATCCCCAATGATGCTTGAAGGAGGTAGCCAGAGACATCACGACACCACTTCCATAGAAACTGGAGTTTTCGGGGAAATCTTCAAAAATGCCCTTCACGGTCATTGACATCTGTTTGTTATAGACCACCGTCTGCCCGATGGGATTCTTATCGGCAAACATGCTGCCGGCCAGCTCCCTGCTGATGAAGACCACCTCCGGATTATTCAGCTCGCGAGGGTCTCCACTGACAACATCAATGCCCATAGTGGCAAAGAAACAAGAATCGGCCGTCATGGCATTGGTCTGGAAACGGCGTTCATTGGCAAACCAAGCCGAATTGCTCCACCATTGCTGGGTGACGGTAACACTCTCCACCTCGTCAGGCAGGTTTTCGGCAATGGTACCAGCCACCGGTCCAAGAGTTATATGCGAAGGATGATACTCGTTGTTGTAATACCATACTGTTTTGACAAGACACAAACGTTCATGGTCCTTGTAGCAGGTATCATAATTGAGCTCGAATGCCTGACGGGAAAAAATGAGGATACTGACTGCCAACCCCAGTCCCAAGGAAATAATCTTGATGAGGTTGGAGCCTTTTCCTCGTATCAGTGTCTGAAGAGTGTAATATAGTTGTCTCATGGAAGTTGTTTTAAAAGTCTGTTACAAATCCTGCGCTGCCACACTTGCCACCACACTACCGTCGAAAAGATGTATCGTGCGGTGTGCAAACGAGGCGTCGTGCTGGCTGTGGGTCACCATAATAATCGTAGTACCCTCTTTATTCAGTTCTGTCAACAGATTCATCACCTCAGCTCCGTTCTTGGAGTCCAAGTTACCGGTAGGCTCATCGGCGAGTATCAGCTTGGGATTGGTTACGACCGCACGGGCTATCGCCACACGCTGCTGCTGACCGCCGGAAAGCTGTTGCGGGAAG
>OHAB01000247.1_pt1 | contig 58370 bp, 59 predicted proteins | sample 1577031 | NCBI WGS metagenome assembly OHAB01 (sample SAMEA3541477, study PRJEB24748) | human gut metagenome | biome: human gut; feature: human-associated habitat; material: faeces | place: China | collected 2012 | reverse complement strand
TTGTGGGCTTTGCCCACACCCACGACCTTTGAAAAGGTCGACCAAACTTTTATAAAGTATTCCGTTAAAATATAAAAATCAAAGATATTTTTTGCAATGCATTTTTTCTGTAGTACACTGTTTTTCCTTGTATTTCTATGTATCACGATATAAAAACAACCGCATTAAAAAGCTGAAAAACAGTTTTCTAATGCGGTTTTTGCTTGGTGCGCCAACAGGGACTCGAACCCCGGACCGACCGGTTATGAGCCGGTAGCTCTAACCAACTGAGCTATTGGCGCGTATTTATTTTACGCAAGTGATATTATATCATATTATATCTGTATTGTCAATCTTTTCATTTAATTTTATAAGAATTTTTGTTTCTGTATTATTCAAAAAGTATATAAAAGCACTGCTTTTTACAACAAATTTATTGAAATTCCTACATATTCGTGGTACAATATATATGATAGTATTATTTTTACTTATAATTCTTATAATTTTATATTCCTTGTTCGGGAATTTTATTAATTCAATTGGAGGTAACGGCTATGGCAGTTATTAAAGCATTCAAAGGTATGAGATACAACACCGCAAAGGCAGGCGAAATTTCCTCTCTTTGCTGTCCTCCGTACGACATAATCAGCGAGCAAGAAAGACTTGCTTTTATTAAAGAAAACGAATACAACATTATTCGTCTTGAATTGCCAAAAGAGGGTGAAAATCCTTACGCTTGCGCAAGCGATATTTTAAAAATGTGGCAGGATAAAGGCATTTTGAAAATTGAAGATAAGCCTGCTATCTATATTTACGAGGAAGAATTTTCCGTTGGCAACACACGCAAAAGCATAAAGGGCATTATTGCGAGAGTTCAGCTTGAAGAATTTTCAAAAGGCATTATCTTACCGCACGAATTTACCCTTTCAAAGGCTAAAGAAGACCGTTTAAATCTTATGAAAGCAACAAACTGCAATTTCAGTCAGATTTACGCTCTCTATATGGACGAAAAACATACAACTCTCGCTACCATTGATGAGCAGTCAAAGGCAAAAGCCGACCTTGAATTTACAGACGAAACAGGTGTTACACATCGCCTTTGGATTGAAACCGACGAAGAAATCATTGCGAAGCTTGTTGCCGATTTTGCAGACAGAAAACTATATATTGCCGACGGTCACCACAGATACGAAACCGCTCTCAATTACAGAAATTATTGCAGAGAAAACGGCATTTCAAAGCCGGGCGATCCGCAGGACTTCCAGATGATTTACCTCGTAGATATGGAGCATCCGGGACTTGTGGTATTCCCTACCCACCGCCTTGTGAGAGATTTACCGAACTTTGACAAAGAGGCGGTACTCGAAAAGTGCTCCGAATTCTTCTACATAGACGAAAAAGAAGGCACAGACACCATGGAGGAAGATTTGAAAAAACTCTATGACGAGGGCAAAAAAGCATTCGGTTTCTATTGCGGCAAGGGCGAATGGTTCTTGCTGACACTCAAAAATATCGACTTTATGAGCCAAATGCTCCCCAATGTAAGCAAGGCGTCACAGTCGCTTGATGTTTCTGTTCTCCATACACTTATTCTTGAAAAAATCTTTGGAATTGACAAGGAAAATATGGCAAAACAGATTAACCTTACATACACAAAATTCTTTACAGAGGCAATTGACGGAGTTGACAAAGGCGAGTTCCAATGCTCATTTGTACTCAACCCTACAAGAGTTACCGAAATTCGTGATGTTGCCGCCGCAGGAGAAAAAATGCCGCAGAAATCCACATATTTCTATCCAAAAATGATTACAGGTATGGTAATGAACAATCTTGGAGTTGATTAATATGAAAGACTATGAAATCCGCAGAAAAGACAGAGCAGTTGACGAAAATGCCGCCTTAGAAATTCTGAAATCGGGCAGCTTCGGTGTGCTTTCTACCATCGGCGCAGACGGCTATCCGTACGGCGTACCCGTAAACTACGCTTACGATGACGGCAAAATCTACTTTCACTGTGCCAAAAATGTCGGTCACAAACAGGATAACCTAAGATTTTCGGGCAAAGTTTCGTTTACTGTCGTTACAAAATCAGATGTTATTTCCGAAAAATTCACAACAGGTTATGAAAGTGCCATTGCCTTTGGTTATGCGTCAAAAACGGTTACCGAAAAAGAAAAAGCACTGCGGCTTCTGGTGCAAAAATACTCTCCCGAATTTACAGAAGACGGTGAAAACCATATAAAAGGCGCATTTGAACGCACAGATGTTTTTGTGATAGAAATTGAAAAACTTACCGCAAAAGCTAATAAAAAGACGGTTTAATAAAATTTAGGTCAAGCCTTTTTAAAGGCTTGCGGGTTTGGGCAGCGCCAATAATATCTTCCGATATTGCAATTTATCAGGCGCAAACAGCCACGCTGTTTGCGTGCTTGCACTTAGTTTGAAAAAACAGGCGACAGCCATTAAAACAGAATTATTTATTTTTGAAAAGGTTGACCAAACTTTTATAATTGATTGACGAAGCATTCTTTTAAACAATAATCTTTTACTCTCAACTCAACAAAAATTAACAAACAGCAAAAATCCCTGTTCAGCGCTGAACAGGGATTTTTTATATGGGGATGTTGTAAGCTTATTAAATATCGTAACATTTCCACTGACAATTTTTGCAGACTTCACTAAGTTTTCCTTGTGAAATTATCCTGCTTTTTGCCATATCTTTAAGCGCAAGCCACTCGATTTCATCACCGATTTTTAAATTATATTCTTTCAGACAAGCATTGTCAAAACTTGCCACTTTATCATTATCGGCACAAAGCTGTGATTTATTATTCGGGCATTTACTGCAAAGAACATCATTGCAACTGCCCGTTAAAGTAATCAGCGGATTTTCTTTATTCAGATATTCAATTACATTTGTCATATTCTGCACAAAATCACTGCTGTAGCCTTTTCCTACAAAAAATTGTATGCAAAGGCTGTGGTGCGGTCGCAGATTAAAGCTTGATAACTTTGTCAAGACGATTTACCAATACAGCTGAAAATGCAATTTTGAGTGCGTCAGCAATAAGATAAGGAACTACGCACAGTAAAAGTGACTCAACAAGTCCCGTTTTCATTTGGAACATAAACCATACTGTGCCGAATGCATAACAAACAGCAAGGCCCAAAATCATAGAAACAATTTCAACCCAAAGTTTTTTGCCGAGTTTTTCTGTCATAAGACCTACAATTAAAGCTGTAAAAATAAAGCCGATAATATATCCGCCTGTCGGTCCGAAAAGTACACCTATACCTCCGCTGAAGCCTGCAAACACAGGAACACCGGCAAGACCGAGAAGTACATAAACTATAACACTGAGTGTACCTCTTTTCCAACCGAGTAATGACGCTGCAATAAATACACCGAGAGTTTGAAGTGTAAACGGAACTTCTCCGAACGGAATCTGAATTTGCGCACAAACTGTCATTACAGCGGCAAAGAGTGCCACAAATACTAAATCAAGCAAAGCGGCTTTGCTTTTTGATGTTGCCTTTGATTTTACCTCTAACATTGTTCTTTCTCCTTATCGTCAACCTATTTAGTTTATTAAGTTGACAATATTATAACTCGGTTTTACCGAATTGTCAACCTGCAATTGAAATTTGGTTGACAATTCACAAAATCATATATTTTATATAATAACAGTTGTTTAAATGAGGTTTTCTTTCTTAAGATATTCTTCAAGAATATCTGCCGCATACTTGCAAAGCTCCGGACAAGGACGCTTTTTATAGTATTCGTTGGTGCGTTCTGACGGCACATAGCTTTCTTTATTGGCTTTTTGAAGACCCAAAAGCTCTCTGCAAATAATCGAGCCGTTGTCCTGTTTAAATTTTTCTGCAAGCTCCTGAACCGATTTATAAACGTTTTTCTTTGTTGAGCCGTCCTTGGCATCTGAGTTTCCCATGGCAAGACCAAGCACCATAAACATACCTGTAACAGTACCGCAAACTTCTCTCATTCTGCCCATACCGCCGCCGAACGGTTCGGAAATTTTTAATGCCGTTTCTTTTTCAAGTCCAAAATCCTCGCAAAATGCAAGCAGAACCGCTTGAGAACAATTGTAACCGTTCATAAAATTTTGCTTTGCAATATCTCCCTTAGACATACAAATCATTCCTTTTCATTATAATGTAATTTTATTTTAACACCGACTTATAATAATGTCAAAATTTTCATACCTTGTCCGTTACAATTATGAAAGTTTGGTCGACCCTTTCAAAAGTTGTGGGTGTGGGCAAAGCCAACGATACTGTCTGCTAACAAAATTTTTCTGTAGCCGAACAGCCTGCTGTTCGGCGGCTTGAACGAAACGGCAAAAAATTATTAATTGCGAACGCAAACAACCGTACAGTTTTTTACACTGTACGGCTGTTTGCAAGGGGTTTAGATAAGGAAATGGGTATGAGTGGAACGGATGCTTTCGCACCCTCTTGTTAGTAAATTTAAGCGGATTTATTATCGCTTGCGGTTTTTTTGGGAATTTTAATTGTGTATTCGATATAGTTAGGGTTTTCACTTTTGACTGCTTTGGCATCAATACCTGCAAGGCGCATTGTATCTACCGCTTTGTTGATGGTGTTTACAAAAATACGCACATCTTTTATCACCGCTTTACTGCTTCCCATACTTTTAATATGCTTTGGGCAGTCATTCAAAACTTCGCCTACAAGATTGTCGGTCTGTTGAGTGTTAAGATTAAGAGCTATTACCTTGCTGAGGACTTCTCGCCTTTTGCCCTCGTCTTCTATTCGGAGTAATGCCCTGGCATGGCGCTCCGTAAGACCTGCCGAAATAATAAGCTCCTGTTCTTCGTATGTAAGGCGCAAAAGTCGGAGTTTGTTGGCAATGGTAGATTGAGTTTTGCCAAGCCTTTGAGCCGCCTCTTCCTGAGTAAGTCCGAATCTTCGTATAAGTCTTGAAATCCCGCGAGCTTCCTCGAACACGCCGAGGTCGCTGCGCTGTAGATTTTCAAGGAGAGCAAAGATCGCAGACTCTTTGTCAGAACACTTAACGATTATGCACGGCACTTTTTTCAGTCCTGCCATAACCGACGCACGAAGACGGCGTTCACCGGCAATCAGCTCATATTCACTTTGACTTGCCCTTCTGACAGTCAGCGGCTGCAAGATACCGTTTTCTGTTATCGACTGCGATAATGATGTAAGAGAGGCTTCGTCAAATTGTTTTCGAGGCTGAGCCTTGTTAGGTCGTATTCTTATTATTGGTATTTCAGTGATTTTGTTATCATTGTTAAATAAAAAAGTCAACCTTACCATCCCGTGTCTTTTAAGCATCAGGGGTTTGTCCCTGTGACATTATAATATCACATTACCAAAAAATGGTATGTCGAATTGTGTAGGCATAATTAATTTTGTTTTACAATATTGCGTTGATTTTACCGTTTTGTTGTCAAAGTATTTGGTTTTCTTTCTTATAATTAATAAATTATGGTTTAGCAAATTGATTTGCCAATTAATTATAAAAGTTTAGTCAACCTACTCAAGAATTGTGGGGGTAGACAAAACATACGATACTGACCGTTTACGCAATCTAAATCTAATAATAGACGAACAGCTTGCTGTTTGGCGGCTGATAAATTGTAATATTGAAAAAATAATCATACATAAGATTAGCCCTTTAACTACTGCTTTTGTAGCTAAAGGGCATTTGCTATCTTTATTATATTTGACATTAAAACATCATCACGCCTCATAATATCTTCAAGAGTGCGTTTTGATATACCTGCTTTATCTGCAAGCTGTTGGACTGTAAGTCCTTTATCGTTTTTATATTCTTTAATTTTCAAATTTGTCACACCTTATTAAAATAAAAATTTTACAATACCGTATACTGCAACAAAGAAGTCCGGAATTAAGCCTTTTCCGAACTTTTTACCTGCCTAACATTTGCCTAATATTTTTAAAATTTTATGCGATTTTGGGCGGTGTTTTGCGATAAAAACAAATAAAGATAAACCGCACTAAAACGCCTGAAAACGGCTTAATAGTGCGGTTTTTCTATGGGTGCGGATGTTCATAAGGGATTTTGTAAAATACAGTTTTACCGATAGTCGAACATCATATTCAAACAATAATCCGCACATTCGTAATGTGATTTATTTTGTGATGTTGAATTATATGTTTTATATCTTTTTCAAAATGAGTAAAAAGAATAATAAGCATTAAAACTAACAATATTGTTTATAAAAGAATTAACGATTACAATATCTCTAATCTTTTGTTACTACATAAAGGAGAAATATTAAGTTTTGCAAATTGGTAACGCTATGTAATATATTTTTCACAATTTGTGCAAAACGAAAAATATTCTTATAGAATCTAATATATATTTGAATTTTTACAATAGATTCTATCAGAATCTATTGACAAGTATGAAATCTGTGGTATAATATAATAAAAAGTAAAAGAAAGGAGTCATATTATGCTTGAACAAATGAATTTTTCAAACGCATCAGTCCCAGTAACATCTGTACTGAATAGTATTAATACAGTGAATTTTGGAGGTCTTGATTTACAACCTACATATCAGCGTGGATATGTCTGGAAAGATGATTTCAAGGATAAACTAATTTACAGTATTATAAAAAGCTATCCTACCGGGAATATAAGTGTTCGTGTATTAAAAATTCCAAATGCAAAGGGAGCGAAAAGTGAAGTGGTTGATGGACAACAACGCTTAACTACTATTAGAGATTTCGTTTCAAATCAATATATTATTAAAAGTGAATGGTCAAAGAAAATTATAGAAGTCATCAAAAACTATTATGAATCTGCCGGGGTACAAGATGAAACGGTACATAAATTAGTGAAAAAATTAAATAATAAAGGCAATGTTCGCTTGAAGTTTAACGATTTACCTGAAATAATTAAAGGAAATATTAATTCATACAATATACCTATGACATATATTGCTGATTCAACCGACCAACAGGTGAGAGAATATTTTAGATTCTTGCAAAACCAAGAAAGGTTACGTGCAGGTGAAATTATCAACTCCATGCCTGCAACTAATTTAGAAGTTTTTTTAGATAATATTTCTCATAAAAATATGTTTTTGGATATTATAGGCTTTTCTGATGATAGAGCAGAATTTGACAAAATCTTTTATAGTATTATAGGTTTATTTGATTCAAAAATATCTTTTGGCACAACTGATAAAACTATACAAAGTTATGCAGCTAAAGCAGAAACTCCGACTATTGGCCTTGATAAAGTAAATACGATGGTAGAACAAATAAACTCAATAATTTCAGTTGGCAATTCCGTTTTAACCGTTACGAGAAAACGCTTTCTTAAGTATTTATTATTACTATCTGGATTAAAATTAGTTGATTTTAGTACGGACACAGTATTGAAACTAAAAACATTAAAAAATATTGATGATAAACTATCAGTGTTTTTTTCTGCAAAAGCAAATGTAATTGAAGAAGAGTATAAAGGGTATTCTGAAGCGGTTATCGAAGAAATGCGCTTAATTGCTCTGCTAACAAAAGGCGGACATTCTTTGTCAAGAGTAGAAAACCGTATGAGAATATTGGCATATTATGTAAACAATGAAGGCAACAAAACAATCCCATCACAAGTAAAGTTAATTGAGGAATGAAAAATAAAAGAACCTACAAACAGCAGGTATATTCATAATTTCGCACATTCGTAATATGATTTTGTTTTTCGTATAATGGACTTACTAAAAATCAAGGAGGTTTTAATATGAAAACAATTTTTGAAAATAGCGGTGGTACTTATACGCAGGTCGGCGACTATTTATTACCTAATCTTTCGTTAACGGCGGAATAAAAAGAAACGAATATCGGTGTATGGGCAATGAGGCACAAACGATATTTGAAGCGAAATCATAAGGTGCGTTACTACAATTTGCTAACAAGTGGTAAGCTCAATTCATATCTTGCCGACATCGAAGAACAGGCTCAAAATCTTTTTTCTCGGTTGGTAAAAGACCTTGTCGAAAAAGAAAATGTTACGGAAAAATTGAAATCGGATAACCCAATGTTATGGGTGCAAAAGATGAACAACATCCGCAACCGAGCAACAGAAATTGTTAATGAACAAGTAATTTATAGATGAGAAAAAGGCACAACTTACGAAAAAAATCCGTTGGTTGTGTCTTAATTTTTTATTTTTCTATAGTAAAAAAGCTCCAGGATACAAGCCGTATTCTGAAGTTTTTACTTGCCTAACATTTGCCTAACATTTTTAGAATTTTATATGATTTTTAACGGGTTTTTGCGGTGATTTTCAAAAACAACAAACCGCACTAAAGAGCCTGAAAATGGTTTAATAGTGCGGTTTTTCTATGGTGCGAATGTTCATATAGGATTTGGCAAAATACAGTTTTACCGATAGTCGAACATCATATTCAAACAATAATCCGCACATTCGCAATTTTTCTTTGTTTTTCATATAATGTGCTTACTAAAAATCAAGGAGGTTTTAATATGAAAACAATTTTTGAAAATAACGGTGGTACTTATACGCAGGTCGGCGATTATTTATTGCCTAATCTTTCGTTGCCGGCGGAAGAAAAAGAAACGAATATCGGTGTATGGGCAATGAGGCACAAACGATATTTGAAGCGAAATCATAAGGTGCGTTACTACAATTTGCTAACAAGTGGTAAGCTCAATTCATATCTTGCCGACATCGAAGAACAGGCTCAAAATCTTTTTTCTCGGTTGGTAAAAGACCTTGCCGAAAAAGAAAATGTTACGGAAAAGTTGAAATCGGATAACCCAATGTTATGGGCGCAAAAGATGAACAACATCCGCAATCAAGCAACAGAAATTGTTAATGAACAAGTAATATACAACTAAGAAAAAGGCACAGCCGACGGAATATTTCCAGAAAGCTGTGCCTTAATTTTATTTGTGAGATTCGAATGCATAATCTTAGCAAGCAGACCATTTGGATATCCAAACGGTAGCTTGCCCGCTTTTGCACAATCTCAGCGAGCAATGTGTTTGGATAACCGCACTACCGAACACCTCGTTAGGGACGCCCTAAGACCTACACGAACAAAAACATTTAATAACTATTACTGAATTTCTCTTATAAGACCTTCAATAATATTTCTGGCGTATTTTCGCTGCAATTTGCTGTGGTATGCTTGATTATAATAGTTCCTGAGACAATTATAGCATGATGTGTTTTCATCACAACACGGTTGAGACACCTTATCATGAGCAGCTTTAAGTGAATCTATCACAGCATCTTTACTTGTTAGACGTTTAACATGACCCGCACCGCCGGGAACATTATCGTAGATTAAAACATCATAACTATGTAAATCTAAATTCGGTTCAATTATTCCGTCAATATCATTTCTGTCTACTTCTAATGCATTGCTTATACCTTCAAGGAATGCATACATAAAGGATAAAGCAGCCGCATAATCCCATGCTGTGGATGATGACAAAGACGGTATTTTAAAACGAGCAACATCGGTTTGAAAACGATGTCCTAATTTTATCTGTTCTAATTCCTCGCAACTACAATCAAATTGCCTATAATTCTTATGTTTGCGTGATGTTATCATAGATGTAGTTTTTCCTTTAATGATTTCACTATATCCACATTCCGGACACATATAAAAAGCTGATTTGTTCATTATAAGTAATTCGTCATTTGTACTGGTTTCTATTTCGATGGCATCACCAATGTGGATATGAACATCATCTTTTATTCCTCCGCCTATATAGGATATTTCGCCGGAATACGAGCGCTTCGGTTTCATTCTTGTGCTTTCTTTTGTGTCTCCTGTTTTAAAGCCATATATCGGCTCTATATAAAATTCAGCTTTTTCAGCTTTGAGAGATTGACCACAGTATTTACACTCGTCAATAGTTCTTTCACTAACAAAAACATTTACTTTCTTACAGTTTGGACAAACACAAAAATAATGCTTTGGAAATTGTTCACCCTTGGGTAATGTAATATACTTTGAAGTATATTTTTTCTTGTCAACAATTATTTCTGAATCAGGTGCATATTCTGAAATTGCAATTTTGAGATCTCTACTTAAATCATATTTTGTGTCAATTTTGCCTTTTTGATTGTAAATTTGAAGTTCAACCAAATCTACAGGAAAACCGTATTTGGGTATTACGCTATACTTTGACAGAGAACTGATCATATCCAATTTATGTAATTTTTCAATTTGTGTTTTATAATAGTCTGCTTCTTTATAGTTTTCTTCTCTTAACGCTTCCTCCTGAGCTTTTTTATATTCATCTACAGTTTCTTTTATCGCATCTGCAAAGTGTTGTAATTTTTCATCGTTTCCACCCATATCATCAAACCATTTAAAATTATGATATTCGGCATATTGTTGACCAGGAAGAACCCGTTCATTTATATATCGATTTAAATCGCTTGGACGGCTTAATATAAATTCGTTGAAGCATTTAATTCCTTCTCCGAAGACGAATTCGTCGATATTTTTAAAATAATTTGGATGTTTACGGAAGAAAAATCCCAAACACGCAGCCATAAGATGCCTCAATATGATCTTGTGGTTAACTACATTAAAATATGGCGGTTTGATTATGCCGCTAATCATTTTCTCAGGTTCGCAGAAATATGTATAATCATGTGAACTTGTTCCGCAATAGGTAAGGATATATGCCGCACTATCCTTTCTTCGTCCTGCACGACCTGCTCTTTGAACATAGTTTGCCGGTAGTGGCGGGACATTTCTCAAAAATACAGTTTCCAAATTGCCAATATCAATCCCCATTTCAAATGTTGTTGAACAAGAGAGAATATTAATTTTTTTATTCTTAAAATTTTGTTGATATTGTTTTGCTATTTTGCGCTCGAGCTGAGCCGTGTGTTCTTTAATTACAATACTTTCAATTTTTTTATTTTTGTACTGGTTTCTATAATAATTTGAAGCTAATATTTCATCCGGATTTATTTCTCTGAGTTCACCGTCGCACTTGTCATGAACGCATTTTCCATGTACATTGTACGGAGTAAGCCTTTTGCATTTTGAGCAGATGTAATACGGTGATGTTTTATAGTTTTTTACGATATACTTGCTTACATTTATTTGATACCATTCTTTAGAATTATGCTTCTTTAGAATACCACCTTCTACAGCCAAATTATTAAATATTACATGCAAAATTTCTTTTGCAGTTCCTTCGTCACATTCACAAACCTTTTGGACATAGCGAACAACCATATTGTCTTTTGCTTTGACAGGTAAGAAGCTCCTCACGTTGTTCAATGCTCTTGGACATTCATACATTATATAATTGTCAAAGCGTCTATAATCCAAACTTTCTCTTTTTTCTTCTGGACTAAGAGAAGATTTAACATAATCAATAGCCGGAGTGGTTTTGAATATGCCGAGCACCACTTGCATTATATTTTCTAAGTCTTTTTTTGTAATATGATATTGACCAAATTCAGCGGCGACATCATCTTCGGAAACTTGTGAAAATATATCACTTAAATCTAAGTCGAAATAATATAACCCCAATCCTTCACTGTCATAAGAACCATCGACTTTTAATAGATCTACAAGAACAGAAATCCACGCATTCTTATTTGCTTCCATATCGTTTGGAAACAAATCTTGTTCTTTAATCATTTTTGATAATCGGGCTACTAATTCGTCAACTGTTATATTTTTATAATTGTTTTCCTTTATGATTTCCCAAATCAGTCTTTTTTGTAACATTCTTGTATGGTTAGAATCAAAAAATGTTGCAAAAAAGCTTGCTTGCTGGCGGCTGTCAGAAAAAGCTAAAAATTGTTTGATGTTATTTTTGCTGTTTTCGGTTACCGATTTATCCTTGATTTTTAAAGATATTTTGGGTGCTTTTTTTGCTTGGATTTCACAGTCATCAATAGCCTCATAAAGAGTTTGAGCTATCAACGCAGTACCTTCATCCTTTCCAAGACTAAGGCTTTTTACTATTCCCGAATGACTTTTGTGACCGCAGCAAGGGCATTGATTGATATTATTATAAACAATCTCATTTCCATCATCGTTCGTTTGAGTTACTCGATAAATTGAACGAATAAAATTCTTATCACAAGAACACTGTCTTGCGTTCAAGTTGTTTGCTATATGAATCGCTCCGCATTTTGAACAAACTTTGAATTCCTCCAGAGCATCGCTTTCAATTTCGGAATCTGTAATATTGTCCATTAAAAAATAATCTAAGCTGACTGATTCATTGTTTCCATAATTCTCATATATGTCGATTTCTTTATTTTGTATGAGATAGTCTATTCCATCAGAAGAGTTTTTATAAATTTTCCCAATAATATAAGGAGAACTGCAATAACGACAGTTACCCAATTCAAAAGCCTTAAAGCCATCAATTATATTTGTCTTTGTTAAACTTAAATTTGGGTTTTCTCCTAAAGTTACATAAGCACCCGACAAAGGGCGAACGAATGAATGATATTTTAAATCGAATAAACCAATCCCATTTTTTTCAGATTGGTTGATTAGATCTATTAAATCCACAAGTTGTGCTGACGATAACGTGCCGTTAAATTCTTTGAGAATTGTGTTAACAGCTTTACTTCCGTTTTTTAATGATTTATATAAATCATATACATGTCTATCATGAACCAGTAATTCATATAAATATTCATGTATGTCAGCAGTTTCTATATTACAATATGTGGATGCCACTTTTGCAATGGCATTCAAATCATTTTTAGCATTTTTAATAAGTTGATAGTCAGAGCCTGATATTGTATATTTTACAAGATCCTCTCTAAGAGGTATTCTCTTTGAAAATATAATATCTTGGATGCTAAAGTCAGAAGATGTTAAATTATGGGCGAACTCAATAATTTCATTTTCTGATTTACCCTTTTCACCCAATGTTGCACTCGTAAGAATAAAGCGAGGTTTTTTCGTTGCGAAACCAGTGAGCCTTCGCATAAGAAGGGACAATTCTATCCCTAATGCACCATGATATGTATGGGCTTCGTCTAATATAACAAATTTCCAATTGCTTAATCTTTCAGGTGTAAAAATTGCATAGTCATTAGGCCTAATCAACAAGTATTCCAACATTGAGTAATTTGTAAACAATAAATGTGGTGGATTATTACGAATTTCTTCTCGTGAAATAAGCTCGTTTTCAGGTATAACAATATTATTTTCTTCAGCATGTTTTACTCGATAGTTTTTCGAAACGGTTTCTTCAGTGTCACCTGTAAAAAAGCCATATGTTATATCAGGAAAATCAGCAAGTATTTTTCTTACTCGTTCTATTTGGTCATTAAGAAGTGCATTCATAGGATATAAGAATATTGCTCTTATTCCAATTTCTTGTTTTCCTATTTCTATATCGTTCGTAAGTTCATTTAATATAGGCAAGAGAAAGCTTTCTGTTTTTCCCGACCCTGTACCGGTTGTAATAACTGCATTATGACCGGAGCAAATATGACGAATGGCCTCTTCTTGGTGAGAATATAATGGTCGTTCAAAGTCAATGTCACCGAGTTTTTTGAAAGTTTGGCATACAACGCCTTCACTGATTAGCTCATTTAAATTCTTACCTCGTTTGAAAGGAAGATTCAAGTCAACATACGGACCTTTGAATAAGTCCTCATCATCCAACTGCTTTTCGAACAAAGATTGAAGACGGTCTGACTCAAATTGAAAAGAAGACCTTAGATATTCCTTGTATCGGTTATTGATATATTCCGAACGTTCAATCGGATTTCTTTTACTCATAATTCTTCTCCTCATGTACTGCTATACTATATGAAAAAATGTCTATGGCGGCACTGTCATCCATAGTGTTTTTTATTCCGTGATGTTCAAAATCCATAAGTAGACCATCTCCGTCTTTTGTAACAGAAAGTTCAATTATTCCATCTATTACATCACTGCACATTTCAACCTCAACAGGATTTATGTTGTCAAGCATATATGCTCCTCTAAGTGTTTTTGCATAAACTTCCCCAATAAAATTATCATTATTGATCATATTCACAAATTTTATATATGTAGTATTGAAAGAATATTTTTTTCTGACGAAATTCCCTTGTATTAGTTGATCAAAATACACATCTTTAATTTTAAATGCTCGTCCGATAAAATCTTCTCTGGCATATATTGTTTGTTTATAAGTTGCAAGAGCTTTATCTTTTTTTAATGTAATCCCTTTTTCTTTCTCATAGAAAGTTATTGTGTATTCCACAAATGACATTAAATTCTCAACTTGAATTGTTACATTGTTTTTTACAAATTGACTTTGATAGACATCTCTATTGTCAGCAATAATCGTAAAAAAGACATTTCCTTTTCCGTGAAATTTTGGCGTAATGTCAAGAGACTTACTGTTGGTATTGTATATAATCGATGTTTTATTTGTGTCTATTATACATTTGTTATAACACCATAATGCATTTTTAGCTATACCATTAACTAAAAAGAGAATAGATATATAATCATAATTTGTTTTATACGAATTTAAAAATCCCACTTTAACACGGTGATATATAGCACCGGTTTCAAATTTAGGCGTTTCGTCAATGTACATGCCGGTAGACATAAGCATTGATATAGCATCATATTTGAAATTATAAATTTCTATAACACTGTCAGGTCTAATGTCGCCAATCCAAATATCATCCTTAAATGACATCCTTTGACCTCCGTCGATTCTATACATATCCATCTCAAACGGAATAAAATAGTTGTATTTTTTGTCACCATAAGTGATACACAACCAGTTATCATTAAAATCTGAAATAGTGATTTCTTTTAAAATAGTTTCGGACATTAAAGAAGACCCTACATATACCAAATATGATTCTGCATCTATTTTATCAACTTCTGCTTCTAATTCATTATCAATTGCAAAATGACACTCAAAAATTTTATTTCTTTTTCCGTTAGCCCACCCATATATCTCGGTCATATATACACCGGGTAACATGTCTTCTATGTTAACAGATAATTTTGAGGTTGTTTCACCTTTTATAATGTTCTGTTTAAATTCCTCCTGTTTTTGAATTTGACCATTAACTATAAAATCGAATCTTGAATATTTATTCTCGCATTCGAATTTCAAAGATTTTACTTGTCTATAAACGGGAATTTTTCTATCACTGCCTTCTTCTGTAAGAAAATGGTTATCATATAACTCGCCTATAACACCAGGTTTTAATAGTGATGAAAAATTAAATACAACATCGCCAATTGTGATTGCATCTCCGGCTTTTACTATTTTATGACTAAGATAAAAGTCATTATCAGAGTCTTTTATACAAAACGTTGCTACTCCGGAATAGTCTGTATTGTTCTTGATTTCATTTCCGTTTTCATCAAAAACAAAATAATCTCTAAAAAGCTGATTTTTGCTGCTATAAATCACATCTTGGTTTGACATAAGCATATACGTAATTTCGCCAAAAGGATTATTTAAGCGAATCTTACTCGGAGTCACTCGGTATCCACCTATAATTTCTCTAATATCCGGCGAATAGTTAGAATAAATTTCTTCATCACCATTTTTTAAAATAATATAAATATCTCTGTAATCATAGATGGCTTTAATTCTGTGAATTGGTGGTACCATATAAATTTCGTTATTTGCTAAAATATATATTGGCTCCCAGCGTGAGCGGAAATCAGAACTTTTACGAATCTTGTTTTTCTCTTTTTTCTCTTTAATTTTAGAAGTCCATTTTTCATAACCTAATTTTAAGTAAGGATTTTTAACAATAAATTCGTTGCCCCACACTCGTTTGTCGATAATTTCAGCAACTTTCATGCTTAACTCAATTACATTATTAGTATCGTTTGAATTTATTATTAGTTGTTTTGTTGACTTAATTAGTTTGTACGATTTTTTCGTGACATTAATTTGAATATCGTCATCATCTAAAAGCATATTTGAGCGCAAACTATCGAATATAAATTTGAAATCTTCATACAATTCCTCCTTATCATCGGAAATGCTATATTCTAGATTTAATTTGTAAATATCATAAATGAAATCAAAAAACGACGGCAAAAACGCATTTGGAACAATTGCGTTTGTTAAAACAGTATTGATTATGCGTGAGTTGCTTTTAATATCATTTTCAGTTCTGAACTTGCTCAAAATTGAACGAATTCGTCCTTCTATCTTTTGCGACGAAAATTCCTCATATAACGAGGCATAGACACATCTGACATGGTCATAAAAATTGCCATCATAATACATCATAGCAATTAAAACCAGTGAAATAAATATAATTTCCGGACCGGATGTATATGTATCGGAATGCGAGGCTAAATCATTATATAATTTTTCTTCTGCTTGTCGGTGAATTTCGTCAATTATATCAGTTGCATTTGGATCATCTAATAAATTCATCAATTCCAATCCAATATTGGCTCTTTCATTTGCTTGGTTTTTGAGGTGTTTGATTTTAATTTGGACATGATTATCAATACTATCTGTATATTTATCAAATAACATATAATCACACTTCCTCCTCGTTAAGCTATGTTGATGTTAATTTGCGAAAAGATGTTAATTATTATTTATATACTTATATAGTCATTATAATATAATATTTGACTTTTTTCAATGTTCTACACCAACAGGTAAGTTTATTAAGGTTTTAGGGTGTCCCTAAAGAGCAAAATTACCGTTTGGATATATAAATGGTCTGCTCGCTCAGGTTGAACATTTGATATTGGATTTTCATCACCCATAATCTTTATAAATAAAAATCAAGGCACAGCTTACGGAGAAAAATCCGTTGGCTGTGTCTTTTTCTTTTTGCCTATTAAAATTGAATACCAAATTCAAACTAACTTTTCCCCTTCGATTTGATAAATCGGAGGGATTTTTTTATTTTCGGAAACTTTTTCTCTTCGGATGGGGTACAAAACGGCTCTCCCGGTTCAAACAAGCGAGGGGGTAAGTAAAATTTTTTGAAAATCAGGAAAATGGGTGTGCATTTCGGTACCCTTTGTCCAAATGAGTAGAGGGGTAAATGTTAAATGTTTATGAATTTTCCGGAAAGCACCCCCAAAAAAGCGTTCCCTGTTCAAACAAGTGAAGGGGTAATAAAAAAATATTGGTCAGAGGGTTAATTTTCGACCGTTTTCGTTGCCTACCAAGTGAGAGGTGAAAATTTATTTGCAAATAGGGGGGTGCAAAATGCCTCTCCCGGTTCAAACAAGTGAAGGGAGTTTTTACAATGCCGAGATTATCAAAGAAAGCAAAACAAGAATGGAATTTTTTCATAAATCCCAAAACAGGCAGACGAACATACAACAGCCTTTGTCTTAAATGCAAAAACAAATGCAAGCAGAGCCACAAGGCAATCGTTGTTTTCTGCCCGAAGTACAAATCCAAAAGAGGTGCCAAAAGCGTTAAAAATCGCCGTGAATATGACGACAGCGGTTAATTTAATATAGCGATACTTGTTTTCAATAAAATGTCGATACAAAAGAAAAAATTACCGATTTCGGCACCAAATCAATACAGAAACAGAGGTGTAAAGCAAAGATAAATCGGTGATTAAAACCAAAACGGAGAGCAGCCGTATAAATATATAAATAAATATATAGCTTTTACTTTCCGATAAAGAGAATTTATTAAGAAGGGATATATTATGATTCAAAACAAAGTTTACACAAGAGAAGAAATGAGAGAGGAACACATCATTACCTCCGACTACAAATTTATTGACAAAGAGGGCGAATACTTCGCAAAGTTAATAATGCGAGCTGAGGCGAGTCGAAATATGATGCGACTTTTTCTTCGGCTAAGTGACGGGAGAAAAATAATCACACCTGTATTTTGGTGGCAGAGTTATCTTGGCTTTTACGAAATAGATAACGGAACAAATTTAAGATTGATTTATGAGAAAAACCATAAGGGTATTTCCCTCAAAAAAGTTGAAATATTAAAGGAGGCAGAAAAATGATAAAAAACATAAGTATAGATTTGCTTGTTCCCTTTGAAAATCATCCGTTTAAGAAAAGAAGTGGAATTGAGCAACAAGAATTAGCAGAAAGCATAAAAGAAAACGGATTGCTTGAACCTATAATAGTTCGTTCTTTTCCGGCTGGTAAATATGAAATTATCAGCGGACACAGACGAGTTGAGGCGTGCAAGGAATTGGGGATAACCGAAGTACCCGCAATAATCGAAGAACTCACAAAAGACGAGGCGATTGTGCAAATGGTGGATTCAAACATACACCGTGAATATATTTTACCGAGTGAAAAGGCTTTTGCATACAAAATGAAATCAGAGGCACTAAAGCATCAAGGTAAAACTTCGTGCCAACTTGGCACAAAGTTAAGAACAGATGAAAAGATTGCAGAAACCGTCGATGACAGTGCAAGACAAATACAGCGATATATTCGCCTGACATATTTAATCCCCGAATTGCTTAAACTTGTTGACGAGGAAAGGATAGCCTTTACTCCTGCGGTTGAGCTTTCATATCTGTCGGAATATGAGCAAAGAACATTGCTTGAACAAATCGAATTTACAGACGCTACACCGTCATTATCGCAAGCACAAAGATTGAGAAAATTCAGTAAAGACGGCAACTTTTTCGTCGATACCGTTTTTGCCGTACTTAGCGAAGAAAAGCCCAACCAAAAAGAACAGGTACGAATACCTGCCGACAAGTTGCGTGATGTCTTGCCAAAAGGTTTGGATAAACAAAAGACCGAAGATTTCATAATTAAAGCTTGCGAGCATTACAGAAAATATTTAATCAGACAGCGTGAGAGGGAGAGATGATATGAAAAAGCAAATAACAAATTTCAACTTGGGTACAGGCGAATATATGATAAATGGAGTAAGATATATCGTTTGCGGTAAATTTGAGGATTTTAACATTAAAAAATATAGCGACAGCAATCATTTGAATAACAGATTGAAAAAATATCTCACGGGCGATTTCGCAGAATTGTCTGTTGATAGTATCAATGATAAAATGACAGATGAATATGATTGTTCGACTGTCGGAAAGGAGGATTAAATGCAGTCGAAAAACAAAAACCAAATAGGGATAACTGCTCTTTATTGTCGTTTGTCCCGTGATGACGGAACGGAAAGCGAGAGTAACTCCATAGGCAATCAAAAGAAGTTGTTATCACAAAAAGCAAAAGAAATGGGTTTAACGGATACAAAATATTATGTGGATGACGGATATACCGGAACAAATTTTAACCGTCCCGGATTTCAACAGCTTATCGACGATATTGAAATCGGACTTGTTTCTGCCGTAATGGTTAAAGATTTATCCCGCCTGGGCCGTGATTATGTTTCGGTAGGTAATTATACCGACAGCTATTTCCCCGAACATAATATTCGTTTTATTGCAGTAAACGACGCCATTGACAGCGATGAAGGCGAAAGCGAAATTGCACCCTTCAAGAATATCTTAAACGAAATGTATGCAAGAGACATTTCAAAAAAGATTCGTTCATCTCATAGGCTCAGAGGCAGTATGGGAGAGCCGCTATCGCAACCGCCTTACGGATATATGAAATCTCCGGAAAACAAAAAGAAATGGATAATTGACCCGGAAGCCGCAACCGTTGTGAAAAGCATATTTAAAATGTGTCTCGACGGTAAAGGCAATGAAACCATTGCAAGAGAATTGCAGGAAAACAAAGTGCTTATTCCTATGGCTTATTGGCGGTCAAAAGGATTGAACAGAGGCGGAAAGAAGACACAGACCAATCCGTACAAATGGTGTAAGACAACTGTTCAAAAAATTCTTTCTCAACAAGAGTATTGCGGAGATATTATCAATTTCAAAACATATTCCAAGTCATTTAAAAACAAAAGACGTATTGAAAACTCCAAAGAAAATTGGGCTGTATTCAAGGATGTTAATGAGCCGATAATCGACCGAGAAACATTTGAAGCCGTACAGAAATTTATTTCAAAAACAAAGCGTCGGGCTCCGAAAAAAGAAAACGGCGAACGGAGTATATTTAACGGATTGATATATTGCGGAGACTGCCACAGTAAAATGAGATACCACACAAGCACCTCGAATAAAGAAATTCACTATTTCACTTGTTCCGACAACAAGGTGGATTACCGAGGAAAGTGCCCGGGAAGACATTGTGTCAGAGCAGACGCCCTTGAAGAAGTTGTAAAACTCGAATTAAGGCGACTTGTTGAAATGTTGGAAATTGACGAGTCATATTTTGCACAACTGCTTTTGCGGAAAATGACGAAGAAAGAGAAAAAGACAAAAAGTTTTTGGAGTTGGAACTGCAAAAAGCGATTGCACGCAGCGGTACGGTATCGCAACTTTATGAAAAATTGTATGAGGATAATGTTATCGGAAAAGTCAGCGATGAGTGGTTTGTTGAGCTGTCTCATAAATACGAAAAAGAGCGTATGGACTTAAAAGCCAAAATTGCGGATACTCGATACAGAATCGAAGAGTTGAAAAACAACAATTCGGAATATGAAAAATTCATATCGGCAATTCGCAGGTTTATGCAAATGGATAATCTGACATCACCGTTGCTTCGAGAACTGATTGACCATATTGATATTTTTGAAACAGAGGGCACAGGCAAAAGTCGAACGCAACGAATCGTTATATATTACCGTTTTATCGGATATATTGAACTGCCTGATACGCAAGTACAAAATTATACAGCAGATACACGCAAGGGCGTTGCCGTAGAGTATATAACCGAGCGATTCACGGCATAAAAAGAGCAAGGTGTTACCCTTGCTCGTACATACGAATTATATGATAAAACAAAAAGAGTGTTCATAAGTCAAATCCCTTATGAACACTCGATATGGTCGAGGTGACAGGACTTGAACCTGCGGCATCTTGGTCCCAAATGCGGCGCGCTATCAACTGCGCTACACCCCGATAGTTATTAAATTGTGGTCATGTAAGTGGTCAAATCTGTGGTCAAACACATTTTTGACCGCCATTTTTTGTTTTCCAAACCGCCCGAAATCCGCACGGTTGAAGGGTTTTCGGCGGTTTTCGTTGTCATGCGGTGAGAATACCGTCTATGCTCCCAAACGCATTTATGATGGCACTTTCCGCCGAAAATGGCTTTTTCCGCCCCTTTCCGCTCGGAAAACCGCGCTCTTCGGCACTCCCCAGTCCACTGTTTCCGAATGCTCCGAAACGGTAGGTGGTCTGTTATGTGGTCAACAGGGATTTCTGCAGAATAATACGCAATACACGCCTCTCGTTATCACGCGAGAGGGGATCGCTTTTTATATGGTTATTATAACTCTGAACAGCACCTGATTCAAGTCAAAATTTGCACCGCAGTAGACAAAGAAAAAAAGGTTGAATAAAAGCCGAATTAAATTCTTAAGGTAAACGATCCATTTGTTAATTCAGAACACTCGGCAGATGTCCAATCCATTAACCCTTTTGCATTTTGATACAAGAGGCTTATATCAATTATTTTTGAGACACTTGAAAAAGATAACGATCATGTCCCCGGAATATATTCTATATTAATTGCATCGGCAATTACTTGTGCCGAGAGACTTTTATTGTGTTTCTGGTATACTTTTATTGGTTCTATTGTGTCGGAAACTCCGAGAATGTAAAGCAAGGGATTAGACTCATAGGATATCTTTTTGAAATTCTCTTCCAGCAAGTCGAATAATTTATATTTTTCGTAAAGATTAGCTCATCTTTTATAGGCTGAGCTTGTTTTTTGGTTACATACCTAAAGTCATGCATTATTGTTTCTCCTTAATATTATCTCCCTAACCGACCATCTAACCTGAGTTAAATCGTTATATTATACTACAATAATATCATTTGTCAAGGATTATTTCTGGGGGTTATCTTTTGCTAATTTTATCTGATTATTATACTCTCAACCTAACAAAATTTGTATCGTAATAGACAGAGAAAAAGGCTGGAACGGTATGAAAAATCCTCTGAAACGTTCGGTTTCAGAGGATTTTTGGTGCGAATGTTCATAAGGGATTTAATAAGCAACCGAAACGTACAATCATATTTCAAAAACGCATATTTTTCAATAATCCTCTTTTGCGGTACAATGTACACGCAAAGGAGGATTTTGCATTATGAAAGTTAAAGATGTTAAGCACAAAGTAACCCTTGATGATTTTGAGCACCGCCTGATCGTTGGTTGTGTAAACGTGGCAAGAACTAGGATCAATACGGCAGTGAATGACCTTTACGGCGGTTGGGATGATTTCTCTGAAGATTCAAAACCGTTTATCGAGGACGCGCTTAAAACGGCAGACTTGGAAGCTGTTTATACTTCGGTCAAAAATGATGAAAACGAGTCAAAGGATATTTTGGTCGGCTTTGAAAAGGAGTATCCAACGGTCGCAAAGGAATCAAATATAGAGGATATCCTGAAATCACTGAAAGAAAAGCAAAAGAAATAACTTTCAAATGGGTTGCCCACGGCAGCCCTTTTGTTATGTCTGAAATTATAAACGTGAGCAGAATGTGCACTTTCAGAAGAACAGATTAATACTGAAATCACAGTATTATTATGCCGAAAACTGTTGATATTCGGGCCGAAATGTGGTATAGTACTTGTGTTAGAATTTGCAGAAAAGAGTTGTCGTGATGAATTTTTATGTCTACAATTATTATCCACAAAATCTTTCTTTGCGAAATGTCATAGTGCTTATTAGGGATAACTGGGATGATTGGTTTAGATTCGAAACAAAATTTAATTTGCTGTATATAAGTGATTTAGGTAAATATGAGTCTTTAGGTAATATTAAAATAGGGCAAAAAGGAATGGCCGATGGACAGCGTTCGCCGCAAATTCCTGATACTTTTACGCAATTGCCCGTAGATTGTTTTTCCTTGGGTCAAAGTGATTATTATTATGATGCACTTAATCAGCGTGGAGACGATTTTAGAATTGAGATACTTTCAGCGCTTCGTGACATTGCTTATGACAACTCTCTTTACGCAAAAGTACGGAAATTAGATGTTACACGAATTTCGCTTATGCGTGATGTATCTGATTTTATGATCCAAAGGCAGTTCAGCAGAATTGCAAAAGGTAGTGCTAGACTTACAAAGTATAAAATTGAATATACATATCCACAAAACGGAGAAGAAGATCCCACAACATTGGTTTTTTCTGTTACTCCCGAATCAAATCCGCCGACAAATATCCAGGTAATCATTGGTAGGAATAATGTTGGGAAAACATATTTAATAAAGAATATTATAAAATCAATTTATTTCCCGGACGAGCGAGAAAAATATGGTCGATTGAGATCATCCAATGATAATACGGGAAGATTGGTATCTTCAAGAACACAAGCTTTTGCAAATATTCTGTGTGTATCATTCAGCCCGTTTGATAACTATGACGAAATATTAAAGTTAACCGAGAAACGTACTGCAACACCATTTAGATATATTGGATTAACATCTGATGATTTATATGGAACTCTCAAAAGAAACTTTGTTTCAAGTTTGGAAAAATGCATGTCTTCAGATAGAAAAGTACAATTATTGTCAAATGCATTGATTACGCTTGAAACCGATCCTGTTTTTGAACGTTCTAATATAAAAGAACTACTTCCATCTGATGATGCAAATAATAACAAAAAAACAATTGAGGAAACAAAAAAGCATGCAGAAACGCTATTTTCAAAGCTGAGTTCAGGCCACCAAGTTATTGTGTTAACTTTGGTGCAATTGATTGAAAAAATCACAGAGCGAACTTTGGTAATACTTGATGAACCTGAAAATCATTTACATCCTCCGCTGTTGTCAGCTTTTGTTCGCGCCTTGTCTGAACTATTGATAGACAGAAACGGAGTGGCGTTAATCGCGACGCATTCACCAGTTATTTTACAAGAAGTACCCAAAAGTTGTGTATGGAAAATAAATAGAATTGGGCGTGAAGTGACTGCGGATAGATTGGAAATCGAGTCATTTGGCGCAACTATTGGCGCACTCACACGAGAAGTATTTGGACTTGAAGTTCGACAATCCGGATTTCATAAAATGATTATTGATGAATTGCGAAAAGGGAAAAGTTACAATGATATAATATCGGACTTTAATAATGAACTCGGAGATGAGGCACGAGCGCTTTTACAAACTCTTGTGTCATTAAATAGTGAAGAACAATGAAACATTTAAGTCGAATGGGATTCTCAGTTAAAGAAATAGTTACTGATTGTGCCTCAAGTTTTAGAGATGAATCTTTAAAAGAAAAGTATATTAGCTCTGCAGAGTATATAGAGCAAAAGAGCAAAGAGTATGTTGCTGTTGCTAATAACAATGATTGGCCTGATATTTCACCACACAAGACCGTCAATACGATAATTACCAAAGATGAGATGGTGTACTTATACAATAATAAATTTGTAACACATCAAGATATCAGAACAAGGTATTATGACAAAATACTTGCAAACGTTAAATCCGGGAAATGTCCAATTTGCGGAATCGGACAAGCTTCGACTCTTGATCATTATTTAGCAAAGACCCTGTATCCTACATATTCAGTTACACCGGATAATTTGATTCCGGCATGTAAGGATTGTAATAGCAACAAAGGCAATAGTCCTGTTAACAGCAAGTTAAGTGCGCCGTTACATCCATATTTTGATGATGTTGACAATGTTATATGGTTGTGTGCTGATGTTGTACCTAAAAACAATATTTTGGTCGCACAGTATTATGTTAATCCGGAAATAGAAGAGGTTAATGTTGAACTTTATTCTCGGTTATGTGCACATTTGGATTTATATAAATTGAAGCATGCATATTCCGTTCAAGCATCAACTGAAATATCAGAAAATATCGGAATTTGGAAAAAAGTATATCAACTGAGTGGAAAGCAGAGATTGCTACAATATTTGACCGAGTGTTTGCAATCTTACGAAACCGCACAAAAAAACACATGGAAAACAGCACTATTGCGTGGAATTTATAATGCTGTAAAAGACGATATAATCAATGAATTTTAATGTTATTGAGGTGTAATGCAATGGCCGCAAGCTATAAAAAATTATTCAAGCTTTTAATTGACCGTGATATGAAAAAGAAAGAACTCGCCGAAAAGGCCGGCATCAGTATTGCCACTATCACCAAAATGGGCAAAGACGGTGCCGTTGTCTCAAGCGAAGTTCTTGTGAAAATATGCTCAGCCCTTGGTTGCACTATGGATGATATAGTGGAGATAATTGAAAAATAAAAGAAAGGCATTTTATAATATGTTACATGATGGGCTGTATGAGCAAATTATCAATAAGGGATTAGAAACAGAGCTATCCGTTACGGACAAGCTTTCTACTACTGCGCCCATTGATAGTGCTGAGGCGTCCAAAGTACAGGCAAAATATATTGCCGAAGTTGTAGAAAAAGGGCTTGATAATGTTGCTGACAATGGCGGTGACGTGGGCTCACAAGTGGCTCTTGCAAACCGTATTATTTCTACGATTATCCACGAAACAAAAGAAAACGAACTTGATGAAATGACGGTTGCAGAGCGGACCGAGCAGCTACTCGCACTCTTTGACAAAAAGAACAGCATTTTATCCCTCGATGAAAAGGCAGCGATTATTCGTCCTGAAACATCTATTGCGCAAAGCTCGCTATTTACTGGTGCAATCCACGAGCCGCAGATGTTTTCAGAGCTCAAGAAGGAAATTATATCCTGTAACCGTATTGATATGCTTGTATCCTTCATTAAATGGAGCGGACTGCGCTTAATAATGGATGAGCTTAAAACCTTCACACAAAACGGCGGTGAACTCCGCATTATTACAACCTCTTATATGGGAGCGACCGATGTAAAGGCAATCGAAGAACTCCGCAAACTTCCTAACACAAAAATCAAGGTGAGTTATGACACCAAACGCACCCGACTTCATGCGAAAACGTATGTTTTCTATCGGGATACCGGTTTTACTACGGCGTATGTTGGTTCGTCGAACCTATCTAATGCTGCCATTTCCAGCGGCCTTGAATGGAACGTAAAGGTCACAAAGAAGGACCAGCCGGAAACGATTGACAAAATCGAAGCCACCTTTGAAAGCTATTGGAATTCCAATGAATTTGAATATTACAACGAGGAGCAAAAGGAGCGTTTAGCCCGTGCGCTAAAGGCTGAAAAATACTTTGACAGTAATAATGCCGAAGTTTATACAATGGATATTGCGCCATATGCCTATCAGCAAGAAATTCTTGATAAGCTGGAAGCAGAGCGCAAGGTTCGTGGCTATCACAGAAACCTTGTTGTTGCCGCCACAGGTACCGGAAAGACGGTGATTTCTGCGCTTGATTACAAGCGTTTCCGCAAGCAAAACCCGGATAAGCCTTGCCGACTTTTGTTCGTGGCTCATCGTGAAGAAATTCTGAAACAAAGTATGTACACCTTTCGCGCAGTACTGAAAGATGCAAACTTTGGGGAGATGTTTGTAGGCAGCTATAAACCGGAAAGCATAGATAATCTTTTTATATCTATTCAAACTTTCAACTCGAAGAGCTTTACCGAAAAAACAACATCAGATTTTTATGATTATATTATTGTGGACGAGTTCCACCATGCTGCCGCGCCTACATATCAAAAGCTCTTATCCTATTATAATCCGCAGATTCTTCTCGGTTTGACGGCAACGCCTGAACGTATGGACGGAAAGAGCATTTTGCCGTATTTTAATAATCGTATTGCTGCCGAAATTCGTCTGCCCGAAGCTATTGACCGTAAGCTCCTGTGTCCGTTCCAGTATTTCGGTGTAACTGATACGGTTGATCTGGATCACTTAAAATGGGCAGCCGGAGGTTATGATAAAGGCGAACTTTCGCGAATTTATACACTCAGCGGCATGATGGCAAATCGTCGCGCCGACTTGGTGGTTTCTTCATTGCTCAAATATGTTACTGATATTGATGATGTAAAGGGGCTTGGATTTTGCGTAACGGTTGAACACGCAGAATTTATGTCTAATTACTTTAATGCCCGCGGAATTCCGTCGATGTTCCTGACCGGACATTCGCCGGACGAAGAAAGAAAAGAGGCAAAGGCCAGGCTTGTAAAAGGTGAAGTGCGGTTTATCTTCGTCGTTGATATCTACAACGAAGGTGTGGACATTCCTGAAGTCAACACGGTTTTATTCTTGCGTCCAACAGAATCTTTGACAGTGTTTTTACAGCAGCTTGGACGTGGACTGCGTTTATCCGAGGATAAAGAGTGCCTGACTGTACTTGATTTTATCGGACAGGCAAACAAAAAGTATAATTTTGAAGATAAGTTTGCAGCTCTACTTTTCAACACCACACGAGGCGTAACACGTGAAATTAAGGATGGGTTTATTTCACTCCCAAAGGGATGCTATATTCAGCTTGAAAAGAAGGCAGCAAGATATATTCTTGATAACATTCGCGCATCTTATGGAAACAGCGCAGGTCTTGTTGCACGTATAGCAACCTTTGAAGAAGATACCGGCCTAAAACTTACTCTCGAAAACTTTCTTGACCACTATCGTTTGGATCCCCGCTCAATCTATAAATTTGCTTCTTTTTCTCGTCTGTGCGCGCGTGCAGATATAATTGATGATTTCGAGGAACCGATCGAAGAGGTAATGTCAAAAGCACTCAGCCGTTTTGCTTTGGTTGATTCAAGACGTTGGATTGTGTTTATGCTACGTGTTTTGGAAAACATCGACCATTTCGACCTTACAAAACTTTCGGATATAGAAAAGCGTATGCTTCAGATGTTCTATATTACAATGTGGGGAAAAGCGATTGAGGATTGGAACGCGGACGAAGTATTCGAAAATTTCCGGGCTCTTTTAAATAGCCCGATAATGCTTTCTGAGCTGATTGCATTGCTCAAATATAACTACAATCGCATTGATTTTATTGATGAGCCTGTCAGCCTCGGATTTGATTGTCCGCTGGATCTGCATTGTACCTATACGCGCGATCAACTGCTTGTTGCAATGGATTTTATGAAGCCAAGCACGGTTCGCGAAGGTGTAAAATGGTTGCCCGACAAGGAAATTGATGTGTTCTTTATCACATTGAACAAGTCGGATAAAGACTACTCGCCTACAACCATGTATCAGGATTATTCCATCAATGAAACACTGTTCCATTGGCAAAGTCAAAGCACGACCAATGCAGAAGGTAAAGTCGGTCAGCGGTATATCAATCATCGCAAAAACGGCAGCAAGGTTCTCTTGTTTGTGCGCGAATTTAAGAATGATGTTTACGGCAATACTGCACCGTACACTTATCTTGGTACTGCAAATTATGTTTCACATAACGGTTCAAGACCGATGAATATTACATGGAGATTAGATGCCCCCATTCCGGCAAAATACCTGAAGAAAACAAACAAATTGGTGGTTGGATAATGACAGAAGTAGTGGCCGCTCTTATATGGGATAAAGATAAATTTATGATTTGCCAACGCCCGGCGCATAAAGCCAGAGGCCTTTTGTGGGAATTCGTCGGCGGTAAGTTGGAACCGGGCGAGACGAAAGAACAGGCGCTTATCCGCGAATGCCAAGAAGAACTTGCCGTGACGCTTTCTATTGGTGATGTATTTATGGATGTCGTTCATGAATACCCGGATTTGACAGTGCATCTAACCTTATTCAATGCAGCTATCCTTGAAGGCATCCCCAAAAAGCTTGAACATAACGATATAAAATGGATCACACTAAGCGAAATTTCAAATTATGAATTCTGCCCGGCGGATGTAGAAATATTGAAAAAGATAACAGAGGTTTTTCGTGATGATTAAGAATTTGATGCATGATCCGATATTTCTTGCTGGAAAGTCGGAGGCTGCGACAAAAGAAGATTTGCAGATTGCACAGGATCTGATTGATACGTTGATCACGCACAGAGACAGCTGCGTTGGTATGGCGGCAAATATGATCGGTGTCAAGAAACGTATCATCGCTTTTCTTGATGAAAGTGGACGGACGCCTACATACACAGTGATGCTAAATCCAGAGATTATTAAAAAAGACGGTGCTTACAGCACCGAGGAAAGTTGTCTGTCTCTTCTTGGCGGCCTGCGCCCTTGCAAACGCCATAAATCCATCAAGGTCAAATATCAGACTTTGGAATTTCACACTCGCATCAAAACCTACACAGGTTGGACGGCTCAGATCATTCAGCACGAAATCGACCATTGTGGTGGAATCTTGATTTAATTTAAAGGAGCAATTATGTCTCAAAACGATAAATACAGAGAAATCTACAACAAAGAAATAATCGGTAGGGGAAGAAGCATAGTTTTCTCATATGAACCCTTTTCGGATAAATTTATTTTTGTACCATTTTCTCATAACGTTGGAGAAACTGCAGTAGAGGATTTGGGAAAATTAATGCGTTACAATCTGCTCTTTTATGCGTTTGGAGAGAATGAGGTTGTTAGGTATTATGAAGATGATACATTTTCGACTTTGCAGGAATCGGCGAAATACGCATTCAAACAGAGATTGCCAGATCGTTCAGAAATAAATGATGGTCTCCCCAGCGAGGCTTTACTGGATTTGTTGATTCAAATGTATACGCCTAATGCGTACAAATTGGCCGTGCGTACGTTGTTTAGACAAAATGATAATAATGAAATTAAGGGCTACGATTCTACATATTTTACGAGAGACGAAAAAGGATTTTCATTGTGGTTAGGGCAAGCTAAACTTGGCGAAGAAACGTATTGTAAAAATTCTATACATAAAGATTTGCTGGATAAGTTTAAGGATGTGTATTTGTCAAAACAACTGTTCTTTGTGTGTGATAAACCTGTCGAATTAACTGATGATGCAAAACAAATATTGCGGGTAATAAACAGATTAAATATTGCCTCTTTGGGAGAAGATGAAAAAACAAGGGCAAAGAAGTTGATTGAATGCTTGAATTCGGAAAAAATTAAGATAAAAATCCCATGCCTTCTGGCGTATGATAAGAACGATGTATATGAAAATGCTTCAGAATTGTGTAAAAAAGTTATTTTAGAAGCGGAGGCTATTCGAAATTATTATCAAAAGCATATATATGTTTTTGATGGGTTCAATCCAGAAATAATTTTTTATGTTTTTCCGATTGAAAGCATAAAACGGTTACGTGATAAGGAGAAAGGATTTTATGCAGGGTTGTGTTAATCAGCTACTAAATGCGATAAATGAATATGATCCCGGAAATATTGGAAGCGTAAATAGATTGCGAGATTTAGTATGCATTTGTTCCGATAATGTGCAGTTGAAGCAGGATCGTTTCGTCGCAAGTTTGTTATATACCGCATCTCAGAAAATGAGAGTATTTGGTTATAATATACTTAATCATTTTAACGAGAACCCTTCTGCCTCATCCGGAATCATAAATGATGTTCGTGATGACGCGATAAAAGGATTATATCGTTCAAAAGTGAATGCTAATAATATTTTGGATTGTACCCAAAAAGAAGTAGTTGATATGTTTCAGAGTATATCTCCTCGACGTTTGTTAGTAAGCGCCCCTACATCTTACGGCAAAACATTTTTAATGAGAGAGATTATTTTCTTAAATAACGAACGTTATAAAACGATTCTTTTGGTCTTTCCAACAGTTGCATTGTTACAAGAAAATGCACGATCTATGAGTAGATTTGTTCAAGAAAATAATTTGAGTTATAACATAGTGAAAAATGTTGACACAGAATTGAATCTTGAACAGAGCAATATATTCGTTTTTACACCGGAAAGAGTTTTACAATTAATTGCAACGTATCCTAATATCAAAATTGATTTCTTTTTCTTTGATGAAATATATAAGATTGATGAAGATTATTGTTCTGATTCTATAGATGAAAAGCACGATGAAATACAACTCAACAAATCTGAAGATTTCTTGAATGTTAATAGAGGAAAAACATTTAGAATTGCATTGTATTTGCTTTCCAAAATGGTACCCGAATATTATTTGGCCGGTCCGAATTTAAACAAAGATAAATTTGGAGTTGGAATGCGAAGATTTTTGGAATTAAATCATATTAGCGTAAAAGAAATCAATTTTGAACCTACGTTGAGGATAACAGTTGAAGCGCATGGTAGCAAAATTGTTGAACAAGCTCCGTGTTGTTTACAGCAATCAACGACAACAGCATTAGTCAAACTCGATTCACATGTTAACGACAAAATAAGAGATGTTGTTAATTATATTGGTGAACAAAAATACGGCAAAACATTATTATATTGCACAACGCCAGGAAAGGCTATAGAATATGCATCCAAACTTGCTGAGGCATACGTGGACAATCAACCGCATAAATATTCTTCCGATTTTGAAGAATTTATAGAGCATATCAGACATGAATATGACATAGACGGTTCTGTAGATGAATGGAGTTTGGTCAAGGTGCTCCGAAAAGGTTTTGGAATGCATCACGGAAAACTCCCCAAATATATACAGCAAGAAATATTAGATCAGTTTGATAAGGGTGCGTTTGATATACTTTTCTGTACATCAACCATTGTAGAGGGCGTTAATACCGATGCAAAAAATATGATTATACTCAATGCCTCCAAAGGGAGAGAGAAGTTAACTCCGTTTGATATAAAAAACATCAAAGGGCGAGCAGGAAGGTATTATCATTGCTTTATAGGTCGTGTTTTCTATATGCATAAAGAACTCTTAAAAATAGAAAATTCAGACGATATAGCATTAAATTTTGCTACTTATTCAAATGAAGAACTGGGAGCGATTGACATTGACAATGCTGATGTTGACGATTTGACAGAAAACAACCGTCAGATCAAGTTGTTGAGAGATGAACAATCAAGAGGATATTTGCTTCCTTACGGAGTTTTTATAAAAAACAGAATGGTTAAAAAAGAAGATCAGGAGAAGTTGCTTCAGACTATTATGCAACCACTTGAATTTAATCGATTTACCATGCTGATTAATCGTCCCGTCAATGTGCAAGATTTCTTGAAGTATAACTGGTTAAAAAAGATACTCGAGTGCTTTTATAATGCAGGTTTAATTGATGATTATGTAGTAAAAAAATATAATGCTGTAGGAATAGGATACAGAGAAAAAGGCTTTTTAGGAATTTTACGATATGAACTAAAAAAACGCCAATCAAGAGATAATGCTTATTCAAATGCTTTCAAGACAATGAAAGACATAGTTGAACATAAAATCCCCAAAATGCTATCTCTTTTTGAGAGTATTATCATCTATGCAGGAATTCTCAAAGGATATGATATGGATATGTTTTCATTATCAAATATTAAACGTTATTACGAGACCGGTGTCAAGAGTTCTTTCGGAGAACAACTTGTAGAATTTGGATATCCGATTGATGCAATACGAAGAATTGAAAAGGAACATCCATATCTTCTGAGCTTGGGTTTTGAGGATTCGCTTGAATACTGTAAAAAATATCTACGAAGATTGTGTGAGGGGCTTGACAACTATGAGAAAAAGCTCCTACAAAATTTCATAAGTAATTATAAATAAAACTAATTTTTCTCTGGACTTCTGCGCCTTTCCGTGGTACTGTTGTGTACTGCGAAGGAGGTGCTGATATGCCACGAATGACTGTAGAAGAAATTTACAGAGGCGAAAAGTATGGTGTGATGGGTGCAGCAACGGCAGACTATCTTATGAATGGGCGTCCGTCGGAATACGACGAGCGTACTTGGCTTGAAATGCTGCTTGTCAAGCACGCGCTGATTGCGGCAGAGAAAATGAAAAATGAGGGCGACACGGTGTCGGGTATGACCGACGACATGTCGTCCTCTTCTTATGTGAGGTGGAATGAGCATGACAACACTTGAAGATCTGTATTACAGAAATATCGCTCCGCACGAACACAGTTTTAAGCGCGGGAGTGCTTACAGCGAAATGTTGAGCTATGTTATTCGGCATCAGGACAGCTTGATACCGACGCTTACGGCTCAGCTAAAAGAAACCTTTGAAAAGCTCAAAGACTGCGAGGCGGAACTGCACGGTATGAATGAGCGTGAAGCGTTTATCAGCGGCTTTAAGCTCGCGGCGAGAATCATGACCGAAGTGTTGTGTAAACCGTCAGAGGATTGAATAAGCAGAAACAAGGCCGAGCCGATTTTGCGGTTTGGCCTTGCAATTTTCAGTTCGACACAGCACGGTTAAAATCTGCACCGCAGAAAACAAAGAAAACAGTATTCCCGCAAAAGCGCCGGAATATACACTGTTGGCGCAAAAAACTTGACAGAATTTCCCCGGTATGTTATACTGCAAGTAAAGAAAGCAACCGACAATTGAATACACATATTTTTATTTTGAGTTTCAGACTCGCACTTACATAATCACCGATGCAGATCAGCATCGGGATTGAGTGCGGGTCTTTTTGTTTTGCAAAACAGCAGTCCTCTACATAACACGGCGAAAAGCCGTGTGAATTTAACAGGAGGAAAAACCAATGAAAGAATCTGTTTACACCGCTTATGAGAATCTGCCACTGTTCCTTAATGCTGAAACGGTAGCCAAGCTCCTCGGCATCTCCATCTCAAGCAGCTACGAGCTGATGCACGAGAAAGGGTTTCCGTCGTTGCTTATCGGCTCACGGCTCATCGTACCGAAAGAAAAATTTCGCGCATGGGTCGAAGAAAAGACGGGAGGCAGCATTTGAAATTCACCCGATATCCAAAGCGTGATGCGATCCGGGATTATTTTCCTCTGCCGAATGAAATTTTCAGCTTGGGTCTCAGCACCGGTGAGATTGCAGTGTATGCGTATCTGATGTACTGCGAGGACAGGAAAACATTTCAATGCCATCCGAGTTACAAGACGATTGGCAAGGCGGTCAGCATGAGCAAAAATACCGTCAGGAAATATGTGGACAGCCTGATTGAAAAGCGATTGATTACTGCCGAACCGACCTCCGTCATCACCCAAAAAGGCGAAAGGCGCAACGGCAATTTGCGCTATACGATACGCCCGATTGGAGAAGCGTTAGAGCAGTATTACGAGCAACAACTGATACGGCTGCACGAAGAAACACGGCGGCGGATAGCTTTGAAAAAACTCGCCGAATTTGACCGCAAACACGGGAAATCGGCGGTTTAAGGGCAGTTTTACGGCTCGTCCGAAAACAAGCAGGAGAAAGCGAGGGGTTGCCTTGCTTTCCCCTCGCAGGACACAGCGGACGGCAACGCCGACCGCATAAGGGTTTGTACGGCTTTTGCAATCCGGTTATGAAACCGCAATTTAGGGGTTGCTCAAATTTTAACCTTGCTGATTTAGGGGTTGCGAATTTCACCGCAAACTTAGCTGGATATTCCGCCATGTATGTGGTATTGTGTTGTACTGCGAAAGGAAGTGATACTATGGCAAAACGAAGACCGTCGGGAGACGGTATGGTGCGCAAGCGCGAAGATGGAAGATGGGAAGACCGCATCGTTGTCGGTCACAAAAAGAACGATGATCCGATTCACCGCTATGTGCTTGCCCGAACACAAAAGGAGTTAATCGTAAAGCTCCACGACTGCATCGAGATGTACCGCGATGCCGACCTCACCGAGGATTCGAATATGACGCTCGGCAAGTGGCTCGACCAATGGATAAATGAAATTATCCGATTTCTGCATCAGGCAAAGGAAGAAGGTTGCTATGAGCTCTTCTTGCTGGAGCTCAGCACGGGAATGCGGCGCGGTGAAATATTGGCGCTCAAATGGAGCGACCTCAACTTCGCAACAGGAGAGCTTCGCATTGAACGGCAGGTATATATCATCAAGGCAGAGGTGATTATATCGGCGCCGAAAACAAAAGCCTCGATACGCACCGTTATTCTGCCACCGTCACTCTTGAAAACCCTTGTGGCATATAAGGAAACGGTGGATTCGGAATGGATGTTTCCGTCACCGACGGATAACGGCAGACCGAGAAATCCGTCATCGGTTAGAAAACGGTTACAACTGATATTGGAACGGGCAGGCTGTAAAAAGGTGCGCTTTCACGATCTGCGGCACACCTTTGCGACCATGGCGCTGGAGCACGGTATGGATGTGAAAACGCTCTCGGCAACCATAGGTCATGTGTCCTCGGCAACCACGCTTGATATTTACAGCCATATCACCGATACCATGCAAAGGCAGGCGGCAGTGCATATTGACCGCAAAATCGGCGGTACAGACGCCCAAATGCCGACGATAGCGCGGAAGGAAAGGAAAGGAAAGATACCTCCCCGGTCGAATTCACGCCGTACAAGCCGAAAATACGCAAACCTGGGACGGGCTGTGTCACGATGATAAAAGACCACCTGTATGAGGGACGGTACACTCCGACCAACGCCTACGGCAAGCGGGAAAGCCATAATATCTACGCGAAAACAAGAGAAGAATGTAAAGAAAAGCTCGCGGAAATGATTGCAGAGGTCAAGGCGCAAATCAAGGCGCAAATCAAGGCGGAAAAAGAACGGCTCAAGGCAGAGCAAAAGGCCTGACCAAACGGCACGGATTTTTCTGTGCCGTTTGTACTTGCTATGTGATTTCAAATGTATGCAATAATTTGTATAAATGATTGAATAATGGAGAGATGTGTGTTATAATGTTGACAAGCGTATGGCAAGATTTTTGGCTTGTGTTTCGCAAGCGTTGACTAAAATGGTGGGAGCATTTGCGTCTTTCCATGCTTCGTCGCCTCTTTAATCTCTGTAAATTTCGCATAATGAGTTGCCATACGCTGCTTTTTTTTAGGAGATGTCATGTATGACTTTTGAATATGTATGTACCAGAAACGATCTGGCGGATTTATTGGAAATTCCTCATGGCAAGCTGACTCACGTTTTATATGTTGCCAAAGTCGATAGTTTTTATAAAATATTTGAGATCCCTAAAAAATCTGGGGGAACAAGAAAAATCTGTGCCCCGACTGGAGATCTTAAGCAAATCCAGGAAAAACTTTATAGCATTCTTTTACACCATCAACAATTCTTGCGTAAGCAAAACAATATACGCACTAATATTTCACACGCTTTCGAAAAAGGGAAAAGTATCATTACGAACGGCGAGGTGCATAGAAATAAGCGCATAGTGGTAAATATTGACCTTCAAGATTTTTTTGATAGTTTTCATTTCGGTAGGGTTTGTGGTTTCTTTGAGAAAAACCGCGATTTTGCCCTTCCACACGAGTTGGCTATTGTTATGGCGCAGCTAACATGCTATCAAGGTAAACTTCCACAAGGTGCGCCAACTTCGCCTATTATTACAAACTATATCTGTCAAACCTTCGATATGAGGATTATAAGAATTGCAAAAAAATATCATTTGGATTATACCCGATATGCTGATGATTTGAGTTTTTCTACTAATGATAAGAAATTCATTGAACAATGGGAACCTTTCTATAACGAATTAACTCATGAAGTTGAGCGGGCTGGATTTAAAGTCAATACCAAGAAAACAAGCGTTCAATATAGGGATTCACGCCAAACGGTAACGGGGCTAGTAATAAACAAAAAACTCAGTGTTGATCATAGGTATTACAAACAAGTGAGAGCAATGGCTGATTCACTCTATAAAACCGGATGTTTTGACAATAATGGCGTTGAAGGAACAGTTAGTCAGTTGGAAGGAAAATTTGCTTTTATCGATCAATTGGACAAATACAATAACATTAAAGATGTTAGTCAACAGCATTCTGTGTTTTGTCTTAACGGACGAGAAAAACAGTATCAAAAATTTTTGTTTTATAGATATTTTTTTGCACATGAAAAACCAGTAATTGTTACTGAGGGAAAGACCGATATTAAATATATAAAGGCAGCTTTAAAGAACCTTTATACAGAATATCCTGAACTCATCGAAAAAACACCAGAGGGACACTTTGAGTTCAAAGTGTCCTTTTTAAAGAGGTCAAAGAGGTTCAAATACTTTTTCCATATGAGCCAAGATGGTGCTGATGCCATGAAAAATTTGTACAACTTTTTTTCGGACAAGAATCCAAAGTATACAAATTATTTCAAAGTTTTTAGCGGATGCTCTGATAAGAATTTGTGTAATCCTGTAATTTTGATTTTTGACAATGAGTTGTCTAATAAGTGCAAACCATTACACTCGTTTGTTTCTCACATTGGATTATCATCTTCTGATAAAGATAGACTCAAAGAAGATCTTTGCATGAAAATAATTGATGAGGGCAATTTGTTCTTAGTGACAAATCAATTAGTAGACGGAAAAGCAGAATGTGAAATAGAGGATTTATTCGATGATACTACAAGAAACCATGTTATTGCCGGAAAGACATTTTCATCGAATGACAAAGCGGATAAGGAAAAGCACTATGGGAAAGAAATATTCGCCAATTTCATTCAGTCAAATTACAAAAGTATTAATTTTGATAACTTTAGACCGATGCTTAATAACATCGTAAAAGTAATTGCTGAATTCGCTGGTACAGAAGGATAATATTTGACCCACAGTAAACAAAGAAAAAGGCTCTGGAATCAAGCAATTCCAGAGCCTTTTTGGTCGGAGTGGCGAGGCTCAAACTCGCGGCCTCCGCATCCCAAATGCGGCGCGCTATCAACTGCGCTACACCCCAATAGTTATTAAATTGCGGTCATGTAAGTGGTCAAATCTGTGGTCAAACACAGTTTTGACCGCTATTTTTTGTTTTCCAAACCGCCCAAAAATCGCACGGTTGAAGGGCTTTCGGCGGTTGGCACCGATAAACGTCAGAAATGCCGTCTATGCTCCCAAACCACCCGCGCTCCCAGCTGCGCCACACCCGGATTTATTTAATTTTTGTGATTTCAGTATCTGTGGGATACTATGTGGTCGTTGCCTTATTATAACATAAATTAACGAAAAAATAAAGAGCTGAAACCGCCGTGTGTAAGGCTTTGTTGAGAATTTGCGGAAAGGTCAAAAATGTGTCCGTCTACGCTCCCAAACCGCAAATACAATCTTAAAAACATTCGATAGACACTATACTTTTTTCAATTTTGAGCCACCTACTAAACCACCTTGATTTTAAAATTCAAATAAGCGAGGGGCTAAACTTATATATGCTATTCTTTTGTGTCTGTATCGGTTTTGTTTTCAACTGTATTTTTTAATCGGCGGACGATATTTACAAGGAATTTCGGAATTGGTGTGCCTAACTCCGAGAGATTTTCGAGGATTGAAATTAATTCGTTGATGATGAGCCAAATCGTTACAATTAAACCGCAACAATATGTGACACCTATATCTACATTTGCCGCCGCTAAGCCTGTGCAGATTAAATAATCGACAACACCCGCAACAACCACAAGAGCGAGATAGCTTGCTTTTTTCAAAATTCCGATTAAACCTGTTTTACTTTTTAATTCGCCGTTTCTGTACGCCGATGTCAATCCTGTAATATAATCAATAAGCATTACAGCGATGAGCACGAGAATTGGGATAAGTAAGATATTAAAATATGATATCAAAGCACCGATAGCTACTGAAACAGTAGCCTGAATAATATTGTCTTTCATAGTTTAGTTATACCTCCAAATCAAGTTAAAGTAAGCTCAATACGGTCAATAGCCTTGCCCTTTGTTTCCTGCATAGCCGTCCTGCTTACTGTCTTTTTCGTCATCGTGCTGCCAATCGTAATAGTCTTCATTAACTGCAGAAACTCTGTATGTAGCCTTATAGTAGCTGCCGTGTGCGGATTTAACATCAGCAGGAGTTGTATAATAAATCTGTACAGCATCAATATCCATTCCGAGAATACCGGCATAGCCGTTTACATCATCATTAAGATTAAAACCTGTAACCCAGCTAAGCCAGTTACCGCCTTTAATATGCACTCTGTACTTAATCTTACCTTTTGTTACTTTGATTGCAAGACCGCTGATTGCCTCGCCGGCAATGCCTGCGAAGTCTGATAAACCTTTTACAGTTGGTAACCACTTACCGCATGCAAATACGCAATATTCAATCGTAGGTTTATCATCTTTTTCAACTTTTGATTCCTCTTTGTTTTCAGAATTACTCTCAAGTTTATTTAAAAACTGTTCCTTCCACAGCTTGTCCTTTGCTGATGAACCGCACCAGAAGCCCGGGCAGATTTTACCGTTAGCATCATAATGGCGAATTACTTTGTCTTTTTTGATGTTATACTTTTTCATAAGTCGTTGAGCAAGTAAGATTACATTTTCAAGTGTCTTGCCTGTGCATTCTGTTGTTGAACCTGCAATTTCAATTCCGATTGAACGGCAATTAATATCCCAGTCGCCTGCATGCCAAGCAATATTTTTGTCAGCGACAGATCGTACAACCGTTGTATCATCGACAAAATAATGTGCAGATGTTTCAACTACATTATTCTTAAAGTAGTTACCGTTGTTTTCTGCTGTGTCGCCGTTGTTGCCGGTGTAATGAATAACAAGTGTATCAATTTCCGAAGATTTTCTGTTGCTCTCTGTAAAATTACCTTTGTTGCACCATATTTCTTTAAATTTATACGACATATTTATACCTCCCATACAGCCATAACGGCGTTATAATATTCCTCTGAAAGCTCGGCTTTAAGTATTTCTCTGTCATTTTCACAATTCATATATGCGTTGCGAACATTGCCGCCAACCTGCATTTCTGTGCCGTCGATAACAACAAACTTCTGTCTGAGTACGCTCACGCTGTCCTTCGTGAGCATATCAAGCGTGATTTTTTCTTTGATTTCCATAGTAATTCGCTCCTTATTTGATTATGTATGTAATAATGAAATTCATTTTTTCGCCCTCTGCAAATTTATCGGACGGTGAACTTATGTAAATCCACGAACCGTCTATTCTCACATTACGCAATTTATTCGCTGTAGAATATACGGCAATACTTGCAAGTTTACTTTCTGTTTTTGACGGGAACGGCAAACCCGACATTTACAAATAGTTTGTATCCGCCAACATACTTGTAATATTTACAGACACAGTAACTGCGTCGCCGTTCTTTACATAAACGAATTTTCCCGCACTGCCCTCATAAATTGTCTGCGTCGGAGATAATTCTCCCGAACCGATTTCGTTATTCGCTGCATCATATTTAGTTGCCAAAGCGGTTTGGGTTGTCTTTTCAAATGCAGAAACTTCGTTTGCAACATCTAAGACACCTTCTGCAACTTTATCAGGTAAATAGATTGCTTCGCTCTCGGAAATCATAATTTTAGATACTTTGAAAGCCCCTGTTCCGTAATAATCAAAACGAATCAAAATATAAGTTGTATCTTCAGCTGTTGTGAAAGAGCCAAAACCCTTTTTTAATTCAAAGCGAGTAGCGGCTGTATTAATTCCATTTAAAAAGACATACGCTCCGCAATTCGTAGAAGATGGAAGCCATGAAAAAAAATATTTTGTATTTGGCTTTACTGCTATTCTCATAGCTTGCGGGGCTGATGAAGTCCATCCGTTTGTGTATGCCCCGCTTTTAGTGGTTGTTAAAGAAATTGATTTTCCATTATAATCAACATTATTTAGTGTGCCGCTATAAACCGGAGTAGTAAGCTCTTGTAATCCTTTTGCCCAGGCATCAAAATCAAAAATATTATAAGTTGCAATTAAATCAGCTTTTTTCTCAATATTTTGATTAAGTGTATTAGCACTGTTATACACAGTGCCGCTTGTAACATAATTTGGGCTGTTTGCCGCAGGCACGGTATCAAACGGCATTTTGTTAAGTTTATTATTTAATGCCTTATCCATATATGTTTTGTCGTAAGCATCGTTAATTCCGTAACCGGCAAGAGTATCCGCCTTATCAGCTTTAAGATTAATCTTCATTGTCACTGTTTCGTCAAGGTCTGTTATTTCATCTTCAAGCTCGGTTTTATCTGCCTTTGCAGATAAGGCTGTGTTAATCGCAATTATTCTCTCACTTAGCGTGTTGATGTTGCCACCCGCAAGCACTATGTCTATGCTGTTGTTGTAGATACCGTCGTCCATATGATTTAAGTTTGTTGCGTTCAGCGCCAGAACAGCTCCGTCAACCCAATTAATTTTGCTGTAACTCATTTATCTCATCCTTTCCTAAATATTCTGTACCTTCTGCCGTCAGCCTTACTCTCATGCCGTTAGTGCCTTTCAGCGTTCGTTCAAGGATAAAACTGTCGACCGTTTCCGTGTCCGTAAAGCCTGTTTTTATGCTCACCTTGTCGCCACATTCGAGCCACCACCTGCCGTAAACATCAGCTTTAAAAGGCCTGTAAGCATACAAATTGTAAAAGATGTAGTTGTTACCTTTATTATCGTTAAAACTTGTAACAATACCTGCAATGTCGGTACAGCAAGCAGTAATTATGTTGTCCGATATATACCAACTTTGTTTTTCTTCTTCTGTATGACCGTACGAAAAATAGCTGTCCTTGTTGTACTTAAACTTAACAAGATTAATACTGCGTGTTGTGTATTCCTCAAAGTCGAGGTTGCTGTAGTTGTCAACGACCTCGGTTTTAGGATTTAAAATTTGAATAAACTTTATCTTGCCCTCTCCGCTCATAATTGCAAAACAAGCATTAAGTTCGCAGTACGCACTCAACAAGTCCGCTATCGTGGTTTTGTCATTGAAAACCGATTTTACAAGATCCAATTTCAGCGACAGCTTATTGCTGTCATTAAAGCCTGTAAATTCGTTTTCGTAATCATAATTACTTAAAAAGTTGCCGCAGAGATATACTCTCAAATCATATAAACTTATTTTTGGCGAATAAATCGCAAGGCTTGTAAAGTAGTTGTAAGCGTATTTTTGTGAAGCGAGGTATAAATCGTCATATGCGATAATTTCCTTTACCGCCCTGTTTTTCTGTCTTGATGAGCTGTTGACAGTACCGCAGAATAGCGACACCTCAATAACTCCCGACTGATAACCGCAATATAAATCTGCACTCGGCAATACTGAATACGAGGGAAATAAAAGCCCCTTGCTGTATGACTGTTTCATCATAACTTTAATGCGTTTGCCGTTGAGCTCTGTGTCAACATTTATCACTCTTACAGTAAGCTGACCCGCAATACAGCCGCCGAGTTTAAACTCCTTGCCGTCACTGATTGCCTGCGTAAGTTCAAGACTTTCAGATATAATATTCTCGCCAGTGATGTCTGGAATATCGTCGTCAGGAAAGCTGATAATTATTTCCCTTTGCAAGCTGTCATTGAGCAGTTGCTTTTTGACCTCATCTGTTAAATTATCATACCGCTCCCCCTTAATACTCAATAAGTTCAATGCTTATCGGGTTGTAGAGAATATCGGTCTTGCTTGCGTCCATAACCGAAAACTCAATATCTGGAATATAGAAATATCCGCTGTCATATGAGTTTGTTTCATCGTTCCAGTAGGTAACATAGCATTTGCGTTGTACTGTGTTCACGATTGCAGAATTAATAATATTCTGCATATTGATTTTCTCGTTCAAGTGCAGAATGTGGGTAGAAAAAGTAATGCTTGTCTTACCTGTCGGCAGTGTTGAACGCTGTAAACCGCCGTTATCGTCACGCTCGGCATCGTTGTCCATACGCTGATCAGGTGTTGACAAATATTCAGCGAAATAGTTATTAGGAAATTCGGTATCTCCGAATTTTAGTAAATAACTTTTATAATTTGACATCCTGCACCTCCTTTACGCAAATGCCGATTTGCCGTTATGGCGGTTTTTATAAAGCTCGTTTTGCTTTACGATTTCGTTAAAAATATCATTGCCGTTAATTTCAGCGACAAACTGATAGTAGTTACCGCCGTTGTTTCTGAATATTACGAACATCTCATACAGCTTTTTAAGATACGACAGAATTTCGCCGAGAATTACCGTATCCTGACCGCCCGAATTGTCGAGCATACCCTGTAACTTGTTAAGCGGCGCAATAACTTCCGGATTGCCCGAATTAGCGCCTGCGTTATCTCCGACTACCGCAAGTGTCGGTGCTTTGACAAGTCCGCCTGTTGCAAGTCGTGGAATGAGAGGCGGATTTTCAGGCATTGAAAAACTCCAATCCTGTCCGATGATAGAACCAATAGCCCCTGCAATTCCGCCGATTGCATCGATAACACCCGAAACAAAGTTATAAATGCCTGTCCACAAACTGTTGATACCGTCAATGATAGCATTTACAATAAATTTGAACACCGCACCGATACCATCCCAAATGCCCTTGAAAAAGTCGTGAATACCTTGCCAAGCCTTTCCCCAGTTGCCCGAAAAAACACCTGTTATAAAGTCAATAAGACCGCCGAACGATTTTAAAATACCGCCCACAACATCGCCTATAACTCTGAATACTGTTTCAAAAATGCTTTGAATATTTCTCAGTACCGTATTAAACACAGGGCCTAATGTATCGCTTATGAAATTCACAAACGGTAAAAGCCAATTATTCCATATTGTTGCAATATAATCGCAAGCCTTGCCAAAAACAGTCCATAACTGTTCAAAAATCGGTTTAAGGCAATCTGTCCATGCGGACTGAAATACTCCGACAATGAAATTCCACGCAGGCATAATCCAATCATTATAAACATTCATAAGCGTTGTGCCGATATTAAGGAACATATCGCACACATTCTGAAAAATCTCAGAACCGCCCTCGCCGTCCCACCAGCCAAGCAGGAAGTTACCGATGTCTGAAAATACGCCGCCCACGAAGTTCATAACATCTGCCATTTGAAGTTGAATATTGTCAAAAAATTCTCCGATAGTTGCACCGTCATTGTCAATCCATTTTACAAGTGATTCGGTAGCTAAACTAAAGCCCTCCGAGAAAATCGTTCCGACCGCACCGCCGAAATCTGTAAAACCGCTGAGCAGATTTGAAATTGCGTCCTCCATTTGTGGGCGAACTCTGTCAACGCTCTGCCCGATGACATCAAAACCCTTTTCAAAGAATGTCGATAAATTATCGTAGCCTTTGCTGAAATTATCGCCAATGGTTGTAATAAAGCCGTTGATTTTATTCTTGTCTTTATCAAGCCATTTTGCAACACCGCCCGTCAGTGTTTGCAGCCGTTTACCGCTAACCTGTACCACTCCGCCGACAAATGAACCTACCGCACCGAATGCAGATTTACCGACCTTTTGCTCCTGTGTAAGATAATTTTGAGCTATCGGAACAGAATTTTTGAATATCGACTCACAATTTTTGCCGATAGCTGACCAATCAACCTTATTAATGCCCTTTTGAACATTATCCACAAAGCCTTTAAATCCGCTCTTTTCGTATAGATTTTTAAAAGCACCCGAAACACCGCTGTTTGTGTCTTTAACAACAGTATTTGCGACAGAAGTACCACTGCTTGCCGATGTGCTGCTTGCGGAAGTATCAGAACCGCCGCTATCTGATTTAGTAATAACATTCAGCTTGTCAAAACCTGCAACGCTGTTCTTTGCTTTTTCCGAGCTGTCTGCAACATTCTCTAAAGATTCCGAACTACTTTCAGCCTCACTGCTCAAATTTTCTGCCGAGCTTGCAGCGGCTGAAATGCTGTTTGCTGTATCATCTCCGTCCCAGTTGAACAGCTTTGAAAGCGCATTTATCGCCCCTTTGGCGTACTCTGTAAGTTTTGCGATAGCCGAAGAAAGCTTTTGCACAATATTCGTTGCTACTTGCAAAATTGGCTTGCCTATAACCGCAAGGAGCTGATTCCAGCTCTCTTTTAAGTTGCCTGTTACATTTTCCCAACCGTCTGATTCTCTGCTTGCTTGTCCGATAGCACCCGAAAGTTTATTTGCGTCTTTTACCATTTCAAGTAAAGTAAGCTGTTTCTGTGATTCTGAAAGTTCCGTAAACGATTTACCGTACAACTTGTTGGCCGCTGCGTTTCTTGTAGTTTCTGTACAAGACAGACCTAGTGCGGCGTCGTTTTCAAAGTTGCCTTTGAGAAAAGATTTAAGGCTTTCTGCGGTGTCCTCGAGTGAACGGTCATAATATGCAGCACTGTCGGCTGTTACCTGTAAAGCTTCTTGCATCATATTCAATGCATTGGCACTGTCCATACCTGTGGTTTTTGCAAAAGCATAAATACTCGTTCCCACACCCTGCAATCGGGTTTCGAGAATACCACTTTCCTTTGCAACACTCTGAATTGCACTTTTTGCTTGTGATTCCATTGAACCGAAAGTCTGCTCAAACTGAGAATTTGCCGCATTGACCTGTGCCGCCGATTCAATGCACTGCTGGCCAAACTGCTTAATCGCCGCTACCGAAAACGCAGCAACAATGGCAGAGCCGAGCTTTTTAAGTGAGCTTTTCATATTATTGCTTACGCTGTTTGCCTGCTCCTGCACTGCATTAAGCGATTTAGAAAAGCCTTGCCTGTTCAGTACAAGATTTAAGCCGATTTCGCCCACGGTTGTGTTATCCAATATGTTTCACATCCTTTCTGCATAAAAATAAGGGCGTTGCAAAAATGCTACACCCTGTGGTATAAAAACAGCGCACACCCGAAGATGTACGCTGTAATTAGCTTATTTAGTTGTTATGCTACATTCTTAAACATAATACGGATTAGATTTACCGAGCAAAGCAATAATGTCTATAATTACACCAACGATAAATAAACCTCCGGTGAAAAGATAAAGAATACCCATTCCGATTTTGCCTTCATAAAATTTATGAGCGCCGAGATACCCAAGAAAAATGCATAAAATTAATGCTACCCATTTGCTTTTAGGTTTTCCTTGCATTCCACCATTTGCGACCGCTGTCGCAGAGGCTGCACTTGTGTTATTATTAGTGTTATTAATAACAATAGGTTGTGTACCTTGTGTATTTGTAATTTGCTCAACTTGACATCCACACAGTGGGCAGATAACAGCCTCTTTCGCAATTTTTCCACCACAATGTTTACAAAACTTTGTGTTTTCTTGTGTCTGCACAGTATTTTGATTCTCCATTTGTATCTCTCCTTTTATAATAAAATGTTACTTTATTTCACATTTTCTTTATATTACCAAAAATATACATAAAAGTCAAGATTTTTATAAAAATAAACAAAATTGTATGCAATGTTTACATATTAGCAAATAGCATTTCAAAGTCATGCAAGGCTGTGTTTATGTCAGCCTGCGTGCGTTTATTTGCTGTGCGTGAACGCCACTTGTTGCGTATTTTATGTTGAGATGATGTAAAGTTCTTCAAAACATTTTCATCGTTCTCAAGGCGAATTTGAGCCGTTCTTGCAAGAGGCGTGTCAGTTCCCAAGCCACACAGCAGGGAGCTGAACTCCGCCCAAGTCATCTTTTTAAAATCTTCGGAGTAAATGCTCACCCCGTACTCTGACTTAAAACTCGATACGATTAAATCGAAATCATCTATTAAGTCGTAGCCGGGGTCTGAATTTCCCCCTCGCTGTCATTGTCGGCGATAAGATCCGTTGCCGTTCTGATGAGCGTTGAGAGGTCGGCAAACGAGAGATGAAGTTTTGCAATCTTTTCTCTGTTCTCCTCATCAAAGAGAAGCTCAAGAGCCGATAAGATGTCAGATGGTTTTACGCCGTCCTCACTGTCAAAAAGCGCAACCGTCTTAATGAAAGAAATTGCGTCATTGTTGACCTCAATTTCTGTGCCTTTGATAACAAGTTTTGGCTTTTCGTCAAAATTAAGCTTGTTTGTAATATCAATGATTTTTGACATTCTTTATACCTCCTTAGGCTGCAGGTGTGTATTCGGGCTTGCCGTTTGACATAACCTCAAATTCAAGAGGTGCAACGCCTGTGCTTGCGCCTGCGCCGTTTGCTGTTACAGAGATAACCGCATTCTTGAAGAGTACGCTTGCACCGTTCGGGAAAGTCCACTTAAACGGAAGCTGTGCGGCTGTGCCGTTCTTAAACGCAAGCTCTGCGATTTCATCGTTGCCTGCGTCACCGATTGTACGCTTGCCCTTTACAGAGATTGTAACGCTCTTGGCTGTCATAAGTCTTGACTTCCAACCCTCGTTCTCAAATGCTGTCCATTCCTCAACGCCGTTATCAAATGCCACCGAGAACTCATCGCAATTTGCAATTGGAGTTGTGACTGTGTCTGTGCCCGATTTACCGATTGCAAACTGATTTTCGTAGCAAGGATAAACTCCGCTTGTTGCTGCCATAATATCATTTCCTTTCATAGTAAAATTTAACTTCAATGACCTGCTCATATATGCCCTTGTCATCTGTACCCACATCAATAGGCTCAGGGGTGAGCAGCTCGATTATATAAATTGTGTGTTCGTTGATTTTAACATTCTTAATGCTGTATAGTGTTTCAAACAGCTTGCGTGCCGCTTGCTCTGTTTCATTTGCGTTGTTGTTCCAATGCAAGAGTAAAGACACGCTGATTGTGTTGTATGTACTATCGTCACCAATCGCCCTTACAGGAGCACCCGACTGCTTGAGAGAGTACACACCGAGGGACTTATCTTGTTTGTTATCGAGTTTACCGATGTAGTAATGCTCTGCTTTAAAGACAGTCTTTAAAAAGTCCCTTATGTCAGATAAATAAATCAAAGTCCTGCCTCCTGCTTGTAAAATCGTGTAAATGCCTTTTGACAAAAGTTTTGCCTTGTGCCACCCTTGAGCCAAGGTGCAAGCCACTTGCCGCCGGCGGCAATGTTTTCCTCACGGCTGAAATTATATTCGGGATGAAAATACAACCGTCTGGCATACGGTGTACTCGATACGATTTTTGTTTCGCCCTCGGCAAGATTTGCGTAATCGGCAAAGGTGCTTTCGTTCTGCAAATTACCTGTATCAAACGGCATAACCTGACTGTTTTTAATCTGTGTAAGCAATGCGTCTGTGGTATTGCGCAATGCCGTCTGCTGTGCTTTATCAAGCTGCTTTAATAAAGGCAAATTCAGCTTGATTTTTGATGTTACAGAAAAGCTCACTAAATCACATCCAATTCCGTATAATTCACCGTACCGTCAGGGTTGCGGTGTTTAATGCCTTGTACGATGTTACGCTTTACTCCATCAAGCACTACAAAGCCTGCGCTCAAAGTCGGGGTGTCGGGAGCAATGTCGCCGTCAAAAAGCAGCACTGCAGACACCTGCACGATTTTCTGTTCTTTTGTGTATATGGTCTTTGCTTTTGACTGCATATTGCAATGAGCATTACCCGCAAACAAATTAGTGTTCGGCAATAAGGTGTCTGACGGGTATATTTCTCCGCAGTGGAAGGCAACAACGGGTGCACCGTCTTCGGTAACACCCTCATCGTAGATTGTGACCTCGACAGGAGTTTTACAGAACTGCTTTTTTACAAGTGACGGAAATTTCAAAACATATCACCTCATATTGCAGGATAACAAAGCCCTGTTGATTTAAGCAGAGAGTAGAGGTCCGCAGGAATTGCCACGCCGCTTATGCACATCAAATTCCAACTTGCGCCAAACTCCATACCCACACCGTTGATGTTGTAATTTTTCAGATAAGAATTAATCATATCGGCATTTTCTTCTTCAAAAGCAGTAAGTCTGCTATGCACTCTGCTGATGATTCTCTTCTGCATTTCCGAAAGTTTTTCAAAATCAATGCGGTTAAAGGTCAGAATGTCGATGTGCTCGGCGGAGATAATGCTGTTTTCATCTCCGCCCTGCTGTTCAATGTAATCTGCATACATTACGCAACCTCCGTTGTGTCAACATCAACATAAATACTGTCAATCTTGCCGTCTTTGCCGTTAGGGAAAACAAATGTATCGGAAAGTGTACGGTTCTGATAGAGCCAACCGTCTCCCTCTGTATGTGCCCCCGGTGCAAAGAAGTAAATACTTGAAATCTTCGGTACAGTCTTGCAGGTATCACCACAAGCGACAAGAACATTGATTTTGTGACCGCCTGTTGCAGGCTCAAAACCACCGTTGGCAGGATTGAAGTTGAAACTGTCATAGAAACGCTCATCGTCAATAACCTCGATAACAGGGCAGCCGTCAATCTCGGTTACTCTTGTTTCAATTCCCATACCGCCCTCGGCAATCTGGGTAAGCTCAATCTTACGGGTAAATTCTGTTGACTGCTCAAGACAGTCCATAATGTTTGATGTTACATAAGCAACAAGTGTGCCTCTTGCTTTATATCTGCGGAGCTTGCCGGCAGAGAGAATAGTTTTGAGCTTTGAGTAAGCACTTGCTTTGGTCCATTCGGTTGACTTGGTAGCTGAATGATAGCCGTCTGTTGCCTGCGCCTTTGCGGCAACTTTTGAAAAGAAAAGTGCGTCGGTTTCCGGTGCGACCTGTGTCTGCTCAAACACCTTTGAAATATTCTCAACCTTTGCGGTTGCGTTTGTTTCGTCAACATCTGCCTTATCCACAAGGAACTCAATATCTCTGTCGTGCTCGCAAGTGAAAGGAACATCTGTCTGTGTATATTTGCCTTTGTTCCAACCGCCCTCTCTGCTGTGGTTCTTAAAGCCTGTTGTTGACATCTGTGTAAAGTGGAATGTTCTTGCGCCCACCCATTTTACATTTGAAGTGATGAAGGGTGATGTGAGTGTACCCTGAACGAGAATTTCGAGCAAATCCGGGCTGAACTGCTCTGCATAGTTATTTGTGTTTGCCATAGTTAAATTGTCCTTTCTTAAATATTAAATCTGTTCCATTTCTTTGTCGGAACGCTTGAATTTGGTTTAGTACCGTCTGATGTACCGTTACCGTCACCGCCGATTTTCTGAACACCTGCGCTGTTATCGGCGGTCTTTTTTAGCGCAGGCACATCATCAAGCACTTTCTTAACCGTCTCTGTAAGCTTTTCTGTGTTGATTTTGCCGTCTGTTATAACAGCCGAAAAGTCCGCCATTTTGAGTACATACGGAATGCTTGCCACATCTACACCCTGTTTTACGGCTTCGAGGGTTGCCGACTGATTGACTTCTGCCATGAGCTTTGCGTTGTTTGCGGATTCAACTTCCGACTGCATTTTTGCAATGTCGGGTGTGTTCTTGGCTTTCTGCTCCTTAAAAGCACCGATTGCCTGTTTCATCTCATCAGCTGACAATCCCTGTTCTTTGAAATACGACTTTAAAACCGTATCTTCGGCTACGCTCTGCTTGCCGTTAATAAGACTTGCAAGCTTGTCATAGTCAAATGTAGGTGCAGGGTTGCCCTGCGGTGTCGGCTGTGGTTCGTTTGGGTTAGGTGTTGGGTTATTTTCTGCCATATTTTATCAATCCTTTCAGTTTTTCAGGTGTCTCCCGTAATCAGTTTATAGAGTGTCTCTCTGTTTCAGTTTTGCTCGGTGTCTCCCGTAGTTTAATGTCTTCGGACAATAAAAAAGCACCTGTGCAGTCACTCACAAGTGCGTTTTAAATATGTTTTGTCAATTTTCTCTTAGGCTTTGGCTTTTCCTCGGCAGGCACTTCCTCGACTGCCTCTTTAACATAGCCAAGTTCGATAAGGTCTTTTGCTCTGCTCTCGGAGCATTCAAAAACTTCATTAATCGGTCTGTTAATAAACCCCTCGGTCTTGTCGTTGAACGACACAACTACTTTTACTTTCATTTTGTCACCTCATTATTTATTGTTCTACTAATTCATAAGTCTTTCTAAATATGTCAGGTTTACAAGGGTATTTTTCACCATTAACACCAGTAATAATATAATCACCGGGACTTGCTGTCATATCGCCTTCAAGTGTATGTATAACGATTTTTTTGTCGGTTTGATATGCTTCTACTACAACAGCTTTTTTCCGATATTTTTTCATATTCATTTTGTCACCGCCTTTCAGTTTTTGGGTATTAAAAAAAGCACTCAATCCGATTGATTAAGTGCTTTAGTTGGTTATTGAATTTTTAGTATAACAAACCCTCTCTTGTTACGGAGCGGTTAAATTATGCCATTATCTTCAAGAAATTGCTTTTTTTCTTTCTCCCTAAGTTTATTATAAAGCGCTTCGGCATCCTTTACTTCTTGGGGAGCATCTTCACGCAAAGTTACGTCTAAACCATTTACCACAAGATACGGTTTAAACATATTCCAAAGAGATTTCTGTTCTTCTGTTTGCATTAATCTCATTGTATCAACCCCCTAAAAGTTGCTTAACTCTATACTCATCATAAACTTCATCCATAACTTTATCTCTTAAACAGTCAAAAGCATACTCGCTTATATCACTTATATTATAACCGCTTCTTATCAATTTTTCAACCTTTGGAGCATAAATTTTATTAAGATAATCGCAATATGCACTATAATCGGTAATTTCGCCGAATTTTTGTTTGTATTTCTCGGCATCTTGCCAATGGATAAGCTCATGAAGTACCGAACTCAATTCACTGTCAGGACAAGCAAACGATTTCTGCAATTCGGCTAAATTCTTAGTTATAAAATAAGCTGAATTTACAGTTAAAACATTATCAGTCGGTATGTAAGTTGCAACTGCATTTTTGCCCATTTCTTCGGGGGATAATATGCAAATAGCAGGTTTATTTTCAGATTTGCTCTGACCGAGCATTTCATAAATCTTTGTAACATTCTTATCAAACTTATGGAATTGCTTGCGTTTCAGCTTTACTTTATCTGATAAATAAATATCATTTCTGCCCGTGGTCTTATGTGCTTTTACTGTAATTTTTTTACCGCTGTTTTTTCTGTTAAAGTCTTTTTCTTCACCGCCGTCAACTACAGGTTTATAATATTTCTGCGTACTGTCGTCGATAGTAAAAGCTCTTGTTTTTTCCGCCAACTTATTCGCCCTGCCGTGCCACTCGTCTGCTCTTGCTTTAGCAAACTTCTTGTTATCCTCGTCAAGGCTGTATTTTGCCCGGCGGTCAAAGCGTTCAGCTTGCTTTTCTGCGTGCTGTTGCTGTACTTCAAGTCCTCTTTGGCGGTCAAGCTCTGCAAGTTCGTCATCGGAGAGAGGTCCGCTCAAATCGTCAAGTTCTGGGTAGTGGGTACTTGTGCTGTCCTTACAGCGTGGGTGAAAAAGTCCCTCCGCTATGGCGGTTGAAAGCAGCGGATAATCACCGTCCGATTTTTTGCCGTTTGAATACACATCATCAATAAACACCCTGCCTATATACTTTGCACAATCAGGGCAACCGCCCTGCCTTGCCGCTTTGCCTGCGGTAGAAATTCAGCCGTATAAACCAACGGCGGGGTAAAATAAAAGCACCTATGCAATCAAATGCAAGGGTGCTTAACGCAGTAAATACGACCCTAACGGTGTTCCGCAGATTATACAGCCTTTTACAGCTCATTATTTAAGACATACTCACGCAACGAACTTGTTTTATGCTGGTTACGATGTACTTTATGTGCAACATCAGCTTGGCCACAGCAAGCCCGAAACAACGATGAACATATATACACATTTTGTTCAACAAAAGGAAAAGACTAATGTATCAAAGCTTGATAGTTACCTTGCACAAAATGTAAGCTAAAAGTTTGTGCAGGTTTTTTCGCAAAAATGCTCCGAGAAGTTTGATTTTTTCTCGGAGCATAATTTTTTGAGCCACCTCTTGAGCCACCTGTTTGCAATTTTTTATACCTTTTTACATAGTTTTTAAGTGGATAATATAAAACAACAAACCGCACTAAAGAGCCTGAAAATGGCTTAATAGTGCGGTTTTTCTATGGTCGAGGTGACAGGACTTGAACCTGCGGCATCTTGGTCCCAAACCAAGCACTCTACCAAACTGAGCTACACCTCGAAATTATTTAATTTTTGTCGCCTCAACAAGTCAGCTTCATTATTATATAACATAAAATTTGATTTGTCAACAATTATTTTTAATTTTTTTGAAACTTTCGTGATTTTTATTTTTCTTTAATTGACATACGCTGTTATGGGGTATAAAATATGATTACATTGATTAAATATATTACTTTGAAGGGCGGTTTTATATGTCTGACAATACAAAACTAAAAATCTCAAACGGGTTGAACGAGGATAAATATTCTGTAAAAAGCAAGTTTGTCAACTTCTTTTTGCTTGCGATGTTTACGCTCTTTCCCCTATTTTACACGGATTACTACTATAATATAAGACACGACAAATATTATTTTTTTCTTGTTGTCACTGCGGTGCTTGTTTTGATGATTGGCGCTGTTGCAATCACTAATTCCGATTCGCAAAGCGAAACAAAAAACAAAGCCGAATCCGTGCCTTGGTACAAAAAGTTATCGTTTACGGACTATGCATTTGGTGCATTCATTTTGGTATGCACCGTATCCACTGTTTTTTCTCAAGATCCTGCCGATGCTTTCTTGGGTCTTAGCGGAAGAAACAACGGTTTATTGCTGATGATTTTTTATGCGGTGGTTTATTTTTTAATTACCAGATTTTTTTGTTTTAAAAACTATGTCTTTGTTGCCCTTGCAGGTTGTTCAATTGCAATATATCTGCTTGATATTCTCAACTGTTTTTACATAGATCCGCTTGGAATGTTTGCAAGCCTTACAGATGAGCAGACAATCACAAACTTTACCTCCACAATTGGCAACAAAAACCTTATGTCAAGTTTTATCTGCATTGTTATGCCCGTAACCGTCGCTTTTTCGGTTATAAGCAAAAATCGTAATCACCGTATCGTTTATCATATTTCGTCCGCATTCGGTTATATGGCTCTTATGACAGCCGACAGCTACTCGGGTATACTTGGTCTTGGCACTGTTTTTGCCGTGCTTTTAATATGGTTTTCACGCAGCGTTGCAAGACTTAAAAGATTTTTCCTCGCAACAACAATTATGCTGTTAAGCGGCAAAATTCTTCGTTTGTTTTCCTTTTTTATGGGTGACAAATCAAAAGGTATCTCGGAATTTCAGAGTCTGCTTGTTTACTCAAAAATCATATGGGCGGCAATTGCATTGTTCGCAATAATTACCGCAATTTTATTTTTTGCAGACAGCAAAACTCCCGACAAGACTTTACCGCTTGCCGTTCCTATTATAATCGGCAGTATATTTGTTGCCTGCATTATTGCAATGCTTTTTGCCGTATATTATTTCAGCGTAATTGACACAAAAACAAATATCGGCTTTTTGAAAAGTTTTTTGAGATTTAATGACAGCTGGGGTACTCACCGTGGCTATATGTGGATAAGGTCTTTCTATATATTCGGAGATTTTTCTCTTTACAACAAACTTTTCGGATGCGGACCTGACACCTTTGCCACAGTGTTTGAACCGTATTTTGAGGGGCTTAAACATTACGGTGACAGCTCCACAAACTGTGCCCACAACGAATACATAAATTACCTTATTACTACGGGAATTTTCGGACTTGCTTCTTACCTTTCGATAATTTTCGGAGCGCTGAAAGGTGCGATTAAATCCGCAAGTAAAAATCCGATTGCAATTGCTTTTGCGGTATCTGTTATCAGCTATGCCGTGCAGGCTGTGGTAAACCTTGCTCAACCGATTACAACACCGCTTTTTATTATTTTTATTGCACTTTGCGAGGCAGTTACCCGTAAGCAAAAAACAACTGAATAAGCACAAACAAGACAGCCTATATACTAAGCTGTCTTGTTATTTTTTACGCAGCTTTTCTGCGTGATGTATGCCTTGTTGCCGCATTTCGTTTCTTATTTTTTTGTTGAGATTGGGGCTTTTTGAACAATATTGACTTTACGGGATAACGCATAGCGTAGCTTATAATTACGAAAATGCAGACATTAACATATAAATCAGCGTCAGGCATTTGTACAACTCCTTAAGTTTATTTGGGGCTTTGTTATAATTAGCTTAAATGACAAAGTGAAGTTCCTAAACTTAATTTTTGGTAAATTCCACATTCAATAACTATCCTTTCAGACAATGATAAACGACTCATATTTTCCTGCTTTCCGCAGACAGTAACCGTTTTCATTTTACCATACTCTTTTGTCAAGGTGAACCCGTGGTATTTCTCGTTTTTTCCTCAAAAATCCGAACTTCACTTTGGCAATTTAGGATTAGCTTAATTAAATTATACAGTACCGGCTGGGTAATAAACAGGACTTTGCTATGATGTTTGCCGATTTTTCAATAATATTTTTTCGGTGTATTTAACGATTATAAAAGTTTGGTCAACCTTAAGGCTTGACCTAAATTTTAAAATTATTACAAAAACAAAAGCGCAATAACCGCAGTTACCGCACTTTTATTTTAAAAATATAAATTAGAAAGATTTTAAACCAACATAACTTACTTTTATTAATCGTCAAAATTAGGAGTTTGAATTGCATCGTAGCCGGTTTCGCCTGTACGGATTTTTACCGCCTGCTTTAAGTAGTAAGTAAAGATTTTACCGTCACCCGGATTGCCTGTAAACGCAGTCTTTTTAATAGCTTCTATGGTTTTTGCTTCCCATTCTTCTGATGAAACAACTATTTCAAACTTGATTTTAGGCAATACCTGCACATCTACTTTTTGACCTCTTACATATTCGGACATACCTCTTTGAATACCACAGCCTACAACCTGATAGGCTGTGATTCCGTTTACGCCTATATCCATTAACGCTTTTTTTACATCGAGGAACATTTCCTCTCTTACAACAGCCTCTATTTTAATAAGCTGAACTTCGTTATTGTTATCCATATGTTAATCCTCCGTTAATTATCAAGACCGTTAAATGACGGGTAAGCAGATTCACCGTGCTGTGTAATATCAAGTCCGAGCATTTCGTCACGCTTGCTTACTCTGATTTTACCTGTAATAATTCTTGTTAAGCCGTAACAGATAAGTGTACCTGCAACTGCAATTACAAGTGTAATTACAATACCTAAAGCCTGTGCGCCGAACTGAGCAAACTCACCATAGATAAGTCCGTTGCCTGCGTCTGCGTTAATAGCTGTGCTTGAGAACACACCTGTAAGAAGTCCGCCCCAGATACCGCCTGTACCGTGACAGCTGAATGCGTCGAGTGCGTCGTCAAAGCCGAATTTCTTTTTACCGAATGAAATCATAAGGTAGCAAACAGGGCTTGTTGTAAGACCTATAATTACTGCCGCCCAAATCGGAACAAAACCTGCGCCCGGAGTAATGCCTACAAGACCTGCAACCATACCTGTGCTTGCACCGATAAGTGTAGGCTTTTTGTTTTTAATTACATCGCAAAGCATCCAAGAAAGGATTGCGGCTGCCGCAGAAACGGCTGTTGTCATAAATGCGTGTGCAGAAAGTCCGTTCGCCTCAAGTGCAGAACCTGCATTAAAGCCGAACCAACCGAACATAAGAAGTGAAGCACCTAAAACTACTGTAGGTATATTGTGGATTCTGTAGTTAGCGTGTTCGTAATCGTGGCGTTTGCCGAGGATAATGCAAAGGACAAGAGCTGATACACCCGAACTGATGTGAACAACATCACCGCCGGCAAAATCAAGAGCACCGATACCGTCAAGGCCGAGAAGTCCGCCGTCTGCCCATACCATATGAGCAAGAGGATAATAAACAATTAAAGACCAAAGAATGATAAATACGAAAAGTGATTTAAACTTCATTCTGCCTGCAACAGCACCTGTAATAAGAGCAGGAGTAATAATTGCAAACATCATCTGAAATCCGCAGAATACCATATTAGGAATAGCCGCACCGTCTATGTAACCCTCGGTAAGAGATACGCCCTCAAGTCCTATCCAACTAAGGTCGCCTATAATGCCGTTTGAGCTTGGTGCGAACGAAAGTGAGTAACCGAAAAGCACCCACATTACAATGCCTGTACCGATGATGAAAATTGAAGTCATCATTGTGTTTACTACATTCTTTTTGCGAACAAGTCCGCCGTAAAACATTGCAAGGCCGGGAGTCATAAGGAACACCAAAGCCGAGCAGATAAGCATAAAAGCTATATTCCCTGCATCCATTTTAAAACCTCCACATAAACCGACTGAATAAAAACAAGGTTCACCTTATCTTTGGAATTTGCAGGAAAATAAATTTAAATTGCAAATTCTTCAAAGATAAAGTGAACCTCTTTGTTCTTGATTATTCATTTTTAAATTAAATTAAAATAAGAAGTTTTCCGGAAACTTTACTTTACAACTTGAATTATAGCGTTATTTTTACCCTTTGTCAATAGATTTTTGCAAAAAAATCAGCTGAAATTTAAAATTTTCTTATCATAGCCAAATTCAAGCACAAAGTATATGGATTTTAAATTTTGCAAGAAATTTTACAAAACTTTCATAATGCCCATAAAAATCAGGATAACGCTTATACAAAAATTGATAAATTCACAGAGTCTAACTTTTGGAGGTCGGCTCATTTTCAAGCCCACTCGGAACATTGCATTTTTATAGACTGCTTTATATTAAAATTCCGTTGCAATGGTCTATTTCGTGCTGAATTATCTGTGCCGTAAAATTTGTGAAAGTGCGTGTAACCGTTTTGAATTTATCGTTGGCATATTTTACGGTTACAGTTTTATAACGCTTTGTTTTGCGCTCCCCGTCAAGCGACAGACAGCCCTCTTCGGTTTCGTATTCACCGTAAGCCTTAACGATTTCAGGATTAAACATAAGAATATACTTTCCGTTATCGCTTATTGCAATAATTCTTTTTGAAACGCCAATCATATTTGCAGCCATACCTACACAGCCCTCAAAATTTGCTTTTAAAGTATCAAGCAAATCAACGGCTATCGGCATATCCGACATATTTGCTTCAACCGATTTTCTCTGTAAAAACATCGGATCTCTTACAACTTCTCTTACCATATTTATCCCTCACTTAGTTTTTTCTGATTATAGCATATCGGGAATAATTTAACAACATAAAAAGAGTCAAATATAAAAACATCTCAATACACAATAAAGACGCACTCCGAAATTGAGTGCATCTTTAGCAATTCTAAAACACTTATTCAAACTTTTTTTATTAAACCGTAATCTTTAAAATCATAATTTTACAAATGCAATTCCACACGCATTTGTGCCTATGTGACTGCCTATAACCGCACCGACTTTTACAGTTTCAACGCTATGCACATTCGGCAGCAGCCTTTTTATGTCGCTTGTCAAATCATTTGCAAGGCTTTCGTTGTCGGAGTACATTACATATACAGAGAAATGAGGATTAAGCTCTTCCCTTTCAAGCCTTTCGGCAAGGCTTTTTATGCCACGCTTAATGTTAAAACTTTTTGCAAGCAACTCAACATTGCCGCCGCTGAGTCTTATTACAGGCTTTATACGGGCAACAGTCGCAAGCATTGCTTTTGTCTGACTTACTCTGCCGCCGTTATGCAGATATTCAAGGGTATCGAGGCAGGCAAGCAACGATATTTTTGTTTTTATGCGCTCGATTTCTTCATAAATTTCTTTTGAGTTTTTCCCTTGTCTGCGCAGTTTTACCGCATATTCAACAAGCAGTTTTTGACCTGCCGAAGCGGTCAGTGAATCAATAACATACACATTTTTGCAGCCGATCATATCGCAGGCAATTTGTGCGGTATTTGCCGTTCCGCTGATTTTTGACGACATAAAAATTGCCACAC